>Ga0196963_10000520_pt1 | contig 34425 bp, 28 predicted proteins | sample S1_5metaG_FD_148600 | JGI IMG/M metagenome (GOLD analysis project Ga0196963, IMG submission 148600) | Soil microbial communities from Anza Borrego desert, Southern California, United States - S1_5 | ecosystem: Environmental > Terrestrial > Soil > Desert | place: USA: California | collected...
AGGTCTGTTGTTGGACCAGCGATCACCACGATGGTCGCGTCGTCTGGTACCTGCTTGGCCTGGATCAACACCAATGATTCGAATGTCAGGTTGTCCTGTTTCATCGCCTCCGCGGCGGTGCTCAAGCCGTTGCGTTCGCTGGACGCAATGTCCTTCTCGCCGTGGCCCTGCGTGAAGTAGACCTTGCGGGTGCGGCCGGTCACGGCCTTGATCAGCGCGTTGGTAAGATCTTGCTCGTTCGAGCTGTTGGCCTTCTCGCTGCGGCCTGCGTACTCGACGAAGATGGTCGGCACCGTTTCGACTTTCGCTGCGTTCGCACGCGTCGGTTCGCGGTCGACGTCGACGAAGTCGGTGGTGAGCTGCGAGGAATGATAGGTGAACTCGCGCAGACGGACGCGATGCCCCTCCATGCGATCGCTGCGCTCGAACACGGTCACCTTGGCGGGTTCCTTCAGGTCGCGCAGAATCTTGACTGTCTGATCGGACAGGCTATAGACCTGGTTGGCCGTCAGGTCCCAGCGCTTGTTCTGGCGGCTTCCGAGGTAGTTGACCGCAACGATGATCGCGATGAACACGATGATGCTGACGATCGACACCGTGCCGTAGCGGGCGCTGCGGCCCTTGTAGAACTCGACGACGTCGCGCCACTGGCCTGCCATGTAAATCAGGACCGAGACGAGGCCCGCCCACGCGGCGTAGGTCGCGTACTGATTCCACTCGGGGTAGAACATTCGAACGGCGACGGCGCCAAATACGAGCACCGTGCCGATCCAGCCGATGATGCCGAAAATCTGCTGCATGGATTAGCCTCGCCACCTTTCGCTGTCCACGGATTTGGCGGTGAGAAACAAGCCTACGGCGATGAAGCTCACGTAATAAATCAGATGCTTGGTATCGATGATGCCGCGTGAGAAATCGTCGAAGTGATCCGTCAGCGACAGGTAGCCGAGCACCGCTTGTGCGGTTGGCCCGACGAAGCTGCCGATCCAGTTGATCACCCACAGCATCAGGAACACCGCGAACGTCGCCATCGCTGCGACAATCTGGTTGTTGGTCAGGCTGGAAATGAACAACCCGACGGAAAGGAAACACCCGCCCATCAGCAGTAAGCCGAGGTAACCGGTGGCTATCGGCTTCCACTCCGGATCGCCGTAGATGAACAGGATCGCCATGTGAATCGTCGTGATCGCGAGCATCGCGGCGTAGAGCAGCATCGCGCCCAGAAACTTGCCGAGGATGATTTCGATGTCGCGCACCGGCGAGGTCAGCAGCAGCTCGATGGTGCCCGAGCGTTTTTCCTCCGAGTAGGTACGCATCGTGATGAGCGGGAACAGGAACAGCATCACGACGGTGGTGTTCATCAGGGTCGGGCCGATCAGCATCTGATTGATGTTGAGCGCCTGGTTCGGATTCATGCCGGCCTGCATGCTCTGATCGAGAAAGAAGCGCAGCGGCACCCAGAAGAACCATCCGAACAGCAGGGCGAAGAACCCGATCAGCACATATCCGATCGGGCTGACGAAATACGCGCTGAGCTCGCGTTGCGCGATGGCCAGAACGTTACGCATTGGCCACCTCCGCCTCCTCACCGGACCGCGGCGCGGCCTCGGTGTTTTCTTCAGTGGTCAGGCTCAAGAAGATGTCCTCGAGGCTCATTCGCATCGGCCGCAGTTCGAGCAGGCCCCAGCCGTTGCGCACGATCGCGGCGGCCACGTCGCGTCGCACGTCGGCACCCTGTTCGGCGTCGAGGTCGAAGCCGGCGAGATCGTCGCGTCGCTCCGAGATGGTGACCCTGACGACTCCGGGGATCGCCTGCAGCGTGCGCTGCACGTCGTCGGCTGGACCCTGCGCCTGCACGAACAATGTCATCGCGCCGCGAAGGCGTTCGGTCAAAGCGTCGGGCGTATCGGTGGCGACGACCTTACCCTTGTTGATGATGACGACCTTCTGGCAGGTCTGCGCGACCTCCGGAAGAATGTGCGTGCTCAAGACGATCGTGTGCGTGCCGGCAAGCTCGCGGATCAACTGCCGCGTTTCGATGATCTGCTTGGGGTCGAGGCCGGCCGTCGGCTCGTCGAGCACGAGCACTTCCGGCTCGTGGATCAGCGCCTGCGCGAGACCGACCCGCTGCTTGTAGCCTTTCGAGAGTTTGGCGCAATGGCGGTTGGCCATGTCCGCGACCCAGGTCTTCTTCATCACCGTATCGACGCGGTCGTTGATGTGGGTTCGCACGCCCTTGATCTTCGCGACGAAGCGCAGATACTCGCGCACCGTCATGTCCGGGTACAACGGCGGCGTCTCGGGAAGATAGCCGGTGCGCCGCTTGGCCTCGAGAGGCTTGTCGAATACGTCGTAGCCGGCAACCGTTGCCGTGCCTTCGGTGGCAGGCATGTAGCCGGTGATGATGCGCATGGTCGTCGTTTTCCCTGCGCCGTTCGGTCCCAGGAAGCCGAGGATCTCGCCGGCTTCGGCCCGGAAGCTGACGTCGTCCACGGCGGTAAATGGCCCGTATTTCTTCGAAAGGTGTTGAACCTCGATCACGAGGGGTCTCCGCTCAATAACAAATGGGTGTAAGCTCTACGCTGCTGTCGGCTTGATTGGACGTAAGCCTAATGGCTACGCCAATTAGGTCTGCCCAGCCCCCCATCCTAGTCGAACCGCTCTAGGGTCGCAACTTAACCGCCTCCGTCCGGCAGCGGGCTTGGGCGGGTCAGGCACGCATGAAACGTCTCGCCGTCGTTTTGACGCTCGTCCTTCTTGCCGTGGCCGGCTTGGGTGGTTGGTGGTGGGTGCGGGAGTCGTTGCCCGTGCTCGACGGCCAGTTATCGATGCCGGGCCTGCGGGCGCCGGTAGAGGTGCTGTTCGATCGACATGGCGTGCCCTCGGTATACGCGCGTGATCCGGAGGACGCGTGGTTCGCGGCGGGCGTCCTGCATGCTCGCGATCGTCGATGGCAAATGGAGTTGTATCGCCGCGTCACGGTCGGGCGTCTTTCCGAGGTGCTTGGCACCGCCACGATCGCATTCGATAAGCGGTTCCTGACGCTGGGGCTTCGTGACGCTGCGAAGGCGGAATGGGATCGCGCGAACCCGGCGGTGCGCGTGGCCCTGGAGCGCTACGCGGCCGGCGTCAATGCCGCCACCGCCGCCATGACGGGCCGCAAGCGCCCGCTCGAGTTTCAGCTGCTTGGCATTGAGCCGCCGCCCTGGGAGCCGATCGATTCGCTGGCGGTCGGACGTCTGCTCGCGTGGCGGCTCTCGGAGAATCACCAGGCCGAACTCATCCGCGCCGCCCTGATAGCAAAGTTTGGCGACGGCGCCGCGCGACAACTGATGGGCGCGTATCCGCCCCAAGCCCCCGCAATTCTCGACACCACCCTCTCAAAAACTGCGTCGGCCCGATTGGTGCCTGACACCAACCGTGCCGGCGGTGACGCCCGATTGGTGCCTGACACCAATCGTGCCGGCGGTGAGGCCCGGTTGGTGTCAGGCACCAATCGTGCCGCGGTTGCGGGACTGGAGTGGTTGGCGGCGGGGGCGAGGCGGGGCAACAGCAATAACTGGGTATTGTCGGGACAGCGGACGCGGAGCGGGCGGCCGATTCTTGCCAATGACCCGCACTTGCAGATTGAGTTCCCTTCGGTGTGGTACCAGATGCATCTGGTCGCCGCGGGGCTGGACGTCATCGGCGTGACCATTCCGGGACTGCCGTTTGTCATGCTCGGCCACAACGCGCGGGTGGCCTGGGGCATGACTGCGACCGGCGCCGACGTGCAGGATCTGTTCCTCGAGCGCATCGACGTCTCGCGTCGCCGCTCATGGCATCGCGGTGAATGGGTTCCGGTCGACATCACCCGTGCCGACATACCGGTGCGCGGGCGGAGTGCGCCGCTCCGTTTCGAAGTATGGAAAACGCGCCACGGTCCGATCTTTTCGGACACCGGTCTCGATTGGGATGAGCCGCCGACGTGGCTCTCGCCGGACGATCGTCCGGCGGAGGAGCGCCGCGCCTATTCGATTCGCTGGGAAGCAGGCGGCGATCCGGCCGCTGCCTTCGAGGCGTTGAACCGTGCCACCGATTGGACGACGTTCACGGCTGCGGTGCGCGACTTCTCGACGCCATCAATGAACATCGTCTACGCCGATGTCGATGGCAACGTCGGGTATGCGATGTCCGGCAGATTGCCGATTCGCTCCGGAAGCGATGGCACGGCGCCGGTTGACGGCAACCAGCCGGCGGCCTGGAACGGCGCGGTCGATCCCGACACACTACCGCGCGCGTTCAATCCAGAATCGGGCGTAATTTTTTCGGCGAATAATGCCGTCGATCGCCGTGGTGGTGCCGTAACGCGCGACTGGACGGCCGGCTTCCGTGCCACGCGACTACGCGATCAGCTCGCCAACGTGCAGGGCGCCGACCTCGATGCCATGGCAGCGCTGCAGACGGATCGCCGAAGCGTGGCCGCCGATGCGGTACTCGCCGGTCTCGACGATGCCATCGCCACCGGACGATCGCGCGAGCAGGAGGCCGCAGCGGTTACGTTGCTCGAACAACTTGCCAAGTGGGACCGGGTCGTCGATGCGCGGCCCGTCGTGTCGCTCTACGAAGCATTCGAGGATGCACTGTGGCGGCGAGCGTTCGTCGACGAACTCGATGAGGACTTGTTCGCGAAATTCTACGAGTGGGCAGGCGCGGAGAAACCAGCCGGACTCTATGCGATTCTCGGTGATCGCGAGTCGCGATGGCTCGACGACATCACCACCGTGGAGCGGCGCGAAAATCGCGACGACATTTTTCTGCTCGCCATCCGCGACGCCGACGAGCGGCTGCAAGCGGAGTTCGGCGGCGCGTCGCGGCGCGGCTGGGATCGCGTGCATGCGGCGCGGTTCAGCCATCCACTCGGCAACATCGGGTTTCCATTCCGGTGGTTGTTCGATAGAGGTCCAGTGCCGCTCGAGGGTGACGGGACGACGATCATGCGCGTCAGCTGGAACCGTCTGTCGGGGTTCGGCGCGTGGGAGTACCCGTCGTGGCGGCAGATTATCGACGTTGGGAATTGGGATGACTCGCGTGTGGCCATGCCCGCCGGACAGTCCGGCCATCCGCTGAGTGCGTTCTACTTCGACCAGACGGATGGCTGGCGCGCGGGTCAGTATCGAACGCAGCCGTTCACTCGACACGCGGTCCAGGCCGCGGCAGCGCACCGGCTGTTGCTGGTTCCCTAAAGTCGGCGAGTGGTCCGTCGCGCTACGAGCATGCGTTCTTGACATGCCGGCGCCGAGTCCATAACATATGAATAACTGCTCATATGTTCAAACACGATGAAGTCTGCGATCTCGTCAAGATCGACCTGACCCGTGTCCGGAAGCTCAGGTCGGATCTAGTCGCGCCGGACGCGGTGCAAGGGCTGGCGGAGACTTTCAGCGCACTCGGCGATCCGACACGGGTGCGGATTCTCGACGCGCTATCGCACGGCGAGCTGTGCGTCTGCGATCTTGCGGCGGTTCTCAAGCTGAGCCAGTCTGCGGTGTCGCATCAGTTGCGTTTGCTGCGGGGGATGCGCCTGGTGCGACCGCGCCGCGACGGCCGTATCGTGTTTTATTCGCTCGACGATCAACACATCATTTCGATCTTCCGGCAGACGCTGCAGCACGTCCAGGAGTCGTCGGCGTCGCGGCAAGGCGCGGCGACGCGTGCAACGCCCGCGCGCACGGCGCGATCGGGGAGGCGGTGATGGCCTCGCCTGCCGTTGGCTGTTCGCACTGTGAAGTCCCGGCGCCGGCGCCGACCGGCGCGCGGATTCGCGGCTGGTTTACCGCGATCGCCGCCGCCCTCGCCGTGCTCGCGTGCGCCACTGCCTGGTTTACGCCGTTCCCTGTCTGGAGCACGCCGATCTTCGTGGTCGCCACGGTCATCGGCTCGGTGTTTCCCGCCCAGCGCGCATGGACGTCGCTCAAGCGAGGCTCGCTGGACATCAACGTGCTCATGATCATCGCGGTCGCCGGCGCCATAGCGATCCGGCAGTACGAAGAGGCGGCGATGGTGGTGTCGTTGTTCGCGGCGGCGCAATGGCTCGAGGCGCAAAGCCTCGATCGCGCGCGCCAGGCGATCGGCAAGCTGATCGATCAAGCGCCAAACGATGTGATGGTGCGGGACGAGGACGGCGAACGGCGCGTCGCGATCGAACACGTGGAGCCCGGATCCCTGATGATTGTCAAACCCGGCGACAGGATTGCTCTCGACGGCATCGTTCGCAGCGGCCGCTCGGACGTCAACCAAGCGCCAATCACGGGGGAGTCGCTGCCGGTCGAGAAAGCCGAGGGTGACGACGTGTTCGCCGGGACCATCAACGGTCACGGCGCGCTGGCGGTGTCAGTGACGCGGCGCCGAGCCGATACGACTCTCGCGCGGATCGTTGATCTCGTCGAGTCCGCGCAGGCCAAGCGGGCGCCACTGCAGCAGTTCATCGATCGATTCGCGGCTTGGTACACTCCGACCATCGTCGCGCTCGCGATGTTGGTGGCATCGGTGCCGCTATTCGTCGCGGGTCAATCCGGAGACGTCTGGATCTATCGCGCGTTAGTCCTCCTCGTCGTCTCGTGTCCGTGCGCGCTCGTGATTTCAACGCCGGTGTCGATCGTGTCGGCGCTGGCTGGCGCCGCGAAACAGGGTGTGTTGGTCAAAGGCGGCATTCACCTCGAACGTCTCGCCGGTGTTCATGTGTTTGCCTTCGACAAGACCGGCACCGTCACAACCGGCCGACTCACGGTGAACGCGGTGCATGCGCTCGACGGCCACACGGCCGATGAGGTCTTGCTGCTTGCCGCGTCCGTCGAGGCGCAATCGGAGCACCCAATCGCAGAAGCGATCGTCAACGAAGCGCAGCAACGAGGCGTATCAGCACAAACCGCCGCCAACGTACGTGCGCTTCCGGGTCTGGGTGTCGAAGGCACCGTCGGCGATGCCACCGTCGTTTGCGGAACTCCGCGACTGTTCTCCGAACGTCAGATGATGCAGCCCGCGGCCGCAGCGATCGCTCAAGACATTGCCGCCAATGGGATGTCCCCGGTAATCGTGTCGCGAAACGGTCAGGCGATTGGCGTGCTTGGCGTCAAAGATCGTCCGAAGGCCGACGCCGCCCGGGTGATATCGGAACTGCGCGCTTCCGGCATTTCCCGAGTGGCGATGATCACGGGCGATCACCACGCCGCGGCTCGCGCCACCGGATCGCAGATCGGCATCGATGACGTGCGCGCGGGGCAGCTCCCCGAGGACAAAATCAACGCCGTAGAGAATCTTCGTCACGCACATGGCGCGATCGCGATGGTCGGCGACGGCGTCAACGATGCACCGGCCTTGGCAGCCGCTGACGTCGGCATCGTGATGGGTGCGATGGGCAGCGATGCAGCGCTCGAAACCGCCGACATCGCGTTGATGACCGACGAGCTGCCCAAGCTGCCGTACACACTGCGGCTGAGCCGCGCCACGCTTGCGAATATCCGGGTGAACATCGCGCTCTCGATCGGATTGAAGGCGGCGTTCGTCGTGCTTGCGGTCGCGGGAGTGGCGACGTTGTGGATGGCAGTGCTTGCGGATACGGGCGCGTCAGCACTGGTCGTCGCCAACGCAGTCCGGTTGCGGCGCTTTACCTAAACACAACGCTCACCAGCTCATACGACATCATGACGTTGTGTCGTTGACGGACGGCCTCATACCGCACGATCGCGCCGCGGTTCGTTGCAGACTGTACCAGGTTGTCGTTATAATTCGATCGACCCTACGCCGACTGTCCTCCCATCAAGGAGCACCCTGCATGCCCGCGATTTGTCCCGAGTGCGATTCACCGATTGACGTTGACGAATTCGACGTCGACATCGGTGACGAGCTGACGTGCTCGGAATGCGGCTCGCTGCTGCGTGTCTCCAGCGATTCGCCGCTCGAATTCGAGGCCGCCGATGAAGATGACGACCTCGACGACGATGATGATGCCGAGGAAGAGGACAGCGACGAAGCCGACGACGACGGCGAAGATGAGCTCGACGACGAAGACGACGACATCCGCGACGACGAGTAGTCTCGCCGAGGACAAGTCGCGCCGCCTGCAGCAGATCCTCTCCGGCTACCAATCCGTTCTCGTCGCATTCAGCGGCGGTGTCGACAGCGCCTATCTGGCGATCGCCGCTCAGCAGGTCCTCGGTCCGCGCGCGCTCGCCGTCACGGCCGACAGTCCAAGCTACCCGGATACGCATCGGCGCCTGGCCTTGTCGATCGCCGACGCGTTCAGCCTGGCACACGAGGTCATTCATACCAACGAGCTGGAGCGTCCTGAGTACCGCGCGAACCCGGCGAACCGCTGCTACTTCTGCAAGGACACGCTGTACCGCAGCCTCAAGACGCTGGCGGCCGAACGCGGCTTCGCCGTGATTGTCGACGGCAACAATGCCGACGATCGCGGCGATTATCGTCCCGGCCGACAAGCCGCGCGCGAACACGGCGTGCGCAGTCCGCTTGATGAAGCGGACCTGACGAAGGACGAGATTCGCAGCCTCGCGCGCGCCGCCGGCCTGGAAAGCTGGAACGAGCCCGCCTCGGCATGTCTGTCGTCACGCGTTCCCTACGGCACCGAAGTGTCAGATGGCGTACTGCGCCAGATCGAGCAGGCCGAGGACGTCCTGCGTCAGCTCGGCTTCCGGATTTTTCGCGTTCGTCATCACGACACCGTCGCGCGTCTCGAGTTGTCGCGCGCGGAAATGCCGCGGGCGCTGGATCCCGAAGTGAACGCGCGGCTGGTTGCCGCGCTGAAAGATCTCGGTTACCAGTTCGTGAGCCTCGACCTGCAAGGCTATCGCCTCGGCAGCCTCAACGAGGCGCTGCGACTGCGTCCCGTTTCGTGACCGATTCCGGTTCACGGGTTTCGCGTCGCCATTCCCGCGTGGCCGTGGCGACCCTTGCGCTCCTCTTCGCTATCGCACACGCGCCGTTCCTCGCCAGGTCGCTCGAAGATATCGATTCGGTCAATTTCGCGCTGGGTGTCCGCGACTTCGACGTCGCGCAACATCGGCCGCATCCGCCTGGATATCCGATTTACGTGGCGCTCGGGAAAGCGACGGTCGCGATCACCGGCTTGTTCACGGAGGGCCCGGAGTCGGCGATCGAAGCGCGGGCGCTTTCGTTGATCTCGCTGCTGGCCGCGGTACTCGCAATCGGGTGCCTCTACGTCGTATTCGCGGGCCTGAACAACCGCAATCCAGGTGAAGTCGATGTAGCCGCGGTCGCCGCAACCGCAGTCGCGATGACCTGTCCGCTATTCTGGTATCTCGCAGTACGCCCAATGAGCGACCTGCCGGGCCTGGCACTGGCGCTGGCGTCGCAAGCCTGTCTGGTCTCGGCGTGGTCGCGGCAGCGGCCGGCGGCCGATGGAGACCAGCGAATGCAGCCTGCGCAAATGTCCGCCTCCGGCCGGATGATCGTGGTTGGCGCGTTCCTCGCCGCGGTGAGCATCGGGCTACGGTCACAAACGGTCTGGCTGACCGCGCCACTTCTGGTACTGGTGATCGCCGATCGCATCGGCCGCGGTGCCGCCGGCGCGATGATCGGCGGCGCGATCATGTTCGTCGTCGGCGGGCTGCTGTGGGGCGTACCGCTGCTGATCGCGAGCGGCGGCTTCAACGCCTACCTTGCCGCTCTCGGGACTCAGGCCGGCGAAGACTTCGCGTTCGTCGACATGTTGTACGCGAACCCGACCCCGCGAGCGCTGGCATTCGCGCTGTTGCGCACGTTTGTCTATCCGTGGGAATGGACGCCGCTGGCGATCGCCGTCTTGACGTTGGCGGCGTTGGGCGTTGTCCAATTGATGTGGCGCGATCGCCGGGCGCTGGTGGGCGTCACCACGATCGCGTTGCCCTACCTGATCTTTCATCTGCTGTTGCAGGACACCCCGTTTATCCGGTACGCGCTGCCGCTGATTCCTCCGGCGGCATTCCTCGCGATTCGCGGCGTGATGCTTGTGTCCGCGCGAGCCGTACCGATCGTCGCGGCCGTGATCTCGATCACCGGCATCGCAATCGCCGCGCCGGTCCTGGCGGCCTATGCCGCCGACGACGCGCCGACGGTGCGCGCAGTCAACTCGATGAATGCTGCCGCCGCCTCTCGACAGCCGGGCGCACTCGCGATGCACCAGACGTTCGTCCGGCCGTTACAAGCCGAAGACGTCCGCGTCTCTCCGCAACTGCCGTCGCCGCCAAGGCAGGAGTGGCTGGAGCTGGTCAAGTATTGGAAAAACGGCGGCGACCAACCGGTGTGGTTCCTCGCCGATCCGATGCGCAGCGATCTCGCCCTGGTCGATCCGGAGAGCCGCCGCGATGTGACTGCGTTTGATTGGTCGATCGCGTCACGGCCGGCATTCGGCGGCCTTCGACCGGCTGCCGTTCGTTGGTACCGAATGGCGGTGCCAGGCTGGTTCGCCGAGACCGGTTGGTCGCTGACGCCCGAGACGTCTGGCATCGCACGCGTCATGGGCCGGGGTCCGCACCTCGGGCCGATCACCGCGCTGATTCGCCGCCGGCCGAATGCGACTCGTCTGCTCATCGGTGGACGGCATCTCGGCGCAGCATCCGATCCGGCTGTGCGCTTCAGCATGGCGATTGATGGCGCGTTGTTTCAGCAGTGGGACAGCGGACCCGGATTCTTCCTGAAGATTCTTGACGTGCCCGCCGGGCGTCTGTCGGGAAGCGGCGAGTGGGCGACGTTGAGCGTGCAATCCGCGCCGCTTTCCGGCAACTCGCCCGTGGCCACCGCTGTTGAGCAATTCGATTTGCAAGACGATTCGGCGACGATATGGGGCTACGCGGACGGCTGGCAGGAGGCCGAGTTCAGTCAGGCGCTCGGCGTCTGGCGTTGGACCAGTGACCGTGCGACGCTGCGCATCGCCGGCCCGCCGCGTCCGATCCGCATCACCATCTTTCTGGAATCGCCGCTACGCTATTTCGATACGGCGCCCACGATCAGGGTTTCCGCGGGTGCTCGCGAGGTCGCGGCGGCGACCATCGACTCGGGCCGTGAGTGGTCCTTTGACGTGCCCGCCGATGCGCTCGCGGCTGCCGGCGGTGACGTCACCATCGCAACCGATCAGACATTCATACCAGCGGAACGTGGACTGGCCGCCGATCAACGCCGGTTAGGACTGCGCGTGTTTGCAATTTTGGTCGGTAATCGTTGACACAGGCCGAAAGTCCCCGTTAATCTGCCCTCACAAAATTTGTAACCCCAGCGGAAGCAGGAGCGAACGACGATGAGCGTGTATCAGAGGACGACACTACTAGCTTCATTCTGTCTGGTGGTGAGTTTGGGTATTGCAGCCTGCAGCAAGAAACCGCCGGTTGTGGCCCCGCCACCACCCGCGCCAGCCGCGCCCACTGCGCCGCCGGCGCCACCTGCACCACCGGCTCCGCCTGCTCCGGCCGAGGCACCGCGGGCGCTCACCGAAGACGAGATCTTCGCGCAGAAGTCGCTCGAGCAACTCAACAAGGAGCGGCCGCTCGCGGACGTGTTCTTCGACCTCGACATGTCGACGCTGAAGGACGACGGCAAGCAGGCGCTGTCGGCGAACGCGACGTGGTTGAAGCGGTGGACCAGCACGCGGATCAGCGTCGAGGGTCATTGCGACGAGCGCGGCACCGCCGAATACAACCTTGGACTTGGCGAGCGGCGTGCGAATGCGGTGAAGTCCTATCTCGTCGAGCTCGGTGTGCCCGCCGAGCGGATCGCGGTGGTCAGCAAGGGTAAAGAGTCGCCGTTCTGCACCGAGTCGAACGAAAGCTGCTGGCAGCAGAATCGACGCGGCCATTTCGTGATTACCGCGAAGTAGCGCAGTTCGTGATCCGTCGCTTGTTGGCAGTTATTCGAGACTGAGCGAGGCCGCAATTTTCTCTGCGGCTTCGCGCGGATTGGGCGCGCCGGTTATCGGCCGCCCGATCACGAGCTGTGTAGCGCCGGCCCGCAGCGCCGCCGCCGGCGTCATCGTCCTCGCCTGATCGTCCGTCCCTTGTTGGTCGGCGGGTCGGATTCCCGGCGTGACAATCAGAAAATCCGGCCCGCACGCGTGCCGGATGGCCGCGACCTCGTGCGGTGATGCGACGACACCGTCGAGTCCGGCCGATTGCGCGAGCTTCGCGAGATGGACAACCTGGTCGATCATCGGGCGCGTGATGCCGATCTCCTGAAGCGCCGCCTGATCCATGCTGGTCAGCACCGTCACGCCGATCACGAGCGGGCGAGGCCGGCCGGCAAGATCTCCTGCGCGCCGCGCCGCGTCCGCGGCGGCCCTCATCATCGCGGTGCCGCCTGACGCGTGGACATTCACCATCCAAGCCCCGGTGCCGACCGCCGACTGAATCGCGCCGGCAACGGTATTCGGGATGTCGTGAAACTTCAAATCGAGAAACACGCGATCGCCGCGGCCGGTGAGCTCGCGGACCATGACCGGCCCTGCCGCGGTGAACAGCTGCTTGCCGATCTTGAATCCGCCCACCGATCCGCGCAGCTGATCCGCGAGCTCGATCGCCTTGGCCGGCGTATCGACGTCCAATGCCACGAAAATCCGGTTCATGCGTGCACGGCTTTGGGCGGTGTCGGATCGAAGGTGCCGATCACATCACTGAGCTTCGAAAGGTTGTGTCGCGTCAGGTATTCGGCCAGGCCGTCGAGCACCTTGGACCACACGAACGGGTCGATGAAATTCTGCGTGCCGATTTGCACCGCGGCCGCGCCGGCAATCATGAACTCGAGCGCGTCGCGCGCATCGCCGATGCCGCCCATGCCGATGATTGGAATTTTCACGAGCTGGTAGCACTCCCAGACCATGCGCACGGCAATCGGGCGAATCGCGGGACCGCTCAAGCCGCCCATCACGTTGCTGATCTTCGGGCGGCGCGTTTCGACATCGATCGCCATCGCCAGAAACGTGTTGACCAGCGACACCGCGTCGGCGCCGGCATCCTCCGCGGCGCGCGCGAACGACGCGACGTCGGTGACGTTGGGCGTCAGCTTCGGGATCACCGGCAAGTGAGTCGCCTTTTTGACCGCGCTGACGACGTCGTAGGTGCCGTTGAGGCTGCAGCCGAACTGGATGCCGCCTTCCTTGATGTTCGGGCACGAGATGTTCAACTCGATGGCGGCGATGCCGTCGGCCTGCGACAGCACCTTGCTCACTTCGACGTACTCGTCGAGCGTGGTCCCGCACACATTGACGAACGTGCGAGCGCCGGCCGCCCGCAGCAGCGGCAACTTTTCCTTGACGAAGCGATGGACGCCGATGCCTTGCAGGCCGATGGCGTTGATCATCCCGGCGGGCGTTTCAACGATGCGCGGCGGGGGATGACCCTGCCGCTCCTTCATGAACAGTCCCTTGGAGACGACACCGCCAAGCGATGCGAGGTCGACGACATGCTCGTATTCGAGACCGTAGCCAAAGCAGCCGCTGGCCGCGATCAGCGGGTTGGGGAGCGTCAGCGTGCCGAGCGTCACCGACAGATCGGGTGTCATGACTCCCACACCAGTTCGGCGCCGTCGAAGACCGGGCCGGTGATGCACGACCGCACGAGATTGGCGTGCTCGTCGCCATGCTTGACGGCGATCACGCAGCTGTAACATCCGCCGAGGCCGCAACCCATCACGCGCTCGACCGACACCTGCGACGGCTGGTTGTAGCGTCGCGCCAGTTTTGCTACGGCCTCGAGCATCGGCTCGGGGCCGCACGCATAAATCATCGCGCCGTCGGGTCCGACGTTCTGCAACGCCGTCTCGAGCGGGTGAGTGACACGCCCGCGAATCCCTCTGCCGCCATCCTCGGTGGTCAGCACCAGCGTGGCGCCCAACGATTCGAAAAAATCGAGATAGAACAGCTCCGCGGCGGTCCTGGCGCCATAAAACAACGTCGCCGGCGTGCGCGCGGCCGCGAGGGCCTGCGCGAGTGTCGCAAACGGCGCCAGGCCGACGCCGCCGGCCACCATCCATGCCTCCATCGGCGCGAGGACCGGTCGGAACGGCACACCGAGCGGACCAAGGCACGACACCACATCGCCCGGTTCGAGCTCGTACAGTTTCCGCGTGCTGCGGCCGGCGCGCTTGTTGAGAATGCTGACACCGGTCACGTCACCGTTGTCAGTGCGAAGGACTTCGAAGACCGAGAATGGCCGGCGCAGCAGCGGATCGGTCACGCCGGCGGGCTTGACCATGACGAATTGCCCCGGCTGCGTGCGTTTTCCGACTTCCGGGGCGGCGAGGCTGAGGACCGAATAGTCGCTCGACAATCGCGCGTTCGCGATTACAGTCGCGTCGACGTCCACGGGCGGCATCAGTCGAATATGGTACATCCTTCCTGAAGCGATGCGCTACCTGCGTATGCTGTCGAACTCGGTGATTGCCGCGGGCATTGCGTCGGCGTACCTCACCGTTCTCGTGCTTCATCTCAATCCGTCGATCCCCGTCGACCCCGCGACGTTGTTCCAGCTTGGCATCGTGTTCGGCATCGCCTACGGCGCCAATCTGACCGTTGCGTTCTACGCGTTGATCGTGATGCGCCAGATTCTCGCGGTCGAAGTGTTGTCGCCGGGATGGTTGAGCGTGCGGCTGCTGTCCTGGCTGTGCACGATCGCGGCAGCGGCAGCGGCCGCGTTGATGTGGCTCAACCTGCGCGGCTTCGGCGACATGCTCGACCCGGTGACGCGCCAGCGCATGCTGGCGGGGTCGGCGCTCGTCACTGCTGCGGCGATCGTGTTCATGGCGATCGGGCTGGCCCATCTGGGCCGCCGCGGCGGCCGGCTCAGCGCCGTGATTCTGTCGGCGGCCATGCTGGTGTCGGTTGTTGCGCCGGTGCTCGCGCGCGGCCCCGCCCGGCAACCGCAAGCTGCAGCGCGCGCCATCGGCACTGTTGTCGATGCGCCGCCGGCTGACGATGCGCGCGTGCGCCTGCTGATGCTCGACGGCGCTTCACTGGACGTGATCACGCCGGCGATCGCGGAAGGGCGGCTGCCGAACATCGCGCGGATTTTCGATCGCGGCGCGGTGCTGCATCTGGCGACGCTGCGGCCGACGCAGGCCGAGCCGGTATGGAGCGCGATTGCGACTGGCCGCTACCCGATCTACAACGGCGTGCGCTCGGCGGTGATCTACCGCGCGCTCGGCGGCACCCCGATTCAGCTGCTGCCCGATTATTGCTACATGCAGGCGCTCGTCGCCCTTGGTTTCCTGACGGAGGAGCCGCAGACGGCGACCGACCTCCTGGCGCGGCCGATCTGGAGCATCCTCAGCGATCGCGGTCAGACGGTCGGCGTCATCGGCTGGCCGCTGACGCAGCCGGCGCCGGTCGTCAACGGCTTCGCGGTCAGCGACGAATTTCACCGGCTGCCCGAAACCGACCTGAGCCTGGACAGCTCGCCGGCGTTGTGGCCAAGCGGGCTGCTCGATCTGATTCGCAGCGCGATGCAGTCGCCGCCGACGCCGGATCCGGTGTCGCTGGTCACCGCGATGGGCGCGCCGCAGCCGATCAACGACTACGACGTGCGCACCGATCAAGCGCCGATTCTGGCGGACCGTGTGCACCTGCAGCTGCTGCGCGCGCTCGAGTCGACCGCGCCACGCCTGCTGGCCGTGCGATTTCCCGGCATCGACGCCGTCGGACACCGCTTCCTTCGCTATGCCGATCCGTCGGCGTTCGGCGATGTCTCCGAACGCGAGCGGCAGCAATTCGGCGCCGTTCTCAGCCAGTATTACGGGTTCGTCGACACCCTGATTGGGCGCGAGCTCGATCAGCTCGGCGCCAACGATCTGCTGCTGGTCGTCTCGGGGTTTGGCATGGAGCCGCTCACTCCCTTCAAGCGCGTGCTCGAGATCGTCGCCGGCAACAGCCAGATCAGCGGCACTCACGAACGGGCACCCGATGGATTTGTGCTGGCGTATGGCGCGGCGGTGGCAGCCGGCCGCCCGTCGCGGGCATCGGTGGTCGACCTGGCGCCGACTATTCTGTATTTCCTCGGGTTGCCGGTCGGCCGCGATATGGACGGTTTCGCCCGTACGGATCTGTTCAAGCCGTCGTTTACGAGCGCCAAGCCGGTGACGTACATCCCGTCGTACGGACGCTAATCACCTGGTGATCTGATGATCTCGTGATCTCGTGATATGCCAACTGGTGATCTGGTGATCTGGTGATCTGCGAGCCGGCGGTCCGGGCGATCTGGTGATCTGAAGATCCCGCGATATGGCCATCTGTCGAAGTAGTGATTTCGCGATCCGATCGCGGATAATGCTGGCGCTGTCATGATCGTCAATTGCGTCGCCTATGACCGCGGGCAGAAGCTCTCCGACATCTCGTTGACCGACGTGCGCTCGCATTTGTCACGCCCGGACTGTTTCGTCTGGGTCGCGCTCAAGGATCCCGAGCCTGGTGAGCTGGCGGCGCTGCAGGAGGAGTTTTCGCTGCACGAGCTCGCGGTCGAAGACGCCCAGAAAGGCCATCAGCGTCCGAAGATCGAAGAGTACGGCTCGTCGCTGTTCGTCGTCATGCAGCTGCTCGAGCACCGAGGCGACGAGTTGCACAAAGGCGAAGTCGCGATTTTCGTGGGGCCGCAGTACATCGTCTCGGTACGCCGAGACGCGCAGCTGGGTTTCGCCGACGTGCGGCGCCGGTGCGAGCAGGAGCCGGAACTGCTGCGGCATGGTCCCGCCTATGTGCTGTACACGCTGATGGACAGCGTCGTCGATCGCTACTTTCCGGTGATCAGCACGCTGACGGCGCAGATCGAGGAGATCGAGGAACGGATCTTCTCCGGGCAGACGACGAAGACGCAAATCGAAGCACTCTACTCGTTGAAGCGTCAGCTGATGACGCTCGATCACGCGACGCAGCCCCTCCTCGAAGTGACCGGCAAACTGCACGGCGGCCGCGTCCCGCCGATCTGCACCGGTCTCCAGGACTACTTTCGCGACGTGCAGGACCACCTGCTGCGGCTGAAGCAGTCGATCGACAACCTCCGCGACATGGTGACGACGGCCATCTCGGTCAACCTGTCCTTGATCACCATCCAGGAAAACGAAGTGACCAAGCGCCTCGCGGCGTATGCGGCGCTCGTCGCCGTGCCGACGATGGTCGCAGGGGTCTACGGCATGAATTTTTCGAACATGCCGGAGCTGCAGTGGACGTACGGCTACCCCGCCGCACTTGCGGTGATGATCGGCATCGATCTGTATCTGGTTTATCGCTTCAAGAAGGCGAAGTGGATGTGAGTCTCTGCTTCGCGAGCGCCCGTGAATTGGCGGCGCAGATCCGGGCGCGGAAAGTGTCGGCGCGAGAATTGATGGCCGCCAGCCTCGCGCAGATACGAAAGCTCAATCCACAGCTGAACGCGATCGTCGCACAGCTCGATGACGATGCCTGCATGGCGCTGGCCGATCAGGCCGATCGCGTCGTTGCCGCCGGCCGGCCGACCGGCCCGCTGCACGGGCTGCCGACAGCATTCAAGGATCTCGAAGCGGCGGTCGGCTTTCCGCAGACCAAAGGGTCGACGGTCTTCAAGGACTTCAGGCCCGACGCCGACTCCGTGATCGTCGAGCGCGTACGTCGGGCGGGTGCGATTCCGATCGGCAAGACCAACGTCCCGGAATTCGGCATGGGTTCACAGACGTACAACCGGGTCTATGGCACGACCGTCAATCCGTACGACCCGACCAAGACAGCCGGTGGATCGAGCGGCGGCGCGGCGGTCGCCGTGGCGACCGGAATGTTGCCGATTGCGGACGGCGGCGATCTTGGCGGGTCGCTGCGCAATCCCGCGAATTTCAACAACATCGTGGCGCTGCGCCCGAGTGTCGGGCTCGTCCCGATCGCGCCGGCGCCCCTGCCGTTCGTTGGTGTATCGACCAAAGGCATGCTGGCGCGATCGGTCTCCGACGTGGCCTTTGGCTTGAGCGTAGTCGCCGGCGCCGATCCTCGCGATCCCCAGTCGTACGCGTCGAACGCGGCGGCGTTTGCCGCGCCGCTCGATCGCGACTGGCGCGGCACACGGATCGCCTGGTCGCTCGATCTCGGCGGCTTGCCGGTCGATCGACGGGTGCTCACTGTGCTCGCGCAGCAGCGTCGCGCCTTCGAGGATCTCGGCTGCATTGTCGAGGACGCATGCCCTGATTTGCGCATGGCCGACGAGATTTTCCTGACGCTCCGACGCTGGGCGAGCTGGCACACGCACAAAGATCTGCTGAAGGCGCACCGCTCGCAGCTCAAGCCCGAAGCCATTTCGGAAATCGAACAGGGAGGGCGATTGACGGGCGACGACATCGGACGCGCGCTTGTCGAGCAGGGTCGATTACTGGATCGGCTTCGCCGATTTCATCAGCAGTACGACTTTCTGGTCTGCGCGGTCAATCAGGTGCCGCCGTTCGACGCCGCAGAGCCGTGGCCGACATCGATCGAAGGCGTGGTCATGGACGATTACGTATCCTGGATGAAGTCGGCGTACTGGATTTCGGCGACGTGTTGCCCCTCGATTTCGGTTCCCGCCGGTTTCACCGACGCCGGACTGCCGGTCGGCGTGCAAATCGTCGGACGTTATCGCGACGATCTGGAGCTCCTGCAGTTCGCCCACGCTTTTGAACGCGCGACAGAATTCGGGAAGCGCCGGCCGCCGAACACCTGAAAACGTCGCGCCGAACCGGCGTGCTATAATTGCGCAGTCTCTTTAAACGCGGAACCGAGAGTCCGCAAAGAGGTAATAGATGCCGGTAGTCATGGACGCGGAGCGCATATCACGCGCGCTCACGCGCATCGCGCACGAAATCCTCGAACACAATCGCGGCCTTTCCGATCTGGCGCTCGTCGGCGTGCGCAGCCGCGGTGTGCCGATCGCGCACCGGATTGCCGAGGACCTGAAAAAAATCACCAGCCACGAACTACCGGTCGGCGCCCTCGACATCACGCTGTATCGCGACGACCTGATGGGTGCGTCGGTTGGTGTCGCTCCGCTGGTACGGAAAACGGAGATTCCATTTTCCATCGACGGCCGCACCATCGTGCTGGTCGACGACGTGCTGTACACCGGCAGGACCACCCGCGCGGCGCTTGACGCGCTGACCGACTTCGGCCGGCCGAAATCGATCCAACTCGTCGTGTTGGTTGATCGCGGCCATCGCGAGCTGCCGATCAAGGCGGACTACGTCGGCAAGAACGTTCCCACCTCGCGGCAGGAGAGCGTGCAGGTCCGGCTGCGCGAGCTTGACGGCGCCGACGAAGTGCTCTTGCAGGGAAAGGAGTAGCCGCATGGATGTTGCAGCCCACAGCGCTGCGTCTCCCGAGACGGCCGCCACGCCGCCGCTGACCGCGCTTCGGCAGAGACACCTGCTCGGCATTGCCGACCTCAGCGCCGAGGAGATTGTGCTGATCCTGGACACCGCGGAAGCGATGAAGGAGGTCGGGCAGCGCACCATCAAGAAGGTGCCGACGTTGCGCGGCCGAACGGTCATCAATCTGTTCTTCGAGCCCAGCACGCGCACGCGCACGTCCTTCGAAATCGCCGAGAAACGGCTCAGTGCCGACACGCTCAACGTCGCGATCGCATCGTCCAGCGTCGTCAAGGGTGAAACGCTGGTCGATACGGCGATGAACCTGGAGGCGATGGCGCCGAGCATGATCGTCCTGCGCCATGCGTCTTCAGGCGCCTGTCATCTGCTGGCGCGGATCTGCAAGGCCGCCATTGTCAACGCCGGCGATGGCATGCACGAACATCCGACGCAGGCATTGCTCGACGCGTTTACGATTCGAGAGCGCAAGAAGCGAATCAGCGGCTTGAAGATCGCCATCGTCGGCGATCTGCTGCACAGCCGCGTGCTGCGGTCGAATGTGCTGCTGCTGACGAAGCTGGGCGCCGAAGTGTGGGTGTGCGCGCCGGCGACGTTGATCCCGCCCGGGATGCGGCAGATGGGCGTGCGCGTCACCACCCGCGTCGACGAGGCCGTCGACAATGCCGACGTGATCATGATGCTGCGCATCCAGCTGGAACGGATGCAGGGCGGCTACTTTCCGTCGCTGCGGGAATACTTCACGACGTTCGGGATGACCGAAGCGCGGGTCAGGCGCGCCAAACCGGATGCGATCATCATGCATCCGGGTCCGATCAACCGCGGCGTCGAAATCGCGTCCGAAGTGGCCGACGGTGCGGCCTCTGTGATTCTCGATCAGGTCGCGAACGGCGTGGCCGTTCGCATGGCGGTTTTGTATCTCCTGGGCCACAGATTAAACACAGATTGAACACAGATTACTTGCTTGGTCGTACACGGAACAGATGGAAAAACTTCTCCTAAAAGGCGGCCACGTTGTCGATCCTGCAACCGGCAGGAATGGGACGTTTGACGTCCTGATTGAAGGCGATCGCATCGCCGACGTTGGCACGAATCTCCAGGCTGGCGACGCAAAGGTGTTGAACGTTCCGAAAGGCCTGGTGGTATGCCCGGGTTTCATCGACATGCACGTTCATCTTCGCGAACCTGGCCAGGAGCACAAAGAGACGGTGGCCTCGGGTGTTGCGGCCGCCGTCGCCGGAGGATTCACCGCCGTCGCGTGCATGCCGAATACCAGGCCGGTCAACGACAACGCCGGGGTCACGCAGCTGATCCTGCAGAAGGCGCGGGAGGCGAACCTGGCGCGCGTCTATCCGATCGGCGCCGTGTCGCGGGGGCAACAGGGTGAAGAGCTCGCCGACATCGCCGAGCTCAAGGAAGCCGGCTGTGTCGCGGTGACCGATGACGGCTTGCCGGTCGCGACAGCGATCCTCGCGCGGCGCGCGCTCGAATACACCAGCATGTTCGAGATGCCGATGATTGAGCACTGTGAGGAGCAGACGCTGAAGGGCGATGGCGTCGCGCACGAGGGAGCGGTCGCTGCTTCCCTGGGTCTGCGCGGCATTCCCGGTGTGGCAGAGGCGATCACGGCTGGTCGTGACATTCTGCTTGCCGAGCTGACCGGCGGCCACGTCCATATCGCGCACATGAGCGCGTGGACGACGATCGAGGCGGTGCGCCAGGGGAAGAGCCGCGGTGTCAAGGTGACGTGCGAGGTGTGCCCGCATCACTTCACGCTGACCGACGATTTGCTGGCGGCGCCGATCGCCTACGACACCAACACCAAGATGAATCCGCCGCTGCGCGAAGCGAAGGATCGTGACGCCATGATTGCGGGAATCGTCGACGGCACGGTGGATGTCATCGCGACGGATCATGCGCCGCACCATTACGACGAGAAGAACGTCGAGTTCGACCGGGCGCCGTTTGGGATCGTCGGCCTGGAGACGGCCGTTTCGATCACTCTCGACAAGCTCGTTCACGGCGGATTGATCGACCTGACCCGCATGGTGGAGCTGATGTCGGTCAACCCGGCGAAGATCCTGCGCGTGCCCGGCGGCACGCTTGCGCCAGGATCGCCAGCGGACATTACGATTCTCGCGCCGGAGCTCGCCGTGACCATCGATCGCACCAGGCTGGTCAGCAAATCGAAGAACACTCCGTATCACGGCTGGTCCTTCAAGGGTGGCGTCGCGGCGACCCTCGTTGGCGGCCGCATCGTCTACGCCAATCCGGCCGTGCCGATGCAATGACACAGGCCACTCGTGGATGACGTGCGCAATACCGGAGCCACATTGATGACATGCGCGGGTCTCGTCAAGGCCGCCGGCGGCATTCTGATTGGGACCATGCAGATCATCGACCGGTGCGAGGCGTGCGTCAGTCTCGAGGTGCCCAGCGTATCGTTCGTCGAATACAACGCGCCGCCGAATTACCCGGCCGCCTCCTGCCCGATGTGCGCGGCGCATGCCCCGATCACGAGCCTCTAAGCCGCCGATTCGCGCGGCGCTCGACCGCCTGTACGCGGAGTTCAACGCGCGCGAGTCCGTAGCGGACCCGGTCTGGCACGTGCGACGGTACTCCGCCGCCGCGGACCAGGAAGTCGTCGGGTTGATCGCATCCGCGCTGGCATTTGGGCGCGTGCAAAGCGTCCTCAATTCGATCGAAGGGATGCTGCGCGTCATGGGCCCCTCACCTGCGGCGTTTGCACGTCAGTTCAATCCTGCGCGCGACCGCGAGGTGTTCGGACATCTCGTGCACCGCTGGACCAACGGCGCCGACTTTGCTGCGCTGGTGTGGATCATCCATCAGATGCTCGAGCGGTCGGGATCGATCGAGAATTTCTTTGTCGAAGGCCTCGCACCGGATGCCATTGACGTCGGCGCGGCTCTGGAATCGTTCTCGAGCCGCGCCCTGGGGCTCGACGTGGCGCGCGTCTACGGACGACGCCGGCAGAAACCGGGAGTTGCGTATTTTTTCTCGCGACCATCATCGGGCGGCGCGTGCAAGCGGCTGAACCTGTTCCTGCGCTGGATGGTGCGGTCCGACAGCGTCGATCTCGGCATCTGGACGAAGGTGCGTCCCGCACAACTGATTGTTCCGCTCGACACGCATGTGATTCGCCTGGGCCGATGCCTGCAGCTCACCACACTGAAGAGTCCAGGCTGGCGGATGGCCGCCGACATCACGGCTTCCCTGCGTGCGATTGACCCGGTCGATCCCGTCAAGTTCGATTTCTCGATCTGCCACGTCGGGATGATGAACGCCTGCGGTTACGGCAAGAAAGCCGGTGACTCCGCCTGCCCGTTCAAGGGATGGTGCCGCCCGTGATTGACCTCGGCCGGCGGCGGTTGCCGACGGAAATTCAGCTGCGCTATATTCGAAGAAGATAACTTTCGGTCGCGCGAGGAGTCTTCCAAAGGAGGTCTGACTGCCATGCGCCGGGCGATTGCGATTCTGCTGTTTTCGGTAGCCATTCTGTTCTCCATAGTTCCAGGTCACGCTCATGACCGGAGTAGCACCCAGCAACCCGCGGCGACGTTCAGGGCGGACGTCAACCTTGTCGAGGTCCACGCGGTGGTCACGAACGCGCGCGGCGAGTTCGTGCAGGGGTTGACCAGGGACGATTTCGAAATTTACGAATCAGGCAAGCTGCAACGGCCCACGGTCTTCCACGTCGTCGATGCGCCGCGTTCGCCACGCCTGGCGGCCGGCAACAGTCCGGCGATCGAGCCGGACGTGCGCGTGGCGACGCCGTTTACGGGACGCCTGTTCGTCATCGTGCTCGACGACCTGCACACCGCAACGCTCCGCTCACAATCCGTCAAACGCGCCGCCCGCCAGTTCGTCGAACGCCACATCGGTCCCGATGATCTGGCCGCGGTGATTCACACGAGCGGTCGAACCGACGCGGCGCAGGAGTTAACGCCGAGCCGCAGGCTGCTGCTTGCGGCCGTCGACAAGTTCCAGGGACAGAAGCTGCCGTCGCTCACCGGCGAGCGGCTTGCCGTTCATCTCAACGATCGCGACCTCGAGCGCGCGGCGGCGAGCTCGAACAGCGACGGCGGATCGTCGACCTCTCCGAGCACACAGCGCGCGGACGATCCGCGCGACGCCGAACGGGGGATGAACGCGCAGCGCGCGTTGGGCGCGATCAAGAACGTGGCGCAGTGGATGTCGGGAGCGCCCGGCCAACGCAAGGCGCTGGTATTGTTCAGCGAAGGCATCGAGTACGACATTTACGACGTCTTCAACAATCGCCATGCGACGAGCATCGTGGCTGACGCGCGCGATGCGATTGCCGCAGCCCAGCGCGCCAACGTCACCGTGTATGCGATCGACCCGCGCGGCCTGACGCAGCTTGGCGACGAGGCGATCGCCATCCAGAGCCTGTCTGACGACCCGAACGTGGACTACGGCACGTCACGGGGATTCAACAACGAGCTGTTGATGGCCCAGGAGAGCCTGATCTCGCTCGCTGAAGAAACCGGCGGTTTCGCGATCGTTCGGACCAACGATATTGCCGGTGGTTTGACTCGCGTCGAACATGACACCAGCCGCTACTACGTCCTGGGTTACGTCTCCGACACGACGGCGTCTCCGGGTAAGTTCCGAAAGATCGAGGTCAAGGTCAAACGGCCTGAACTCAAGGTGCGCGCGCGCCGCGGCTACGTACCGGCGGATTTGAAGTCGGCACGCCGGGGCGCCGAAGTCAAAGCCGGCACGTCGCCGGCTCTGGCCGCCGCGTTGAACCATCCCGTGCCGGTCGGTGACGTGCCGCTGCGGGTGTGGGCGGCGCCGTTCAAAGGCGCGGGCAAGGCGGCATCCGTCGTCCTCGCGATCGAGACCGATGGCGCGTCGTTGAAGTACCAGGAGCGTGATGGCCGGTTCCTCGAAGATCTGGAGCTGTCGATTGTGGCCGCCGATCACGACGGCAAGGTCCGCGGTTCGGATCGGCAGACCATGAACCTGAAGCTGAAGCCGGAGACGCATCAGATCATGATGACCGGCGGCGGCGTGCGGATGCTGTCGCGCATCGAGCTGCCGCCCGCACGTTATCAGCTGCGCGTCGGCCTGCACGAATCGAACGGCGGCGCGGTTGGCAGCGTGCCAATCGATCTGGAGGTCCCCGACTATTCGAAAACGCCGTTCGAAATGAGCGGCCTGGTCGTGACATCGACGACGGCGCCGCGGCTGGTTACCGCCAAGCCGGATCCGGTGTTGAAGGAGGTCCTGCCATTGCCGCCCGTTGCGACGCGGACGTTCCAGGGCTTTGAGACGCTCTCCGTGTTCGCTGAGATCTACGACCGGACCGCGCCAACCGCTCACGACGTCGACGTCACACTGACGGTGCGGTCCACGGGCAGCGACACTGCTGTGTTTACGAGCCGGGATAGCCGCACCATCGACGCCGGGGGCGGGGCGCGGACGGCGGGCTACAAAGCCGACGTGCCGTTGAAAGATCTCGCTGAAGGGGATTACGTACTGCGCGTCGAGGCGACGTCGCGTGCGGGTGGCGCGACGGCGTCGCGCGAGATTCCGTTCACGGTTCGCTCCGTCAGTCCGACTCGCTGATGGTGTCGACAGCCGGGGTCCGCTTCCATGACGGCGGCCCCGGCGCCTCTTCGCGCAACGGGGTTCCTGCTGAAAGGTGCCGGTTGGTGTAATCTGGCGGCACTTCTGATCAGTGTTTCCCGCCGCATAACGCGCACGTTCGACGCCGTGTCGTGACAGGCCGCGCGATTCACGTCCTCGGAGCGGGTCCGGCCGGCGCGGCGGCATCGCTCTTGCTCGCCTCGTGGGGCCATCCGGTGCGGCTGTTCGCGAAAACCGCGACCGCACATCCTCTGGCCGTTTCGCTTCCTCCCAGCTGCGGCAAGTTGTTCGAGGTGCTTGGCGTCAGCGACGCCGTCGAACGCCGCGGTTTCCTTCGGTCTACCGGTAACACGGTGTGGTGGGGCAGCGAGACCGCGCGGGTCGAATCGTTCGGCGAGCCGCACCGCGGATGGCACGTCGAAGTACAGCAGCTGTCCGCCGTCCTGATGGATCGCGCCGTTGCCTCGGGTGTCGCGGTCGTGACCTCCGCTCCAGACGATGGCGGCGTGATGACGATTGATTGCACGGGCCGGGCCGGTGTGCTGGCGAAGGCGCACGATGTTCGCGAGCCTGTGCAGGGCCCGCGAACCATCGCGTTGGTCGGCGAATGGCGCCGCGACGAGCGGTGGCCGATACCGGACGACACGCACACGTTGATTGAATCCTACGACGCCGGGTGGGCGTGGTCAGTGCCGATCGCGGCCGGCCGGCGGCACATCTCAACGATGATCGACCCGCAGCGATCGCAATTGCATCGCGGCGGCTCGGCAAAAGAGGTCTACCTCGCGGAGATTCGCAAGACGCGAGTCTTTCGCTCGCTCACCGAAACCGCCACGCTGATCGACGGTCCATGGGGCTGGGACGCCTCGCCGTACCACTCGCGTTCGTATTCCGGAGACAATTGGCTGCTGGCTGGAGACGCCGGATCCTTCATCGATCCGTTGTCGTCCGCCGGCGTCAAGAAGGCGCTCGCCTCGGCTTGGTTGGCCGCGATCGTCGTGAATACGTGCGTCACGACGCCGGCGATGCGCTCGCACGCACTGGCGTTTTTCTCTCGGCGTGAGCGTGAGATCGCCTCCCACCACGATCGCGAGAGCAAGCGTTTCCTGACGCATGCGGCGTCGCAACATCCCTACCCCTTCTGGGCCGAACGTGTGGACGCCGCTCCAAACGACGATGCAACCGCCATCCGACGAGCGTTCGCGCGACTGAAAGAGTCGGATGCACTGCAGTCGATCAAAGGACCCAACGCGCGGCTCGAGCCGGCACCCTGCATCCGCGGACGACAGATCGTCCTCGAGCCCCACCTGACGGGGCCCTTGGAGGGCGCCCCGATCCGCTATGTGGCCGGCGTCGATGTTGTCGCGCTGGTGGATTTGGCACCTCAGGAGCATTCGGTGCCGCGGCTTTATGAGACCTATTGCCGGGTCCACGGGACGACGCGGCTGGATGACTTTCTGACCGCGCTGTCGACGGCGTTCGCGAACGGATGGCTTGTGTCAGAATGACGGCCGCAGAAAGACTGACACGGAGTCGTGCCAGGCACAGAACACACTATGGCTCACAAGGCTTTCCTTGCTTCGACGCTGTGTTTCGCGTTTGCCGTCGTGCTCGCCGCGCAGGCGCCTCAGCCAACCGCGGCACCCACCGCCAAGCCGGAAGAAGGCATCGCGATCACGGACGCGACCGTGCAAAAAGCGTGCGGTTCGTGTCATCGCCCTGACGACAAGGGGCAGATGTCGCGCATCTCGTTTCAGCGCAATACGCCGGAGGGGTGGCAGGTCCAAATTCAACGGATGGCCGCTCTCAACGGCCTGAGCATTGACCCCGAGACGGCTCGTCAGGTGGTCAAGTACCTGTCGAATCATCTCGGCCTTGCGCCAGAGGAGGCCAAGCCAGCAGCGTGGGAGGCCGAACGCCGCCTGATCGATTTCAAGTACACCGCCAACGCCGATGCCGAAGGCACCTGCAACAAGTGCCATTCACTCGGTCGCGTCATTTCGCAGCGGCGCACCAGGAGCGAATGGGAACTGCTGATCGCCATGCATCGCGGGTGGTATCCGCTGGTCGACAACCAGGCATTCCGCCGCACCGGACCGCCACCGCGCGATCCCACTCCGGATGGACGGCCGCCCGACACGCGCCATCCCATCGAGAAAGCGGTTGAACATCTGGCCCGCACGTTCCCTCTGAAGACGCCAGAGTGGGCGGCGTGGTCTGCGAACATGCGGCCGGCGCGTCTCGATGGGACCTGGGCGCTCAGCGGGTGGGAGCTTGGCAAGGGCCCCGTGTACGGGCGCGTCACCATCACCGCCGATCCGTCGGCGCCGGACGAATTCACGACGTCAACCACTTACCGTGTGGCCCGTACGGGAGAAAGCGTCACGCGCACGGGGCGTTCGATTGTCTACACCGGCTTTCAATGGCGCGGGCGATCGTCGACACAGGCACCCGATTCGTCGCTGCGCGAAGTGATGATGGTCGATCGCGAGTGGCGATCGATGGAAGGCCGCTGGTTCACCGGCGGCTACGACGAGCTCGGCATCGACGTGAAGCTCGAACGCATCGGCACTGACACGCGGGTGCTCGGCACCGATCGCACGGCACTGCGGCAGGGCTCGACCGGACAGGAGATTCGCATCTACGGCGCCAACTTTGGACAAACCATGCGTGCCGGCGATATCGATCTCGGCCCCGGCATCACGGTCACTCGCGTTGTCAGCGTCACCGGCGATACGGCGACGGTCGCGGTCGACGTTGCGGCCAACGCCGCGATTGGCGCGCGCGACGTGTTCGTCGCGGGCGCGTCACGTCCCAAGGCGCTGGCGGTCTACGACAAGATCGACAGCATCAAGGTCAAGCCCGATTGGGCGATGGCGCGTGTCGGCGGCGACACCTTCCCCAAGATGCTTGCCCAATTCGAAGCCTGGGCGTACAGCAACGGCGCCGACGGCAAGCCGGACTCGCCCGACGACGTGGAGCTGGGCCTCGTTGATGCGGCGTGGTCGATGGAAGAGTACGCGGCGATTTACAACGACGACGACATCAAGTTCGTCGGGTCATTGAACGAGGCGACCGGACGCTTCACTCCAAACGTCGACGGTCCCAATCCCAAGCGCAGCGGCGAGCGCAACAACATCGGCGACGTCTGGGTGGTCGCGAAATATCAGGGCGAGCCGGTCGACGGCAAACCGGCGCCCGTTCTCCGCGCGCGCGGCCATCTGCTGGTCACCGTGCCTCTGTACATGCGCTTCGAGCCGTTGGGTGGACGATGACCCGCATCGGACTGCGTGAATTTCACCCATTCGAAGCGGCCGGGCGCAGGTTCCTGTATCTCGTGCCCAGCGCCGCCGTGTTCGCGCTCGACGAATGCTCGATGGCCGTACTCGATCAGCTCGCGTCCGGCCCGCGCCCGGTTGATGACGTCACTGACGGACTGTCGGCGCGGTTCGCACGGGCGGACGTGATTGAAGCGATTGGCGAGCTGCACAGAGCGCGGGCGCTCGGCGCCACGCAAGGAGACGCCGGACCGGCGCCGGAACCGCAGCCGAAGATCATCCCGCTGTCGCCAGTGCCGCTGCAGACACTGGTGGTGAACGTCACCAATCAGTGCAATTTGAGCTGCACCTATTGCTACGAGTACGGCGAAGACAAGATCGTCGATACGGAGAACGGCAAGCAGCCGAAGTTCATGAGCGAGGCGACCGCCCGCGACGCCGTCGAATTCGCGCTGCGTGAGTCCCGCGACAACCCGCGCGCGCACATCACGTTCTTTGGCGGCGAGACACTGATGAACTTTGCGGTGCTCAAGTCGACGATTGGCTATGCGCGCCGGCGAGCTGCCGAGCTCGGCAAGGACATCGACTTCAGCCTCACGACCAACGCCACGCTGTTGCGCCCCGATGTCATCGAGTTTCTTGCCGACGAGCGCGTCGGCGTGACGATTTCGATTGATGGCCCGGAGGAGATGCAGGACAAATTCCGCGTTTTCAATAACGGCACCGGTAGCTATGCGGTTGCCGCACCCAAGATCAAGGCGCTGTTGGCCCGCCACCGGTCGCGGCCGATCGGCGCGCGGGTGACATTGACGCGACAGACGCTCGACGTCGGGCGGATTTACCGGCACCTCACCGAGGAGCTGGGATTCTGGGAAGTCGGTTTCGCGCCGGTGACCACCGCTCCAGGGCGCGACTACGCGATTACTGACGGCGGCTTCGATCACCTCCTGGCGCAATTCCGCGCGCTCGCTCACGAGTACCTCGAAGCGTCGCTGCAGGGACGCCATCATGGTTTCTCGAACGTTCGCGAGACGCTGCAGGAACTGCATCACGGTCACGCCAAGGCCTACCCGTGCGGCGCCGGATTGGGCCTGATGGGCGTCTCAACGGATGGCGACGTCGCGTTATGCCATCGGTTCGCCGGTTCGGCGGATCACAAATTGGGCAGCGTACGCGACGGCGTCTCGTGGGCAACGCAGCAGGCATTCCTCGATACGCATCATGTCTTCAGCAAGACGGACTGCACGACGTGCTGGGCGAGGCCGATCTGCGCCGGCGGCTGTTACCACGAGGCTCACACGCGGTACGGATCGACCACGCGGCCGAACCTGCATTACTGCGAGTGGATTCGCGGCTGGACCCATACCTGTCTCGAAATCTACGGCGAACTCGCCGAGCGCAATCCCGAGTTCCTTCGCCAGTTTGACGATGAAGACGTTCCGGAGAAAGTCTCATGAAGCATCTGACACCGGTGAATCGCAAGGCGGCGCGCGTCAGGGAGGTCACCAAAGATGTCGTGGCGCTGCAGCAGGGCGGTCCGCCGCAGCAACCCGAGCCGCCGCACATTCCGCACGGCTGCTCGCTGGTATTCGCGCCCGGCTGGGAGGCCGATCGTAACGGCGGCACCGCCGGACTGTGCCAGCCGGTCGAGCGCGATCTGTTCGACTGCCACATGGGCTGCTTCTGGCCCGCCCAGGTGCCCGATCAGTTGAATCACGCGCCTGACTGGACCGCCAAGTGCGCCGCGGCGCAAAAGGACTGGCGCAAGATCGACTTGGTCTTCCCTTCGGACGAGAAGAAAAAGTGAGGGCCGTCGTTGTTGCGATCGCGCTGCTCGCGGCATCGGCTCGCGGTGGCGCGCAGAAACCGACTCCGCTGTCACCGGCCGGCGGCGATCAGCTGATGTACATCGGCACCTACGCCGGTTCGATTCAGATCTTCGACGAGGCCACGGAGAAGCTCGCCGGCGAAATCAAACTCAAGACCGGCATTCCACGCTCGCTGACGCTCTCGCAATCGCGCGCGAAGTTCTACGTGCTCGATGCCACGCTCGAGAAGATCGAAGTCGTCGACATCGCCACGCGCGCCTCGGTGTCGACATTCACGCTCAGCGAAGGCAAGAAGCAGGTGCGCATCCGCGGCCTGCAGGTCGACCCGCTCGAGCGGTTCCTGATCCTGTTGACCAGATCGGCGGAGAAGAAGATCGATCGGTGGGAGATCGGCGACATCACCATTCAGTTGTACGACTTGACGCAGCAGAAAGTGACGCGCACCATCCCGTGGCCGCGCGGCGAAGAGCGCGAGTTCTTCAACATCCGGTTCTCGCCAGACGGCAAGCTGCTGTATTTCTTCGGCGAAGACGTGTTGATCCTCGAAACCACCAACTTCACTGAAGTCGACACCTGGCCGTTGAGCCGGCCGATCGAGCCGGGTCTCGGCAGGATCAGTTTCGGCGCGGTCGACGATTTCAATGACGATCCGGGGTTCTTTACGGGACTGTTCACCACGCAGGATCCGATTCAGAACCGGCGCATCATGAATCTTGGCCGCGTCGACCTCGTCGCCAAGAGCATCGACTTGACGCCGATCGGTCCCGCTGAAGGTGTCGGTTTCGCGATGTCTCCCGACCGGCGGCGCGGATATGGCTTGATGCAGCAGATTGGCCGCTACGAATTCTGGGCGTTCGATCTCGCCCAGCGGAAACTGCTCGGCCGCACCCCCTTCGAGGGCCGTCCACGCATGGCGCTACGGGTGTCGTCGAACGGGCGTTTGCTCTACATCTTCCAGGCCGGCGCGACCATCGACGTCTACGACGCGTCGAGCTACAAGCATCTGCGGACTATCCAGATGAACGCCGACCAGACGACGAACCTGTTCATCCTGCCAAGGGCCCAGGCGCCGCCGGCAGGCCAGGCACCCAAGGCACCCTAGCCGCCAGGCACACACCGCAGCCAGGCCGACTCATGGATCGCCGCCCGTTCGCCTACTTGTTGCCGTACTGGCGGCGGCTCGCCCTCGTTCTCGCGATCAGCCTGATTAGCACTGCGACCACGCTGATCATTCCGTACCTCTCGAAGGATCTCATCGACACCGCGCTGGTCGGCCGCGACCTCGGCGCGTTGCGCCGCATCGTCGGATGGTTTATCGCGCTCGGCGTACTCGGGTTCTTTCTGAACGTCATCAGCGGCCTTCGCTATACGCGCGTCTCCGCCGAGATCCTGTTCGACATGCGTCTTGCGCTCTATGCGCATCTGCAGCGACTTTCGCCGCGCTTCTACGCGCGGACGCGGCTGGGCGACATCGTGTCGCGCTTGAACAACGACATCAGTGAGATCCAGCGTGTCGCCGCCGAAGCGGCGCTCGCATGGGTCGGCAACGTGCTGTTCCTGATTGGCAGCCTCGTGATGATGCTGTGGCTGGATTGGCGTCTTGCGCTCGTGGCACTGGCGCCGCTGCCGATCAGCCTGATCGCACTTGGTTTCTACCGCAGACGCCTTGAAAGCCGCGTCGCGGAGCTTCGCCAGCGTAGCTCCGACATCGGCAGCTTCCTGATTGAAACCCTGCAGGCGATGACGCTGGTCGTAGCGTCCAACGCACAACAGCGCGAGCAGCAGCGCTTTCGAAGCTTGAACGGTGCGTTCATCGAGGCGCTGATGCGGATGCAGCGCGTCACGTATTTTGCCGGCGGCCTGCCGGGAACCGTGCTGGCCATCGGCTCCGCCATTGCGTTTTTCTACGGCGGGTTACGCGTCATCGAGGGGACGCTCACGCTCGGGACCATGGGGGCGTTTCTCGCCTATCAGATGCGCGTGTTTGCGCCGGCGCAGGCGCTGATGGGCTTGTGGGCGAGCCTGACAACGGCGAAGGTGTCATGGCTGCGCGTGCTCGAGATCCTCGATGCGCCAGTCGACGTCGTCGAATCGGCGGCGGCGCGACCGATCGGGCGTGCGGCAGGCGAGTTGGTGTTCGATCGTGTCACGCTTGCGACCGACAGGCAGTCGCGTGTGCTCGACGAGGTGACATTCACCGCGCGTCCTGGACAGATCGTCGCCCTTGTCGGCGGCAGCGGCGTCGGCAAATCGACGATTGCCTACCTCGCGACGCGGCTGCTGGATCCGGATAGCGGCTCGGTACGGCTGGATGGCCAGGATTTGCGCGGCCTGAAGCTCGACGACGTTCGCCGGAACATCGTCCTCGTCGAGCAGGAGCCGACGTTGCTCTACGCGTCGATCGAGGAGAACATCCGCTACGTGCGCGCCAACGCCACCGCGGACGATGTGCGCCGGGCCGCCGACGCGGCCGGCATCAGTCGATTCATCGCCGGTCTTCCCCACGGTTTTGCCACGCTGGTCGGCGAACGCGGGCTCGCGGTTTCGGCCGGCGAGCGTCAGCGCATCGCCCTGGCGCGCGCCTTTCTCGCCGATCCTGCAGTGCTCGTGATGGACGAACCGACCGCAGCGCTCGACGCCGTCGCGCAACGCCAGATCATCGACGGCTCCCGCGCGGTGATGCGTGGCCGCACCACTATCCTGATCACGCATCGTCGAGAGGTGGCAATGGCGGCCGATCACGTAGTCGTGCTCGACGGCGCGCGCGTTGTCGACGCGGGCAGCCCCGCCGGCCTGGCCGAGCGGTCGGCGGCCTTCGCCACGCTGTTCGAGATCGATCGTCAATCACCGGTGGTGCGATGACCGGACAGCGGACCGTGCGCGTGGCCGTGATCGATAGCGGCGTGCACGCCTCACACCCGCACGTGGGCGGCGTGGCTGGCGGCGTCGGGATCGACGACAGCGGCGCGACTCATGAAGACTTCCTCGACCGCCTCGGCCACGGCACCGCGGTCACCGCTGCAATACTCGAGAAGGCGCCGAAAACAGAAATCGTCGCAATCAAAGTGTTCGACTGGGAACTCGCGGCGACCGGGGCGGCCCTGATCGCGGCTTGTCATCACGCGCGCGAGCGCGGCTGCGATCTCGTCAACATGAGCCTGGGAACGGTGAACGCCGAGTACGAGGCGAGCCTGATCGAGGCGATCGGTTCACTTCGCGAGTGCGGTGCCGTGGTGATCGCTGCCGGTGAGCAGGCGGGCATCCGTTGGCTTCCGGGCGCGCTGCCCGGCGCCTGGGCGGTGACGCTCGACTGGGGAATTCCGCGAGAGCAGTGCCGGCTCGATCGGCTCGGTGCCGGCGGCGCTGCGTTCCGCGCCTCGGGTTATCCGCGTCCGATACCGGGAGTGCCTGCGGTGCAGAACCTGCGCGGCGTCAGCTTCGCCGTGGCGAACGTGACCGGCATCGTCGCGAGCCTGATCGCGCGGCACGGCGGCGATCCAACGGCCGCCGTGACGCGGGCCTTCGAGAAAGGGTTTTTCACTTAATCGCGCCGGAGCGCGACCAGCGGATCGAGTTTCGTCGACCGCTTCGCCGGCACAAAGCAGGCGATTGCGGCCACCGCGGCGAGCAACAGCGTGATGCCGCCAATCGTGATCGGATCGCCGGCACGGTTCTGGACGAGCAGCTGGGTCTGCGAAAACAACGTGCCGACGCCAAACGCGCCGGCGACACCCAGCGTCAAGCCAATCGCGAGCTGCACAAACGATCGGCGCAGGAACAGCCACGCGACTTCGTTGCCCTGGGCGCCGAGCGCCATGCGGATGCCGATTTCCTGCGTCCGCTGCGACACCGCATACGCGGTGACCGCATACAAGCCGACCGCCGACAACGTCAGCGCGATCAGCGCAAAGATCGCGAACATGGTCCCGAAGATACGGAACGGCCATCGCGCCTGCGCCAGCTGCGCATCCATGGTGCGGATGCCGAACAGCGGCAGATCCGGATCGATGGCGCGAACCTCCTCGCGAAGGATCGGCGTGATTTGATTCGGGTCGCCGGAAGTTCGGGCGATCAGGTTCATGAAGCCGCGCGGGTCGGTGCGGAACGGCAGATACGCGACCGGGTCCGGATCGGGCAATTGGAAATCACGCTGCCGCACGTTGGGCACGATGCCCACGACCGTGGCCGTCAGCGACAGCGGAATGCCGCCCTGGGGCGGTGCGCCGCCCTGCAGATCGATGCTCAGCGTGATGCGGCGGCCGATCGGATCCTCGTTGGGGAAGTGGAGCTGCGCGAAGCGCTGGTTGATGATCGCCGACTCGCGGCCGGTCATGCCGTCT
>Ga0196963_10000521_pt1 | contig 34417 bp, 41 predicted proteins | sample S1_5metaG_FD_148600 | JGI IMG/M metagenome (GOLD analysis project Ga0196963, IMG submission 148600) | Soil microbial communities from Anza Borrego desert, Southern California, United States - S1_5 | ecosystem: Environmental > Terrestrial > Soil > Desert | place: USA: California | collected...
ATCCGATGGCGGGCTGCCTGCCGATCCTGATCCAGATCCCGATCTTCTACGCGCTCTACAAGGTGCTGATGGTGTCGGTGGAGATGCGCCACAAGCCGTTCGTGCTGTGGATCAAGGACCTTTCGGCGCCCGACCCGCTGACCCCGGTCAACCTGTTCGGCTACCTCCCGTTCACCCCGCCCGCCTTCCTCGCGCTCGGCGTGCTGCCGATCCTGCTCGGCATCACCATGTGGCTGCAGTTCCGGCTCAACCCGCCGGCGACCGACCCGGTGCAGCGCCAGGTGTTCGCGATCATGCCCTGGGTGCTGATGTTCGTGATGGCGCCGTTCGCGGCCGGCCTGCAGCTCTACTGGACGGTCAACAACGTCCTGACCATCCTCCAGCAGAAATGGCTGTACAGCCGCTATCCGGGGATGAAGGCGCCGCCGGAAGCGCCCGTGCCGGCCAAGTGAGCGAAGCCCCGGCCGGCCTCGACGAGACGGCCCGGAAGCTCTTCTCCGGACCGATCGCCTTCCTAAAATCGGCGCCGGATCTGAGGTTCCTGCCCGATCCGACGGTGCCGGAGGTGGCATTCGCCGGACGGTCCAACGTCGGCAAGTCGTCGCTGCTCAACGCGCTCACCAACCGCAACGGGCTCGCCCGCACCTCCAACACGCCGGGGCGCACGCAGGAGCTCAACTTCTTCGACGTCGGAGCACCGCTGCGCTTCCGGCTGGTCGACATGCCCGGCTACGGCTTCGCCAGGGCGCCCAGGGAGGTGGCCCGCAAGTGGCGCCGTCTGGTCAACGACTATCTGCGCGGCCGCCAGGCGCTGAAGCGGACCCTGGTCCTGGTCGATGCCCGCCACGGCCTCAAGGAGATCGACCTCGAGGTGATGAAGATGCTCGACGACGCCGCCGTCAGCTACCACCTCGTCCTCACCAAGGCCGACAAGGTGAAGGCGTCCGAGCTGGCCGCGGTCGAGGCGGCGACCGCGGCGCAGGGCCGCCGGCATCCCGCCGCCCATCCCGAGATCATCGCCACCTCGGCCGAGAAGGGCCTCGGGATCGAGCGGCTGCGAACGGCGGTGATCGAGGCGATATCGTAACCGTCAGTCGGCGGGAAGCGAGGCCATCCGGCTCCGGTGCGAGGCCGCTCGGGAGTGCCTCGCCGCTCCGCTCCCCGCGATGACGGCCGGCCCGACTAATAGCCCATCAGCGCCAGCACCTCGCGGCGGCTGCGCTCGTCGTCGCGGAACACGCCCATCATCCGGCTGGTCGTCATCATCACCCCCGGCGTGTGGACGCCGCGGGCGGTCATGCAGGCATGGCTGGCCTCGATGACGACGGCGACTCCCTGCGGCTTCAGATGCTCGCAGATGCAGTCGGCGACCTGGGCGGTCAGCCGTTCCTGCACCTGCAGCCGGCGGGCGAAGCCGTGGAGGACTCGGGCGAGCTTGGAGATCCCGACCACCCGTTCGGCGGGCAGATAGGCGATCGACGCCTTGCCGATGATCGGGGCGAGATGGTGCTCGCAGTGCGACTGGAACGGAATGTCCTTGAGGAGAACGATCTCGTCATAGCCGCCGACCTCCTCGAACGTCCGGCTGAGATGCTGGGCGGGGTCCTCGGCATAGCCGCGGGCATATTCCTTCCAGGCGCGGGCGACTCGGGCGGGCGTGTCGAGCAGCCCCTCGCGGTCGGGATCGTCGCCGGCCCAGCGGATCAAGGTGCGGACCGCCTCCTGAACGTCGCCGGGGATCCCGGTTCGGTTGGGCTCGCGCACCAGGTCGCCGTCCTCCGGCTCGGGCTCGTTGCGCTCCATATCATCGCCTCCGTCAGGCAGGCGAATACACGTGGGGATGGGAGAGCGAAACACCTTCGCTTCCGAGGTGCGATGCCGATCCGGGTGGAGCGCAGGCGCACGGCGACTCGGACCGGCTTCTGGCCGACGCTGCGCCCGTCGCACCCGTCACAGGATTTGTTACGGTGAAGAAAAGGGTGACTCAACAACATGATAAGGCCGAGTCGAATCTCTGTCCAGCTCCTTATCGGATCACGCAAAGTGTGATAAAATGGAATGTTGCGATGGAAGGCGGAAAGAACATGGCCGAAGAAGTAAGAGCGACACCGGCCGGATTGGTCGGGGGATCCGTGTCCGGAGGCACGATCGGACTTGCCGTCGGCACGGGGTATGGAGCGAAAAACGCTCTGTTGATTTCCACCCTTGCCGTGAAGGAAGGCGCGGCAATCACGGTACTGTCGGCCACGGTGACGGCCCAGATAGTCGCCGCGCCGGCGGTCGCGGGAGGGATTGTCGGCGGTGCCATCGGCGCCAAGGTCGAAGATGTGGTGACCGAGAGGACCGGCTCGAAGGCCCTCGGGGTGGTTGCGGGGGCCGGCGCGGGCGCGTTGAGCGGAGCCGGCACCGGAGCCTTGATAGGGCTGGTCGTGATCGGACCGGGCGGAGCCGTGGTCGGCGCGGTCGTCGGAGGCCTTTGCGGCGCGATCGGGGGGCTGTTGGGCGGCCTCTACTGACCGCGAGACTGGGAGGGAAGAATGGCAAAGACGATCGTCGCGCAGCAGTCCGGCTGGAACGCGCAGGAGGGATGCTGGCAGGAGGTCGAGGTCTATTGGGAGGACGGCTTCATGCACGACCTCGTCTGGGAGGGCGAGCAATGCTACATCCGCCGCGTCGACATGTCCTTGTGGATCGAGACGCGCTGCTACGAGCGGAGGCGCGACGACACGCTCAAGCTCCGCCACCGCTATCGCGAGCGGCAGCGCAGCTATGTGCTGGCCGAACGCTATTGCAAGATGGACCTCTCCAGGGTGTGGACCGAGCCGAGCCCGCTCGAGCCGATCCGCGAGGACTGGGACGTGGACGGCGAATTCTGGCGATAGCGGGAATTGGCGACCCCGACAGGATTCGAACCTGTGACCTCCGGATTAGGAATCCGATGCTCTATCCTGCTGAGCTACGGGGCCGCTGCCGCCTCCGGTTAGGCGGCGGGCGGGTCAGGGTCAATTCTCCTCGCCGCGCTCGACCACCGGGAACGGCAGAGGCGCGATCGGCACGCCCTCGTCGAGCAGGCTCTCCGCCTCGGCCCGGGTCGCCTCGCCGTGGATCGGCCGCCGCTCCGCCTCGCCGAGATGGATGGCGCGGGCCTCGTCGGCGAAGCGCTCGCCGACGCCTTCCGACTCCTCGAGCAGCCGCCTCTGCGCCGCGGCGCCGGCGGCGAGCATCGCCTTGACCTCGTCGGGCGCGCCCGAGAGGAGCGGCGAGGCCGGCGAGGCCGCCGCACAAGCGGGGCCGCGGCCGGTGGCGATGGCCGGCGACATCGGCGCCTTGGCGACCTCGCCCGAGCCGCACAGGGGACAGTCGACCAGACCCTTCGCCCGCTGCGTCTCGAACGCGTCGGAGGAGGCAAACCATGCTTCGAAAACATGGCCTTGCGGCACACATTTAAGATCGAAAATGATCATTGGACGAGGCTCGCCGGGGGGATCGGGCGGCGATGGCGGACGGCTGGAAGCCGGGCTCGGACCGCCTCGATCTGGCCGAGGCCGAGCTCGGCGAAACCGACTCCGCTTCCCTCCCCCAGGTCGAGCAGGACATCGCCCCACGGCCCGACGACAAGGCTGTGGCCGTAGGTCTCACGGCCGTCCTCGTGGCGGCCGGACTGGGCGGCGGCGACGACGAACACTCCCGCCTCGATCGCCCGCGCCCGGACCAGCACATGCCAGTGCGCCCGCCCGGTCGGCACCGTGAACGCGGCCGGAATCGCCAGGAGCTGCGCGCCGGCGTCGGTCAGCGCCCGGTAGAGGTCGGGAAAGCGAAGGTCGTAGCAGATGGAGAGGCCGAGCCGGCCGGCGGGCGTGTCGACGACGACGGCGCGCCCGCCCGGGGCGTAGAGCGCCGATTCGCGCCAGCTCTCGCCGCCGGCGAGGTCGACGTCGAACAGGTGGATCTTGTCGTAGCGGGCGCGGATGGCGCCGGCCGAGTCGATGACCAGGCCGCGATTGTGGCGCTTCGCGTCGCCGCCCGCGCCGGCGAGGGCGAGCGAGCCGAGATGGACCCAGAGGCCGGCGCGCGCCGCCGCCTCGCGCACCGCGGCGAGCACCTCGTCCTCGGTCTCGCTCCTCAGCCTCGCCGCCGACCGCTTCGCATCGCGGTCGAGCAGCCCCGACATTTCCGGAGTGAACAAAATCGCCGCCCCGCCCGCCGCCGCCTCGTCGACCGCCGCGACGAGCGCCCGGGCATTGGCGGCGGGATCGATGCCGCTATTGGCCTGGTAGAGGGCGATACGGGCCACGGGATCGCGAAAGCTCAGCGGGGCGGCGGCTTGCGCGGCGGGCGGCCGCCGCCTTTGCCGGGCGGCCGTCCGGAGCCGGCCGGGCGGCCCGGCCCGCCGCCGTCGCGCTTCGGCGGCGGCCGGCGGAACGGCCGGTGGGAAGCGCCGGCCGGCGCGGGCCGCGGCGGCCGCGGCGCCGGCGGCTCGCCGCCCGACACCGAATAGCCCTCCTTCTGCAGCCGCGAGAAGGCCGCGCGGACGCTCGCCGCGATCGCCGTCTGCACTTCCGCCGGCAGATCGGCGAGGGTGGTGTTGGCGTGGATGGCGTTGATGTCGCGCAGCAGCGTGTTGGGCAGCCCGCGCGACGCCGCCTTCAGCGCCGCGACCGCATCGAGCACGGCGGCGGCGACGATCTCCTGCATGACGTCGGTGGCGGACTTCCTCATCGTCCCGCCTTAGCGCAGAGCCATCGGGCTTGTCGCCCCCAATGGCGGGCGCTACCGCAGGGGGCCGCCCTCTCCGCACGGGAGCCTCGAATGACGAAGCCGCGTCTCCACCTCGCCGTCCTCGCCGCGCTCGCCGCCGCGGCCGCCGCCTGCGCGACCGAGCCGCCGGCGCCGAGCGTCGATTATGCGGCGATCCTGGCCGATCCGATCCGGCCCGAGGCGGACCGGGCGCGGGATTCCGACCGCAAGCCCGCCGAGCTGGTCGCCTTCGCCGGCGTCCGCCCCGGCGACAGGGTCGCCGAGCTGGCGCCGGGCGGCGGCTATTTCACCCGCATCCTGAGCGGAGTCGTCGGCCCCGAGGGCCGGATCTATGCGATCGCCGCCCGCCCCGCGCCGGCGCTTCAGGAGCTCGCCGCGGCCCGGCCCAACGTCGTCGTGACCGTCGCCGAGCCCGGCACGATCCCCGCCCCCGAGCCGGTCGACATCGTCTGGACGACGCTCAACTATCACGACTTCAAGAACCAGAAGGTCGGCGGCGACGACGGCGCCGCGGCGATCAACGCCGCCGCCTTCCGGGCGCTCAAGCCGGGCGGAATCTACCTGGTCGTTGACCATGACACCGCGCCGGGCGCGGGCGCCTCGCAGACCTCGACGCTGCACCGGATCGAGAGCGCCTTGGTGAAGCGCGAGGTGGAAAGCGCCGGCTTCCGGCTCGACGCGGAGAGCGACCTGCTTCGCCACCCGTCCGACGATCACACGATCAAGGTCGTGGAAACCGGGATACGCGGCAAGACCGACCAGTTCGTGATGAGGTTCCGCAAGCCGCGCTGACCCTTCCGCCACCGCCTCGACATCAGGGTTAACCCGTCCTTTACCCTTTCCGTTTACCATGACGGTCGTGGGAAGAGGGGGATCCGACCATGATCGGGATAGCCATGCTTGCCGCGGCCGCGCAGGCGCCGGTGCTGCTGGCCAGCGCCGACGAGCAGCAATGGCGGAGGTTCGTCCGCGCCAGCCTGCAGCGCCCGGCGCCGCCGCCGCCGCGGGTGCGCGAAGGCATGCGGCTTCGCCAGTTGCAGGGCGTCGTCCGCAACCTCGGCGACGACCGCGCCGAGCCGGGCCCCTACGGGCTCTAGAAGGCCGCTGCCGGGCCCGGATTCAATCGGCCCGGCGGGGCGCAAGTCCTTGTTTCGAACGGCGGAAGACGGCATCCTCTCCTCTCTGGTGAGGGGGGAGGCCGTGAGGGCCGGTCAGGCGCGGTTGCGGACGTAGTTTCCGGGGGCGGGCTCGAGCGGCTTCAGCCTGCCGTCGCCCGGCACGCGCGCCTCGACTTTGGCCGCCTTCCCGCCGTCGCTCAGGCGCGCCTGCCAGTGCGGCCACCAGCTGCCTTCGCGGCGCTCGGCACCCTCGAGCCACTCTTCGGCCGTTTCGGGCATCGCCGCGTTGACCCAATAGCCATGCCTGTTGGCCGAGGGCGGGTTGATCACCCCGGCATTGTGGCCGCTGCCGCCGAGCAGGAACTCGACCGGGCCGCCGACGAGCCGGGCGCTGTCGTAGGTCGCCTGCCAGGCGGAGACATGGTCGTCCTTGAGGCTGATCGCGAGCAGCGGCGTCTCGACCGCGCCGAGGTCGATCGGCACGCCATCGAGGACGAGGTCCCCTTCGGCCAGCTTGTTGTCCCTGAGCACGTCCTGCGTCCATTCGAGCAGGAACGCGCGGGGGATATGGGCGCCGTCGGCGAACCAGTGGAGGATGTCGCTCGGCGGCGCCTCGCGGTCGAGCAGATAATGGTTGACCACCGACGACCAGATCAGGTCGTTGGCGCGAACCGCGCTGAACAGGGCCTGCAGGTCCTGGGCGGCCATGAACCCCTTGTGGAGCAGGTGGCGCTCCATCGCCCTGAGCTGCTCGGGCTCGGTGAAGGTCGCCCACTGGCCGAGCCTCGAGAAATCGAACATCGTCCCGATCGTGGTCGCCGACGCGACCCGGTCGCCCTCCCCTTTCGCCGCCAGCCAGGCGAGGAAGATCGCGGCCAGGGTGCCGCCCATGCAGAAGCCGAACAGGTCGATCTCGCGTTCTCCGGTGGCGGCCTCGATCGCGTCGAGCGCCTCGCTCGGCCCCTGGCGGATATAGTCGGCGAGACCCTTGTCGGCGAGCTCGGGCCCGGGATTGACCCAGGAGATGACGAACACGGTGTGGCCCTCGCCGACCAGCCAGCGGATCAAGCTGGATTTGGGCTGGAGGTCGAGCAGGTAATATTTGTTGACCAGCGGCGGCACGTAGAGGAGCGGGCGCCGGTAGACCTGCTCGGTCGCCGGCGCATATTGGATCAGCTCCATCAATTCGTTGCGGTAGACGACGCTGCCCGGAGTGGCGGCGACGTCGACTCCGAGCTCGAACTCGCGCTCGGCCCGCCGCTGAACCAGGCCGGGAGCCTCGGCCGCGTCGGCGAGCAAATTGGCGAGGCCGGACAGGAGGCTGATCGAGCCGGTGTCGATCGCCCTGCGGATCGCCTCGGGGTTGGTGAAGGCGAAATTGGCCGGCGAGATGGCGTTGAGATATTGCTGGGTGAAGAATTCGACCCGGGTGCGGGCGCCTTCGTCGAGACCCTCGGCCTGCTCGACCATCTCGAGCGCGCGCCGGGCGGTGAGCAGATAGGCCTGCTTCAGATAGTCGAAGACCGGCTCCTCGCTCCACGCCGGGTCGTTGAAGCGGCGGTCGCCGCGCTCGGGGGCCGCGACCGGCTCGGCCGGTTGGCCGGCGGCGCGGGCGGCGGCCGACTGCCACAGCTTCAGCCAGTCGGACGCCGCCTTCTGCTGCGCCTTGATGATCTCGCCGGGATGGGACCAGAGATGGGCAGCGAACTCGCCGAAGGCGCGCGCGGGCGCGGCCGGATCGAAGGGCTGGGAGACCTGGGGGTCGGCGCGGGTCGCCGCGCGGGTCGCGAGATGGACGGCATTGGCGACGACCTTCGACCAAGCCTCGGCGAGGTCGGCCGGGCTGGGCAGGGTCGCGGGGAGCTTGAAGACGGTGGAGTCGGGGTGATTCGTCGACATGGCGGCTCCTCTAGCACGTCATCCCAGCGAAGGCTGGGATCCCGGCGGGTGAAAGGCGCCCGCGCTCTTCACCCCCTGGGAACCCAGCCTCCGCTGGGGCGACGGCCTACAGGGCCATCAGCTCCTCGAGGGCGCCGCAATCGCGCGGAGTCACGAACAGAAAGAGCAGGGCCCGCTCCGGGTTCCGGGAAGCCCAGCCCGCCTCCGGATCGGCCGGTGTGCGGAAATCCGCAGCTTTCCGGACACCGAAGGTATCGAAATCCGCATGAGCGGCGGCCGTTCGAGCGTCGAACATGAAATTCCTGCCTCTTCAATGGAAGGATATCCTCTCTCACAACCAGGCCCGGACATCCATCGGCATTGTGCCGAGACCGTTGTGCGATTATTCCCATACCCATGGCCGAATTCGACTGGAACGACCTTCGCGCCTTTCTCGCCATCGCCCGCAGCGGCCGGCTGACCGCCGCGGCGGCAAGGCTCGGGGTCGATCATTCCACCCTGTCGAGGCGGATCGCGGCGCTCGAGCATGCGCTCCGGGCCAAATTGTTCGACCGAAGCCCGTCCGGCTACACGCTGACCGAGGAAGGCCGGCGGCTGCTGCCGATCGGCGAGGAGATGGAGCGCCTGGCGATCGGCGCCGGCGAAGCGGTCGGCGGCACCTCGACGTCGGTTGCCGGCACGGTTCGCATCGGCTCGCCGGAAGGGTTCGGCAGCTATTTCCTGGCGCCGCGGATCGGCGCTCTGAAGGCGCTTCATCCGCGCCTCACCGTCCAGCTCGTCGCCGCCCCGGCGGTGTTCAGCCTCGCCCGGCGCGACGCCGACATTGTCATCTCGGTCAGCCGGCCTCCCGCCGGTCGGCTCAACGTGACGAAGCTGATCGACTATGATCTCGGCCTCTATGCGGCGCCCGCCTATCTTCGCGACGCACCCGACATCGCCTCCTCGGAGGACCTCTTCCGGCACCGTTTCGTCAGCTACATAGGCGAGCTGCTCCACTTTCCCGAGCTCGACTTCCTCCAGCATGTCGCGCCGGGCGGCACGACGTCGGTCGAGAGCAGCAACCTCGTCGCCCAGCTCAGGGCGACCCTGGCCGGCGCCGGCCTGTGCGTGCTGCCCGCCTTCCTCGCGGCGGCCGAGGACGGGCTGGTCCGGGTGCTGCCGGGCGAGATCAGCCTCACCCGCTCGCTGTGGCTGACCGTCCACCAGGATCTCGCCGAGCTGGCTCGGGTTCGCGCCGCCATGCGCTTCATCAGGGACGAGGTCGAAACGGCCCGCGGGCTGTTCAAGCTCAGCTGAGCGCCCGGTAGAGGCCGTAGGTGCTGCTCGCGGTGAGCACGATGCCGACGAAGGTGAGCAGACGGTCGGCGTCGATCTTCTTGGCGATCCAGGCGCCGAACGGGGCGGCGAGAACGCCGCCGATCAGCAATCCCGAAGTGGCGACGGTGAACGCCTTCCAGCCCAGAGCGGCGATGAAGGTGGCCGAGATGGTGACGGTGAGGAAGAATTCGGCCGTGTTGACGGTGCCGATCGTCTTGCGCGGACTCGACCCCTGGACGAGCAGGTTGGACGTCACCACCGCGCCCCAGCCGCCGCCGCCGGCCGCGTCGAGAAAGCCGCCCACCAGTCCCAGCGGCGACACCACCTTCGGCTCGCGTTCGTTGTGGCGGTGCATGACACCGCGGTAGAGCAGATAGAGGCCGAGCAGGGTCAGATAGGCGAGCACGACCGGCTTGGCGGTCGAGGCGTCGACGTTGCTCAGCACGTAGGCGCCGGCCACGCCGCCGATCACGCCGGGTATGGCGATGCGGAAGAACAGGCGCCAGTCGACATTCTTGTGCGCGATGTGGCTGATGCCCGAAACGGCGGTGGTGAAGGTCTCCGCGGTATGAACTCCGGCCGAGGCGGCCGCCGGCGGCACGCCCATGCTGATCAGCAGCGTCGACGAAATCTGGCCGAAGGCCATGCCGAGCGCGCCGTCGACCAGCTGCGCGGCGAAGCCGATGGCGATGAAGGGCAGCAGGTCGACCAGCCCCACGCCCCCAAGGTCGAACATTTCGGTCGGCTCCCGCGTCGCGTCGAAACCGATGTGCTTGGCCGGACCGCCTCGGCGCAAGGGAAAAAGCGCCGGTAACGGAATTTTGGCGGTCGGCTGGCATTTTTCCGCGACCGCCCCTATTTTGACGGCAGGGGAGCGGAGTGGGAGTGGCTATGCTGCCGGGGCTTTTCGCCTATCTCGATTCAATCAGAGCCCGCGATCCCGCCCCCCGCAGCCGCTGGGAGATCCTGCTGTATCCGGGCGTGTGGGCGGTCGGCTTCCACCGTCTCGCCCACTGGCTCTACAAGGGCGAGCTCTTTTTCCTCGCCCGGTTCGTCAATCACCTGAGCCGCTTCCTGACCGCGATCGACATCCATCCCGGCGCGTCGGTCGGCCGGAATTTCTTCATCGATCACGGCTTCGTCGTGATCGGCGAGACCGCGACCGTCGGCGACGACGTCACCATCTACCAGCACGTCACCCTGGGCGGCACCAATCCGACGAGCGGCGAGGCGGGCAACCGCCACCCGACCATCGGCGACCACGTCATCATCGGCTCGGGCGCGCAGGTGCTGGGCCCGATCCGGGTCGGCGACCGCGCCCGAATCGGCGCCAATGCGGTGGTCACCAAGGACGTTCCCGAAGGGGCGACGATGGTCGGCATTCCGGCACGCTCGACCCTGGTCAGCGCCGAGCAGAGCTCGGGCAGCTTCCTTCCCTACGGAACGGTCTGCAACGAGCCGCTCGACCCGGCGACCCAGAAGCTCGAGACGCTCCAGTGCGAGGTCGAGCAGCTGCGGCGCCGGGTCGCCGAGCTGATCGAGGAGCGGGACGGCAAGATCAGAAAGGAGCGCGGCCGCGCCTGATGGGTGACATCCTCCCTTTTCCGGGAGCCTCCAGCCCGCAGATCGGCTTCACCCGGGCCGAGCTCAAGCGGATCATCGACCTCTACGGACGGATGGTCGCGGCCGGGCTGTGGCGCGATTATGCGGTCGAGTTCGGCCGCGACGGCGCCGCCTTCTGGGGCTTCCGCCGAACCGCCGAACGGCCTGAATACAAGATCGAGAAGCGCTCCGGCCACCGCCACCGCCAAGGGCTGTGGGCGCTGATCGACGAGGCCGGAATGGTCGTTCGCCGCGGCGACGAGCTCGGCCCGGTGCTGGCGCCGCTCGAACGGCGGCTGCTCAAGGTGGTGAACGGATAAGAAGACCCCTCCCCGTCGCCGGGGAGGGGCCATGGCGATCGCGGGTCGCGCTCAGGCGGCCGCGGCCGCCGCGGGCGGCGCCCGGTCGAGCACCGGCAGCCGGGCCTGAAGGCCCGGCGGCAGCGGCCGCACCACCGAGCGGCGGACGCCATGCCAGAAGGCCGACAGCAACAGCAGGCCGGAGCCGATCACGAAGGCGGCCAGAGCGATGTTCAACTCGACCGCGCCGAACTCGCGGAACAGGCTGATCAGCGCGAACAGCACGTAGGCGAGCGCGGACACGAGAAGCGCGCGGCGGTCGATCGCCAGCGCGGTAAGGCCGAACAGCACGTAGACGCCGAGCACGATCAGAGCCTCGCCGATGCCGGCGTCGCCGTCGGTCAGTCCGAGCAGCGAGAAGATCGGGTGGACGATCATCGGCGCCGCCAGCAGGTGCAGCCAGAAGGCGACGTCGGAGCGGCGGGTCTGGCGCGCGCGGTCCGACGAATCCCAGCTCATCGCGAACAGGAACACGGCGAGGCCGAGGACGAGACCGGTCACCAGCATGACGTTCTCGAGCGCGGGGACGTCGCCGACCGCATAGGCGACCAGCGCCATCACAACGGCGACGACGGTGAGCGCGCCGGCGGCGACGGTGATCGGCACCCGGAAGCGCCGCCAGTGCAGCCAGGTCGCGCCGGCCGCGACCGCCGCGGACGCGGCGATGACCAGGGCCACCGCGCGCTCGTTATTCTCGAACGCGTCGACGCCGACGGCGAGGACGAGAGCGGCGAAGGCGGTCAGCAGAACGCCGCCGGTGAAGGCAAGCAGCAGCAGGATGCTGGGCAGCGCCATGCGCCTCTGCCGGGTGAAGAATTCGGCGAGGCCCCAGGCGGTCCCGGCAACCAGCAGGCCGGCGAAGGGCGACGGCCCGTCACCGTCGATATTGGCGCCCATCGCATTGCCGATCCAGCCGACCGCGAACAGCAGGATCGCGGCGGCGATGCTGACGAAGATGTCGTTGAAGCCGGTGACGAGTCGGAAATGCTCCTCGTCGACGGACGAGCTCGCCGCCCGGCTGTCCATATAGGCGCGGAGCGAAGAAGCGGCGTCGGGGCTCAACGCCCCCGCCGCCACCGCCGCGTCCAGGTCGCTGTCGCTGTACATGTCATTCTCCTCCCAGGGATCGGCAGCACCTAGCACAGGTGTGTTAGTGTGGCAATACGGTAAGTCCCCGACGCGATTCGCGGGGAGGCCGTCAGCCGGCCTGCAGCGTCCTCACGATGGTCATCGCCTGCTCGGCACCGGAGCGCGGGACGATCTCGAGCGTGCGGTCGGCAATCCTGTCCCAGTTCGCCGCCACCTCCTCGGGGGTGCGACGACCTTCGGGCAGGGCATAGCCGGGAGTCAGGGTGATGTAGGCGGCCTGGACGACTCCGGCGCCGGCACCGACGATCGCTCCGGAGGGCGCGTCCTGCGAGACCAGAAACAGCGCCGCGGGGACGACATTCTCGGGGTCGAACAGACCCAGCATCTCGGGCGGGAACAAATCCTCCGTCATCCGGGTCGCCGCGGTCGGCGCGATCACGTTGACCCGGACGTCGTATTTCGCGCCTTCGAGCTGGAGAGTCCTCGCAAGCCCGACGAGGCCCATCTTGGCGGCGCCGTAATTGGCCTGGCCGAAATTGCCGTAGAGCCCGGTCGAGCTCGACGTCATCAGGATGCGGCCGTAGCCCTGCCCGCGCATCGTCTCCCAGACCGCCTTGGTGCAGAGGGCCGAGCCGATCAGATGGACCTCCACGACCGTCCGGAAATCGTCGGCGGTCATCTTGGCGAAGCTCTTGTCGCGCAGGATGCCGGCGTTGTTGATGAGGATGTGGATGCCGCCCCAGCGCTCGCGCGCGGCGGCGACCATCGCCTCGACCTGCTCCGCGTCGGTGACGCTGGCGCCGTTCGCCATCGCCTCCCCACCCGCCGCCTCGATCTCCTCCACCACCCGCCGGGCGGCATCGGAGCGGCCCGAGCCGTCGCGGGCGCCGCCGAGATCGTTGACGACGACGCGGGCGCCCCGTCGGGCGAGCTCGAGCGCATAGGCGCGCCCCAAGCCGCCGCCGGCGCCGGTGACGATGGCCACTCGGCCGTCGAAGCTGATGGTCATGGATCCTCCCGCATCGGTTCAGGCGGGCGGGTCATGACAGATCGGCACGGGCAAGGACAATGGGCCCGCACGCTCCTCCCCGCGGAAGAAGCAGGGGAGGGAGCGGCTGGCCGTCAGCGGGCTCGGCCGCGCTCGTAGGTCTGCGTGCAGCGGTCGGTGACGGTCCGCGTGCAGGGCGGCAGCGGACCCGAGCTGGTCGGCGCCGGAGGGGCGACCGTCGGCAGGGGCGTGCCGGCCGGGACCGTCTGCGGCGGCTGGTTGTAGCCGGGGGGAGCGGTCGCCGGCGCCGAGACGACCGGGATGCCGCGGGCGTCGAGCTCGGGCGCGCTGTTGTCCGGGGCAACGGTGGTCTGGGCGGCGGCGGCCCCGCCGAGCGTGAGCGCGGCAGCCATGATCACAAGCTTCATCTCGGATATCCTTTCATGGACTCGCGGCCGTCATCGCGCGGCCGTTCGATCCCTAAACGAGGCCGAAACGATTTTTCTCCGCCGGATGGACGCAAAAGGGGTGCCGTCGCGGCACCCCGGCCGGACTACCGGCGCACGCCCCGCTCATAGGCCTGGATGCAGCGGTCGGTCACCGTGCGGCTGCAGCGGACGTTGCTGCCGCCATGACCGGGCCCCTCGGCGCCCGCCGCGGTGCCGGCCTCGCAAGGCGGATAGGCGGTCGCGCCGGCATTGAAGCCTGGCGGCGTGCAGGGCTGGCCTTCCGGGTCGGTGCCCTGCTGGGTGACGCCGCGCGGGCCGCTGCTCAGCGAGGGATCGCTCACCGTGTTGCCGGTCTGCGCGAGCGCGGCGCTGCCCAGCGTCAGGGCGGCGGCGAAGATGACGATTTTCATGGGATACAGTCCTCCTTGGACACAAAGCGGCCGCGCCTACACCGGCGGCCCGATCGCTAAACGAGGCCGAAACGGTTTTTCTCCCGCGGGCCGTCCCCGAGCGGGACAGCCGCCGCGCCTCCCGTCTCGCCAATGGGCCGCTTTACCCTTATGAAAGAGGCTTGGGATAAATGCGGGTGCGATGAGCGAGATCGATCAAAAAGCCGGCGAGACGGACGGCGGGCGGCCGAGCCGCCGAGCCATCCTCGCGCTCGGCGCCGCGGCGGCCTCGACGGTGGTGACGATCCGGCCCGCCCTGGCCCAGACCGCCGGCTCGGTGCTGAATTGCGAGATACCGGTTCCCGGCCCGCAGGCGGGCGGCAATTTCATCGCCGCCGACGGGACCCTGGTCCCGGCCGGCACGCCCGGCGCCTATCCGCCGCTCGCCCGGCCGCTCAAGGGCGAGGAGGTGAAGGCGATGCTCTACGGCGGCCGCACCCCCGCCGGCGTCGGCGGCGAGGCCGCCCAGGCCTATGCCAATTATATTCGCCGTCTGCAGGCGGGGATGAGCGGCTTCACCTGCTACGCCTCGCTGCAGATGCCGCGCTGAGCCGCGGAGCGGCCGCGATGGCCGCCTCGCTCTACGCCGCCGACCCGCCCGCGACGATCCGCACCGTCGAGCTCGAGGGCCTGACCCTGCTCTACCATCGCCGCTCCGGCCTCACCCACATCCTCGCCCCGCCGGCGCCGCAGATCCTGGCGGCGCTGGCGCTGGGACCGGCCGGCGCCGACGAGATCGTCGCTCGGATCGGCGCCGATTTCGAGGTCAAGGCGGAGGATCCGGCCATGGCGATCGCCGCTCGGCTCGCGGAGCTCGAGGCGGCCGGGCTGGTCTGGCGGCACCTCTCCCCCTCCCTGAAGCAAGGGAGAGGCTAGTTGGATCGACATTCCGCCGTCCGACTGGTCTCCCTCTCCCGAGAAAAGCGGGAGAGGGGAAGATGAGGCACATCTTCCGCCTTCAGGTCGGGCCGGTCGCATTCCGGATCGGCTCCGAGTGGCGGCAGCCGGTCGAGGCGCTCCGCCGCCTCTATGCCGGCTACCCCGAGCCCGACGGCGCCTGCGACTTCACCGTACGGCTCGAAGCCGAGCGCCCCTGGCGCCGGTGGCTGCGGCCGTCGGTCGCCATGCGCGGCGACTATGTCCTTCCGGACGCGGCGCCGCTGCCGCTGGCGCAGGGGCTGCTCGCCGCCGAGATGGGCATGAACCTGCAGATGGCGCTCGGCCAGAAGAATTTCCTGCTGCTCCATGCCGCCAGCCTCGAGCGGGACGGGCGGGGGCTGCTGATGACGGGACATTCGGGCGCCGGCAAGTCGACTCTTGCGGCCTTGCTGGGGGAGCGCGGCTGGCGTTTCATGGGCGACGAATTCGCCCTGCTCGGTCTCGACGACGGCAGCCTGCACCCCTTCCCCCGCGTCGTCAGCCTCAAGAACGAATCGCTGGCCCTGTTCGGCGGGGTCGATCCGGAGCGGCTCGGTCCGGTGCTGACGGGGACGCCCAAGGGCACGATCCGCCATCTTCGCCCCGAGGCCGGGGCGATCGCGCGCATGACCGAGTCGACGCGGCCGGCGCTGATCCTCTTCCCCCGCTTCGGCCGCGAGCTCGAGCCGGCGACCCGCGAGGTCGGCGCGGCGGAAGCGTTCATGCGCCTGACCCAGGCCTCGACCAACTATGTCGCGCTCGGCGAACTCGGCTTCGGCGCGCTGACCTCGCTGGTCTCGTCGCTCCCGGCGCGGGCGATCGACTATTCGGACGCCGAGCAGGCCGAGGACCTGATCGAGCGGTTGTGGAGCGAGGCTTGAGGGACGCCCGCGCCCTCGTCCGCCTGCTCGCCGATCCGTCCGCCTGCGAGGCGGTGGCGGACTGGACTGCGGTCATCGCCCTCGCCCGAGCCGAATCGCTGGTCGGCAGCCTCGCCTGGCGGCTGCACGGCCGGGCTTTGCCGCCGCGCGTGGAGGCGCTGTTCGAGGCGGCGCGGCGCGACGGCGAGGCGGTCCGGGTCCAGGCCCTGTGGGAGGCGGAGATGGCGCGCCGCGCGCTGGCGCCGCTGGGAGCGCCGGTGATCCTGCTCAAGGGCAGCGCCTATGCCGCCGCCGGCCTCGAGGCGGGCCGCGGCCGCTCGATCGGCGACCTCGACATCCTCGTGCCCCGCCAATCGCTGGCGGAGGCCGAGCAGGCGCTGCTCGCCGCCGGCTGGGAATGGGTGAAGGAGGATTCGTACGACGACCTTTATTACCGCCGCTGGATGCACGAGCTCCCGCCGCTCATCCACCGCGAGCGCGACCGGATGATCGACGTCCACCACGCCATATTGCCGCTGACCGCCCGCCCAAAGCCCGACATGGAGCGGATGATCGGGGACCGGGTGGAGCTCGCGAACGGCCTGTCCGTGCTGTCGCCGGCGGACATGATCGTCCACGCCGCGGCGCATCTGTTTGCCGACGGCGACCTGGCGGGCGGCGTGCGCAACCTGTGGGACATCGACCGGCTGGTCCGGCAATTCTCCGAACGAGGCTTCGAATTCACCGTGGAGCTTCGCGAAAGCGCCTGGCAGCACGATCTGACCCCGGCGGTGGCGAGGGCGCTTCGGCTGGCGCGATCGCTCTACGGGACGCCCGTCGACCCGCTGCTCGCCGGCCAGGCGCGCCCGACCGACCGGCTGTACCGCCGCCGCCTGCTCGCCCGGGACGGCTGGGGACGGCAGCGGCGGCCGCTGACCCGCCTCGGCTTCTATGTCCGCTCGCACTGGCTGAGGATGCCGCCGCTGATGCTGGCGCGCCACCTCTGGGTGAAGGCGCGCAGGCGCTAGGCGGGAGCGATGCCCTCGCCGGGCTTCCAGCCGAGCTCCTCGAACGGCGGGCTGTAGCCGCGCCGCCGATATTGCTGCTCGGGAAGGTCGAAGGCGACGCTGCGGTCGACCACCCGCGCCGTGTCGGGCGCTCCCTCCGCGCCGCGAGTCCTGTAGGTGCCCTTGCCGTCCATGGAGCCTCCTGGTTTCGAGCATCCTACAGCAAGTCGGGACGCGCGGCGATTGCATTCGTATGGAAATGGCGCCCCTTCCGTGCGATGGGCCGGCCATGAGCAGGCCCGTCGCCGCCATCATCCTTGCCGCGGGCAAGGGGACGCGGATGAAATCCGACCGCCACAAGGTGCTGCACCCGATCGCCGGGCGGCCGATGATCGAGTATCTGCTCGAAAGCGTCGGTGCGCTCGGCCCGGCGAAGACGGTGGTGGTGGTCGGGAACGGCCGTGAGCAGGTCGAACCTGTCGTCGAGAGCTTCGGAGCGGAGGTCGTCGTCCAGGAGCCGCAGGATGGGACGGCACACGCGGTCGAGCAAGCCGAGGACGCCCTGGAAGGCTTCGTCGGCGACGTCCTGATCCTCTATGGCGACACTCCGTTCGTGACGACCTCGACCATGCGCCGGATGCTGGATCGCCTCGCGGCGCCGGATCTCCCGGCGGTCGTCGTGGTCGCCTCGCGGCCCGCCGACCCGAAACAATATGGCCGGATCCTCGTCGATGCCGACGGCACGATCCAGAAGATGATCGAATATAAGGATGCGAGCGAGGAGCAGCGGCGCGTCGATTTGTGCAATTCGGGCCTGATGGCCGTGCGCTCGGCCGACCTCTGGCCGTGGCTGGATCGGGTCGGCAGCGACAATGCCGCCGGGGAGCGCTACCTTCCCGATATCGTCATGGTCGCCGCCGTGGAGGACCGCAGATCGGCGGTGATCGAGGTTGCGTCCGAAGAGGTCGAGGGCATCAACAGCCGCGCCGAGCTGGCCGCCGCCGAAGCCGCCTGGCAGGCGCGGCGGCGGGACGGGGCGATGGCCGAAGGGGCGAGCCTGATCGCGCCCGATACGGTCTGGTTCGCCTTCGACACCAGGGTCGGCCGCGACGTCACGATCGAGCCCAACGTCTTCTTCGGTCCCGGCGTGACCGTCGCCGACGGCGCCCGCATCCGCGCGTTCAGCCATATCGAGGGCGCGACGATCGCCGCCGGCGCCGAGATCGGCCCGTTCGCCCGCCTCCGCCCCGGCGCCGAGATCGGCGAGAGAGCGCGGATCGGCAATTTCGTGGAGGTCAAGAAGGCGAAGCTCGGCGCCGGGGCGAAGGCCAACCACCTCGCCTATCTCGGCGACGCCGAAATCGGCGCGGGCGCCAATGTCGGCGCCGGCACGATCACCTGCAATTATGACGGCTATTTCAAATACGGCACGGTGATCGGCGAAGGCGCCTTCATCGGCTCGAACAGCGCGCTGGTCGCCCCGGTCAGCATCGGCGCCGGCGCCATCGTCGGCGCCGGCTCGGTGATCACCCGGGACGTCGAGGCCGACGCGCTCGCCCTCGCGCGCGGCACGCAGGACAACAAGCCCGGCTGGGCCGCCCGCTTCCGGGCGGCGATGACGGCGAAGAAGAAAGCGGGTTGATCTCAATCGTCGCCCCAGCGAAGGCTGGGGCCCCAGCGAGAACTCACGCCGGGATGCCAGCCTTCGCTGGCATGACGGGAAGGCAAGTAAAAGCATGTGCGGAATCATCGGCATCGTCGGGCGCGAGGAAGTCGCCGACCGGCTCATGCAGGGACTGCGGCGGCTCGAATATCGCGGCTACGATTCCGCGGGCATCTGCACGATCCTCGACGGCAGGCTCGAGCGGCGCCGGGCCGAGGGCAAGCTCGACAATCTCGCCGCCGAGCTCGCCGCCCATCCGCTCGCCGGAACGATCGGCATCGCCCATACGCGCTGGGCGACCCACGGCGCGCCGACGGTCGGCAACGCCCATCCCCACATCGTCGGTGGAGTCGCCCTCGTCCATAACGGCATCATCGAGAATTTCCGGCCGCTGCGCGAGGAGATGCAGGCGGCCGGCCGCTCCTTCCAGTCCGAGACCGACAGCGAGGTCGTCGCCCATCTCATCGATCACCAGCTCGGCCAGGGCAGGACTCCGCACGAGGCGGTCGCGGCGGTCCTCCCCCGGCTCCACGGCGCTTTCGCCATCACCATCCTGTTCCGCGACCATCCCGACATGCTGATCGGCGCCCGCATGGGCGCTCCGCTCACCGTCGGCTATGGCGAGGGCGAGACCTATTTGGGCTCCGACGCCCTCGCGCTCGCGGGCCTCACCCAGCGCATCGCCTATCTGGAGGAGGGCGACTGGGCGGTGATCCGCCATGACGGCGCCACCCTCTACAACCGCGCCAACGAGGAGGTGGAACGCGAGATCGTCGCCTCGGGCGCGTCGAGCGCGGTGAGCGACAAGGGCAATCACGCCCATTTCATGCAGAAGGAGATATTCGAGCAGCCGATCGTCGTCGCCCAGACCCTCTCCTCCTATCTCCGCCCGTTCGAGCGCAAGGTCGCGCTGCCGGCGATGGAGGAGGATTTCGCCGCCGTGCCGCGAGTCACCATCGTCGCCTGCGGCACCAGCTTCTACGCCGGCATGGTCGCCAAATACTGGTTCGAGCAATTCGCCCGGGTCCCCGTCGAGCTCGATATCGCGTCTGAGTTCCGCTACCGCCAGCCGGTGCTCGAGCGCGGTGGGCTCGCCCTCTTCATCAGCCAGTCGGGCGAGACCGCCGACACGCTGGCGGCGCTTCGCCACGCCCGCGCCGAAGGCCAGCGAATCGCCGTCGTCGTCAACGTGCCGACCAGCTCGATGGCGCGCGAGGCCGACCTCTTGCTGCCCACCCATGCCGGTCCGGAGATCGGCGTCGCCTCGACCAAGGCCTTCACCTGCCAGCTCTCCGTCCTCGCCGCGCTCGCGGCCAAGTTCGCCCGCGACAAGGGCCGGATCAGCGAGGCGGAGGAGCAGGAGATCGTCGATCATCTCGCCGAGGCCCCCGCCGCGATGAACGCCGCGCTCGACCATGACGAGGAGATCGCGGCGATGGCCCCGCTGATCGCGGCGGCGCGCGACGTCCTCTATCTCGGCCGCGGCGCGGACTATCCGCTGGCGATGGAAGGCGCGCTCAAGCTCAAGGAAATCAGCTACATCCACGCCGAGGGCTATGCCGCCGGCGAGATGAAGCACGGCCCGATCGCGCTGATCGACGACAACGTCCCGGTCATCGTCCTCGCGCCGAGCGGGCCGCTGTTCGAGAAGACGGTCAGCAACATGCAGGAGGTGCAGGCGCGCGGCGGCAAGGTCGTGCTGATCTCCGACGCCGAGGGGCTGGCGGCGGCGGCCGACGACCGCTTGCTGGCGACGATCGAGATGCCCAGGGTCCACCCGCTGATCGCGCCCCTGGTCTATGCGATCCCGGTGCAGTTGCTGGCCTATCACGTCGCCGTGGCCAAGGGCACCGATGTCGACCAGCCAAGGAATTTGGCGAAGAGCGTCACAGTCGAGTGATCGCGGCCGTGGCCGCAGTCAATATGGCCCGGCGAGATTGAAATAGCGACGAAGCGACTGGTGGGTGATCGGCGTCACCGCATACCGACCCTGACCATAAGGCACTTCCTCCCAGCTGTCCCAGCCCAGCAGGAAGGCGTTGCCGTCGCCGGTCACTGTTCGGGTTCGGATCGTCGTGCGCGACTGGAAATGGGGAAGGTTGTCGATCCCGGCATCGATCAGCCATTGCGCGCGAATGATCGGCCCGCGTTCAGCAAAGACCCTGAGCCCCAATTTCGTCTTGTCGGACGCGGCGTCCATCCATTTCTGGACCTGCCTGAAGGTGAGGTCGGCGACGTCCTCGAGATCGATTCCCTCATATTCCGGACCCACCTGGGGCGCACTTTCGACCCGACCGGCCGCTCCCGCGGTCGAGGCGGCTAGCCGCGCGAGGATTTCGTTCCGGGTTGCGACGCTGAAGCTTGCCAGGTCGTCGGCGTTCAAAATAATCATCATGGCCCACCTCCGCTAATTTTCTACCATGGGGGTATCATGCTGTCCATTTTCATTTGCATGGCCTCTGAGTCTATGGCAACGCTAGATTTCATCAAGCTAGCACTTTGGATGCTTGGTGCATTCTAGCGGGGTCTTGTCAACGCGTGACCGACCGATCAGATTATCTTCATGGCGACCCACGCAAAATCCTCGGCCGGCAAGTCCACGTCCACCGCGAAGCGGTCCGGAGTGCTCGGCCGCAGCGCAGCCACGGGCACGCGAGTCCTGGAGCCGGCCTCGAAGCCCGGCAAGGTCTCTCTGCGGCGCATCAGGGCGGCCGTCGCGGCAGCCATGGAGCACGCCAGCTGAGCCGAGGGCTAGTTACCGATCCGGCCGCCTCGTCCGACGAGGTATTCATCAACTGCCCGTTCGATCCGGACTATGCCCCGTTTTTCCATGCTCTCATCTTCTGTGTCTACGCCTGCGGCTTTCGCGTCCGCTCGTCGAAGGAGCTGGAGGACAGTGCCGAAGGCCGAATGGACAAGCTCTATCGGATCATCGGGCAATGCCGATACGGTATCCACGATATCTCCAGGACCGAGCTTGACGACAATGGTTTGCCGCGTTTCAACATGCCGTTCGAACTCGGCCTGTTCCTCGGCGCGAGGCGGTATGGCGGCAAGGACCAGAAGACGAAACGGGCGCTCATTCTGGATCGCGAGCCATATCGCTATCAGAAGTTCATCTCGGATTTGGCCGGCATGGATCCAAAATCCCACGATGGCGATGTCGAGACGGCAATCGAGCGGACTCGGGACTGGCTTAGAAGTGTCTCCCGGCGAAACCTCCCGGCTGGTCCTCAGGTGATTGCGTTGCATCGCAAATTCACCGCACAATTGCCCGTCATTGCCGCCGGCATTGGCTTTGACGCCGCCCGCATTCCTTATTCGGATTTCGAGCGAATCATCACGGACTGGCTTGTCTCGCAGAAGTAGGGGCGCAACCTGACGGTTGTCTTTGGTGAAGCTTTCGGGCGTATCGACATTCGCGGGCGCGCTTCGGTTTCTCCCTCTCCCCAAAGGGGGAGAGGGTCGGGGTGAGGATTATTCGGACGAGCCGCCGACCCGGGTCGAGTTCCGGCTCGAGCCGCGGGCCGGGGGCGGCACGCGGCTGACCGTCACCGAAAGCGGCTTCGGGGCGATCCCGGCGGAGCGGCGCGACAAGGCGCTGAGGATGAACGAAGGCGGCTGGGAAGAGCAGGTCGGGAACGTCAAAGCGGAGTGGCGCGACGCCGGCCTCGTCGACCGCCGTCCGGTCGGGCGCGAGACGCTCTACCGCTGCGCCCCGACCGGCTCGCCGAGGCTCGCGCCTGGCTCGACCCCGTCGGCGCGCAATGGGACGACGCCCTCGTCCGCCTCAAGGCCCATATCGAGGGCTGAGCCGACACGGTCGGCTACTCGCAGAGCCTCTTCCAGGCGATCTCCATCACCGTCCCCGCCTCGATCGGCAGCGGCGCCTGCCACGCGGCGGTATAATCCTCCTGCTGAAGGACCTTGCCGTCCTCGCCATATTTGCGCGCCGCGGTCGGAGTGATGGTCTTGGCGGCGCAGTCGACGCGCAGCCGATAGGCGTCCGCGCTCGGCGCGCTCGCGCCCGGATTGGAGAGCCGGAACCAGCCTTCGCGCTTCTCCGGCGTTCCCGCCACCGTCGAGATGTCGACGGCGATGCGCTGGCCGGTCTCGGCGGCGCCGAGGTCGATCCAGCGCAGCGGCTGCGGCGGCGGCGCGCCCGCTCCGGGAGTGGCCGCGGGCGGCGGTTGTTGGGCGGCCGCCGGGGCGGCGCTCGCGCCCGCCCCGCACGCTTCGAGCGTCGCCGCGACCTCGGGCCCCACCTTCGGATCCTGGACCAGGCCGGCGACGTAGGAGAGGTCGCGGGGCGTCAGCGACGGACTGCCGGCTCCCGGGACCAGCCGGCGGGCGATGTCCGCGAGCTGGCGCAGCTGCCACACGCTCAGATTGCTGGTCAGCCGCTCCCCGACGCAGCGGCTCTGCTCGGCGGTGATTCCGTAGCGCGGCAGCTGGTCGGCGATCAGGCTGTTCTTCGGCCGCCAGTAATCGGCGGCATAGCCGGCGCAGCCGCCCAGCAGGAGGAGGGTCAGAAGGGGCGGTCCGGATCTACGCATCGCCGCCGGATAGCCGAAGGATCGGGGCCGGTGAAGCCCGCCGCTCACGCGCGGCGGCCGCCGGCCGGCCGGTCGTCGCGGGCGTAGACATCCTTCTGCAGCACGACTCCGCGCTCGGGATCGGGGAGCGCGGTCAGATAGGTGATGTAGACCGGCACCGGCTCGGGCAGATCGACGCGCTGCTCGGGCGCCGGTCCGGCCGGGCGCGGCGCCGCTCCGCCGAACAGGAAGCGGGCGAGCGCCGGCGCGTCGGCGACGCGGACGCAGCCCGAGCTCAGCCGCCGGTCGGCGCGGGCGAACAGGCGCTTGTCGGGGAAATCGTGGAGGTAGATGCCGAGCCGGTTGGGAAGCATGAACTTCATCGCCCCCATGACGTTGCCGACGCCCGGCCGCTGACGCATGCGCAGGCTGGTCCGGCCGGCGGCGACGGCGCGCCAGTCGACCTGCGCCGCGGAGATGACGCGGGCCCGGTCGCTCCAGTCCGACAGCAATTGCATCCGCTCCCGCTCGAGCAGGCCGGGACCCGACTTCAGCACCCGGCGGGCGCGCTCGCGGGCGAGGTCCGGCGGCACGTTCCACCACGGATTGAGGGTCACGTAGCGGATGAAGCCGGCCAGCGCCGGAGTCTGCATGTCGCGCTTGCCGACGATCACCCGCATCGGTCCCATCACCCGCCGGCCGTCGATCATCCACAGCCGCGCCGAGCCGGCGTCGACGATGACGTAGCGGCCCGGACGGGCCGGGATCAGCCGGGCGCGATCGAGATTGGCTCGGATCGCCGCCGACTCGCGCGGGCCGGGCGGCGGCCCGGCGGCGCGGCGGCGGGCATAGCCGCGGCTCAGCGCCTCGTAGAGCGGGTTCATCGCCGTCGCCTCGGCGAGATGACGGCCGAGGTCGGGCGCGGCCGCCGCCGCCTGGAGCAGGTCGCGCGCGCCGGGCGCCGCCGGCGCCAGCTCGGGATCGATCCAGGCGACTCCGCCGCTGCCGCCGCCGGGGACGCGCAGGTCGCGGACGAAGGCGGCGTAGGCGCGCGACAGCAGCAGGTCGGCGCGGGCGCGGACGACGGCGTCGCCGGTGCGCGCCGCGGCCAGGGCGGCGGCCAGCTCGGCCGCGCCGTAGCGTTCCGGATCGAGGCCGTGGTCGGCGGCGCGGCCGATCTCGGCGGCCAGCCGAAGCGCCTCCGGCCTGGGACCGGCCCGCCCGACCCAGAGCGGCCGGCTGCCCCGTTCGCGGTAGAAGGCGGCGATCTCGGCCGACACGCGCACCGGCTGCGCCGCCGCCGCCGCCCTGGGCGCGGCGGGCGAGGCGGGAGGCGCGCCGTCGCCGCAGGCGGCGAGCGGAACCAGCAGGGCGGCGGCGAGGAGCGGACGCGGCGACATCGACCCGCCCGATAGCACGGCCGCGGCGCGCCGCTAAGACCCCGGCGCCGGCCCTCCCGGATTGGGACGGCGGCGCTCCGGCGGCGGGTCCCCTCCCGCGCCCGGGAGGGGGCGAACGTCATTTGCCGGCGAGGGTCGTGCCCGCGCCGCCAGCGCCGAGCAGCTTCAGCGCGATCTGGAATTGCTTGGCGGCGGCACGCTGGTTGTTGGCGCGGCACAGGGCCTCGCCGGTGCGAAGGCGGCGGGCGGCCCCGCGCGCGACCTCCGGCTCGGCGCCGGGGAGGGCGGCGCGGATCTGCTGAGGCAGCGCGTCGCAGCGCGGGTCGGCGGCGGCGGCCGGGGCGGCGCTGAGCGCGGCCGCGCCGGTGAGGACGAGGGCGACGAAGGTGACGAGGAGGTTGCGCATGACCGGTTCCTTTCCTGAACGTGGGCCGGACATAGCGGCGCTGGATTTCCTCGATAATCCGCTATAATATCGATGGGCCATGAAGCAGGAATACATAATCGCCCGCAACCAGCTCGACGGGGTCGAGGCGTTCCTGCGGGTCGCGGAGCGGCGGAGCTTTCGCGCCGCCGCCGACGATCTCGGCCTCTCGCCCTCGGCGGTCAGCCAGACGATCCGGGCGCTCGAAACCCGGGTCGGCGTGCCCCTGCTCACCCGTACCACCCGCAGCGTCGGGCTGACCGAGGCCGGCGAGCGCTTCCTCGAACAGGCCCGGCCCGCCTTCGCCGGCCTCACGGCCGCGTTCGAGGCGGCGCGCAGCTTCGGCGAGCGGCCCGCCGGCCTGCTTCGCCTCAACGTGCCGCGCGCCGCCATTCCGTTCCTGATCGAGCCGGTGATCGAGGGTTTCGCCGCGGCCTATCCCGAGGTCGAGGTCGAGATATGCGGCGAGGACGAGCTGATCGACCTGGTCGAGCGCGGCTTCGACGCCGGCATCCGGATGGGCGACTATCTGGAGGCGGACATGGTCGGCGTCCGGCTCACCCCGCCCTTCCGTCTGGTTGTGGTCGGCTCGCCCGATTATTTCGCCCGCCACGGCCGTCCGCGGACCCCGGCCGACCTTCGCCACCACCGCTGCATTCGCGGCCGGGCGCCGAGCACCGGGGCGATCTTCCGCTGGCATTTCGACGTCGGCGGGCAGCCGGTCGAGATCGCGGTCGGCGGGCCCCTGATCGTCAACGACCTCGACGTCAGCAAGGCGGCGGCGCTGCGCGGCGTCGGCCTCGCCTTCCTCGCCGAGCCGCTGGTCGCCGAGCACGTCGCCGCCGGCCGCCTCGAATACGCGCTCTACGACCAGGCGGCCTGGTCGCCCGGCGCCTATCTCTATTATCCGAGCCGCACCCAGATGCTGCCCAAATTACGGGCTTTCATCGACTTCATCCGCGAGCACCGGCCGCCCGACCGCTTCCTGCAGACCCCCGCTATTTCGGCAGGATGAGGCTCGCCCGCAGGCCGCCGTCCGGGCGGTTGGCCAGAGCCAGCCGCCCGCCGTGCGACTGCGCCACCGCCCGGGCGATGGCGAGGCCGAGGCCGGCGCCGCCGCTGGCCCGGTTGCGCGACTCCTCGAGGCGGCGGAACGGCTCCACGACGTCGGCGAGCCGCTCGGCCGGAATGCCGGGCCCCTCGTCCTCTACCTTGAGCTCGATCGCGTCGTCCCGCTCCTCGACCGCGACCGACGCGCCGCCGCCGTAGGCGACGGCATTGTCGATCAGGTTGCGCAGCGCGCGCCGCAGCAAATCGGGCCGGACCGCGAGCACCGCCCGCGGCGACGGCACGAACGCCGCCGGCCGCCCCATCTCGCGAAACTCCTCGACCACCGCGTCGGCCAGAGCGGCGAGGTCGACCGGCCGCACCGGCTCGCGGGCGCGGCCGGTGCGCGCCAGGGTCAAGATGTCCTCGAGCGTCGCCGCCATCTCCTCGACCGTGGCGACCAGCCGCTCGCGGTCCTCGTCAGGACCCATATTCTCGGCACGGATCCGGAGCGAGGCGAGCGGGGTGCGCAGATCGTGGCCGATCGCACCGAGCATTCGGTCCTTCTCGTCGAGCAGGGCGAGGGTGCGGCGGTTCATCGCGTTGAACGCCTCGACCGCCCGGCGGACGTCGGCCGGACCGCGCGGAATCACCGGCTCGGCCGGGCCGCGGCCTTCGAAGCCCTCGGCGGCGCGGGTGAGGTCCCTGAGCGGCCGCGCCAGCCGGCGAGCGATCCACCAGGCCGCGCCGAAGACGAGCAGAAACAGCGCCAGCGTCGCCAGCAGCAGGCGGTGGATCAGCCACGGATCCGGCCCGGGGGCATGGAGCCGCGCGTCGAGCCAGGTGCCGTCGTCGAGCTGGGCGCTCAGCAGCACGGTTCGATGGTGCCGGCCATGGCCCGGCGGATGGTGGCCGCGCGGCGCCGGCTCGACGCGCGAGGCTGCGCGAACCGCCCCTACCGGCACCCGAGCCTCGGCGAGGGCCGCCGCGAGACGCTCCTCGATCTCGGCGTTGCGCGGCAGCGCCTGGCGGTCGATCAGGCTCCGGCGGACCAGCCGATAGTCGGCGCCGGGTCCGACGCGATGGGCGCCGAGCAGGAGCGGGCGTCCCTCGGGCAAGGTCGCGGCGACCACCGCGGCCGCCTGGGTGAAGCGTCCGATCGCCGGTCCCTCGTTGCGCGCGAGGCTCAATTTCTGCTGCTCGTTGAGGATGAAGGCGAGGTTGACCGCCTGGGCGACGAGCAGGGCGGCGCCGATCAGCAGCAGCATCTGGCCGAGCAGGCTTGAAGGGACCAGGCGACTCACGGTCGGCGAACGTCGGCGGCGAGCATGTAGCCGCCGCCGCGGACGGTCTTGATGAAGGCGGGCTGCTTCGGGTCGGCCTCGATCTTGCGCCGGAGGCGGCTGACCATGTTGTCGACGCTGCGCTCGAACGCGGCGAGCTCCCTCCCCTGGGCGAGATCGAGCAACTGGTCGCGGGTGAGGACTCGCCGGGCGTGGGTGACCAAGGCGAGCAGGAGGTTGTACTCGCCGGTCGACAACGGCACGGCGACGCCGCCGGCGTCGATCAGCTCGCGTTCGCCGGTGCGCAGCACCCAGGGGCCGAAGGCGAAGGCGTCCGCGTCGGCGGCACGCAGCCGCGACGGCCGCTCGCCGGCCCGGCGCAGCACCGACTTGATCCGGGCGAGCAGCTCGCGCGGGCTGAACGGCTTGGTGACGTAATCGTCGGCGCCGATCTCGAGACCGACGATCCGGTCGGTCTCCTCGGCCCGCGCGGTGAGGAGGATGACGGGAATGCCGCTGGTGGCGCGGACATGGGCGCAAAGGGCGAGGCCGTCCTCGCCCGGCATCATCACGTCGAGCAGGATAAGGTCGACGGCATAGGCGGCGAGCGCCTGTCGCGCCTCGGCGGCATCCTTCGCCTTGGAGACCCGGACCCCGTTCCGCGCCAGATATTGGGCGAGCGGATCGCGGATCGACCTTTCATCGTCGACGAGCAGGATATGGGGTTCGCCCGCGGTGGCCATGATGTGACTGTTCGGGCCGCGCGACGCGGCGTCAAGCGCAACCCCCTCTCCCGCTCGGCGCGGGAGAGAGGGGGAGTGCCCTTAACGCTTGCCGTCGTGGCGGGCCCGGTGGGCCGCCTCCATCTCGGCGGCGGTGATCGCGCCGTCGCGGTTGGAATCGATCTCGCCGAAATGGCGTTCGATGCCGCTCTGCGCCTCGGCCAGGGTGACGGCGCCGTCGCCGTCGCCGTCGAGATGCATCGGCCCGCGATGACCTTCGCCCTTCGGTCCCTTGCCGCCATGCCCGCCGCCGCGATGATGGCCGCCCATCCTGCCGTGGAAGGTCCGCATCTCGTCGGCGGTAACCCGGCCGTCCCGGTCGGCGTCGGCGCCGGCGAACATCCTCGCCGCGCCCGCCCGCGCTTCGGCGAGCGTGATCGCACCGTTCGAATCCGAGTCGAACTTCGCCATCGGCCCGCGCGGGCCGCCCTCATTGGCGTAGAGCACCGCCCCGCCCGCCAGCAACGCGGCCGCGGCCGCGGCGGCGACGCCGATCTTCACCTTGCTCGTCATCTTCCAATCTCCTTGTTCCGCGCCGTGGCCGGCGCCTCGCCCGTCATCGCCGGCGATTGTCGCGGCAACGTGCCCGATGCCCTGCTCAATTGTCGCGGTTTGTATCGGCCGCCGCTTCGGGCATAGTCCGCGCGGCAGGAGCAGCGGCGGGGAAAAGACATTGTTGAAGCGCTCGACCCTGGCCGCCTTCGCCGGGCCCGGACTGCCGATCGCCGCGGTCGGGCTGCCGATGATCGTCTATCTGCCGCCTTATTATGCCGGCACGCTCGGCCTCGACCTCGCCGTCGTCGGCCTCGTCTTCTTTCTCGTCCGCGCCATCGACCTGCCGCTCGACCCCGTGCTCGGTCACTGGATGGACCGCACCCGCAGCCGCCACGGACGCTACCGGCCGTGGCTGATCGCCGGCGGCCTCACTTTGGCGGCGGGGGCGTGGCTGGTGTTCATGGCCGAGCCGGGAATCAGCGCGGGCGCCGCCTTCGCCTTCCTGATGCTGCTCTACGTCGGCCTGTCGCTGACCATGGTCGCCCAGCTCGGCTGGGGCGCGACGCTGTCCGGCGACTATCACCAGCGCTCGCGCATCTTCTCCTGGTGGATGGCCGTCCAGCTGCTCGGCATGATCCTCGTGCTGGTGCTGGCCGCGCTGGTCGGCGGCGGCCCGGACGGGATCCGCGCCATGGGCTGGTTCGTGATCGCGCTGGCGCCGCTGACCACGCTGCTGATGGCGGCGGCGGTGCCCGAAAGCGAGTGCGCCGCCGAGAGGCCCAGAGCCGGCCTGGCCGAGCTCAAGGCGCTGGCGAGGAACGGCCTGTTCGTCCGGGTGATCGTGCTCGACATCCTGACCAGCATCGCGCCGGGCATCACCGGCGCCATGTTCCTCTTCTATTTCGAGCACCGGCTCGGCTTCGACGGCGGCCAGGCGAGCCTGCTCCTGCTCATCTACTTCGCGGCCGGCTTCGCGGCCGCGCCTTTGTGGATCGCCCTCGCCAAGCGGACCGGCAAGCACCGGGCGCTGGCCGTCGCCGGGATCTGCTTCGCCTGCTTCCACTTCAGCCTGAGCCTGCTCCCGCCGGCCGGGTTCCTCGTCGCCGCGCCGGCGATGGCGATCGCCGGGCTGCCCTATATCGCCGCGCCCTCGCTGCTCAGGGCGATGATGAACGACGCCAGCGACGTCGACCGGCTCGAGACCGGCCTCGACCGCAACGCCCTCATCCAGGCCCTGCTCACCACCACCCAGAAGATCAGCTACGCCCTCCCGGTCGCGATCATCTATCCGGTGCTCGGGCTGATCGGCTTCGACCCGCGGCCGGGCCATCACAACAGCGACGAGGCGATCTTCGGTATGACCCTGCTGTTCATCGTCCCGCCGACCCTGCTGATCCTCGCCGCCGCCTGGGTCGCCTCCCGCTGGCCGCTCGACCGCGCCGCCCATGCCAGAGTCCAGGCGAAGCTGGCGGCACGGCAAGCGTGACTGCGGCGCATCCCAGCGCTGGAACGGACCTAAGCGGAAAGTTGGAAGGGTTAGCGAGCAAGTAGCGACTCGACCAGAAGCTCGCGTCACACCAGATTGCGTTGATTCCATTGGCTCTGCCTGCCTGTATAAGGTCGGCTGAAGAGGCCGCAGAGTCTGCGCTAAAGCCTTTGCGACTCCTATGAACTGTCGCGCTTGTTAGTCGTAACATTCGATTACAGCCTTCGATTGAAGCACAAACTATCCTATGGTACGTTTAGATGTAGCAGGGATAGGCCGACTCAAACTGGAAATGCATTTTTCCGGGGAGTTTGGTCTTTAACGTCGGGAGACCAAACCATGAGCAAACAAGATCTGTCAAAAGTGCTCGGACGAGCAATGCTCGACAAGGAATTTGCCGCCAGCCTCCGCAAGGATCCCGCCGCCGCCGCGAAATCGATGCGCGCGCGCCTGACCGCCCAGGAGTTGAGCGCGGTCAAGGACATTTCTCTCACCCAATTTAAGTCGGTCTCGGATGTGCTGCGCAACAAGCTCGGCGAAGCCGCCTTTTTCGATCAGCAGCAGGTCCAACAGCAGGCTCGGATGGACTGACCGGCAGGATGCGCTTTCGGCCCGCCGTGGCGAATATCGCCTGGCGGGCTTGAAGCCGCCACAATGGGAATGCTGCAAATTTCGCCGTCATGTCCATCGACCTGCGACCCATGGATGCGAGAGGATTCGATCGCTTTTCCGCAAGGGTTGTCCCCGATTACGCGGCGGCGAAGGCTATAGCAGGCGACTGGGATTTCGAGGGCGCCGCCGAGAAGGCTCGGAACGAGCTGAAGCGGCTATTGCCGGGCGGACTCGCCACTCCCGGCAACCATCTCTTCTCCGTCCGAACGGCCGACGACCAGCGTGAAGTGGGGCAGGCCTGGATCGCGGAGCGGCGCGCCTCGGGAAAGTCGGTCGCTTTCCTGCTCGACCTGTTCATCCACGAGGGTGAGCGGCGTCGCGGGTTCGGAAGATCGACGATGACCGCCCTTGAAGACTGGGCTTGCCGGCGGAGAATGGAAGAGATGCGGCTGCACGTGTTCGACGACAATGCGGGTGCCGCTGCCCTGTACCGGACTCTGGGCTATCGCGCCATCGCGGGCGAAATGTTCAAGCCGCTTCCAACCCGGCGCGAGGAGAAGGAACTCCGTGAATGAGCATCGGTAAGAATCGGCCGGGCGAGCTCGACAATAAGGGAGCCTCGTTTCCGGAGGACCCGTTCTTTCTGTCAGATGACGCGCGCTTTGACGATCTCCTCGAACAAGCGTGGCGTGCGCGCTTCACGACCTTCATGGTGTTACAAACCGAGGTTGAGCGCTCCTTTCCGGATCTCGACGAGCGATACGGTTTTGGACGCTGCGCGGCGGAATTGATCGGCCGCCGCCGTCCGCGGCGCCGTGCGTTGATCGAGGACCCCATTTTTCAGATTTGGGTGCGTATCGTCCTTCGCGACCTCAACAAGCTGCTGACCGGGGCGAGGGACGACCCGTCAGAGCTCGCCCTCCGGCTGAGCGAATTCCCGGCGATGCTCCAGCGGATCGAGGCGCGCTTCGCGGAGGCGAGGCCGGGCCAAGCCATTCCGGTCCTTCGTTTCGAGAGCGATCCGCTTCTGCGCCTCGCGGCGCCACCAAGCTACGACTTTTCGACCGACCAAGCGGTTTGCCGTAATCTGGAGCGCTCGGGGCACCCCGTGTCCTTCTTCGCGGAAGTGGTTGCCGCGACACTGGCCCGCATCGAAGCCGCCTGGCCCGAGCTGCATGCGCGGTTTCAAACCCTTGTCACCCTCATCTACTATCTGCCGGACGCCGACTTCAGAAGTTGTTCGGCGTCCCGCTACACCGGTATCATCCTCATCGCGGCGAAGGACGCTTCGTTCCTGGACCTCGAGGAGTCGCTGGTTCACGAATGGGGGCATCAACTTTTGTACAGGATCGGAGAGATCGAACCGCTCACTCAGCCGGCGGCGGCAAATGAGGAGTCCTTCGCCCTGCCCTGGTCGGGACAGAAGCGCGATGTCTATGGATATTTCCACGCCTTCTTCATTTATATTCTGCTGCTCAATTATTTCGGGCGTCTAACCGATCGTCCGGAAAACGAGCAGAGTCGCATCCAGAGCCGGATGGCTTTCATCCTCCGCGGGCTGTCCAAGGCGGCGTTCGACCTCAAGGCGAGCCGAAACTTTACGCCCTACGGCCGAACGCTCTTGAACCGGCTGGTGGATGAACTCGAAGGCTTGGCCGCGAGGCACGCGCCGCTCATGAAATTGCCCGACGCAGGCGACGCGCCCGTTCCTGCGCGAGTCGCATAGACGCGGAAGCGATGGACAGCTTTTGCCTCGAACGTTTCCCCGTGGTCGGCGTCGGACTCGAATTCCACCTGCCCAACCTGAAGTCGGCCGACCAGGATTGGATCTCGTGCGAAGATCCAGTGCTGCGGAGCATTGCTGCCGGAAAACTCAAGTCGGTCGACTATATCCAGATCCAGCCCCCACATTACATCTTCCTCCCTCAATTGCTTGAAAAGCTTTCGGGGACGCCGGTGCTGCTCCATGTCTCCCACCTGTCGCTCGGCAGCCTCGGGATTCCCATGGACGAGGAATTTCTCCGCCTGACCGAACGGCTGCTGCGGGTGACCGGCTCACCCTGGATGGCGGAGCACATCTCATGGACTCGGTTCGAAGGAGGAGACACGCGCCATTTCGTCCTTCCCTTTCTCGCCCAGGAGATCGCGGACAGGATTGTCGAGAACGCCCTTGAGCTTCAGCGCCGTACGGGGACCCCGCTGCTGCTCGAGAATGCCCCTCGCACGTTCGCGCTCGAGCGAGGCGACGCCCGTTCCGAGGGCGATTTTATTTCGGAGGTGGTCAGGCGCAGCGGCAGCGGTTTCCTGCTCGATCTCGACAGCGCCATGGTAACGGCCGAAGCGCTCGACTACGATCTGGACACGTATCTGGCCGGTCTTCCCCTCGATCGGCTCATCGAGATTCACGTTAGCGATCCTTCGGAATGTTGGGATCGGCTGGTGGCGATCCTCGACCGGTCGCCGGTGCGGGCGGTTACGGTCGAGTGGGATGCGGTGCGGCGGGCGCAGGAACGGTCGGGCCGCGATGTGCTCCACGAAATCCGCGAGCGGTTGCGCAAGCTGGATGCAAAGGCGCGGATATCGAGAGACGCGAGCCGGGGAGCATCGCCCGCGTCCCTAGAACAACAGTTCGTGATCTCCGATCAGATATCGCTCGCAGTGCGCGGCGACGCTTGCGACATTCTTCACCGCGGACGCGGTCGCACGGTGGAATTGTCGAGCCGCTTCCTTCCGGTGCTGGCCCATTTCTCCGTCCCCCGGGATTTGGGGAGCATCTTCCTGCGCCCGACTGCCGAGTGGAACGCGACAGCGCAGGAACTGTTCGCGCTGGTCGACGGCCTTGTCCATGAGGGCATTCTCGCCCCGCCGAGCGCGGTCGACGGCAAAGCGGGCACCGGCGGTGACGTCGGCCCGTGGGGCAATTGGGGCCCGGCGCTCGATTTCTATCTCGATACGCGGACCCGCGGCGACAGCCCCTATCTCAGCATCGAACAAGCCGAGCGCAGATTGTGGCGCAAGACCGAAGAGGCACGGCAGCCATCGGCCTACAAGGATTATTGGGTCCATCCGTTCCTGCCGCTCCCGGACCCGTTCGCCACGCCGGCATCCGACAGCGCTTTCGCCACGGTCCTGCTCGACCGCCGGACGGCGCGTTCATTCGGGCCGGAGCCGCTGGGCGGGGATCGGCTGTCGACCCTGCTCTATTATACGTGGGGAGCGACGGTCGAGGAGCCGAACCCGATGGGCGACGTCTTTCTCAAGAAGACCTCGCCTTCGGGAGGATCGCTGCACGCGACGGAGGTCTACCCGATCCTCATCAACGTGGCAGGCTTCGACAGCGGCATCTACCATTATTCGGTGCGCAGGCATGGTCTCGAACTGATATCGCGGGAAGACCCACGCCGGTGGATTGCGACGGCCTGCGGCGGACAGACATGGGTCTTGGACGCCGCCGCCCTGTTCCTTTCGACCGCCCGAGTGGACCGAACCGGCTGGAAATATGAATTCGGCCGGGCCTTCAGGGTCGTCATGCAGGATGTCGGACATGCAAGCCAGACGTTCAACCTCGTCGCCACCTGGCTCGGCGCCGCACCGTTCACCACAGGAGCGCTGCGCGACGAGATTTTCGAGGAAAGGCTCGGTCTTCGCCACTTCGAAGAACCGGTAATGCTCCTCAACGGGGTCGGCATCCCGGCGGGAGACGTGCTGCAACCGGCGAGGCCGAGGGCCGAACAGCGGTTCTTCAGGAAAGCGCCGATCGCTGGCGAGGCTCGACCTCCGCCCAGCACAGGGCGACCCTAATCCGACCCCCCCGACGCCGCCGCCGTGGCCGCGAGCGCGGCCGAGGCGCGCGCGATGTTGAGGCGCTGGACCTCGT
>Ga0196963_10000522_pt1 | contig 34308 bp, 80 predicted proteins | sample S1_5metaG_FD_148600 | JGI IMG/M metagenome (GOLD analysis project Ga0196963, IMG submission 148600) | Soil microbial communities from Anza Borrego desert, Southern California, United States - S1_5 | ecosystem: Environmental > Terrestrial > Soil > Desert | place: USA: California | collected...
CAAGGCCCCAAGGCATCGAATTTGCCGTTAAAAGCCCTATCAAGGTCCCCCGAGATAATGAATCCCTTTTTGCCTGCTTCGGTCATGAAATCCAAATTGACCGAAAGAAATACAAGATTGAAGCGTTCTGTGTGCTCCCATCTTCAGGCCCGATAAAGGCAGGGGAGACTATTGGGATTTTGGTGAAGGCTGATTAACCGAATCAGCCGGGCTGCCAAACAGCCCAGTCAGTTGATTCAAAATCGCTTAGGAAAATATTCGCATTCGACCATTCGGAAATCTCGAATGGGAAATCTGTAAAAGACCATACTATTCTGCGCTGGTTTTCGTGGTCCAATTTGAATTTAACGGCCCCAGTCGCGTTAGCCGGTCTTACAATCTTGCCTTTAGCCATTTGGCGGCAGGCCCATGACCAGCTACCCGGCAACCCAAGTGTCCTGATAAACCAATTCTTGATTTTATTCATACCCATTCCGCCTATTACACTCCTCAAGGGCTTGGCGCATCACTTCTTCGTGGCCTCGATCACTTTCGGCATGATCTTCTCGGCGCTTCGGCCAATCACGTAACCGCCAAGGCCGAGTTGCAACAAGGTCCACGCTTCCGCGGCTAAACGATTCTCCAGGATCCCGAACGAGTCCATAACCACCAGCGCCAAAAAGGTCAGCATGGTGATCGGCCTCCAATTCCGCTGCATCCAGCTCTGCCCGGTCGCTTCCGAGTTAATCACTGATGCTTGGGCTTCCAAGAGTTTGGATTCATAGTCCAGCATCTTTAGGGCCAGAGCCGTCTGGATCTCAAACAGCGAATTCCGCGCTTCCAGCTTTTCCTGATCACTGGTATGCAGCTTGCCGATCAGGTCTGCGGCCGGTTTGAATACCGAGCCAATCAAGGAAAGCACAGGGTTTGCCATTAGGTTCCGCTGCCTGACCTCTGCGAGGTCGTAGAGAGGGGTGAGGACATTCCAGAATGATCAGGCAGCAGAATGGGGTTAAACCTCGACGCGTGAGCGAAGATTGCCGACCGCAACAGTAATCACCTGAACGGCTTCAATAAGGCTTTGAAGCTTGTGTCCTACCGGACATCCACCGCCGCTTACTTTATTTGCGCCGTCTCGTACTTCTTGCGGAGGAAGCGGAGAAAGGATTGGCGCTATGTCGTTTGCCAAATAACCCAATTCATCGTAAAGACCGGCTATAGCCTTCTCAAGCGTCTGGATTTTTGACGGTATGGATTTCAGTTCAACTTCTTCTGAAGTAGCGGTTGAGCAACCTACCGTTGAGGAACCTTTAAGCATTTTTATCACCTTTCTGTTGGTTAAGTAATTCATTGGGCCTGTCCAAGGCTTCGTTCTCCCCGGCTACGGATAAGAATCTCTTGCGGAACAACCGGTAAATCAGAGGGGTTGTGACTCCAATAATCATGCAGCCGATTAACCAGAGGACGGAGATAACTAAAGCGACTCTCCAACCGGCGCCCTCAAGTAATACAAAGATCACACCACACGCAGCCATTGCTCCGAAACCGGATCTGACGGCACAATCATGCGTCTTCCGCTTTTCCTTGTCGCAGCCCGTAGAGTGAGGGTCGTTAATGCACTCAATCTGCTTCTGGCTGAAAGTGCGTCTTTTGTAGTATTCAGTCGCACCTATGGCTAAGGCGTAGGAGCCTGTGGCCATTCCGATAATCATCGCGGCCCACAACAGCATTTGGTCCGTTACCAGACCCTCCAATCGTCCAATCAGGGTAACAACCAGCAGAACCAGCGCCCCGCCGATGGTGAGGGTTTTGGGGTTCACTGGGAGGGCCTACGCCCCGCAATTGAAAATACAACAGACAGAACAATTCCGACCACAAACAGGCACCAAGCGGTGTTGGTTGCTGTGCCAGCCAAGCCAGTAAATCCGAAAAAAGCAGAGATAAGGGCAATGGTTAGAAACATAATCGACCAGTACGTCATAAACCCTCCTACAGGCCATACCCCGCACACTCCACAGTAACGCTCTTGTCGTCGTCGTCCTGGGTTACAATGGCTTTCTTCAGGCCGTGGTCGCATTCATCTGCGATATCGTCTACCAGGTTAGCGTCCTTGGAGCCGCCCATAGAACAGCTAACACAACTCGCCAGCAGAAGAAAAACCAAACCTAAAATTACATACTTCATGGCTACCTCCGCTAACAGCGATGGGCCTTAAATCAATTCGTAATGGGGAGAATCCAGAAAGGCTTTCTTCCCGGCTGCCTGTCGGCGGGCTACATAACCCTCTTTCACGGTTTCAGGATCCGCAAGGGATTCGGTAAAGTTGATATCCCAAGCACAGCCCCACCGGAGGGCTACGCCTTGTTCTTTGGCAGCTTGCCTCACTGCGGAAGCCACAACATAGGCCGGTTGAAACTCCCACCTCAATTTCCCGTTTACATAAGGAACCAGGTCAACCGCATAACCAGTTAGATGTTTGGAGTTCAGGGTTTCCGTTGCGCCAGCCAATAGCAGGGCTTGCTGCTCTTCTCGGGTCCGCAAACCATCATGAACCCCGAAGTCTTGTTCGGTCAGCTCCAGCGCTCGATGAACCACAGCGGCCAAACGAGGGTTCACGCCTTCCAGTTCACGCAGGGACTTTTGGCCGAAAGTGAATTTAGGCATGGATCCTCGGGAAATAAAAAAGCCCCACCGGATTGGTGAGGCTTATTGCTGAGTGACAACGCGCACAGCTTAGCGCAAGTATAGATAAACCCGTGTGCAAAGCAACCCGCTAATAGGCAATCAAGAAAAATTTGCATCTTTGTATGCGTCATAGAATTGCATAGCCTTGGCTAAGCGGTAAAAGTAAGCTTCACGGGTTAACTTTAAACGGCGATACCTGAAACGCGGCTCGCAATCCATGACGTATTGCATGAATACGGTTGAGAACAACTCTTCAGGCATGAATACCAGAACCTTCCTAGTTTGCTCAATCCTGTGATCCATAATGGCCTCATTGGGGCTTGTGTAGCCGCTCCGGATCCAGGCGCCATACTCCACCATGTTGCCCAATATGCAGCTAGGATCCGAATGCAGGTATATTCGGTTGCGGGTATAAATACCCCACCGTCTCAAATCCTGCTTGGCCTCACCCGAGACTGTATCTGTCCAATACCTTGAAGGTGATTTCCGGCTCTCCGTCTTTAAATTCAACATCGGCTATTACCTCTACTGTTCTAAACTTGTGCCGATTCTCACAGATTCGGCGGCGGATTGTTTCAGCCTCATAATGGCGGGTCTCGTAAACGTGAAGTATCGCGGATCCACATTTAGGACAATTCATCTACCACCTCACTCAAAAGAGCCTTAAGTTCCCGCTTCGTAAACCGGGTGCCGTCCTTTTTGAATATCTCCCTCGGCCGCAGCCTGACTACCAATCCTTCAACCACTCCAACCAACCTGTCCCCTTCAACCCTTGTCAGATTCACCCTCCTCACCTTCCCGTGATCGTAATCGCCTAACTGATAGAGAAATATGCGGTGTAGGATTCGGTCACTCTTGGTCCTCAATCGTTACTTTGCTCGGTAAGTACATTAATTTGTGTATTGCATAAGTCAGGTTCCAAACAGCATCCCTGGCCGCCAAGCTGTCATCAAACGTCCCAAGGTGAAAAACATCCAGACCTATTACCAGAGTGCAATCACCTTCAAAATCACCGGCCTCGTATTGGTCTGCAATATTCCGCAATGCCAGTGGGATGTTGGTGCATGGCTTAATCTGTACAACCTTGCTCACTTAGCCTCCTCGGTGTCTATAATCCGAATCTCGTCAGATCGGTATCTCTCCCTGAGCATTTTTGCCTTTACCTTTTCGGCTTGCTCCAGCGTCTTGTAATGCTTCTTGCTCACGAACTCATGGCCACATAGCGCCATTGTCAAAACAAGCACAAACCTCCCCTTCCTCCGATCTTTTCGTACCGACGGGATTCGACGGCCATCTTCCGGCGCTCGCTTTGCCACTTTGCGTTTAATAGCCTGCTCTCTGGTTGATAATGCCATCACCCCTCCAGCCCCTTAAGGCGTTGTTTGTAGGATTCGATCAGCTCCATCAGCTCAGGCCGCGACCACTTCTTCTCCTTCCGGGATTCAGCCTCAAGCCACTTCACATACTGATAACCGTAGGTTTCTATCATCCATATCGCGTACTGGCACTTGGCGGATTCCTTGTGGAAGTGGTTACAGGAAACGCATTGCGGGTTAATGTTGTGCTCTTCCAGCTTGGTAGCCGTCTTACCTCTCGGGATGTAGTGGCCTCCCTGCATTTCCTTCCAGTGCTGGCGTTTGCCACATGAGCAACAAACGCACATGCCGAACTCATCGGCCGACTCCATGCGTCGGATCTTCTGCAAAAGTACAGCCGCGTCCTCTACGAGACCGGCTATGCTCTTCTGCTTGCGCTTACGGGCGGGGGTTTTGGGGATCATTTACCTATCGCCTGCTTGTTTGCGATATCTGAAGCCCCGGCAGCAATAGACATAATTAGCCAGTACCCCATTACTGCCATTACTGCGTAAGCCGCCACAAAAGCGGCGATTACAATTAAAATCAGGTGTAACCAAGTCATCACCAACCCCCTTCCGCCTGCGGCAATAAATATTGATAAGGAACCCCCAATTCTTCCAAAAGGAACGGCTCCAACTTCTCGTCAAATTCCTTGAACTGCTTGCGAGTCATCTTCCGGCTGGCGGCGTCCAGGTAGAACACTTCATCGCCAATAGTCACCGCCTTTGTCCCGAGAATCTTCCGTTTGCAGTACACATGGAGGGCTTCAGGCGAGCTGTCGTATATCCCGGCGTTCTTCAGGTATTGGCATGCGCCCTGAATAAGCGCCCAGTGCCGCGCATTCTGGGTTATTGTCCTTTGCTCGCCTTCTTCTATCTCGATCCTCAGCGGTTTATCCGTCTCAAGGATGCGCTCCACGAGTTCGGATTTCTGCCGGTGATTGGTGACGAAGTGGACGGTCATTGCCCGCAAATCTCTCCGATCTTCCCCAAAAGCTCAGCGGCCAATCTTTGGGCGTTGCTTTCGGTTTGGTCCGTCAACGGCGGCTCAAAATCCATCTCAATATGCACACCATATGGGTTCTCTGGCGTCGGATCATCCTCAATAATTATTGTCGCTCTCATCACTTCCTCCCAGCTTTCGCCTCAACCAAACATTCTTTCGGGAACCGCGCCGTCCGAAGTTCTCCATTCACGAACCATTCACAAATGACCAGATTTGGGGCTGGGTATACAGCCTCAACCGTCATCACCGGCCCGCCGCTTTTCAGTTTCACTAAGTCGCCTGCTTTCATTTCTTTGCCTTCCACAAATTGAAGTCCATCGCCAACCAAGATATAACTTCATCCGTCACTATTACCCTCAGCTCCTTCGGTACGCTCTCCAGCTCCGCCTTGATCAATTCCTTGACCTTGGGGAGAATCGCTGAGGAGTATTCGCGGGGGCGGGTGTCGGTCACTTGGTTTTCACCGCGACAACAGGTATGCCCTTGTACGGCTCCAGTTTCTTGAGCGTTTCCGCTTTCGGGTTAGCCGCTTTCCGGCGGTTATTCTCGGCTTTCAGAAGCTCGCGGTAGTCGCGCTCAAATAAATGTATTGCGCTCGGTAGATGGCCACGATTCATTTTCATTCCGTCAATGTAGCGGTCCATGTTCGCGTGTATCCTGTCTTCTGCGCTCACGAAATCCTCCCGATTTGGTCGTAAATCAAATCTTTAATCTTGGTTATTGCTTCGTCGTTTTTGCCGCTAACAAGCAGGTAGTGGATTTGCTCAAGTGATTCGTCTGATAACGAGTCGGGCCGACTGGCGCAGTCTTCGCACGGAAAGTCATCGGCTTCTGGTTCGTACTCAGATACATACCAACCACGGGCCTCAAGCTCAGTAACAAGCTTGTCGTCTTCAAAGCCCATCAAGTCAGAGTCTTGTTTGGTCACAGTGAATACTCCTTCACCCGCTTGCCATTGAGTAACTTCTTGTCTTGCTTCTTGATCGGCCAGCCATTGCGCGAAAGCTCGCCCATTCTCTGGCTCAGGGCATAACAGCCGTATTTCTCAAGGGCGGCGGAAACCGTCAGCTTCTCGCCGTTAAACAATGCTGTGAGCAGCGTGTAACCCTGCGACCCTTGTGCCGGAATGATCGCGTTGTGCTCCATCGCGTAGCCCATGATCCGGTCATAGCGGTAGTTCGGTAAAAATGTGACTTCGGATCGTTCGGTGTTCATACAACCACCTTCGCGGCGGATATGATGAAGTCGGTTGATAGTTTCATTTAAGCTCCTCCGTAATTTTGTAAAATCCGTGCCTTATCCTCTTAACTTCACCGGACTGACACAATTCAATTAACCGGTTATTCACGCTCCGCTTATTGGCGATCTTCTTGAACAGCCTCCATACCTGAGCCAATATCTCGTCAATATGCATCTCCTGCCCAGAGCGAAGAACCTCCACAATCTGTACACGTAACCATTCACGGGGCGGCACCTTCCCAAGCTGGCGCTTAACCTCTTCCGGTAAATCATCACGCTTGCTCAGCATTGCTATGCGGTCTTCAGGGGTTGTCATACATCACCGGCCCAGGTTAATGAAAAAATTCCAGAGCTTCGCTTCTTCCTGTTCGGTCAAGTCTTTCCAAGGCAAAGCAGCGTCAAGCAGCTTTAACTGCTCAGCCTGATCCTCAAGCCGCCGTATCCGTTCTCTGATAACATCTTTTGCGTGTTGCCTACCGGCGCAACTTATCGGTTTGTTCATAACTCCTCCTACCTAAAATTAACTACGTTGGGTTTTAAATCCTTCACGGATCTTCTTCAATTCAGCCTCCGCTTTTTCCCGGCTCGGCCTCGGCGGTGGCAGAGCCTTCATTGCGTCGGGGAAGTACAGGGAATTCTGAGTTTTGCAGTAACACGCAAACTCGAACGCGGTCGGGGGCCATGCGTCATCACCGGCCTTGATCTTGTGCTCAGCGTCTTTCGTCATGCGCCGCAAACCCGTTTCAATCTGCAAATCATCGAAAGCCATCAGGACGTTAAACCATTCGCCTGAGGGCATATCACCGTGCTTGATTGCCCACTTGTCACCGAATACCACCGCTCCCGTCACCCAGATCTTTTCCGCTTGCCCTAAGTTGGGCGAAGTTCTGCTTTGCTCTTTCGGCTGGGGTGAGATGTTCACCAGATTGCTTAGTTTTTCCACTTTGGCCTCCTTTGTTTTGCTCTTTCGCCAGCCAGGACGTGACGAACCGGAGAATTCCTGATTTCGTCTTACGCTTCTGCGGATTGGCAATACACCAGCCCCGCATGTTTCGCAGCTCTTGTCGAACATCGACAGCAGGGTATAAACCTTGCCACTCTGCGATCTGGTCTTCGAAAATTGGGTATTCGGATTTGTCGTTCAGGGTCAACGTGACGAACGGCGCGGGAGCCGGAGGCTCCGTGCATTCTTCAAGGGGATCAGGATTCAGAGAATCAGGAATCAGAGAAGAGGCTGGGGATGCACCATGCATTTCCGGTGCGGGTATGGTGCTCTTCTGTTCATGTATGTGCGGGTTTTGGTGCTTCTTAAAGTTAAGAATTTGAATGTATTTAGCACCCTTCACTTCATACCGGACAAGAAAGCCTTTTCTCTGAAGCTCATTCAGCCATTTCTCTATCGTTACAGTTTCATAGGGGAATAGGTCAGCCTTAATTCTCATCGGCCGATCTTCCAGCCTGCCCTCTCTGTCAGCCAGACACCATAACCCAGCAAATAACAGACGAGCACCATGCTCACACTCTGCAAGGTGTTCGTTTTTGAAGAAGCCGGGTTTAATGTTTCTGGCTCTGGCCACTTAGGTTAGCTCCAGTTAAAAATTCATCAAAATGAACTACGTGCATGCTGTCCACGTAAGCTCGATCCAGGTGTTCAGCACCTTTTGCGGCGCATATTTTGCAGAGGCGTAGAGCATCCTGATAAACATCGCCAGAAAACCACTCGCCATTCATGCCTCGCATCTGGAAGATTTCATGCAGTTTTTGCTCAACTGCGCGGGCTTGTTTCTCATTTGGAAAGCGAATGCAATCAAGCAAAGCTAATTTAAAGGGGTTACTGGTTTGCAAGGCTTTAAGGCGTTTTTCAGGGCTCGCGCTCACCCCGATTTTTATAGGGTTACAAAACATTTCTACTTTGCATCTGATGAAGTAAACAAACATCTAGCTTTACCGTACCGTGCTAACCACTCAAATTTGAAGTAATTACAATCAACCGACCACAGTTTTGAGCCTTGGTGTTTCAAGGCGGACTCCTGGGCTTGCTCAAGCTCAAAAGCCGCTGCCTGCAAATCAACTATCCGAACGTATTTCTTGATCACCCTCAACTCCGCCTCAAGCTTGTCTACTTCGCCTTTGTAATGTTTGGCTACGGTTTGTAGCGCCGCATAGTCCTCGTGACTTACCAAATATCCTTCGGGATGCTCGTGAGCATCGTTCTTATCAACGTAATAACGCTTAACCATTGCTGGTCGATTCCAGGTTCTCAATTGCCCACCAGATAGCCCGCTGAAAGTCGCTGTGCATTACTCTGGTTTTGGCGCTAAACCCTTTGCGCTTTTGCAGCTCGTGCCAAACATCAGCCTTATGCAAAATATCAAGCATCTGCTGTCTATGGCTTCTCGGCGCGTCTGCGGTGCTGGTTACAGTCTTCTTGTCGGACATGGTTACTTCTGCCCTACAAACGTGGAAAGGTTCTCGGCCACTGTGCGCTGATCGGTAGGCTTCAACCCTTCAGGGTTTCCTTAATGGATCGGTACACCCATGCAATGTCTTGGTCATCCTTCGGGTTAAGTTCTTCGCCTTTGTATCTCATACTCACCTCTCAATCCCCGCGAGGGGTAATTTGTGATCCGCTTTTGTATTCAGTGTCCCTTTTGCGAATTGCTTCGCCAGGTGTTTTCACGCGGGCGCGGATCAATCGTCCCTTAACTCGTTAACATCTGGTTTTCGTCTTCTTACACACCGCAGCCAGCCGATATTCAGCCATCGCTACCTTGCGGTTTGCCGTTTCCAGATTTGTCCGCATGGCTTCGAGCTTGAGATAAGAATCCATCGCCTTAAGCTCAGCCTCTCTCTTTCCGTAGAAAGCGATAACCACATCCGCCTCTGCCCTTTTCTTCATTCCCTCACCAATCTCATACCCTGCGTACATCAGGGAGAAAGCGATGGCGATTCCAACAATCAAGCCACAGGCGCATAGGGTGATGAATTGGAGCGGGCGGAGGGTCATTTCGCCATCCTCTTGCGACCTTCAACACACGCTCTGCAATTACAGGGTGGGTTGAGATATGAGTAGACTTCTTCGGGCGTCATATCGCCGAACCTTTTTTTGTATAGGTCGCGATTCATTTTGTGAAACTCAACAATTTCGGGGTAAGTCATATCAGCAACCTCCCCGCTCATTCCCCTCGGCCCATTTGTTGTAGAACTGGCATTGCTCCTCTTTGGTCCACGGCTGATTCGGTTGCTCTAAATCACAAGCAACCATCATCCCCAGGCAGACTAGGATTCCGACGATGCAAAAGGCGATGGCGAGGGAGTTGAGGAGACGGGTCATTGTTTGCTCCTGTCTTTGGTTGCTGTTTGCTCCATGTGCCAGAGGCCGTGCGCCACGGTCATTGCATCTTCGTCAGTCATGCAGTCGAAATGGATTTCACGACCGCCCTCAAGCGTCACATTGGTCGTTCGCAAGCCACTTATCTGCTCCCACATTTCCACGAAATAACTGATGTATTCGCGGGCTTTGTCGGCTGTTTCGAAATTAATCATATTGCCCCCGGTCTTTTACCGCTTATTGTTCAATGCATCTTCAGCGACGGCCCAGCCGTTCATATCCCAAAGCTTCCCGGCAACTAACACCGTCTGAAGCTCGGAGTCACCCGCCAGCCCCATCCAGTGGATATGATTGGCGTAAAACTCCAAAGCTTTCTGCAACCTAGCTATATCGGCTTGAAGAAACTTCACGAGGCTGCGCTCAATTAGCAGTTGATCTTCCAACGAAAGCGGTGGCTGCATAATTGCAATTGGGTTATCGCTTCCCTGCCCTTCAACGTCAACGGTGGACCATCCGGCGTATACAAGCCGCTCCCATTCTTGGCTCTTGTAAGTAACTCGCTTCGAGTCTTCAGTCTCGACCTGCATTTGCTTTTTAGTGGGGTGTCTCATTTCCTTCGCCTCAGGGGTTGGGGGATTAACCTTCAACTCGTTTTAGCCAGCGCTTGATTGCGGCTTTCTGGATTCGGCAATGCATGATCTTTCCGGGATGCTTGTTCCCATCATGCATATAGATTTCTATGCTCCCCTTGTTCTCATACCACCATGCTTCATGGCAGCCAGTGGCCGTCGCTTTGTGTGCTCCACGGCTTATCGACTTAACCACTTGAGCCGGTGTCATGCCTTTTTGATTTTTCATTTCATCCTCCCCTCAGTTGTGCCTTAGAGGCCCCGGTATGGCAAAAAAATTTGCGATGCCCTTGTTAAATAATTCAGTCGCCACTTCATCAACGGTCTTGTCCTGCTCTTTCGCCATTTTTTTCAAAACCGTCATTGTTTTTGTATCAAGCTGCACTTTGATTTCCTTCATGAGTCCCCCTGAGCGCCTCTAACGGCCTTCCATTGCTTGGATTAGTAGCTACACTGGCAACCCTGAACTGAGCCACAGTTAAGGATTGTTTGATGAATGTTCTCGCAAGTACCGCCGGAGGAATCCCGCGCTCTCGCGAAAGATTTTCGAGGAATGCTTTGTCACCTTCAGTGAGGCGAATTTTGATTTCCTCTGTATGCACCTTGTCACGCATTTAAATAATGTCCTTTGTGGTTTTGTTTAATGAATAAGGTGAGCGGCAAGGGGGAACATGCCGCTCGGTGTCTCCCGCTCCGTGGTGCGGAAAACAGTAAAGGGGGCGACTGCAATTGGCGTTGCAGCGCTCATTAGTTGGGCCTCTTGGTTTCTTGGGCCACTAGATAGTCGTGGAGTCTTTGGATTTTATTGACTCCAGGATCTTTGATTTCGCCTCTGGCTACCTTGTTGAGCCATTCGTAGTCGAGGCGTGTTTCTTTACAGATGGAGCGCCAATGACCCTTGTGCGACTGCAAGAGGGTTATGGTGCGCGTAAGCATGGTTTGAGTGGTCATGCGTGAAGTCTAGTAAATATTTACTAGATGCGCAAGTAATTATTTACTTGCCCTCAGTAGTATCCTACTAGGGCGCTGACCAGGGGATAACCGTGAATAATAAACAGCCTGAAGTAAAAGAGATCCTTGCTGCTAACCTCAAGGATTTAATGGAAGCTAACACCTATAACCAAGCGACTCTTTCGGCCCGCGCTAAAAGCCGTTATGGTTTGAAAATTTCTCAGAAAACTATTAGCAATATCTTAAAACAAGAGCATTCGGTGAGCATAAAGCACATTGAGACTCTAGCTACCGTTTTTGATTTAACTCCTGGTGAATTAATTTCTGAGCGGCTTGAGGTAAAAAAACAAAATGCCGCCGCCTCAAAACCGGACCGCCAAGAACTTTACGAATTAATTGATAAGCTCCCAGCGGCTCAGGAAGTTCTGCAATGGGTTGATTTTTTTCTTCGGGCCATTCTCACCTCCCCTATGGTTAAAGCGGCAGCCCGGTTGAAGAAATAATATCAATCGCTATCTGATGCCAAAGATTTTCAAATTTTTCGCGAATTGCTTGGTCGCGTAGAACTGATATTTCTTTGTGGATTTTTATTAAAGTACCAACATCAGTACCTTTTCTTTCCCTGAAATCGTTCAGGGTAACAACCTTTTCATCCATGAGAGAGCCTCCATGGGCAACTATCTCCCGCCTCACTTTGTAAAATTTACAATGCCGTTAGTGTGGACGCTATAAGGGGAAACGAGTAAGTGAGAGTACAACGGACACACGCGATAAAATGTTTGATCTTTGGTCACAAATGGAAGTTCTTCTTTATTCCGCACTCTTGTCTTCCAATTTGTAAGCGCTCAGAGCAATCTGAGCGAATGAAGGCGGTAACTGTTTCTGTTCAACCTTGTTGTTTATGTATTTAGTGAATTTACCATCTCCTATGTAGTTCTCTCTCATCCACCGGCGGAATTCAGGAAGCGCGGCTTCCGGGTAGCACCATGCTGGTTGCGGGTTCGATTCCGCTTGCGGAAAGTACTCAGGATAATTGTGCTCCCATTTCGTCCTGGCTCCGAACTTCTGATCAAAGCCGCTCTTGGTCCAGTGTTGACCCCAGCACAAGCCTACGCTCAAGTCAGGAACAAACGACTCATCAATATGCAGCCCTGCTTGACCGAGCGTGACTATCATGTCGGCGATTTCCTTGAAAACGCTGAAGTAACCGACCGGTACGGAGTTGTAAGTTAAAGAGACGCGGTCATGGAATTGCCTCCAGACCTGGGGGACCTTGTTGGCAGGGTCATATCCGACTTGCGCATAAATGAAGTCATGCAACGCCCTACCAGCCAAGAGGCGGAAATTCTTCTTCGCTTCTTCTCGGACATTTGGAGCATCGAATGCGTAGTATTCAAGAACTGCAACGCTAACCACGTCGGGATAAGCGTGGAATACCGACGTGCGCTGATCAATGGGAATGAAAGGGTGTTCTACAACAATGCCTCGGGAAGCCAAAATCTCTTTTACCTTGACCGTCAAAGGCAGCGAGGCTGTGTCCCAGTCCGTACTCATTTCGCTAATGCGTGAGCTGTCTATGCCACAGAGTTTGGCAAGACCACGGCCGTTTAAGAATGCGGTGCCATCTGAAAGCACCCCCATCCCTATGCCGTCTATTTCCTTTTGGCGATCTATTTGAAGATCGAAGCTAAGCTGCGTATCAGGGGTGCGCGGATTTTCAGTGGTTTGAGGCACTAAAACCTTGATTTCATTAGGAATAACCCCGCGCGGCTGATTTGGTACTAAGAAATCGTCCCCTGTAAGCTCAACCCCATTTTCTAGCGCAGCCTTAAGCAGTCTGGTCTGCCATTTAGCAGGAATAATTCCTGTTTTAAACCAATAACTTACAGTGCTTTGGCCAATCCCAAGGGCCTTTGCAAGGGCTGATTGACCACCAAATTTTTCAATAATTTTATGTGCGTTCATTTGTCACCTATCAAATATTTTGATAAGGCTACCAAATTTATTGGTAGGCGACAATACTATTTAGCCTCTTCCATGTTGTAAGCCCCACAACACTATACCGAACAACTCTAGTAATCTTTTACTTGACATAGTTGTTACATGTAGTAATATTTTACTTATCAAGATTGAATACCCCCACCAAACAGGAGCGGAGTATGGGAAGCGAACTTGAACAGAATATTTTGAGTGCGGCAAAAGGCGCTATAGCTCAGGCCATCGTCAGCCAGTTGACCGGTTACGGCAGTCCGCTCGACAAACTGGTCAAGGATGTTTTCGCGCACAACCATGCCGAGCTTTTCGCTTTGGTAAATGGAGAGTTTGCCGGACTCCTGAAGAGTGATGACTTTCGGGCCGACCTGAAAGACGCGCTGAACAAGAAGCTTGCAAAAACCATGATCGACAAGATGGGCGGCGAAATCGAAAAACGAGTTAACGAGCTTCGCTCAGACCCGTCCACGAGAGCAAAACTCGTGATCGCTATCGAAGGCGTCATTAAGTCCCTGAACCCCCACAGCTAACAGCAGGAGTTGAGAGATGGGTAATCGAGCACAAGCATTACTAACTGAAGTTTGCGCAGAGATGGATCGACAAGAGCGCATCACTGCCCTGCTTCACAAGATTGCCGCTCTATCTCCAGCAACAAAAGATTACGAGCCGGGTATCGGTGCTGGAATGCTGAATCAGCTAATCGATGAAGCAAAAGCATTGTTGACCCAATAACGAGAGGATGAACGAGGGATGAGCTTCGAACACATTGTAAAAGTAACCGGCGCTTTTGATCGCCGTGACCCGGACCCGAAAAAGAATTACGGGATTCATGGGATGGAATTGCGCTTCATTCTGAAGGGTGAACGAGGAGCCATGCAATTCGTGGTTTATACGCCGATTCATCTTGAGCACGTTGCAGAAGAGTTGTGGCAGAACCATCGAACCAAAAACTACAACCCATTTAAAGCAACGGGAGCTGATATTGGCTACCACAGCAAAACTCCCCGGTATGAAGAGCAACCGAAAATGGAGTGTGAGTATACGGGTTGCGGCCACTGCTACTACGACGGTTCCAGCCTGCAAGCAGATGAGTTCATGCCCGAGTTTTTGGCTGGCGGCTCTGACGCGGTTTGGAAGATGCTGGAAGAAAGATACAACAGCTTGTTTAGCTAGCCCCACCACCCCGAGGGATATATGAGTACTGAGAAGAAATGGGATTTTGATGCTGTGACTAGGCAGCTTACCGAAAACGATATCGTCATCGCAAACGATGTAAGCCCCGAGCACGGCACGCTAATGGCGTTAGCACCAGAGCTTTTTGAGGCGCTGAAGTGTCTTGTGGTCGCTTCGCCCAATGAAGTCGATATGCGACGTTTGCTCGAATTCTCTGGCCTTGATGACGTTAAGGAATTGCAGCTCAAACTGGTGATATACATCGACGCGCTTGACCAAGCCCGCACCCTCATAGCAAAGGTAGCGACCGAATGAGCGAACAACAGGAGAGAAAAATGGAGAACGCGAAGCCGACAGTTAAAATTACAGGATTCGACCAGCCGAAAGATGTATCGGATGCTGAAATTGCTTTCGGCGGTATTAATGGCTTGATGCCCCCTTATAAGGGCCTTGAGGAATTCGATTGCTACTCCCGAGGCAAGAAGAGTTGGGGCCGTGATTTGTTTATGGATTGGTTCTACAAAGGGCTTAAAAGCCTGGAGTTATACCCTAAACAAGGAATCGACAAAAACAAAGCTCTGCGACATATCAAGGCTGTTATGCAGTCTTTTGAGCCGAGCCATGAACACAAAGTAGCGGCATGCGCCTTCTTATTTGAAAAATGGTTTGAGTCTGGCAAATGGGAGTGTGGAGCATGAACCAACAATCCATGAATTTCCGCAAATCCCCCCTCCTCTCCGATCTACAAAAAGCGGACACCGGAAGGGAGGAGCATTTGAGGAGGTTGGAGCACCTAAAAAACCGGCACTACTTGGAGAAGTTGCTGGAAGAGCACAGAAAGGCAATGGAGGGAGTGAGCTGATGGGATGGATGCGGCGCTGTTACGGAGAGAGAAAGCTGGCAGAAATGTGCAGCCGTACCCGACCGTCTTGCGAGTTACCCCTTGGGCCTCGGGCGCGAAGTGAGTATGCAGACGTGCATAGCCGTGTTAACGCGACGGCCATCCATCCACATGAGCCCACTTAGCGGGGGAGTATGAAATGAGCGAACAGAAACGAGATGACGGCGGTGCGGCGTTCCCATGTGAACAGGGCCATGTTCAGGAGCATGGCTGGAACCAAACCTTTGAGAGCGGCATGTCCCTGCGCGATTACTTCGCAGCGAAGGCGATGCAGGGTTTTGCGAGTTCGGATAACGAGACTATTCCTTCTGTGACAGTAATTGCTGGATGGTCGTACGAAATGGCCGACGCAATGCTCGAAGCGAGGAAGAAATGAACGCCATAGTTCGCCTGACCGCCCACGACCTCAAGCGCGTACGTGAGGAGCTGTTCCAGAGAAAGCGGAGAGACCGGTTATGGCTGGCTGAGGCTCTTGGAAATTACAGGGGTTGGCATGACGCGTATTTAGCGGATGACCCAATCGAAATAAAGCGGCGCATGGATACGGCCGTGTGGAATTACCTGGAGGAAACAGGGGAATTAGAAACGGCTGAAAGCGAGTCGCAGTTACTCAAGGAGCTGTCATGAGAAAGGCAAAGCCCTACAAGCCGGACAATATCTTGTTAACGGATCGGCTGATCAACAACGCATTCAAGGCTCTGCGTGATTCAAATCTGAAAGCAGAGCTTAAGAGAAACGAAACCGCCGAGTCTGAGGCGGTGGGAAGGAAGGAGTTGAGTAATGCGCGTTAAACGATACGAGTACAAAATTGTACCAAGGACTGTAGGTGGTCGCTTATTAACTACTGAGGGCGAAGAATTCCGATTCAATGAAATTGGAAAAGACGGGTGGTTGTTTTGCAATTCGGACAATGACGGTAACTACGTCTTTGCGCGAACCAAATATAAGCGTGTAAAGAAATGACTTTACTTGAAAAACAAATGGCCGCAGCTCTGGAAAAGTTCCTTCTCTACTTCAAGAGCGGAAATGAGATTCCAGTCGAGCGAGCTGTAATTCGAGCGGATAGCGATGCGGTGTTAACTGCGCGGCAAGCAATGACCGAATTCCAGAAGCAGAAGGATATCGAGAAAAACCGAATTACTTACTGAGGCTAAGCAATGAGAATGGTTTATGTAAGCAAAGAGCTTGAACAGATTGAATTTGCAAAGCGGGCAGCCGAAGCGTTCGCAAAGAATGAAAAGCTAGCAAGCTATACGGATGGCGAAATTATCCCCGGATGTTTTTTCGCGCTGCGATGGGGCTTAAGAAATGATTGTGTTGTTGTATTCAAGCTTGATTGCGCTCATGTGCCTACAAATTATCAAGAACTTGTACGCGCTGTAGCAGGAGAGAAAAAGACCGTATGCTAAACATCGGACTACAAAACGTGCCAGAAGACACTTACCACGCAGACCGAACTGCGGTAAGTAAGAGCTGGCTGGATTACATCGAGCGCAGCCCCGCGCACCTGAAGGCTTATCTTGATGGCCTGACATATCGAGATTCTGAGGAACTCGACATAGGGCGCCTGGCGCATTGCCTGATCCTGGAGGAAGACCGGTTCCTGAAGCAGTTCGTTTGCGCCCCGAAGGTCGATAAGCGGACCACGGCCGGGAAACAGCAGTGGGCGGAATTCGAGGCGGCTAACAAGGGCCGAACGCTGGTCACTCAGGACCACTACAAGCTGGTTTTCAATATCCGTGATGCGGTGATGAAGCACTCCAAAGCCGCTGCCCTACTTCGTAACGGCGAACCCGAGAAAACGATTGTCTGGAAGGACGCCAACACCGGAGAACTATGCAAGGCCCGTGCGGACTGGCTGAGACAAAACGCGATTGTTGACATAAAGACCACTCGGGACGCTAGACCGGCGGAGTTTTCCAAATCGATAGCCAACTTCCGCTATCACGTGCAAGCGGCTCATTACGAGGCCGGGTTCAACTTAAACAGGTTCATCTTTATCGCCGTGGAGAAAGATCCTCCGTTTGGGGTGGCGGTCTACTTCGCAGACTCGGAAATGGTGAGGTCCGGAACCGAGGCACGAGCAAGAAACCTGGAAGCTTACGCCGAGTGCAAAGCTTCGGGTAATTGGCCCTGTTACAGCGAGAGCATTACAACCATTCAACTGCCGCGTTGGGCGGCTTAGGAGAAGTCATGAGCGAAGTATTAGCAATTCAGCAGCCGCAGCGAAAGAAGCTTTCCGAAATGCTGGCCGAGCGGTTCAACGTCGATCAGAAACAGTTCATTGATTCGGTCAAGGCAACCTGTTTCAACAAACAGGAAGTGAGCAACGAGCAGTTTTTGCAATTCCTTGTGGTCACGAACGAGTACAACCTGAACCCGTTCACCCGTGAAATTTTCGCCTTTCCCGGCAAGAGCGGCGGAATACAACCCATTGTGTCAATCGACGGCTGGCTTCGGATCATTAACAGTCACCCGCAGTTCGATGGTATGGAGTTCGAGGACAAGCTGGATAACGGCAAATTGATCGCTGTTACCTGCAAGATGTACCGCAAGGACCGGACGCACCCCACGGAGGTCACGGAGTATATGGCCGAGTGTTTGCGCAATACCGACACTTGGAAGACCTGGCCAGCCCGTATGCTTCGCCACAAAGCGACGATTCAGGCGGCGCGGTATGCCTTCGGCTTCTCAGGAATATATGACCAGGACGAAGTAGAACGCGCCGCACCAATCCCTATGGGTAACGCAGTAGTAGTAAACAACGATGTTGAAGAACTTGAAAAAGAACTGGAAGCGGAGGCAAGCAAGTGAGCAAGTTATACGACGTAGTAGCAACGATTGGAAAATACCAGAAAGACGGCCAAACAAAGTATCTCAACAAAACGGTTGGATCGGTCATCGAGACGAAGCACGGCAACCGGTTGAAGCTGGCCGCATGGTTCAATCCTGCCGGCTGCGAAAAGGACGAAGACGGGAGCGTATGGCTTGCCCTGTTTCCGCCGAAGGCAAAGGACGGGCAGCAGCAAGACAACAGTTTCAAAGACAGCGACATGCCGGATTTTTAAACCCCACCCGAGGAGAGGGTTTGTATGAGTGAGCAATTCAATATAGATGAGTACCTTGGCTTGTCGGTTGGCCCGGATGCTGAGTCTGTGACCATAAGCAAGGAGTCATATCTATACATTCGCAAGCAACTCTCCACCCTCTCCTCCTCCCTTGAGCGCGTGGAGGGGGAGCGGGATCGGTACAGGCTGGCTTTGGAGAATTGCTACATGATGGCGCGCAGAAATATCGTAAGACTTGGCAATTCAGCAGATAAAAGCCTGCTTCCGGAAATTGATAAATGGGGGCACATTGCCCGCTTCTGCGAAGAAGCTGGGCTTAAATCCAGCCCATTGCGCGAACACCCCACACCCGGAGACGGCCAATGAAAACAAATTGTATCTGGGTGATTGAAGTCTTTAGGAAAGATGCCGGGCGATGGGACCCGATCGACTTCCAACGAAACAGAAAAGGCGCGAGGAATGAGCTATCACGTCATCGAGCAGCATCTAATAGCTGCCACAAATTTCGCATCAAGCTATACACGGGACTTGGTATGCAAGCCAGGAATGGGTGAGGACTATGATGATACCTGAGCAGAAATTGTTGGATCACCTTCACGAAATAGAAAAGGAGATTCGAGGCTCCATCATGGATCGATATGTAAAAGAGCAGAAAGTATCGGTTATCGAATGGATAAGGCAAGACATAATCTCCGGTTATCTCTCCGCTCCCCCGTCCGGCGAAGGGAGGGGGTGGATAGCGGTTAGTGAGAGGTTGCCGAAAACCTTTGAGGCGGTTCTTGTATATCAGGGCGATGCATCAAGCAACGATAGGCTTGCATGGGTTGACCATAGCGGGGACTGGTATTGGTGCAACTTGGCATCAAGAAGTCCGAAGTGTAACCCGTCGCTCTGGATGCCTATTCCGCCTGTACCGGAGAAGTCAGAGGCTCCCAATGAGTAAGCTTTTTGGAAATAAAGTTCATGCCCTTCGAATACGTCAAGGGTTAACTCTCGACGAACTGGCAGAGCAAACCGGTTCCAGCAAGTCATATGTCTGGGAACTGGAAAATAAACCGATGACTCGGCCGTCAGCGGAGAAGATATTCAAGCTGGCCGAGGCACTCGAAACATCGCCGGATTTCCTCATGGACGATACTCAACAGAAAGAGCGGAAATCGGATAAAGATCGCGCCTTCTACAAGAAGTATCTGAAGATGGACGAAAAGGGCAAGCGGCTCTTGAGATGCGTGTTGAATAGTTATTTACAGGTAAATAAGTAATGGCAAAAACAATTAAGCGATTAGAGGTCGAGCTTGAGATGGTGAAAGACGCGGTAATCAAGCTTACTAGCTTCCTTTACAGGGAACTGGGCGCGCAAGCGGTAACTGAAATTATAGATACGCTGCCCGGAAACCCCTCCCCACCCACCAATGAGGAACCGGGACGTGATGGCACAATGGACAGTAGCACGCAGAGAGGTGGGGTGTGAGTAATCTAAGCATCGAGAAAAGGGCGGAAGGTATGACCGAGAAACGAGTTAATCCGGAGTTGGTGTTGGCGGCGGCGAAGATGGCACAACCAGATGTTGACTGGCAAAAGTGCTGGGAAGGTAATGAGCCGCACGTGTTTGCTAAGTGGTCGCCATTATCGAGCAGGACTATGAACTTTGACCCCCGTACCAGCAGTGCAAACGCCCACGCGCTTATGCTGGCTCTGGAACGTGAAGGCTGGACATTTATGTATATCAAGCTTTCGAAAGATCGCGGCATTTACTCCGCTAAGCGGGCCGGTAGCGAAATCATTGAGGACGAATCTCCCGCTATGCGCCTATTAAAATGCGTCAGTGCCCAGTCCTCCATCCCTCTGTATTTAACCAACCCAGGCGGTGAAGTGTGATGTTTAAAGCGGAAGAATTGATAGAGATCGCAAAGCGTGTTACCGGTAATGACCATGTGGTTGGCTGGTCTATCGAAAAGAAAGCTCAGGTCATACTTGAAGTTGAAAGTTATACCGAGGGCCTTCCGAACAAAGGCGAGGAATGGTCACCCAAACTCGACGGCACCGAGCGGGAAAAGGCGCAGGCGCTGGATGTGATCAATTACCTGATCAACAGGACAAGTGACTTTACCCGTCTTTCAAGAATCGATGATGGGGATGGAGCAGAATATTCCGTTTGGTTTTCACATGACGAAATTAGCCATGAAATGGTAGCGTCAGAACGAGATTTGCTCACCGCCGCCCTTCGCGCACTTCTGGAGAGCACAAAATGACCAACCGCCGATTGCTGGATGCTGACATGTTGCTTAATCACTTGGAGACCGAAGAAGTGAAGCTGATCCAGCTTTATCCAAAAAACGCCTACGGGATTCGTAAAGTAATTTCCAGGCTAAAATTCTTCATTGCTGATGGCGAGTTTGACGCCCCGCCCTCGCTGGATAGGCAGGCGGTGATTGATAGGATTAATGCAAAGATGGATGAACTCAGCCCAGAGTGGAATAAGTTTTTCCGGGCTGGTTTTATTGATGAATTACTGGCAGAAATCGAAAGCGGCCGGGTGGGAGGGTGAGATGAATAATAAGCGTAGAACAGGCCAATGGTACTGGATAGCCCTAGACACTGTCTTGGTTGACCCCAAAGGCAATACAGTTTTGCATGCGCCAAGCGGCGTTACTGTTGGGCTAGCCAGAAAAATAGCGGTCTCACTCAACTGTCACGATGAATTAAAAAAGACGATTAGAGGATTGTTAAAAGTTTGCAATAAATCCCCTGACACGCCGGAAAATCTTGCCGAATTGCAATCGGCGCTTGATCAGGCCAAAGCCATTCTTAAGAAATCGGAGCAGAAATGACCCTCTGCCGCCACTGCCTAAAGCCATACGAGCCAAACCGTGTCTGCTCATTCCAAAAGAAGCAGGACGGTAACGCGCTGTGTGCGCCGGAGCCGGAGAGGAAGGTTTCTAAGTCGGTTATGGTGAAGGTTAATCTCGGTTTAGCAAGGTGGGTCTTCCCAGACGATGACTGGTTAGCTACCAATGACGGTCAAGTAGTATCCATACCGGATGACGCGGAAGCGCCATCTCAATACTTTGATATCTCTGACGAACACGACCTCAAGTCTACGTTGGCTAAACTGCTCAAACACAACTGGTCCATCAAAGAAACCAAACGCGGCGGCAAGCCGTGGTATGTCGCAGTGAAACTCAATAATGAACCCGGAAAACCCAGAACAGAGGACGGTGAAGGCCACCCGGATAAAGCAATTCTGATTTCCCGGATCGTTCAGGAAATTACGGGGGAGAGGTGGGATTAATGGCACTGATTACGCTAATTGATTGGGCAAAAGACAGTCTTGGACTGGACCCTCCCCCACCTATTCGCACCCTACAAAAGTGGGCCAGGGATGGGAATATCTACCCGAAGCCGCAGTTATTCGGGCGGGAATACCGGGTGGAAGCGGACGCGGTATATATAAGGAAGGCCAGAAAGCCGAGCATAGGCCCAATTCACGTGTTAAAGTCTGGAGATCCAGTAGTCAATGACATTATCAGTGGGAAGACCCAGAAGCGCAGGCAGGCGTGATCTGCCGGATAATCTCACCCCCCGCATTCGCGGGGATGTAACCTATTGGTACTGGCGTGATCCAAGGGACGGGATAGAAAAGCCGTTGAAATGTCCCGGTGATAGATCAACCGCCATTCAGAGAGCAAAGGAATTAAATGCGCTAGTCACTCAAGAACTGGCCGAGAAAATTGTTTCTGACCTCATCGCCTCCCCGAAACGCAGCAAAGAAACACCGTTTAATGCGTTTGCTGTCCGATACCTTACACAATTAGAAGCACGGGAGTTTGCCAGCAATACGCTGAGGATGCGGAAGAGCCTGGTTAATGCGGCCATCCGGTATTTCGAGGACAAGCCCATTCGGGAGATCGGAGTGCCGGATATAGTCTCTCTTTTGAGATCCCTCACCTCACAGAGTAAGCACCGAATGGCGCAGGCCGTCCGAAGCACATTAATAGACTTATGGGACGAAGCACACGCGGAAGGGTTATTGCCAGCAAATCATCCCAACCCCGCCCGCATCGCCAGGCGCCCGAAGGCCAAGGTGAAGCGCGCACGGTTAACGCTTGAAGCGTTTAACGCAATATTGGAATCCGCAAAGCGGTTTGCAGAGAAGCGTGGGGAGTGGATGCCGAACAGTATGTTGCTGGGTCTGGTAACAGGACAAAGGCCGAGTGATCTTGTCACCGCTCAGTTTCGAAGGGGTAAGGACTGGCTGGACGCTTGGCAGGCTTATCAGGCGGACTCCAAAAACAACCCGCCGCCCTACCCTCATGTACACGAGGGTTTTTTTTGGGTGGTTCAGCAGAAAACCGGAGCCTTGGTAAAAATTCCATTGAGCTTGCGACTTAATGCAATTGGAATGAGCGTTGGTGAGGTGATTGAGAAGTGCCGTTCACGGGTCGCGAGCCGGTACATATTGCACCACACAATCCCATTCGGTAACGCCCCACTGGGTAGCCCGATCAGTAATTTTCGCATTGCTCACGGCTTTGCAGACGCCAGGGATGCAACGGATTTGGAGTGGCTGGGGAAAGAGCCGCCGCCCTATTACGAGATCCGATCACTTTCGGAGCGCCTGTACAGCGAACAGGGAATCAACACTCAATCCCTACTCGGACACAAGCATAAGAAGATGACCGAAGTTTACGCGGACCCGCGACAAGCGGAGTGGATTACGGTAGGATAATGGAAATATTCCGGGAGAATTTCGGAAATACCCCAAATTACCCGAGTAAAACCGCTGTGTGTTTGCTCCCCATGCAGACGAACAAAACGTTAACTTTTCCCATGAGAATTAATAGCTTAGGTGGGTTTTAAGGGTTAAAAATCGTGTATCAAAACAGCAGAACGCATCATATAACATTCAATGACTTACGCGGTAGATTCGGAAATGCCCGACGCTATATATATGGCTTAGGCAATCCGTTTCACGTAGCAGATACCGGTGGCAGCTTCGCTCAAGACAATGGTTCCAAGGGAAGTGTGGGTCGCGGTATCCCAGCGGGTGCCTACAATCGCCGTATGGCGCGAACCGGCCAAAGTAACGCCAAAGGCTATGCAATTACCAAACGATACCGCCCCAATTATGGTGATCGTGCCAGTAATGTGCTGATACCGCATCGCGGCTGTATCAAAATGCCCGTTACCATTACTATCAACAACATCAACCTCATCTGTGGCAAAGGTTGTGGACGCTCTAAGGTCGCACCGATTATATCCGCCAATATCCTCAGTATTATTTGCTTGGATATAAAAATCAGAATCAGCCGCAAAAGACATGTGATCGAACGCTATTCGAATCTCATAAACCCCATCCTCACACGCAATATTAAGCGGAGTGCTGGCAGCGCTTATGGAGATTTTGGCGGTTTCGCCAACAGAAAGCCGGTAATCGGAAGGGGCATTGGTAAGATCGGCAACGGTATCAAGTTTGTGATGCCGCGAAGAAAGAGCATTGAGCGAACGAATAATGCCACTTCGCCACCTATCAATGGCCTGCCCTGCTTTTAAATCAAAAAATCGGATAAAGTCCATAAAGGAGCTTTAAAAGTGGTCAGGTCTTAACCAGAACAAAGCTACAATCCTGTGGATTTTTCCCTTTCTTCTCTACTTTAATACCTATTCTCTTTTCTGGGTCATTGGATGGAATATCGGTAGGAATAATTTCCAGGTCTCCGACTTTATAATTTTTGTTTATCTCATCAAAGACTGCGCTTTGTAGCTCCGCATACTTCTTTTTTGCGTCCAAAGCCTCTTTTACCAAACTAATAATGGCGTTTTTATGGCCCATTTAATGAACTCCGTGTTGAAAATTACAATAGATACGTCATACTCTCTGTAAGGAACAGAGAGTAGTTTTATGGAAAAAAACATTCTTAAGGCCGCGATACTGGCCTGCATGGTTGCAGCCTGCAAAGGAGGGTCAGGCGGTTCTGGATCATCGCTAAACAACTCTGACCCTGATGACCCACCACCAGAAGAGCCAACCGAACCAAAGCTTGAATCTTATCCATTCGATTTCGACATGGAGACACCTGGCGGTATCCAAATACAGACCAACAACATATTCGCTCCAGATGTTGATCAGTTAGATACTTGGTATGAAGAAACTCAGCAATGCGTGGCTGACGCCTTCACCACCCTAGGAATTTCCGGGTTCGAGTTTTTTGATGGGCCTCCAGTTGTAATAACTGAAGACCTTGAAGATTTATGCGCCACCGAAACCGGGTGGAACGCGGTTTATTGTGCTAATTATGAAACCCCGTTTATGGGTATAACTCAAATCAATGCTCAGTTCGCTAATAACTGGAAACACGAATTCATACATCACATTCTGTTTTATAACGAATTTGACGAGCAAATGAATTTAAACCACACCCCAACAGAAATATGGAATTGTCAAAATTAGACTTCAAATCCCTGTAAATTAATCTCAATACCTCTTGCCGAATCTACGGTTGCTACCCAAGTTAAATCCATCCTTCGACTCGAATCAAGAGGTACTTTTATATTCGAATAATGAAGCACAACCACATCACCAATTGCCGCGGCTTCATACTCATAACCAGCTAAATTGGTTAACTCTGTTGTCCCGGCTGAACTCCCAGTTCTTCTTCCGTAGAGATTAATCCCACCTCCCGATGTGGCGCTAGTAGTAAAGGTCATTTCTAACTTCAGAATGGCAGCTCTGGCACCAGAAGGTGCGGAGTCTAATGGGGTCCATATATTTGTCGCGGATGAGCCTGTTGGTCCTATTGATTCAAAGGTGCCTTCTGTAATGTTTGCGTCAACGTCGAATCCAGTGCTGTCTGCCCCATCATTATGCAAATAAGTGGTTCTTACTTTGGTATACCCAGTGACGTCCGGGGTAGATGTTAACTCTATGGTTGAGCCTGTAATGGATGAAGAGCAAACAACGGCCGCACTAAGATTAATAGACCCGCTTCCGTTCGGGTCGAGCGTGATATCTCCATTAGAGTTCGTTGAGGAAATTGTATTGCCATTAAAAGCGAGATTGGCAACGATGTTAAACGGCGTCAAATTATCAATCGTCCACACAGCACCTGAGTTTGCATCCGCTGCGGCCTGCGATGGATATAGTGAGAGTTTGTATGCCTGGTCAACGTGCGGGATGATCACGTTCCCTGAAACGGTTGGGTATCCCTGCGAGTTGAGTGTAACCGTATTTACCAACGTGCCGCCGGTATTGTCAGTTGCCATCTGTAGCAGCGTAGAGGTGCCGTCTTGATAAGCTTTCAGAACATACCCCGACGCGGGCGCGCCGCTTACATGATACTGAGGCACAGTCAAAGCAATAGGATAATGAGCCATTTAGCTCTCCAATAGATAAAGAGGAATTCTTTTTAGAAGTTGGTGGGCGGTGACGTCGGTTGCTGTGCGTCTTGAATCGCAGTTGTCAAAGCCGGGGTGACAACCTGGTCAAAAACCCTGCCGCCCTGATAATTAATCGCTTGAGATGTTTCTTTTAAAGGATTTAGCTGCCGTTTGGCGGCGCCTGACGAAGTCAGCGCGTCTATAAGCGCTTGGGCCTTTTCTCCGACTAGGGGAATAGCTTTTACAATATCGCGCCTGATTTCCTTTGAAACCTCTTGAATTGCACCAGCAGAGGGGCCGGAGCCTTGAGCGACAGCTCTTTGCGGGATTCTTAAGCGCCCAATCTCAATAATATCGTCAATGAGTTTCTGCTCATCCTTATTGAACAGCTCACCCCATTTCTTCGTCTTCCTTAATCCTTCAAGTTCGCGCTTGAAGGAATTGGCATTGAATACCGCCTGCCCGCCCTCTGTTTTACCTTGAGTGATAGCTTTATCTAAGGCGCCCCTCAATACTTGGGCCTTTATATCGTTGAAGGCTTGAAGCCCTTCGGGACCAGCGTCTTTAGTTAAAAAGCGCTTCATGGCGATAAAATCATCATCCCGGCCAGAAATTAGCCGTGGTACGATTTTTTCCTCTGGGATGGAGTTATCAATAATGTCTTCAAGAAAGGATCCTTTTGTGGCGTCGAATTTGTTACGCCGACCTCTTTCTATCTTGGAGTGAAAATTGACCTTTGCCTGCCTGGCTTCTTTGAAAATGTCATCGCCAACAGCGGCTGCAACATCTTCGTCAATGGAGTCTTTTAAGGCACGAATAACCCGTTTCCCTTGCGGGGTGGCGCTATCAAAAAGTTGATTGAGGGATTGCCTGATTTCTTCAGCTTCAGTAACAGTTAGCTTTCTTGTCTGATCGGCGCCAGTTCTTGCGCCACGTTTATTTATATCAATGTTTTCGCCAGCCCTCAAAAGCCCCTTGTTCTTTAATATTCCTCGCATAGCGGAAATAACACCGCCAGTAATGTTTTCTGATCCACGGCTATCGTTCAAAGTCTTAAGAGTATTTTCTAACGTGACTCTCGGTTGACCTTTTGCAACCTCCCTGGCCGCGCTATATGCTTCGAAAACTTTGTTATCTAAATCAGTTACGGTTTTATCTACCGCAGAAAAAACCCTGTTGTTCGTTTCAACAATATTTGAGGAAGATGGTCCTATGTTTTCAACCCCATCGCGAACAAGTTTAAATAACTGTTCATCCTGCTCTGCCACGGCTTGAGCAACAGGACCGGACTTTTTAACAGCGTCCTGTAATTCTCGGAAGTCCGAAGTATTCTGTGTTACATCGGCGCGTGTCGGCCTGATTCCTCGACTAGTAAATAAATTAAATCTGGATGCCTGCTCAGGTGTCAAAACACCGCTATTTGTTAATTCTGCCGCTATCCGCTGGTTTACGGTGGCTTCGTCAGCGCCAGAGGTAAATAGTTGTTGGATCTTGGCCATTGAATCTGGCGTTATTTCACCGGATTCACTTTGGATGGCGCCTTTTGCCGGGGCAAGCTTGCTCGCAGTGACAGCCAATGAAGCTGGAGCCAATATAGCCCCTGCCATTGTTCCAACCTGCCTCCCTGTCTCACCGCCAATCATTTCACCGGCTTCGCCACCAACTGCGGAACCGGCTCCTGATGCTGCCGATAATGCAGCATCTTGAGCGGCAGTTGATTGCCCAACTTGGCGAATCACACCAGGCAAAACCCCTTCGCTTCTCGCAGCGAGAGAGGGAAGCTGTTGTGCTACTTGGCGTAATGCCTGACCACCAGCGACACCGGGGGCCACAACACCGCCCGCCGTGCGGATTACGTCTCTAGCAAGCCCTTCATCCATGTACCCGCCCTCAACGCTCAGCGGAGTATCTTTTAAGGCGCCGCGCAAGGTGGGTCCGCTTGTGGGATTTAGCGTTCCTTCTTTAGCCGCACCTATTGCATAGGTCAAAGGGCTTGCAAGAAAATCAACGGTATCGACTACACCGCGATTAACGGCGGAAACAGCCTCATTGATTGGATCGGTTACGTATTTTTGTAAGCCTGATTTAGGCTTAGGCAAAGAGCTGAATATTTCCTCCAATTCCTGCTCTGTCGGCGGTGAGTCGCCTTCTAATTCAAGCTCTGTGCCGGTTTCAGGGTCTAATACTTGATAGATTGGCATTACTTTCTCACCGTCACGGTAAAGCGGCCAACCTTCTGTGCGCCTTCAGCCGGTTGCTGCTGGTTCGCATCAGGTTGCGCGGCTGGTTTAGGACCAGCGCCCAGCTTTGATCGAACGATGGCGTCAATATTCCGCATCTTGGCCTGTATTGCCTCAGGGTGATCCTTCCTAGTTGGCACCATATCCAGCAACAGTTTCTGGTCCTGATCTGTAAACGTGCCTTCACCTGAGAGTCTAAATATAGACTTCAAAACAGGGGCCGCAGCTGTAACCGCGCCTTCAGCAATTTGCTGATCGGCGGTTACGGCCGGAAGCCTGCCTTCAACTGGACCTGTCTTGGTTTCAGAGAGTGCCGAAGTAAGCCCAGCCATTGCCTTTTCATAGGTATCCAGTGCAATAGCGTTTTTCTTGGCAACGCCTTCCGCCTCAACTTCAAGTTTCACGCGCTCCTGCGCCGCTGTTACCGCCGCTTTCACACTGGGAAGTTTCTCTAGCTGTGCATCAAGTTCCGCCCTTTCGGCAGCCCCGGCTTTCCCCCCGGCAATTCTTGATTCAGAGTTTGTGACTTTATCCGTCAGCCCATCAGTCGTAGCGGTTGTGATTACAGAAGATCCAACCGCCCGAGGATCAAGGCCAAGGGCTATTCTCCGGGCTTTATCTTGCTCTTCTGGCTTGAGGCCCTTTGTCATCGACTCAAACTCAACAAGCCCGGCAGGCTTGCCGGTTTTGTCGAACATATTCACCATTTGAATGGCATTATTCGCCACCGCCTTTAGCATCACCGGATCTTGGTCCAGCATCACCAACCCCTGATCGATATCTCGGGTATCAAGTCCCAATTTCTTAAATTGGTCTCTACGGCTGGTTAATATGCCTCGGGTTCCTTCGATATCATTGGCTTCCAGAGTCGGGATGATTTGCCCGGCAGTGATCGCCATTGACTTGAGGCGTGCCTGGTCCGCTTCCGTTAGTGCGGCCTGTTTTCTCAGGCCCGCTGTCTGGCGGTTCTCGCGAATAGCATTTATATTCGCCGCGTTAGTTAACGCGTTGCCAACGGTCTGCCCTAAATCAGGCGTTTGAGTCTGTAACGCTATAAGCGGGTTAATGGGCATACGTCGAATGTCTCTCCAGTTCTGTGTAATCCACAAACTTCACGCCAAACACGTCAAGAACAGCACCAGGCACAACCGGCTCCACATCCTGAGCCATGACACCGACTACACGCTCAGGGCCGAATATATACCGGAAGCTGTAAACAGGAATTCCGTTATCCAAAACACCAACCTGCTCAAGATCAGTCTTAAAGCGTCTATCAGAGAGGAATATTCCGAGGGCGGTTAATGCGCCCTGTGCCATATTGTTAGTGCCTTGAGTTAAAGCATTCCCAGCCCCGACTAAACCGGACGCCCTGGCGTTTGCGCCGCCGGTCATGAGGTCTGTTATCGCATTCCCGGCGCCCTGGGTCGCAGTACCAGTCATGGCCGCTGCGTTTTGGCCAATAGTGGCGGCGTTCTGGCGGTTCGTTATGGAGTTCTGTCTTAAATTTCCAGCATTGAAGTAATTCCCAAGCGACTGTTGACGATTACCAATGGCCTGCTGAACCAGGTTATTCCCCAACAACAAAAGTTGGTTTTGAAGTTCAACTGGAGTGTCCCCTGTTCCCAATTTCCCCCTTGCGGCCTGAAGATTCATCAGCCGATTCTGGGAATCATTCGCCAGAGCGGCATAAAAAGGATTGTTCTTTACGAATTTAAATTGGGCATTCGGATCGCTGATAAATTTATCTAAAGCCCCAATCCGGTTATCCATGCCGGAAACATACTGCTCAAAACCGCCAAGCTGTTGGTTTAAGTTGAGTAGCTGATTGCTACCAAACTCGCGATAAGGCTCAAGATCGTTTCTGATTGTCTTAAGAAACTGTTTTTGCGCCTTGATAGCATCCTGCGATGCTTGATACTGAAGCTCGGCCGCCCTCTCAGATGTTTCAGCCGCCGTTTGCCCGGTCAGCCCTTTGTGCATGTCTTTGCCGGTTAAATCAAATCCGTTAATGCTCATACAAAGCCTACCTTCTTGCCGAAGTTTTCAATTGCTTTACTGGAAACTCGAAAATAAATATCAGGAGGAGCGAGCTTTAATGACTCGCGGGCAATCTCTACCGCCCACCGTCGATAGGGTTTTAAACAATGAAAGTGGGATTTCTTGCTCTTCTCGACACAGAGAAGTGAAACGATCTTGTTATCGACATAACACCCGATATGAGTCATGTCTGGCAGTGTCTCTAGATCAACTTTGCTACCGAGACACTTAATAATGCTCGGGTCATGAAGAACAATTTCAATATCCCGGAAGGAAGTAACGAAGCGGGCCTTAAAGTCCAACTTCGATATCTGCGGCCGCACTGTGAATGCACCAGTAAACGGGATCTGACATTTTGAAGCGGAAGATCCGACGTAAAAACGAGCCCTGATCGTGCCACTCAACCTTCCAGATGGAGTCTCCAGCTCTTCCAACGTTTGCCCAGTCCTCTGTAGACCAGGTACGCCCGCCGTCATCGGAAAATTGCATCATCACAAACGGCCCTTCATCGTCTTCATCTTGCGAAGACGTCCCGACCCCGGTTTCCATGATAAGCTCAAGTCGATTTAAGGTTATTTCCTTCCCCGGTTTCCCAATCGATTCACCCGAAAAAGTCCCTGTTTCTCTGATTCTTAAGATTTCCTCGCCGAATTCATCAAACGTATCCTTGTCCAGCTCGTAAATATTGCCGTTAGTGGCGTCTGTGACGTAGTTTTTACGGTTGAAGTAGATGAATGAGGACGCAATGTAGCGTTCTGTTTCGGAAGTCCCTGAGGAAAGATCAAACCATCCGTTTTCAATACCAACGCTCTCGTTAAAACAGAAGGTTCTGCCCTCTGCTGGGAAGGTAATAACGTAGAAATTCTGTCCTTGGAACTGGAAAGTATTCCCTTCAGCGTCATCGATGGTCGCAAACCCTTCGATTACGTTGGCGACATTTATCGGTGTAACGTTTTGCTCTTGAGCGCCCTGGAGGAAATAAATTCTCCGGTCATCACCCAGGAAATAAAACCCGTTGTCGTTCTTTGCAACCGAATGAAGAGCCGCCAAACCTACCTGAATGATCGCCCCCAGGATCGGGGAGAACGGAGGATTTCCGGTCCCCGTGCTTTCCCACGGCTCCAGAGTTTTATCGCCCATCATCCAAGCGAGTTTGTCGTATACAAAGACGCGAACCAGGTCATCAGCATAAGATTCAGCTGTCCCGTAGTTCAGCCCTGAAATTGTCCCAGCAGCCCCAACGTTTGAGGTTACAAACCGCCCACCATCCCCATCATAAAGAATCTGATTATTTAGATGGGCGCAGGAATTCGGGCTCTCAAGATCTGCGTCGGTTATCTCAGTAAGGGTTGTTCCATTCCACTCGTAGACATTGCCTTCGGTGACGATAATGACGCTCTCGCCAATACCGTCAAATATGCACTTCGCGGAACCTGGAATCGAACCCAAATTTGTTCTAGCGCCAGAGGTATCGATGGAATACAGATTCTCCCCGGATACCTGATACAAGACTTCTAAATGCTCGAAAGCACCACGGCACGGTCCATTCCCCGTCGAGAATGACGCAAGGCCGGGGAAAGAGTTAAGAACAAAGTTCTTTCCTATAACCTCAGGATAGAGGTTCAGGGTTTTCTGGTTGGAGAGGAACTTTGAGCGTGATTCGGAGGAAGGGCCGGTAACGTTGATCGGCACCGCAATCATTTTCATCAGAAATTAGTCGCCTCGTCGGTCGGCTCATAATTAGGGGCGACTATTCGCCGAATCTCCCGCTTCGCCTTCCACCCATGCTCGCCTGCCTCTCCAACCAAACGCATATAGCGTTCATCGGAAATACCAGAACAGCGCTTTAAAGCAACCAGGAGCTTGATATGCGGGGTGACGTCGTCCGGAACATCGCCGGTTGTCGAGAAGGTAAGCAGGCGATCTGCCTTTAAATCGGCATATGTTTCATCAATCGCCTGCTCTATATCGGTCTGCTGATTATAGGAAGCAGCCTGACCTATGACCTTTTTACCAAGATACTCCAGGACTTGGTCCCGGAGTTCGGCCTTACTTGGCATTCTTCACCGTCAGGGTTTCTTTGGCCACTTCCTGAACCAACTCATAGTTCGGGTTCTTCTTTGCCTTTTCTATAAAAGGTCCAGTGAATTCCACAACATCACCAGTTTTGTGGGTTTTGCCCTGATACCCTGCAACCTCTCCATCTACCTTCTTGATGAACTTAAACTTCACTGCCTTATCGCTCATTTGATCACCGCTGATTGAGTTAATGAAATGTTTTGCCCTGAACGCCTAGCCCTATCAACCTTGTCCAAGCGTTCATAGACTTGTTTTGCGCCACTGTGCGCGGCTTTCTTTAGTTCGAGCTGGCGCATCTGCTCATCACACTCGGCCATTTTCGCCTCATGCTGATTCGCCATCTCAAGGAATTCGTTTTTCGCTTTCTCTTTGTTGAAGCGGTAATCTCTGCCCTCGATGTAATCGCTTTTCATCAAAGGGGAAGATGGATGGATAACTACTTCAATCCCTTTACCCATTGCATATCCAATCCAGGCGGACATACAGGGCTGTTGCATGAAGTACTCGTGATTATCTACAGCCATATCCACGCCATAGATTGAAATTTGTTCATAGTCCCCTATGAGGGCCATAGCCATCATGTAAGCCGGGGTGCTAGTTAAAAACCCTTTTAATGCCTCGGCTCCGTATGGGAAAAATCTGATATGAGGAGCCTTGATGGGGAATTTCTCGCCCACAACGAGCGGTATCCCAAGGTTCGCTAAAAACTCAGGGTATTCTGGAGGATGTTCCGAAAGGTCATCGTGTATCTCGAATATTCTGGTTATTCGTTTGTCCCGGTAACGGTCAATCTGATTACCGTGAACCCAGATTTCAAACGTCTCATCGGAGAATGGAGCATCAACCCAACTCGGCGAACCGCCAACAATCGCAACCTTTTTCAATTAGCCCCCAAAAGAAAGGGGCGGCTGTTTACACCGCCCCATTTTGGTTAGTCAAGCGTGTAGTAAAGATCCAAAGTAACCGTTCCGGTCGCGGTCGTGGCCGCATCGCGCACCACGCCTTGAACCTTCAGGCTGCCATTCGGATCGGTCGTCTGACCATTAACATACTCCCACGCCTTTTTGCCGAAGTTGGCAATGTCCTTAACCACCACAGCGCCTACGTTTGCAGTAGACACCGAGGACAAGGCCAGGCCGTCATTCAGGCAATCATCGTCGGAGGTGATATTGCTATCAACCGCGATGAAGCCAAGGTCAAGAGTGGGAGAGCCAGAGGTCGCCAGATCATCCCAGTACACACGGCTGCAACCAAGGATTCGGGCGTTCGAGGGAACATAACCAAAATCAATGGTAGTGCCGGATGCTGAAGCGGCAAGCTCGATGGTCGCGCACAAGTTTTTAGCCTGGTACGCCTCACCTTTACCAACCGCAACACCGGAATGTGCTCGTCTTTGAGTAGCTGTTGCCATGTCAACCTCCTATTAGCTATCAACAGCGGCGCTGTAGAAATGGGTCAACATGCCGTGCTGCTTATTGTTGTAGAAAATTTTCTTGATATCGTGCTTCATCGTGATACCAACACCATTCTGGTGTTCGTAGTCGTCTTCTTTACGGCGCTTGAACGAGGCCAGTCGGCCAATACCAAAGCCAACAGCCTGAGCGCCACAGAAAAAGCCGATACCAACGCGGGAAGAGCTATTACCACCGGTAGCCAAGCTATCAGCGCCCGCATTCGCGCCCCAAACGCCATCCCAAGGTGAACCAGAGCTATCGCCATCAATGAACTTGGCGATATCCGGAACCTTCTTGATGATGACGCCGCTATACAGAAGGTCACCACCAGTGAAGATCGGGTTATCCATTACTTCACGGGGGCGGGCCTCGCGGTTAGCTTGCGCAATCGTGGTGTCCGCCTGAAGATCTCGGAAACCAAACTGATCACAGAAGAACACGTACCACGGCTCATCGCCTTTCACCATGATCGGGCGGATCAAAGGATTGGCGCTTTCCGCCATACGCTTCATCAGCAAAATACGTGACGCGGTCAACTTATCGTTGGTCGTGTCGATATTCGCCAAAGAAGAGGTATGGTTTCCAGCAGACAGGTTCGACTTTGCAGCACCGTACAGGATGCGATCCTGATTGTTGGTGTTCCAAGTATCAAACGCAGCCGCAGTGGCAGCCGATGACCCGTAAGCGCCAACGCTTCCACCGTAGTTGTAATACGTGCCGGAAGCCTCAATCGCACCCATCGCCTGTATGATCTGATCGCGTTTCCACTCCAGCGCCCAATTCATTAGGGCCGGTTTGGCTTCCTCGAAC
>Ga0196963_10000523_pt1 | contig 34297 bp, 27 predicted proteins | sample S1_5metaG_FD_148600 | JGI IMG/M metagenome (GOLD analysis project Ga0196963, IMG submission 148600) | Soil microbial communities from Anza Borrego desert, Southern California, United States - S1_5 | ecosystem: Environmental > Terrestrial > Soil > Desert | place: USA: California | collected...
GTCGAACCCATCCCCGGCGCAAACGCCATCGTCGCAGCCGTTTCCGCGTCGGGAATAGATTCACAGGGCTTCACTTTCCTAGGTTTTCCGCCAATTAGGTCTAAAGACCGAAAATTGTTTTTCCAAGACGTTGTCGACTCCTCTAAACGTCGTCTGGTGGTGTTCTTCGAAGCTCCTCACAAGCTGGAAAAGACGCTTGAGGAGTTAAATGTTTTGGTTAAAAGACCGATAATGGTCGCCCGGGAGCTAACTAAGCTGCACGAGGAGTTTGTCTCGGGTCTGCCAGGAGAGCTAATCCCGAAGCTGTCTTCAGCGCACGGCGAATTTACCATCATGGTGCCCCCCGCCCCAGCATCCGACCTAGAATCGGTTGCTCCAGACGAGGAGGAAGTGGCCGACATGTTCGGTCATTTAACAGAAGTTGGTGGGTTTACAAGCAAAAAGGACGTGGCGCGGGCTACCGGCGAGCGCCTCGGCCTGACGGCAAAGCAGGTTTACGAGATCATGGAGCGTCGTAAATTGGTGAATTGACCAAATTTGATCATCAACTATGATCAACGTTTGAGAGTTCCCCGCTAGTGTCCGATATTCACGTAGTCGTGCTCGCGGCCGGTAAGGGCACGCGCATGAAGTCGCAGCTGCCGAAAGTCCTGCATCACATCGGTGGCATCACGATCATCGAGCGCGTGATTCGAACGGCCGCCGCACTCCGGCCCAAGACCATCACCGTCGTCATTGGCCACGGGGCAGACGATGTCAGGAAGGCGCTGGCCAACCGGTCAGACCTACAATTCGTCACGCAGGAACAACAGCTCGGGACCGGTCATGCGTTAATGCAGACCAGGCCCGTCCTCGACGGCCAGAGCGGCACCGTGCTGTTGCTGTCCGGGGACGTCCCGCTGTTGACCGTCGAGTCACTGCGCGCGTTGCTCGGCGTCCACGAAACAACCTCGGCGAGCGCGACCGTCGTCACCGCGGTTCTGCCGCGGCCCTTCGGATATGGAAGAATCGTCCGTAACAACGGCCGCATCACCAAAATCGTCGAGGAAAAGGACGCGACGCCGGCGCAACGCGCGATCACCGAAATCAACAGCGGCGTGTGGGCGTTCGAGCTCGAAACCCTGTTCGGCGCGCTCGATGCGATCGGCACCGCGAACAAGCAAGGTGAGTACTACCTCACCGATCTCGTCGCCATTCACCGCAAGCACAAGCGCGAGGTCTCCACTTGGACGGTCGGACGCGCCGACGAAGTCCGCGGCATCAACAGCCGCACCGAACTCGCAGAGGTCAGCACCATGGTCCGCCAACAGAAGAACGAAGAGTTAATGGCCGCCGGCGTCACGATCATCGATCCGGCCACCACCTACGTCGATGCCGACGTCGTGGTCGGGGCCGACACGGTCATCTATCCGTGCGTATTCCTCGAGGGGTCGACGAGGATCGGATCGGCCTGCGAGATCCACGCGGGAAGCCGCATTGTCAACTCGACCATTGGCGACCGTGTGTGTGTCCGGAACCACACTGTGGTGAACGATTCCATAGTCGAGTCCGGCGTGTCGCTCGGTCCGTTTGCGCATATCCGTCCCGGCTCGGAAGTGGGCGAGGGCGCCCACGTCGGCAATTTCGTCGAGCTCAAGAAGACGACGATGGGGAAGGGCGCGAAGGCGAACCATTTGGCGTATCTCGGCGACGCGAAGATCGGCGAAAAAACCAACGTCGGCGCCGGAACGATCACGTGCAACTACGATGGGGAGAAGAAACATCAGACGACCATCGGCGCCGGCGTATTCGTCGGCAGCAACAGCACCCTGGTCGCCCCAGTTACGCTGGCGGATGGCTCGTACATTGCAGCGGGCTCGGCGGTCACGACGGACGTGCCGGCGGGCGCGCTGGGAATCGCTCGCGCGCGGCAAGAGAACAAAGAGGGCTGGGTCGCCAGGCGCGTCCAGAAAAAGGCTGAAGGCTGAAGGCGGAAGGCTAGAAGATGTGCGGTATCGTCGGCTACATCGGACCGAAACCGGTCGTCCCTGTGCTACTCGAAGGGCTGCGGCGGCTCGAATACCGCGGCTACGACTCAGCGGGCGTGGCCGTCGTGCAGAACGGCGCCGTCGAAGTCCGGCGCAGCGCCGGCAAGTTGATCAATCTCGAAAATGCGATTAACGGCAGGCCGCTCGCGGGCGTGTATGGTCTTGGGCACACGCGTTGGGCCACGCACGGACGGCCGACCGAGGAAAACGCGCACCCGCACCGCGACGGCTCCGGCCGCATCGTCGTCGTGCACAACGGCATCATCGAGAACTATCTCGAGATCAAGCGGGAACTGATCGCCGAAGGCCACAAGTTCGAATCCGAGACCGACACCGAAGTGGTCGCGCATCTCGTCGAGAAGGAATGGAAAGACGACGGGCTCGAGAACGCGGTGTTTCGCGCGATGCAACGCGTCCGCGGCTTGTTCGCGTTGGTGCTGTTGTCGGCGGACGATCCCGAGAAGCTGGTCACCGTGCGCAATGGCCCGCCGATCGTCGTCGGCATCGGCGACGGCGAGTTTTTTGTCGCCTCGGACGTGCCGGCGATTCTAAGCCACACGCGCAACGTGGTCTTCCTCGACGATCGCGAGATGGCGATCGTCACTCCGAAGGGCGTGACGTTCAAGACGCTCGACGGCAAAATCGTCGACCGCAAGCCGCAGCGCGTCACCTGGGATCCGATCTCCGCCGAAAAAGCCGGTTACAAGCACTTCATGCTCAAGGAGATTTTCGAGCAGCCGGCCGCTGTTCGCGAAACGGTGCTGGGCCGCGCCTCGCTCGAAACCGGCCAGATTCACTTGAACGAGATGTTGATCTCCGACGCGGATCTCAAGGAGATCGACAAGATCACGCTGCTCGCATGTGGAACGTCCTGGCACGCGGCGCTCGTCGGCAAGTTCATGATCGAGGAGCTCGCCAAGATTCCGGCCGAAGTCGACTACGGCTCCGAGTACCGCTACCGGAACCCGATCATCAACCACAAGACGCTGGCGGTGGCGATCACCCAGTCGGGCGAAACCGCCGATACGCTGGCGGCGATGCGCGAAGCCAAGGCCAAGGGCGCGCGCAGTCTGTCGATTTGCAACGTGGTCGGCAGCATGGCGACGCGCGAGGCCGAGGGGACGATCTACACCCACGCCGGACCGGAAATCGGCGTTGCCTCCACCAAAGCGTTTACGACGCAGCTGGTGGCGCTCTACCTGTTCGCGTTGAAGCTCGCCGAGGTCAGAGGCACGCTGACGCAGTCGCAGCGCTGCGAGTACATCTCGGCGCTGATGCAGTTGCCGCAGGTGCTGGAAGCTACGCTGAAGACCACCAGCAAGCCGATGGAGGAGATCGCGGCCAAGTTCTATAACCGCTCTGACTTCCTCTACCTTGGACGCGGCATCAATTATCCGATCGCGCTCGAGGGCGCGCTGAAGCTGAAGGAGATTTCGTACATCCACGCCGAAGGCTATCCCGCCGGCGAAATGAAGCACGGACCGATTGCCTTGATCGACGAGAACATGCCCGTCGTGGCGCTGGCGACGCACGACCACGTGTTCGAAAAAATGCAGGGCAACATTCAGGAAGCCAAAGCTCGCGGCGGTTCGATCATCGCGATCACAACGGCTGGCGACACAACATTGAAGGAATTGCTGCATGACGGCGACAGCCTGGTTGCAGTTCCTGCGACACATCGGCTGTTAATGCCTGTGGTGATTTCTCTGCCGTTGCAGCTGTTGTCGTACTACATCGCCGTCCGCCGCGGCTGCGATGTCGATCAACCGCGGAATCTCGCGAAGTCAGTAACGGTAGAATAGTAGCCGGCAACTAGACGCGCGCTGCTGGAAGCCCTGTTTCCAGTTACTCGCGTTTAGCGACTCGCTACTTCATGGATCTCCTCTCCTCACTCAACCCGGCGCAGCAGGAAGCGGTACGTCAGACCGAAGGCCCGCTGCTGATTCTTGCCGGCGCCGGTTCGGGGAAGACGCGCGTCATCGCGCACCGCATCGCCTACCTCGTCTCGGAGAAGATCGCACATCCCGACCAGATCATGGCGGTCACCTTCACCAACAAGGCCGCCCAGGAGATGCGTGAGCGTGTCGAGAAGCTGCTCGAAATGGATTGCCGGGCGATGTGGGTGTCGACTTTCCACGCGCTGTGTGCGCGGCTGCTTCGCCGCGAGGCCCACAACATCGGTCTGAGCCGCGATTTCACCATTTATGACTCTGCCGATCAGCAGGCCGTCATCAAGCAGCTGCTCAAGGAATATCACCTTGCCGATGAAACCTATCAGCCGCGGATGGTGCTCGGCCGCATCAGCGCCGCGAAGAACCGGATGGAAGGCCCGGAGAGCTTCGAGAACACCTGGAACGCCCGCGATCGCGAGATTGGCAAGCTCTATCGGGGCTACATCAAGGCGTTACGCGATGCGAGCGCGCTCGACTTCGACGACCTCCTGCTGGCAACGGTCGAACTCTTCGACAAGAACCCGGCCGTCCGCGAGCGCTATGCGCATCGCTTCCGCTACGTCATGGTCGACGAATATCAGGATACCAACCGGCCCCAGTATCTGTTGATCAAGCAGATTGCCGGCAAACACCGCAACCTCGCCGTCGTCGGCGATCCCGATCAGTCGATTTACAAGTGGCGCGGTGCCGACCTGCGCAACATCATGGATTTCGAGAGTGATTTCTCGGACGCGCAGATCGTCCGCCTGGAGCAGAACTACCGGTCGACGGAGGTGATTCTTGACGCCGCGTCGGCGGTGATCGCGAACAACAAGAACCGCAAAAAAAAGACGCTCTGGACCGACATGAAGGGCGGGGCCAAGATCAAACTGTTTCGCGGCTCCGACGAGCTTGAAGAAGCCGAATACATCACGCGTGTGGTCCGTAAGCAGATTGAAGAGGACTACAAGTCGCTCAGTGCCGTGCTCTATCGTACCAACGCGCAATCGCGCGCGGTTGAGGACGCGCTGCGCGCCGCCGGCATTGCCTACGTGGTGCTTGGCGGCGTCGGCTTCTATGAACGTCGTGAAATCAAGGATGCGCTGTCGTACCTCAAGTTGATCCTCAATCCGCATGACGACGTGGCGATGCGGCGGGTGATTAACGTGCCGGCCCGTGGCATTGGCAAAGGGGTGATGGACGCCCTCGAGGCCGTCGACGTCTCCGAGGTCGATACCGACCTGCCGCCGCTGCTGGTCGGACTGTCGGCGACGGTCACGCAGAATTCGCTGTGGACGAAACTGGTGACGGCGGTGGATGGCCGGCGCCTGTCGTCACGCCAGGTTGCGTCGCTGTCTGCATTTCGCGATCTGATCGCCGGTCTGGCTGACGTTGCCAGACGCGAATCCGTTTCGATCCTGCTTGGCAAGGTGCTCGATCAATCCGGCTACCTGCGGGACCTGCGCGAGGACAAGAGCGAAGAGTCCGAAGCGCGCATCGAGAACCTGATGGAGCTGGTCTCGGCGGCTCGCGAATACGAAACGAGGGAAGCGGAACCCAGTCTGGGCGGTTTCGTCGATCGCTTGTCGCTGCTTTCGGATGTCGACAAGGACCAGGGACAGAAGAGCGATCCCAAAGTCATGATGATGACGCTGCACTCGGCAAAGGGACTCGAATTCCCGACCGTGGTGTTGGCCGGACTCGAAGAAGGCCTGTTCCCGCACTCCCGCTCACGCGATGACGAGGCCGAGCTCGAAGAGGAGCGCCGCCTGTGCTATGTCGGCATCACGCGCGCCCGCAAGCAGCTGGTGCTCACCAGTGCGGCGCGCCGGCGCGTGTTTGGCGAGTACCAGAATACAGAGCCGTCGCGGTTCATCGACGAAATCCCGCAGGACCTGATCGAACAGGAGGTCTCGTACACCCAGCCTCGCTACGGTGGCGGCACCGATTGGACTTACCGCCCCAACCCCTACGGCCGCTCCGGTGGCAGCGGCTATCGCGCACGCCGCGATGACAACGCGAAGGTGGCGACGCAGAATTTCCATTACGAGGACGAGGACCAGACACCCGGTTTCCGCCCCGGCGCCCGCGTCAATCACGCGCAATTCGGACCAGGGACGATCGTCAGCGTCGAGGATCTCGAAGACGATCAGAAGCTCGTCGTCAAGTTTGTGACCGTGGGCACGAAGACGCTTCGCGCCAAATACGCGAAGCTTACAGCCCGCTGATTTTCGTAATAATCGGGCGGCCTTCACGGCCGCCGCCGGCGACGCGCTCGAGCGTGATGACCAGCGTCTTCTCGGACGTCTGACCTTCGGGCGACTTGAACTGCGCCTTCACCGTCACGTCCTTCCTGATCGTTTCACCTTCGAAGGTTTTCGGATCGAGCGCGGGCTGGCCCGGCTGTGTCAGCGATGCCTCGGCGACGCTGGTAGCGCGCTTAATTGCGGCCGTTGCGGCAGACGAGAGCCGCGCGTGCCTGGCGATGCCTTCGCGCCATTTGTCCCACTCGGCTTTGATCTTCTGCTGGGCGGGCGTGAACTTCGCGTCGGGTTGCGCCTCCAGCTTCAGCACTTCCTCGATCGCCTTGATGTTCGCGTTCTGATACTCGATCTTCGTTTTCAGAAACGCGCGCTCTTCCTCGCGTGCCTTGGCTTCCGCTTCGAACAGCGGCTTGAACGTCAGCGGCGTGCGGGTTTCCTCGCTGATGTTCTCGATTGAGAAATCCTCGATCGTTCCCTGGGTGCGCGGATCGATTTCAACCGCGGACATGCGCCCGACCGTGGTGTTGTCGCGCCCACGCGCCGCTCGGAAAAACTGCGACAGGAACTGCTGCTCCGGCGGCCGCGAGCAGCCGGCGACAAACATCACCGCTGGCACGATCAGGAGCGCAGCGGCAATCGCCTTTGCCGATCGTGAGCGAGCGAAGTGGGTCGAAGGAGCCTGCCCTGAGCGAACGAAGTGAGTCGAAGGGTTCATTCAATTCCTCCGTTGGTGTCGCCTTCGTCTGGCGTTGGCGAAGCCGTTGGTTGTGCTGCGGCATTGTCCGCCGCCGTTTCTCCGATCACCGCCGCGGCCGCGACCAGCGCGACGGACACGATCCTGTCGTCGCCTTCGAGATCCATCAGTTTGACGCCTTGCGTGGCGCGGCCGATAGTGCGAATCTCGTTGGCCGGCGTGCGGAGGATTTTGCCCTGCTCCGTCATCACCAGCAACTCTTCGTTGGCGTGGATTTGGGCGATCGCGACCACCGGGCCGTTCTTGTCGGTGACTTCGACGTTTTTGACGCCCAGACCGCCGCGGCTGGTGACGCGATACTCGTCGATCAGCGTGTTCTTGGCGTAGCCCTTCTCGGTGACCGTCAGCAGCGTCCCGCCAGGCTTGGCGACCTGCATGGCAACGACTTCGTCGTTTTCGCGCAGCTGGATGCCGCGGACACCGAACGCGGTGCGGCCCATCCCGCGCACGTCGCCTTCGACGAAGCGAATCGCCTTGCCACCCTTGGTGCCGATGAAGATTTCGCTCTGGCCGTCCGACAACTGCACGTCGATCACCGCGTCGTCTTCGTCGACGCCCATCGCGATGATGCCGCCGGCGCGCGGATTGGAGAACGCGGACAATTCGGTCTTCTTGATCGTGCCCTTACGCGTGCCCATCACCACGAAACGCCGATCGTCGAATTCCCGGACGGCCAGCATCGCGGCGAGCTTTTCGCCCTCCTCGAACTGCACCAGGTTCGCGATCGATTTGCCTTTGTGGTCCGGGCCGACGTCGGGGATTTCGTGGACCTTCAGCCAATAGGCGCGGCCGCGGTTGGAGAAGATCATCATGTACGAGTGCGTCGACGCCACGAACAGGTGGTTGACGACGTCTTCGTCGCGCGTCCGCATGCCGATGCGGCCCTTGCCGCCGCGATTCTGCGTCCGGTAGGTCGTAATCGGCGTGCGTTTGATGTAGCCGGTATCGGTCACCGTCACCGCGACGTCTTCCTCGGTGATCAGATCCTCGATGCTGAAATCGCCCTCTTCGTCGATCAGCTGCGTCCGGCGCGGATCGGCGAACTTCTGCTTCACGTGCGTCAGCTCGTCGACGATGATCTGCAGGAGCTGTTTCTGATCGGCCAGAATGCCGCGCAGCCGCGCGATCAGTTCCGTCAGCTCCGCGAGCTCGTCGAGGATCCTCTGCCGCTCCAGGCCGGTCAGGCGCTGCAGCTGCATGTCGAGAATCGCCTGCGCCTGCAGCTCGCTGAGTCCGAAATTCGAGGTCAGCCCGGTCTTGGCCTCCGACGGGTTCTTCGACCCGCGAATCAGCTTGATGACCGCATCGAGGTTGTCGAGCGCGATGCGCAGGCCTTCGAGGATGTGCGCACGCGCTTCCGCCTTGCGCAGCTCGAACGCGATTCGGCGGCGAATCACCTCGCGGCGGAAGTCGACGAAGTGCTCGATGACTTCGAGCAGGCTCAGCACCTTCGGCCGGCCGGCGACGATCGCCAGCGTGATGATGCCGAACGATTGCTGCAGCTGCGTGTGCTTGTAGAGGTTGTTGAGGATTACCTCCGCAACCTCGCCGCGCTTCAACTCGATGACGACGCGCATGCCGCTGCGGTCGGACTCGTCGCGCAGATCCGAAATCCCCTCGATGGTTTTCTCGCGGACCAGCTCCGCGATCCGCTCGAGCAGGCGCGCCTTGTTCACCTGATAGGGAATCTCGGTAACGATGATCTGTTCGCGATCGCCCTTCTTGGTCGTCTCGATCTCGGCCTTGGCGCGGACCTGGATCGAACCGCGGCCGCTCAGATACGCCTCGTGAATGCCGCGGCGGCCGACAATGATGCCGCCGGTCGGGAAGTCCGGGCCGGGAATCAGCCGGATCAGCTCGCGCATCTTCTGTTCGCGCGTCGGCTCGGCGTCCGCTTCACCGGGCCGGCCGGGCATCAGCGTGTGTTCGATGAACCAGATCACCCCATCGCAGATCTCGCCGAGGTTGTGCGGCGGGATGTTGGTGGCCATGCCCACCGCAATGCCTGTCGATCCGTTGACGAGGAGGTTCGGATACGGTGCCGGCAACACCGTCGGTTCGGTCGTCGTTTCGTCGAAATTCGGCTGGAAGTTGACGGTGTCCTTCTCGAGGTCCGCCATCAGGTTCTCGGCGAGTGCCTCGAGACGCGCCTCGGTGTAGCGATACGCCGCCGGCGGATCGCCGTCGACGGACCCGAAGTTACCCTGGCCGTCGACCAGGGTATAGCGCATGTTGAAGTCCTGCGCGAGGCGGACCAGCGTGTCGTAGGCCGGAGCGTCGCCGTGCGGGTGGTAATTGCCGATGACCTCGCCGACAATCTTCGCGCACTTGCGATAGGCGCGGTTCGACGCCAGGCCCATCTGCCGCATCGCGTACAACACACGGCGATGCGCCGGCTTCAGGCCGTCGCGAACATCCGGCAGCGCTCGTCCGATGATCACGCTCATCGCGTAATCGAGGTACGAGCGCTTCATCTCGTCTTCGATGTTTACGGGCGTACGATTGATGTTAACGTCCATTCAGTGTTGTACGGCTCCCGGTCGCTGGTTCGCGGGCTCCCGGCTCAAATGTCGAGATTCTTGACTTCCAACGCGTTGTCTTCGATGAACTTGCGGCGCGGCTCGACCTGATCGCCCATCAGCGTCGTGAACATCGAGTCCGCTTCCGTGTGATCTTCGGCCTTCACCTGCAGCAAGGTTCGGACGTCGGGGTTCATCGTGGTCGACCACAGCGTCTCGGGATTCATCTCGCCGAGGCCCTTATAGCGATTGATGGCGACACCCTTACGTCCCAGCGCAATGAAGTGATCGATGAATTCGTCAATCGTCTTCAACTGCGCCGTACCCTTGGCGACGCTGGCGGCCGTGGCCGCAGCCCCAGTTATTGGCGCGACGCCAATCGCGCTCAAGGCGTCCTTTTCTTCAGCGGTCAGCGCCTCGCCGGTCTCTTCGTTGATCGCTTCTTCTTCGACGGGTTCGTCGCCGCTCACTCGCACTTCGATCGGGCCTTTGCGCAACGTGCGCACGACGGTCGCGATCTCGGCGTAACTGGCGGCGAGGGTCCGGAACTCCGCCGAGGCGACGAACTCGGGACCGAGGGTGTCGATGCGCGAGTAGCCGGTCGCGCGATCGTCGACCTTCAACGACCAGGCGTTGTGCTCCTCGTCGCGCAGGATCGTGACGTCACGCACCGGCGTCGTCAATTGATCGGCAAGGCCCTGCAACGTCGCTTGATCGTCGAAGAACGCGCGGCCGCGGGCCTCGCGATCCAGTAACGCTTCGACGACATCGCGCGCGTGGCCGCGGCGCTCGACGGTGTTGAGGACGTTGCGGAACGCGATCATGCCGTGCAGCAGCTTCTGCAGCTCCGCGCCCGACAATTCATGGCCGTCGGCGGTGCGCACCGTCCGGCCCTCGACGGCTCGCTGCACCAGGAAATTCTCCAGCGCGCGCTCGTCCTTGATGTAGGTCTCCTGGCGGCCGCGTTTGGCGCGGAACAACGGCGGCTGCGCGATGTAAATGTGGCCGCGCTCGACGAGCAGCGGCATCTGCCGGTAGAAAAACGTCAGCAGCAGTGTGCGGATGTGGGACCCGTCGACATCCGCGTCGGTCATGATGATGACGCGGTGATAGCGCAGCTTGTCGATGTCGAAATCCTCGACGCCGATCCCGCAGCCGAGCGCCGCGATCATCGTCTTGATCTCGTCGGAGCTCAGCATCCGGTCGAGCCGCGCCCGCTCGACGTTCAGAATCTTGCCCTTGATCGGCAGAATCGCCTGGAAGCGGCGGTCGCGACCCTGCTTGGCCGAGCCGCCTGCGGATTCGCCTTCGACGATGTAGATTTCCGCCTGCGACGGATCGCGCTCCTGACAGTCAGCGAGCTTGCCGGGCAGCGAGCTGCCGTCGAGGGCGCCCTTGCGGCGCACCAGATCGCGCGCTTTCCGCGCCGCGTCCCTCGCCCGCGCCGCATCCACCGATTTCTGGACGATCTTCCGCGCGATGTTCGGGTTTTCTTCGAGGAACGCGCCGAGCCTGTCGTTGACGATCGTCTCGACGATGCCCTTGACCTCGGTGTTGCCGAGCTTGGTCTTGGTCTGGCCTTCGAACTGCGGCTGCGGAATCTTGACGCTGATGACCGAGGTCAGGCCTTCGCGGATATCGTCGCCGCTGATCGTCGTGTCTTTCAGATCCTTCGCAAGGTTGTTCGCGGTCGCGTAGGCGTTGACGGTCCGCGTCAGGGCGGCGCGGAAACCGGAAAGATGCGTGCCGCCTTCATGCGTGTTGATGTTGTTGGCGAACGAGAATTCCTGCGGGTTGTAGCCGTCGTTCCACTGCAGCGCAATCTCGACATCGATGCCGTCGCGCTCGCCATGCATGAACACCGGCTTCTCGTTCACGACGCCCTTGTTCTTGTTCAGGTGCTCGACGAACGAGACGATGCCGCCGTCGTAGTGGAAGCGATGGCTCTTGCCCTCTTCACGCTCGTCGTCCAGCGTGATCGTCACGCCGGCATTGAGGAACGCGAGTTCGCGCAGACGCCCGGCCAGCGTATCGAAGCTGAAATCCGTCAGCTCGAAGATCTGCGGGTCCGGCTTGAACGTCACCTTGGTGCCGCGGCGCTTGGTGGTGCCGGTCACCGTCAAGTCGTTCAGCGGCTTGCCCCGCTCGTAGCTTTGCTGATGGGTCTGATCGTTGCGCCAGATCTCGAGATCGAGACGCTCCGACAACGCGTTGACCACGGATACGCCAACGCCGTGAAGACCGCCCGACACCTTGTAGGCGCTGTTTTCGAACTTTCCGCCGGCGTGCAACACCGTCAGCGCGATCTCGGCAGCCGGACGCCCGCTCTCGTGCATGTCCGTCGGAATGCCGCGGCCGTTATCGACCACGGTGACCGAGTTGTCGAGATGAATCGTGACGTTGACTTCGGTACAGAAACCCGCCAGCGCTTCGTCGATCGAGTTGTCGACAATTTCGTAGACGAGATGGTGCAAGCCAGCCGGCCCGGTCGAGCCGATGTACATCGCCGGCCGCTTACGGACCGCTTCAAGACCCTCGAGGACCTTGATGCTGTCCGCGCCGTAATCGCCGCTACCGTTGCCGTTGCCGTGAGTGATTTCTGTCTCTGCCAAGTTTTCGATCTGTCTGTCGGAGTAAGCCGCCGGGTCAGTTTCTGTAATCTGTGCTTCTGTAATCTGTGCTCAATCTGTGTTTAATCTGTGGCCCTAGACGCGCATCGGCATGATCACGTAGGTGTAGTCGTAGCCGTCGGCGCCAACCGGTTTCATCACCGCCTGGCTCACCTCGTCCTTCAACTCGAGCGCGACGACTTCCGATTCGACGACGCCGAGAAAGTCGAGGACGTACTGGGCGTTGAAACAAATCGTCAGCGTCGGGCCGGTGTATTCGACCGGAATCGGCTCGTGGGCTTCGCCAAACTCGGGGCTGCTCGACGTCACGTCGACCTTGCCTTTGTCGAGGATGAACTTCACCGCGCGCGAGCGTTCGTTCGACAGAATCGCGACACGCCGCACCGCCTGCGTCAGGCGATCGCGCTCGAACTCAACGGTCTTGTCGTTGCCCTTCGGAATGACGCGGTCGTATGCGGGAAACTGGCCGTCGATCATTCGCGAGATCAACAGCCGCGGGCCGATCTCGAAAAACAAATGGTTCTCGCCGCGCTCGTACTTCACTTCGTGATCGCCATCGGCGAGCAATCGCGACAACTCGGCGAGCGTCTTGCGCGGCAAGATCGCCTTGATGTCGTCGCCCTTCTTGCCGTCGTGCTTGATGTTGACGAGCGCCAGGCGGTGGCCGTCGGTCGCCACCAGCGTCATGTCGTCCGGTCTGAGGACGAATTGCGCGCCGTTGAGATAAAACCGGGTGTCCTCGCCGGTAATCGCAAACTGCGTTTTCGTCACCATCTGCAGCAACGATTTGCCGTTGATGGTCGCCTTCACGCCGCCGCCGGCTTCGGGCAGGCTGGGGAAGTCCTCGCGCGGCAGCGTCGGCATTTTCGAGCTGAACTGCCCCGCCGATACCTTGACCGTCGTGCCGCCCTTGTCGGTCCCGATGTTGACGTCGCCGTCCGGCAGCGCGCGGACCACCTCGTAGAGTTTCTTGGCCGGCAGCGTCACCGAGCCGGGTTTGTTGACGGCGGCCTCGCAGCGGCTGCGCAGCGCCACCTCCAGATCGGTCGCCAGCAGCGTGCATTCGTTGCCGCTTCCCTCGAGGAGCACGTTCGCCAGGATGGGAATGGTGTTCTTGCGCTCAACGATCTGCTGGAAAAATTGCAGTTCCCGCACAAGATCGGCTTTCCTGGCGACCAGTTCCATACCTTGCTTAACCTCTGAGATTTGAGTAAAAGGCGAAGATATAAAAGTATACAGGAAGTAGGTGCTGTTTACGAAATTTCCATCCGAAACAAGTCCTTTATCTTCAATTACTTAAGCTGTGCAATTTTCTGTGTATGATCCGCGCGTTCCGAAGCCGACGCGCGAGGGTCTTTCGCCCCATCCGCAGCGCGCGCAATCCGTGCACAATCCGCCTGTGCAAAAGATCCCGGCTACTTCAATCCGTCCATCAGATTCGAGATCTGCCGGTCGAAATCCGCGTTCTTGTGGCGCAGTTCGTCGACCTTCTTGATCGAATGGATGACCGTGGAGTGATGCTTGCCGCCGAAACTCCGGCCGATGTCCGGCAGTGAGGCGTGCGTCAGCAGCTTGCACAGATACATCGCCACCTGCCGCGGCATCGCCACGGACTTCGCGTTGTTGCGCGATTTCAATTCGTGCAGCTTGAGCTGATAGAACTCCGCGACCTTTTTCTGAATCTGCTCGATGGTTACTGCCCGCGCGTCGTTGTCGAGCACGTTCTTCAGCACTTCGTGGGCCAGCTCGATCGACAGCGGCTTCGCGGTGAGGGACGAATAGGCAATCAGCCGAATCAACGATCCTTCGAGCTCGCGAACGTTCGACTTGATGCGGCTGGCCATCAGCATCGCGACGTCATTCGGCAGCGGCACGCCTTCCTCTTCGGCTTTGCGCTTCAGAATCGCGGCTTTCGTCTCGACGTCCGGCGCCTGGATGTCGGCGATCAACCCCCACTCGAAGCGCGAACGCAAACGCTCTTCCAGAGCGGGAATTTCGTGCGGCGGCCGATCGCTGCTGATCACGATCTGTTTCTGCGCATCATGCAGCGCGTTGAACGTGTGAAAAAACTCGTTCTGCGTACCTTCCTTGCCGGACACGAACTGAATGTCGTCGACCAGCAATACATCGACGCTGCGATAGCGGGAACGAAAATCCAGAATGCGGTCGAAACGGACCGCGTTGATCATCTCGTTCATGAAGCGCTCGGACGAGATGTAGGTCAGCACCAGCCCTGGGTGGTGCTGCACGACGTAGTGGCCGATCGCGTGCATCAAATGCGTCTTGCCGAGGCCCACACCGCCATGGATGAACAGCGGGTTATACGAGCGCGACGGCGTCTCGGCGACGGCGCGGCACGCCGCGTGCGCAAACTGGTTCGACGGTCCGACGATGAAGGTGTCGAAGGTGTAACGCGGAATCAGACTGCCGACACGCACGCTGTCAGCGACAGGCGCGGCGGCCTCTGGCGGCGCGGTGTCCGACGAACTCACCGAGCGTAGATTGCCAGACGTGTAAGAGGGCTCCGGTTCTTCGACAGCCTCGGCGCCGTCCGGAACGAACAACAACCTCACGTCCGGCCGCCCGACGTCGCGCAACGCCTCGGAGAGCACGACCGAGTAGTGCTTCGGGAGCCACTCGACGAACAGCGGATTCGGCACACGAATCGACAGGCTTTGTCCCGCGTCCGCCAGCAGGGAGGTGGGCTTGAACCACGTCGAAAAACTGTGCGTTCCGACCTGATCTTCGATGCGGCTGAGGACCTGATCCCAAATAGTTGCGCTGGCCATTACTTGTAAAAGACTGATTTATAAAGACTTATTGATACGGATTCGCTGGCTTTTCCACAACCTTTTCCACAGGTGTGGAAAACTTCCGTCGTCTGACGTAGGCCAAGTTGTCCCTTGGCGTCCTCTCGCACTCAGGGCAACCTCCGAGGCGGAAACGCACACTTTAGCACGCGCAGCGTCTCGATACGGAAATGGCCGGGGCTTCAGACGAGCGCCCCTTGCAAGCGGCGCCGGACCATTACGGTGTAAAATCGACAGTTCGATTAACCCGCCCTGCTTTGCTCTTGTGATTGGTTGAGCAGGCGATGGCGGGTCGCGCCGTAGCGGCTCCGCCGCGGAGGCGGAGGAGCACAATGGCAAGATCCAAGAAGGGCAAGCGGACGTTTCAACCTAATACCAGCCGGCGCGCCAAGCGTCACGGCTTCCTGGTCCGCATGGCGACCAAGGACGGCCGGCAGGTGCTGAAACGCCGTCGCGCCAAGGGACGGAAGCGTCTCACTGTTTCTGACGAGAAGTAAGTGGCAGGTTTCGGGGCCGCCGAGCACGTCCGGAAGCGGTCCGATTTTGAGCTTATCTACAAGACTGGGTTCAAGCGCTCCGGACGCCTCATGACGATGTTCACGAGGGAACGCGAGTCGGGTCCGGCCCGCCTCGGCATTGCCGCGACTCGAAAGATGGGCGCGGCAGTGGAACGTAATCGCGCCAAGCGGCTCGTCCGTGAATTGTTCCGCCACAATAAGCCTTCGACTGCCGTGGATGTGGTGGTGGTGCCGCGCCGTGAGCTCCTCGATGCCCCGTACGAGCGGATCGAGATGGAATTCCAATCACTGCTTTCACGACGATCGGGCAGGACGGCACATGGCTAGGAGGCTCGCGCTCGCGGCCATCCGCGGCTACAAGCTCGTTCTATCGCCGCTGTTCGCCGGCAGCTGCCGATACATGCCGGGTTGCGCGGACTACATGAGCGAGGCTATCTCCCGGTACGGCGTCGTGCGCGGGGGCTGGCTCGGAACCAAGCGTCTATGCCGTTGCCATCCGCTCGGGGGTCACGGCTACGATCCTGTTCCGCACGCGTAGCCTCCAGATCACCACATCACCAGATCGCCAAACGAATCACCGGATTATCAGCATCAGCCAATCACTCAACCACTAAATGGAACGCAGAGTCCTCCTGGCCATCTCGCTGTCGTTCGTCGTGCTGTTCCTGTTTCAGCAGTACGTCGTCCCGCCCCCAGCGCCCATCAACACGAGCGCGTCGGCACCGGCCGCGCCGGCGGCTCCTGCTGGAACCGCGGCCGCGACGTCCGCCGCTCCGGCTCCCGTAGCGACCGGGCCCGCCGCACCGCCGGCACCTGCAGCGCCGACGATTGCCGCGACGGTCACCGAGTCGGCCGCGCGCGAGATCGTTGTCGAAACGACGAAGGTGCGAGCGGTCTTTGCGAACCGCGGCGCAACGCTCGTTCACTGGATCCTCAAGGAGTATCGAGACGACAACGGTCAAGCCCTCGATCTCGTGCCGGCCGGGGCCGGCGGCAATGTTGCGAAGCCGTTCACGTTAGCAGTAGACGATGCGGCGGTCACCGCGCGGTTGACGGATGCGATTTACCGGGTGACGGTCGATGACGCACCGGCGGGTGCGATGGTGGATGCGACGGCGTCGCCGAAGACGATCGTGTTCGAGACGGCCGCCGCTGACGGGCTCCACGTCCGCAAGACCTTCGGCGTCGAGCCGACGAGTTACATCGTGACGTTTGGCGCGCTCGTGCAGATGGGCTCACAGCGGTTGAACCCGGTCATTCAGTGGGGTCCGGGACTTGGCGACGACATCGCGCGAACCCCGCCCTCGTCGTTCTTCTCGCCGGCCGCCACGCTGCCGGCCCAGGCAATCGCCTACCGCGACGGCGATGTCGATCGCATGGACCCGACGGTCGGCGGCGCGCAAGAGGGCCCCTTCAAGTACGCGGGCGTCGACGATCACTATTTCGCGTCGATCCTGCTCAACGACGTCGCCGGGCGGAACGTCAGGATCGATTATCAGCCGCACTACGTCCCATTGACGACAGACCCGTCGATCACCGGCAAGTACGTGAACTACTCCGTGCGCTTCCCGGCGCCGCAGGATTCGGTCCGCTTCTTCTTTGGACCGAAGGTCTTCGAGGATCTGCGCGCCATCGACCCGGAACTGACGCGCGCGATGAATTTCGGCATCTTCTCGTGGCTGGCGGTGCCGCTGCTGGGCGCGCTGAAATGGGTGCAGGGTTTCGTCGGCAACTGGGGCTGGTCGATCGTCGTGCTGACCATCCTGATCAACCTCGCGATGTTTCCGCTGCGCCACAAGAGCGTCGTCTCGATGCGGAAGATGCAGGAAATCCAGCCGCAGATGAAAGCGATCCAGGAGCGCTACGCCAAGTACAAGATCACCGACCCTGAACGCCAGAAGATGAACACCGAGGTGATGGAGCTCTACAAGGCGAAGGGCGTCAACCCGGCGAGCGGCTGCGTACCGATGCTGTTGACGCTGCCGTTCCTGATCGCGTTCTACTCGATGCTGCAGATGGCCATCGAGATCCGCGGCGCCAATTTCATGGGATGGATTACCAACCTTTCGGCGCCGGACCCCTATTTCATCCTGCCGGTCGCGATGGGCGCCGTGCAGTTCTGGCAAACGAAGATGCAGCCGATGGGCGGCGACCCGACACAGCAGAAGATCATGATGGTGATGCCGCTGATGTTCGCGCTGATGTCGTTCTCGTTCCCGAGCGGCCTGGTGCTCTACTGGCTGGTGAGCACGCTGTTCACGATCGTGCAGCAATACTTCACGAACTATCTGATTGGCGCGCCGCCGCGTCCTGCAGTTAAATAGCACCGACCTCTATGGCTACTGCCGACATCACCGAATTCGTTCAGAAAGTCGTCGACGCAATGGACCTCGATCTCGAGGCCTCGGCCGAGGAAATGCCGGACGGCATCCGCATCAACCTGACCGGCGAGGACGGCAACATGCTGATTCGGCGGCAGGGTGAAGCGCTCGCCGCTCTGCAGCACATCGTCGCCGCGATTTTCCGGCATGAGGCGTCGGAAGGCCGGCGGCTGGTGGTCGATTGCATGGGCTACCGCAAGGGTAAGGACGATGAGCTGAGGCAAATGGCGTTGTTTCTGGGCGGCAAGGCCAAGGACACCGGCCTGGCGCAGGAAATCGGGCCGCTCAATCCGTACGAACGCCGCATCGTCCACCTCGCGATCGCCGAGCTCGGCACCGTCACATCGGAAAGCATCGGCGACGCGTTCGAAAAAACCGTCATTATTTCTGTCAAATAATCAGGCCATTTTGCGATCTGGTGATTTGGTGATCTAGCGATCTAGCCGATCTGATGTAGGGATCTGGTGATCTCGAGATCTCGTGATCACAAGATCTCCAGATCACCAGATCAGATCACGAGATCACCAGCTCACGAGATCGCGAGATGTTTTCTATCTCTGACACGATCGTCGCGATTGCGACGCCGCCAGGCCGCGGCGGCATTGGCGTGGTTCGAATCAGCGGTCCTGATGCCGCGGCGATCGCCGCGACGCTCACCGATCGTCACGAGCCCCTCGTCCCTCGCCTTGCGACCGTGGCGACGTTCCGAAGTGCCGCGCCTCACGATCACGTTGTCGTGACGTCCTTTGCGAGGCCGGCATCCTACACGGGCGAGGACGTAGTCGAAATTTCAGCGCATGGAAGTCCCGTCATCCTGAACGGGATTCTGTCAGCGGCCATGGCTGCCGGCGCGCGCCTCGCGGAACCCGGCGAGTTCACGCTGCGCGCGTTTCTCAACGGCAAGCTCGATTTGATTCAGGCCGAAGCGGTGGCGGACCTGATTGCGGCGGTCACGCCGCTGCAGGCGCGGGCCGCTTTCGATCAACTCGAGGGAACGCTGACCGCGCAGATCGCGGCAATTGAACAACAGTTGTTCGAGATCGTCGCGAAGCTCGAAGCCTCGCTCGATTTTCCGGAGGAGGGATATCACTTCGTCGAGCCGGCGGAGGCGCGGAACACGATTGGCTCGGTGATCGCCCTGGTCGACGCCCTGCTCTCGCAGGCCGCGCGCGGCCGGTTGATCCGCGAGGGCGTGCAGGTCGCGATTGTCGGCGCCCCGAATGTCGGGAAGTCGAGTTTGTTCAACGCGCTGCTGAACACGAATCGCGCGATTGTGACGGCAATCCCTGGGACGACGCGCGACTTGTTGACCGAGCGGGCCGACATCGCGGGGTTGTCGTTGTCGCTGATCGATACCGCGGGCATGCGCGACACCGTGGATGTCGTGGAACGCGAAGGCGTCCGCCGCGCGCGTCAGGCGATCGGCGTGGCGGATCTGACCATCGTGATGGTGGACGCTTCGCGGCCGCTGTCGGCAGACGATCGCGAGCTCCTGCACTCGACGTCGGTGAAACCGCGCGTCGTCGTTCTCAACAAGATCGATCTGCCGAAGGTGGTTGACGAGATCGAGGGCATCGAGATTTCCGCGAAGACCGGCGCCGGGATCGCAGATCTGATCGAAGCGATCAGCCAGGCGCTGGGCGGGGGAGAAACGTTGCGCGACCAGCCATCGGTCACCAACATGCGGCACATCGCTCTGCTCGAGCGCGCCAAGGCCTCGCTGACACGTGCTGCCGTCGCCTTCGAGTCAGCCGTCTCCGAGGAGTTCCCGTTACTCGACCTGCAAGAGGCCCGCGCGGCGCTTGAAGAGATTACGGGCAAGAAGACATCAGACGACCTGCTGCGACACATTTTCGAGCGGTTCTGCATCGGGAAATAGCGCTTGCTATGCTTTATGAGGCAGCTGGCGCGCTGCGCCAACGCCCAGGACCATCGAGCAGTATTTGTTATCTATTAATCATTATTAATGACTGAATTAGATGTGATAGTGATCGGCGCCGGGCATGCCGGCGTCGAGGCCGCGTGGGCTGCGGCGCGGATTGGGTGCCGAGTTGGCCTCTGTACGCTCACTCGAGACACCGTCGCGCACATGCCGTGCAACCCTGCGGTCGGCGGCACGGCAAAGGGACATCTGGTGCGCGAGATCGATGCACTAGGCGGTTTGATGGGCCGAGCCATCGACGCGACAGGAATCCAGTTCAAGCTGCTGAACCGCAGCCGCGGGCCCGCTGTCTGGTCGCCACGCGCGCAGGCTGACAAACCCCGTTACGGTGCGTGGGTCCGGACGCAATTGGAGGCGGAGCCGAATATCGAGTGGATCCTGGGCCGCGCCGGCAACATCCTCCTCGATGGCGACCGGATTCGTGGTCTGGAACTGGAGGACGGTCGACAATTTCGTTGTCGGGCTCTGATCATCACCACCGGCACCTTTCTCAACGGGCTTGTGCATGTCGGCCGCGAACAACGCCCGGCGGGCCGCTCGGACGAACCGCCGTCGCGTGACCTCGCGGAATCAATCAAGGCGCTCGGATTTCGTTGGGGCAGGTTGAAAACAGGGACCCCGCCCCGACTTGCACGCAAGTCCATTGACTTTGCTGAGGGTGTCCGTCGCGGCGTGTTCCACGTGGAACATGGCGACACCGAGCCAACACCATTTTCGTTTACTGCGACCGACGCGCCACGCAATCGAGCTGATTGCTACTTGTTGCACTCGACCCGGCGGGTGCACGAGCTCGTTCGCGCGAGTATCAGTGAATCGCCCCTCTACAACGGCCAGATCGCCGGCATCGGTCCTCGCTACTGCCCTTCGCTCGAGGACAAGGTGATGCGGTTTCCCGACAGGGAAAGGCACCAGCTGTTTCTCGAGCCTGAGGGGCTGGACGTGGATGAAATCTACGTGAACGGCTTCTCGATGAGCCTGCCGGTCGAGATTCAGCGTGAGCTGATTCACGCGCTACCGGGTCTTGAATCGGCGGAAATGCTGCGGCCTGGATATGCGGTGGAATACGATTTCGTCCAACCGACGGAACTGCGCTCGACGCTTGAAACCCATCGGGTGTCTGGGCTGTATTTCGCCGGTCAAATCAATGGCACCTCTGGTTACGAGGAAGCGGCCGGCCAAGGCATTGTGGCGGGCCTCAATGCCGCGCTGCAGGTGCAGCGACGAGAGCCACTCGTCTTTGGCCGAGAGGAGGCCTACCTCGGCATCATGGTTGATGATTTGATCACGAAAGGATGCCTCGAGCCCTACCGCATGTTCACGTCGCGCGCAGAATACCGTCTGCTGCTGCGCATCGATAATGCCGACCTTCGTTTGACTCCGAAAGGTCGCGAAGCGGGACTGGTCGACGAGGACCGATGGTCGAGATTTCAGGCCAGAAAATCACGTTTTCACGAAAATCTGGCTGCAATTCGGCGTACATGGATACGCTTGCCGGATGGCCCGAAACTACCTGCCGGCCAAGCGTTGCGTCGGCCTGAAATCACGTTGGAGGGCTTGGCCGACACGGGTGCGCTTTCGATTCACACCTCCCCTCATGATCGGTCTCTTGACATCGCATCTGTCGAAACCGCTATCAAGTACGAGGGCTACCTGGTCCGGCAACAACAGGCGGTAAGCCGAGCTCAGCACGCAGAGCGCAGGCGAATCCCCGAGGCCTTTCCCTTCGACAAGGTGCCTGGTCTATCTCGGGAGATGATCCAGCGTTTTTCTGAAGCACGTCCCGAAACGCTCGGTCAGGCCCATCGCATTCCCGGCGTCACGCCGGCGGCGGTTGCCGTCGTGGGTGCCTATCTTGATCGTTTTTGATACGCCGATCGCAGAACCCCTGCGCGCCATAGTCAAATCGCTTTCTCCCTTCTCTGTTCTCCTGTAAGAATGCGGCGTGAGTAGTCGCGAATTTCGGGACCGATTACGTCGTCGCGCGAAGGCGGCCGGTGTGACGCTGGACCCGAATCTGATCGACGGGCTTGAGACTTACTACCAACTCCTGACCAAGTGGAACGCGAAGATAAACCTAACCGCTTTCAGCCTCACTCCTGAAGGTGAAGACCAGGCAATCGATCGCCTGTTGATCGAGCCGGTCGCGGCGGCGCGCTACGTTCCTGAAAACGCCAGGACCCTGCTCGACGCCGGCTCTGGCGGCGGTTCACCGGCGCTGCCCCTCCGCCTCGCCAGCCCGCAGCTGTCACTGCGGATGGTCGAAGTAAAAACGAGAAAAGGCGTATTCCTCCGGGAAGCGGTGCGCGCCCTGGGATTGCGCAACGCCGACGTAGAAACATCACGATTCGAGGAACTGTTGTCACGGCCTGAACTGCACGAAGGCCAAGACTTAGTGTCCATCCGTGCTGTCCGCATCGAACTACGTACGCTCAATACGCTGCAGGCGTTTCTGCGTCCGGGCGGTAAGCTCCTCTTGTTCCGCGGCGCGAGCAAAAGCGAATTGGAAGATTCGCCGCCGCCACCGCTAAGCTGGATGGCGACTTATCCCCTCGTCGATTCTTTACACTCGAAGCTGGTCGTGTTGAGTAAGTTCCACGTGGAACGCTAAGCAAGAATGCGCTAAATTGATATCCGCATAGGACGCGGCAGCCGTTTAGGTTAAATAGCCAATTAGTCCACAACCGCTTGATATGACGAAGGTTATCGCCGTTACAAATCAGAAAGGTGGCGTCGGCAAGACCACCACGGCGATTAATCTCGCAGCCGCTTTGGCGCTTGAAGGTCGTAAGGTCCTGCTCGTCGATTGCGACGCCCAAGGCAATGCCACGAGCGGCGTCGGCCAGAAAGGCCAGCGCGCACCAGGCGGCACCATCTACGAGGCAATCACCGGCACCGACGTCGACGTCCATCAATTCATCATTCCGACCAGTACCGATCGTCTGTTCCTGATTCCCGCGACACGCGATCTGTCGGGCGCGGAGATCGAATTGATCACCGTCGCCGATCGTGAAAAACGGCTGAAAGACCTGCTCGCGCAGGTGCGCGACGAGTTCGACTTCGTGATCATCGATTCGCCGCCGTCTCTCGGCCTGCTCACCCTCAACGCTCTCGTGGCCGCCGATCGCGTCTTGATTCCGCTGCACTGCGAGTACTTCGCGCTCGAAGGCCTCGCCGATCTCGTCGCCACGATGCGGCGCGTCCGCGCGTCGCTCAATCCATCGCTCGACATCGAAGGCGTGCTGCTGACGATGAACGATGAGCGAACCAACCTCGGCCAGCAGGTCTCGCGTGATGTGCGTGAGTTCTTCAAGGACAAGGTCTATCGCACCGTGATCCCGCGCAACGTGCGGCTCGCCGAGGCGCCTAGTCATGGGCTGCCGGCGGTCACCTATGACGCGCGCTCGCGCGGAGCAGAGGCGTACTTCGCATTCGCGAAAGAAGTTCTCGAGCGAAACGAACCTGCATTGGCCGAAGGCTGAACGCGGAAGGCCAGCGGCAGAAGGCGTATATGGATAAACGACCGGCATTGGGAAAAGGCCTGAGCGCCTTGATTCCGGATGCGGCTGACGCGCTGTCGTCACCGCGTCCCTCGTCATTCGAAGTCGACATCGATCAACTCGAGCCCAACCAGTACCAGCCGCGCGGGCAATTCGACGCCGAGCGTCTCGAGGATCTTTCGCGCTCGATCCGCGCCAACGGCGTCATCCAACCCATCGTCGTGCGGCGATTGGACGGCGGTGCGGGAGCGCGTGAGCGCTACCAGATCATTGCCGGAGAGCGCCGCTGGCGCGCCGCCCAGCAGGCGCAACTCGCGAAAGTGCCGATCGTTATCAAGGAGGTCGCGGCCTCCGAGAAACGCCGTCTCCTCGAAATGGCGTTGATCGAGAACATCCAGCGCGAGGATCTGAATCCGATGGAAGCGGCGGCGGCGTATCAGCGCCTGGCCACCGAATTCCAGATGACGCAGGACGACATCGCCGTGCAGGTCGGCAAGGATCGCGCGACGGTGGCCAACTACCTGCGGTTGTTGAAGCTGCCCGAAGAGGTGCGCGCCAACGTCGCTTCGGGCGCGCTTTCCATGGGTCACGCGCGAGCCATCGTCGCGCTGCCATCCGACGTCGATCAGAAGCGCCTCGCGCGCGACGTGGTCTCACGCGGCCTGTCGGTCCGCGAAACCGAGGCGCTGGTGAAAAACGCGATCGGCGTGAAACCCAGCGGCGACACGACGCTGGTGAAACCGAAGAAGGACGTCCACACGCGGGCGGCTGAAGATCAATTACGGATGTCGCTCGGCACGCCGGTCGAGATCAAGCGCAAGGGCAAGGGCGGCAGGATCGAAATATCGTTTGCGAACGAAAACGAGCTGCAGAGACTCTACGAATACCTGATGGAGAGGAAATAGCGGGCGGCATATGACATTGCAGCAAAGGCGGCGGTTGACCGAGATGGTCAGCTGCGCCGGTTGAGCGAGCAAACTCGCAGCCGGCGAGCTCGCTCAGGTCCTGAGCGGTATACCAACCCAGACTGATCCACGCATCCTGGTCGACTACCGGACTGCGGACGATGCGGGTGTGTACGCGTGGGAGGGTGGGCCCGCGCTCGTTCAGACGGTGGATTTCTTTACGCCGATCGTCGACGACCCGTATCTGTACGGTCAGATTGCCGCGGCCAACGCGCTGAGCGACGTGTACGCGATGGGGGGCCGGCCCGTCACGGCCCTCGCCATCGCCGGATTTCCTCAAGACGGTCTGCATACCGACGACATCGCGCAGATTTTCCGGGGCGGCTTTGACAAGCTGCGCGAAGCAGGCGTCGCACTACTTGGCGGCCACACCGTTCAGGATCGTGAAATCAAGTTCGGGTATGCGGTGACGGGCGCGATCGATCCGGCGCGGATTCTCACCAACGCGGGCGCCAAACCCGGTGACCGGCTGTTCCTCACCAAGCCGCTCGGCACCGGCATCGTCGGCACCGCGATCAAGTTCGGCCGCGCACCGCAGGACTTGATCGATCGAGCCGTGGCGCACATGCGCACGCTCAACAGAGCAGCGGCCGACGCGATCGCGGCGATCGACGGCGTTCACGCGTGCACCGACATCACGGGGTTTGGTTTCGCCGGCCACGCATCGGAGATGGCGGCGGCGAGCAACGTCACAATCGAGGTCGAGTTGCGTGCGTTGCCGATCATTCCCGGCGTGCTCGAGCTCGTCGAGAACAACATGTCCGGCGGTTTAAAGACGAATCAGGAGCACTTTCTCCCAGGGGTTCACTTCCGCGCGCCGGCTGGGTTGGAGTCTGGACACGGTCCACGCCGGGACCTGCTGTTTGACCCACAGACCTCCGGAGGGCTCCTTATTTCTGTGTCGGCGGCGGCGGTGCCCGAGGTCCAACAGCGCTTGAAGAGCGCCGGAATCGACGCGGTTGTCGTGGGGTCTGTCAGGGCGAAGGGTGCCAGTCAGCTTACTATTGGTTGATTGACCGAATAACCTCTTTGCTGGTTTGTCACTGCCGCGTCGTCCTTAGCCGGTGCCCAGCCGCCCCGTGGCCTCCGTGATACGATAAAACGTTTGTTAACGCCGGATATCACAACGCTTTGGGTCGTCGGCTTCCTGCTGTTGTGCACGTATCTGCTCAACACGCTGGTGTTTCAGCCGATTCTCCGGATCATCGATGAGCGCGCCCATGCTGTTCGCAGCGCGCGCGAGCTCGCCGAGTCCGCGGCGCAGAAAGCCACTGCTGCTGCCAACGAATACGATCAGAAACTGAATGCCGCGCGCGCGGAGGTCTATCGTCAGATGGACGACATGCGCAAGTCGGCGCTCGATAAGCGCGCGGAGCTGCTCGCCGCCACCCGAGCGACGGTGGAGCAGGAATTGTCGGCCGCCGCGGCACGTGTGCAGCAGGAATCACAAGATGCGCGCGCTGCGCTCGATCGCGACGCCGCAAGCCTCGCCGGCGCGATCGTGTCACGCGTTCTCGGCAGGGCCGCTCAGTAACAACGGTGCCAAAGGTTTTGCGAATGACGACGTCCAGCGCCGCTTGTGAATTAATGAACAAGGTCACCGTCGCGGTGTGCGCCATCGTGACGGTGGGTGCGCCCGCCACGGCATTCGCCGCGGAAGGCGCGCACGCGCCGCAAAGCCTCGGCCAGATGCTGCTCGGCATGGGCTGGCCGGTCGCCAACTTCATCATCTTCGTTGGCGTGCTCTATTACTTCTTCAACAAGCCGTTCAAGGAATACCTCGCGAACCGCAGCGCGACCATCCGCAAGGACCTGGTCGAAGCCGCCGAGCTGAGGACCACGGCGACGTCGCAGCTGGCGCAGATCGAACAGAAGTTGCAGGCGTTGCCGGGCGAAGTGAGCGCACTGCGAGCGCGCGGCGCGGACGAGATCAAGGCCGAGGAGCAGCGCATTGCCGCCGCCGCCGCCGCCGATCGCGAGCGCATGCTCGAGCAGACTCGCCGCGAGATCGATCTGCAGGTGCGCCTCGCGAAGAAGGAAATTCTCGAACACGCCGCCGATCTGTCGCTGCAGCTCGCCACCGAGCGAATCCGCAACGAAGTGACGCCCGCGGATCAGGATCGCCTGGTCGATCGCTATCTGCAGCAGGTCAAGGAGCAGCGATAGATGTCGCTACGCACGTCGGCCAACCGATACGCCAAGGCGCTGTTCGACGTCGCCCTCGCGGAGAAGGCCGATCTCCAACAGGTCGACCGCGACGTCCAGGACGTCGTCGCGATGATGAAGGGCAGCCCCGACCTCGCGCTGGCCTCGAGCCGGGGCTCGGTCACCGATCAGCAGCGGCAGTCGTTGATGGAAGCGGTGTCGCGGTCGATGGGATTGTCCGCGCCGGTGACGAAGATGCTGGTGCTGCTCGCGACCACCGGCAAGTTGAATCTGCTTCCCGATCTGGCCGAGGCCTACCGCGAACGGCTGCTGGCGCATCAGAACATCGTCCGCGCGCAAGTGACGAGCGCCGCACCGTTGTCGCCCGAAAAAACCAAAGCGCTCGAAGACAGCCTCGCGAAGGTGACCGGCAAGAAAGTCGAATTGACGGTAAGCGTCGATCCGGAATTGCTGGGTGGCGTGGTCGCCAGGATCGGCAGCACCGTCTACGACGGCAGCGTGAAGACGCAGTTGGAGCGGATGCGGCAGGAATTAGTAGCCAGTAGCTAGGTCTTTTTATGACGATTAAAGCAGACGAAATTTCCAAGATCATTCGCGAGCAGATTGGCAGCTTCGCGGTCGCCGTCGATGTGGCCGAAGTCGGCACCGTCGTATCGCTGGGTGACGGCATCGCACGCGTCCACGGCTGCCAGCGCGCGATGGCCGGCGAGATGCTGGAGTTCCCGCACGGCGTGTTCGGCATCGCGTTGAACCTCGAGGAGGACAGCGTCGGCGCGGTGCTGCTCGGCGAGTATCTCGAAATCAAGGAAGGCGATCCGGTCAAGCGCACCGGCCGCATCATCTCGGTGCCCGTCGGCGAAGCGATGCTCGGCCGCGTCGTCAACGCGCTCGGCCAGCCGATCGACGGCAAGGGTCCGATCCTGACGAAAGAGACCGCGCCGATCGAAAAGATCGCGCCGGGCGTAGTCGATCGCCAGCCGGTTCGCGAGCCGATGCAGACCGGGTTGAAGTCGATCGACGGCATGGTGCCGATTGGCCGCGGTCAGCGCGAGCTGATCATCGGCGACCGCCAGACCGGCAAGACCGCGGTCGCGCTCGACACCATCCTCAACCAGAAGGACACCGGCGTCATCTGCATCTACAACGCCATCGGCCAGAAGCAGTCGACGGTTGCGCAGGTCGTGCGCACGCTCGAAGAGGCCGACGCGATGCGTTATACGATCGTCGTCGCCGCGACCGCGTCGGATCCGGCGCCGATGCTCTACATCAGCCCGTATTCGGCGACCGCGATGGGCGAGTACTTCCGCGACTCGGGCCGCCACGCGCTGCTGATTTACGACGATCTGTCGAAGCACGCGCAGTCCTATCGCGAGATCTCGCTGTTGCTGCGCCGGCCGCCCGGCCGTGAAGCGTATCCGGGTGACGTGTTCTATCTGCATTCGCGCCTGCTGGAGCGCGCCGCGAAATTGAACGACAAGCTGGGCGGCGGCTCGCTGACGTCGCTGCCGATCATCGAGACCCAGGCCGGCGACTTGTCCGCCTACATTCCGACCAACGTCATCTCGATCACCGACGGGCAGATCTTCCTGGAAGCCGACCTGTTCAACCAGGGCGTACGGCCGGCGATCAACGTCGGCAACTCGGTGTCACGCGTCGGCGGTTCGGCGCAGATCAAGGCGATGCGCCAGGTCGCCGGCACGCTGCGCCTCAGCCTCGCGCAGTATCGCGAGCTTGCCGCGTTCGCGCAGTTCGGCTCGAGCGATCTCGACAAGGCGACGCAGCAGCAGCTCAATCGCGGCGCCCGCCTGGTGGAGCTCCTGAAGCAGCCGCAATACTCGCCGCTGCCGGTCGAGCAGCAGGTCGCGGTGATCTACGCCGGCGTCAACGGCTACTTCGACAACATCGAGGTGCCGCGCGTCCGCGAGGCCGAAACCGAGCTGATCAAGTTCATGACGACCCGGCATGGCAACGTGCTGGCGTCGATCAAGGAGAAGAAGACGATCGACGACTCGATCAAGGGCAGCCTCGAAGCCGCGCTGAAGGAATTCGGCGAGCACTTCAAGACGGTCGCCGGAATGGCCCGCGCCTAGCCGAAGGCTGCAGGCTGAAGCCACATACTCATGCCGTCACTGATTGACATCAGGCGCCGCGTTCGTGCGGTCAAGTCGACGCAGCAGATTACGAAGGCCATGAAGATGGTCTCGTCGTCGAAGCTGCGCCGCGCTCAAGAGCGCATCCTGCGGAGCCGCCCGTACGCGAAGGAGATGCTGCGCGTCTTCAACAACCTGGCGACGCGCGTCGACGCCGCCAAGCACCCGCTGCTCAACGACGATCCTGAATCGGGCCGCACGCTGCTGATCGTGATCTCGGCCGATCGCGGTCTGTGCGGCAGCTTCAACACCAACATCGTCAAGTCGGCGCTGCAGTTCACGCTCGACCATCCCAAGACCGCCGACGGCGCCGAAGTAGCGCTGGCGCTCGTCGGGCGCAAGGGGCGCGATTTCTTCATGCGCCGCGGCTTCGACGTGAAATACGAAGAAGTGGGCCTGTTCCAGAACGTCAAGTGGTCTCACGCGCAGGCGATCGCGCAGACGGCGATCAGCGAATTTCTCGGCCCCGATATCAGTTCGGTATATCTCGTCTACAACGAATTCCGGTCGGTGATCTCGCAGCGCGTCGTCATCGAAAAACTCTTGCCGATTCCCCGGCTGCGCCCTGAGGACACCGACTCCGCGGCGACGACGAGGCAGGCGCCGGATGCGTCGGCAACGGCGGCCGTCGATTACTTGTTCGAACCGGATCCCGAGCAGCTGCTCGGCACGCTACTGCCGCTGCACGTCGCGGTTCAGATTCAGCGCGCGCTCCTCGAGTCGTCTGCAGCCGAACACGCGGCGCGCATGCAATCCATGGACAGCGCCACCCGCAACGCAAAGGAAATGGTCGACCGGCTGACGCTCTACATGAACAAGGTGCGTCAGGCCGCGATCACGCGCGAAATTATCGAAGTGGTCTCAGGAGCACAGGCAACGTAGGGTTAGGGAGCTAGGGAGCTAGGGAGCTAGGGAGCGAGGGAGCGAGGGAGCGAGGGAGCTAGGGAGCTCGCGTAGCCCGCCAGCTCTCAGGCTTCGGGTTCGAAGACGCAAGCCCAGATTGAGCGAGCATATGGCTACAGCAACTGCAGATACAAAAGTCGGCAAAGTCATCCAGGTCATCGGACCCGTCATCGACGTCGAGTTCGAGGGCGGCTACCTGCCCGCCGTCTACAACGCGCTGCGTATCGTCGCGACGCTGCCGACCGGCGAAAAGGTCGACATCGTGACCGAGGTCGAACAGCACCTTGGCGAAGGCCGCGTTCGCACCGTGGCGATGAAGCCGACGGACGGCTTGCAGCGCGGCATGGACGTGATCGACACCGGCGCGGCGATCTCGGTGCCGGTTGGCCCCGCGACGCTCGGGCGCGTGCTCAACGTGCTCGGCGAGCCGGTCGACTTTCCCGATCAGCCGGTGAACTCGAAAGAGCGGTGGCCGATTCATCGGCCCGCCCCGACGCTCGAGCAGCAGTCGACCGAGCTCAAGATGTTCGAGACCGGCATCAAGGTCATCGACCTGCTCGAACCGTACCTGCAGGGCGGCAAGATCGGGCTGTTCGGCGGCGCCGGCGTCGGCAAGACCGTGATCATCATGGAGTTGATCAACAACATCGCCATGAAACACGGCGGTGTGTCGGTGTTCGGCGGCGTCGGCGAACGCACGCGTGAAGGCAACGATCTCTGGCTGGAATTCCAGGAGTCGGGCGTCGTCAACATCAAGGAGATGGAGAAGTCGCGGGCGGCGCTGGTCTACGGGCAGATGACGGAGCCGCCAGGCGCACGGCTGCGCGTCGGCCTGACGGCGCTGACCGTCGCCGAGTACTTCCGCGACGCCGAGAACAAGGACGTGCTCCTGTTCATCGACAACATTTTCCGCTTCACGCAGGCGGGCTCCGAAGTCTCGGCGCTGCTCGGCCGCATGCCGTCCGCCGTCGGGTATCAGCCGACGCTGCTGTCGGAGATGGGCCAGCTGCAGGAACGCATCACATCGACCAAGAAGGGCTCGATCACCTCGGTGCAGGCGATTTACGTCCCCGCGGACGACTACACCGATCCGGCGCCGGCCACGACGTTCGCGCACCTGGATGCGACGACGAACCTGTCGCGGCAGATTGCGGAGCTGGGCATTTATCCCGCGGTCGATCCGCTCGCCTCGTCGTCGCGCATCCTCGATCCGCGCGTCATCGGCAACGAGCATTACAACGTCGCGCGCTCGGTCAAGCAGATCCTGCAGCGCTACAAGGATCTTCAGGACATCATCGCGATTCTCGGCATCGACGAATTGTCGGAAGAAGACAAGCTCACCGTCGCGCGCGCCCGCAAGATCCAGAAGTTCCTGTCGCAGCCGTTCTTCGTCGCCGCGCAGTTCACGGGTCTCGAAGGCAAGTACGTGCCGATTGCCGATACGATCAAGGGCTTCAAGGAGATCGTCGACGGCAAGCACGACGGCGTGCCGGAACAGGCGTTTTACCTGGTCGGCTCGATCGAAGAAGCGCTCGAGAAGGCGAAGACGCTTCAATAGGCCGATAGGCCAATGGGCCGATGGGCCGATGGGCCAAGGGGCCAATAGGCCAAGGGGCCAAGGGAAGACATGCCACTACCAACGAAGCTGACGCTACACATCGTGTCGCCCGACCAGTCGATTTCCCAGGAGGTCGACGAGGTGTCCTTGCCCGGCATCGAAGGCGACTTCGGCGTCCTCCCCGGACATACGCCGTTCTTCACGGCGCTGCGGACCGGCGCGATGTGGTACCGCCAGGGCGGCGAGAAGCATTTCCTGATGGTGTCGGTGGGGTTCGTCGAGGTGTTGCCCGAGTCGGTATCGGTGCTCGCCCAGGTCGCGGAGCGCGCCGAGGACCTCGATCAGGAACGCGCTGAGGCGGGCATGAAGCGCGCGGAAGAAGTAATGGGCGCTGTGCCGCACGAGATTGATTTCGAGCGCGCGCGGCTCGCCATGCTGCGGACGTTGCAGCAGCTCCAGGCCGAGAGTCGAAGGGGTGCGTAAGGGTCTGGGGCCCTGATGTTTGGAAACCTCGCCAAACTCCTCCGATACCGCGGACTGATCCAGACGCTGGTCGTCCGCGATCTGAAGGCACGCTACCGCGGTTCGGTCCTCGGCTTCTTCTGGTCGTTCTTCAACCCACTGCTGCTGCTGTTGATTTACACCTTCGTGTTCACGAAGGTGATGCCGGGCATCCATCCGGCGGAGATGGAGCCGTACGCGCTGTTCATGTTCTGCGGCATCCTGCCATGGACATGGTTCTCGTCGTCGCTGCTCGAGTCGTCCAACACGCTCATCGCCGGCGGCAATCTGATCAAGAAGGTGCTGTTTCCCGCGGAAGTGCTGCCAATCGTGACCGTGCTCGCGAACATGGTGCACTTCTTCCTCGGCCTGCCGATCCTGATCGCGTTCCTGATCTATTACCAGCGCCCGGTCAGCATCGCGGAGGTCTTGTGGTTCCCGGTGATTGTGCTGGTGCAGCTCGTGTTCACCGTCGCACTGGCGCTGCTGCTGGCGGCGATGACCGTCCACTTCCGCGATCTCAAGGACCTGATCGGCAACGTGCTGACGTTGTGGTTCTTCGCGACGCCGATCATCTATCCGCTGCACCTCGCGCCCGCGGACATGGCCTGGATCCTCAACCTCAACCCGATGACGCACATCATGCGGTCGTACCAGCAAGCGATGTTCTTCGAGGGCCCGCTCGGCCACCAGAAATACCTGGCGCTCGTCGGCGTCCTGTCACTGGTATTGTTCTTCGGCGGCTATTTCATCTTCGATCGACTGAGGGACAGCTTTGCCGAGGAAGTATGACGGCGACGTCTGTTGGCCACGAAGACACGAAGATCACGGAGCTGGATTTCTAAATGCATACTTGCCGCGTGGAGGCAACCGTCTTTAGAAAAGCGTCCTTCGTGTTCTTCCAGGGGTGGGAGTGATGACGCCTGCCATCGACGTCATCAACGTGTCGAAGGTCTACCGCAAGTACGCGCGGAAGAAGCAGTTTGCTACGCTGAAGTCAGCGATCCTCGACGGCAGCCTGCTCGGCGATCTGCGCCCGGACGAGACGTTCCAGGCACTGCGCGGCGTGTCGTTCCAGGTGCCGAAAGGCTGCACCTATGGCGTGATCGGCAGGAACGGATCCGGCAAGAGCACGCTGCTCAAGTGCGTCGCCGGCATCACGCGGCCCACGCAGGGCGACGTCAAGGTGGACGGCCGCATCTCGGCGCTGATCGAGCTCGGCGCCGGTTTCCACCCGGAAATCTCCGGACGCGAGAACATCTTCATCAACGGCATCATGCTGGGTCTCACCAAGGGCGAGATCAAGCGGCGCTTCGACGAGATCGTCGAGTTCGCCGAAATGCAGGACTTCATCGATGCGCCGGTGAAGACCTATTCATCCGGGATGTACATGCGGCTTGGCTTCGCGGTCGCCGTGCACGTCGACCCCGATGTGCTGCTCGTCGACGAGGTGCTGGCCGTCGGCGACCAGGGCTTCACGCACAAGTGCCTCGACAAGTTCGCGGAGTTCCGGCGGCGGAACAAGTCGATCCTCCTGGTCACGCATTCCCTCGACCTGGTCGAGAAGTTCTGTGATGTCGCGCATTGGCTGGACCATGGCTTGACGAAGGGCGAAGGCGATCCCAAGCGCGTGGTCGCGGCGTACATCATGGACGTCGAGGACATCGAAGAGGACGAGCTCGCCAAGGCCGAAGCGGCGAGGCTGGCGGCCGTCGCCAAAGAGATGCAGGAAGCCAAGGAGCCCGAGCCCTCCGTGTCCTCCATCGACAGCGGCGAGGGTCCGGGGTCGTCGGAGGAATCGGGGCCAAAGGACGGGTTTCGCTCGGAAGAAGGCCGATGGGGCACGCGCGAAATCGAAATTACCAACGTCACGCTGACCGGCCCCGACGGCGAAGCCGGGCATGTGTTCCAGAGCGGCGATCCCATCTCGGTGCGGATGGAAGTGACCGCCAAGGAAAAAATCACCGACTTCGTGTTTGGCTTGGGCTTGTTCAACGCCGACAACGTCTGCGTCTACGGCACGAACACCAACCTCGAAGAGTTTCAGCCAACTGAAATCGAAGGTTCGGGCGTGGTGACGTTCCTGATCGATCACCTCGATCTGGTCGAAGGCACCTATCGGCTCGACCTCGCCGCGCACAAGGCGGATGGCTACCCGTACGACTATCATCGCCTGCTGTACACGTTCCGCGTGAAGTCGCGAATCCGCGATGTCGGGATCTATCGCCCCGATCATCACTGGTTGTTCGAGGGCGGGATAAAGCTCTCCGGGAACCGGGAGCCGGAAACCGGGAGCCGTTAGGATTTCCGGCTACCGCCTACTGGCTACTAGTTCATGACGCGAGACGCTGCAGTTGAATTCGTAGCACGAGAGCGGGCAAGGGGCCGCGTCGTTGTGTTTACGAACGGCGTGTTCGATATTCTGCATCCCGGTCACGTTCGCTATCTGAAGGATGCGCGCGCGCTTGGCGACCTGCTGATCGTAGGTATCAACAGCGATCGCTCGGTGCGAGCGCTGGGCAAGGCGCCGGATCGCCCGGTCAACCCGGAACACGAACGCGCGGAAGTGCTCGAGGCGCTGGCCTGCGTCGACGCCGTGGTGGTGTTCGACGAAGCAACGCCGCACGAGATCATCTCGGCGCTGCAGCCCGACATCCTCGTCAAAGGCGCCGACTGGGGCGAACACAACATCGTCGGCCGCGACATCGTCGAGGCGCGAGGCGGTCGCGTGGTGCGCATTCCCCTCGCCGAAGGCTATTCAACGACTTCACTAATCGCGAG
>Ga0196963_10000524_pt1 | contig 34263 bp, 21 predicted proteins | sample S1_5metaG_FD_148600 | JGI IMG/M metagenome (GOLD analysis project Ga0196963, IMG submission 148600) | Soil microbial communities from Anza Borrego desert, Southern California, United States - S1_5 | ecosystem: Environmental > Terrestrial > Soil > Desert | place: USA: California | collected...
CGAGATCTTCTCCGGCGCGAGCGTCAGGTAATACCAGATCGCCGGCACCTGGACCCTGACCGTGCGGTCGTCGATGCGCTGGATGTGCTCGGGCCGCAGGGCGGGCTGCACCGTGCGGTTCCAGCCGAGCAGGCGCGTGGTCGTGGCGCGCAGCGACTGGATCAGCGCGGTGGTCGATTCGCTCGGCGTGCCGAGATCGGCCGCCCAGGTCGCGCGGTCGAGGGTGATGTCGAACGTCAGCTGGCCGCTGCGCAGCGCCGGCGCGCCCGCTCGGACCGTCCCGCGATGCTGGAAGGTGTAGCGCAGCAGGTTGTCGAACAGCGCGCGACCGTTGTCGTCCAGCGCGTCCAGTCCTTCCCGCGCCAGGCCGAAGAACGAGCGGTGCGCCGGCAGGATGCGGCCGGTCCGGTCGCGGCTTCCCGCCGGGGCGAAGGTGATCAGGGCGAGCCACGCCTCGCGGGTGTCGGCCGTGGCCAGGAGGCGGCCGCGCACGATGCCGAGCTCGAATGCCATCGCATCGAACGCGGCGGGCGCCGGCGCGACCTCCAGGGGCGTCGTCGTCAGGCCCGACTCGACGTAGATGTAGTGGTCGAGTTCGGCCGGGTTGGCGGCGATGCGGTCCTGGCCCTCGACCACGGCGGCTCCGAGGTAGCGGTCGAGTCCGACGCCGTCGGCGAGCGCGGGGTCGAGGTACATGATCGGCGCGCTGCCGCTGTCGATCGCCGCACCGACGCTGGTCGCCGATCCGGCGATGAGGATGCCGCTGACGCGTGCTGGCGGGATGACGGGCGCGTCGTCGTCGGTCGGCAGCGGCTCGTAGCCCAGGGACGTCAGCCGGTCGACCAGCTGCTGGTCGGCGGGTGTGAGCGCGCCCGGATCGCCGACCACCAGCGGCACGGCGTTGGCCGCGAACCGCCCGGAGACGACCGCGAAGCGCAGGTCGTTGAGCGTCACGATGGTCCGGCGGATGAGCAGCGGCTCGCCGTCCGGATCGGCGATGTCGTAGAACGGCGTCGGCCGCGGGCTGCGGTACTCCATGTAGCGCGGCGGGATCGCCGTCACCGGCTGGTCGTTGTCGAGGATGAAGGCGTCCTTGTTGAAGACGGTGATCCCGAGGTCGTTGAAGACCATCTTCTGGAAGAAGTAGATCCGCATCGACGCGGGGAAGAACGACGTCCCGCTCTCGTCCGCTGAAGTGACATACGCGATCGAACGCTTGCCGTCGTTCAGCTCGGGATCGGCGTTGCGCAGGGACACGTCGACCCGGCCGAAGCGGGGATCATCGACCGACTCGAGGTCGTTCTCGTTCCAGACGATGGCTTCCATCCGCGGGTTGATGCGGATGTACTCGGCGTTGCTGTTGTTGCCCGCGAACAGGACGTCGAAGGCCGGTCCCAGATCCGCCAGGCCGAAGACGCTGTGGCCGTCCGAGCGGAGATCCGTCGCGCCATCCGTGCGGGGACCGGCGTCCGCCAGGAGCGCGCCGGACCGTCCCGGAAGGCGGTTGTGGCTGATCGCCGTCACGGCCGGGGCGAAGGTGCTGGCGAGGCTGCACTTCTTGCCGCAATGGCCGCGCGGCGTTCCCGCGATATCGCCGGGGAACGCCGGATTGACGTTCGTCTGGTAGAGGACGTCGCCCTCCGGCGAGAGGATCGTGACCGAGTGGCAGACCGGCGTGCCGATCGCGGCGCTACCGCGCGCGCCGACGTCGACGGTGTAGATGAAGATGCCGCTGTCCTCCTCGGGGCCGATGTTGAACCGCGAGGTCGGGACGCGCAGCTCCTGCACGCCGCCGTCGAAGGTGACGTTCGGGGTGACCGACTGGATGACGAGCTCGAGCCCGGGCACGAGCGGCCGCATGATCAGGGCCGCGCGCACCCGTCCGGCGACGGGATCGGCCTGGTACACCCGATCGAGGATCGGCAGCTCGATGCTGAAGGGTTGGACCGCCGCCGAGGGCGACGATGCCGCCGCGAGCAGGAGGAGCGCGGAAGCCGCGATGAGCAGACGCTGTGACAGCATGGCATCTCCAGACGGGGTGTCGTTGACGTGAGGCGCGCACCCTAGCCGCGCCTCAGCGCTCGGCTTCTCCGCAACGAGCATCGTGTTCCGAGCGCGTGGTCGTCGCGTCGTCCACCCCGGATCCGGGCGTCTCAGGCCGCATCCGCGTCGGCGCCCGCTCGCGTCAGCGGTCGGCGGGCGCGCGCGCCCTTGTACATGCCAGAGCTCGCAGCGGTGGAGCCGGATTGACGCCATGCCGCTCGCGCGACTCTGCGCCGCGTCGCCGCCCGCGACGCCGCAAACACCGTGTCATTCCATCCTCGACTCATCTGGCGGATCGCCCGCGATCCGCTGCGCGTCCTCGAGCGGGCCGGTGCGCGCGGACCGGTCGTCGCCGTGCGCGCGGGCGGGAGGCGCTTCATCTTCATCCGTCAGCCGGCGATCGTCCGCGAGGTCCTGGTCAAGCGCACCGACCGCTACGCCAAGGGTTTCGGCCTGCGCGGGACGCGTCCGGTCTTCGGCGACGGCCTGCTCACGAGCTCGGGCGAGACCTGGCGCCACGACCGCTCCGCGCTGCGCGCCTTCTTCGATGCGGAGCGCGTCGACGATGTCGATCGCCTCGCCGACGCCGCGGTCGCGCGCCATCGGCCGCGCCTGACGCCGGCCGGCGGCGAGGCGATCGATCTCGAGCGATGGGCCGCCGACGTGGTCTGGTCGGTCCTGGCCGCGGCCTTCTTTCCCGGTTGGCCCGCCGAGCGCCTCGACCACATGCACCGCCTGGTCGACGCGCTGCGCGCCGACCTCGCGCTGTTGTTCCAGGTGCGCCGCTACCTGCCCTGGTCGGTCATGCGACGCCGCGCGGTGATCGTCCACCTGGACCGCTTGCTGCGGTCGGCCGCCGACGTCGGCGCCTCGCCCACGGGACTCGCGGGCCGTTGCGGCCAGTGCGGCCCTCGCGAGATCGATCAGCTGCGGACCTTCCTGGTCGCCGGGTACGACACCACCGCCTGGGCCCTCGCCGCGGCGTTGTCCGCGCTCGACGAGCGGGTCGGGCAGGCGCCGCGGTCGCGTTGGACGCTCGACGACGCCGAGCGCCACTGCCGCGAGACCCTGCGCCTGTATCCGCCGATCTGGATCATCCCGCGCCGGGCGATGGTCGACGACGCGATCCACGGCCTGCGCATCGCCCGCGGCACCGACATCCTGATCAGCCCGTACCTGGTCCACCGCGATCCGGACCTGTGGCCCGATCCCCTGCGCTTCGAGCCCGACCGCTTCCTGCCCGCGAGACGCGACGAGATCCGGCCGGGAGCCTACCTGCCGTTCGGCCTCGGCCCGCGGTCGTGCATCGGCGAGCGCGTCGCGCTCGCGTTGTGCCGCCGCGTCGTCGCCGCGGTGGCGGACGGGTTCGTGGTCGCCACGCGCCGGGCGCGGCTGCGCCTCCAGGTCGGCTTGACCCTGCGTTCGCGCCTGCCGCTCATGGCGCTCCTCGCGCCGCGCGCGCCGACCGGCGTCGCGCTGGCCGCGCGAGGCGAGCCGCCGCTCGCCGTGGTCGCCTGATGAACGCGCGCCCGCATCCGATCGACCGCTGGATCGCCGCCGTGTGCGCGCGGCCGTGGATCAGCCTCACCGCGTGCGTCGCCATCGCGCTGGCGGCCGGGGTCGGGATGTCGCGCCTGCGCATCGTCACCGACGGCCGGATCCTCCAGCCGGCGTCGAGCGCCTTCGTCCAGAACGAACGCGAGCACGAGGCGCGGTTCGGCGCCTCGAACGACCTCCTCCTGCTGGTCGACCGCCCGGATCCCGGCGCGCCGCGCGTGGACGACGCCGAAGGCTTCGCGCGGCTGGCGATGCTGCACGATCGCGTCGCCGCCGTGCCCGGCGTCATCTCCCACCGGGTGCTGGATGCGAGCGCGCTGCCGGTGCTCCTGGAGACGGCGGCGACGATCCGCGTCGTCACGTACCGCGACCAGGACCCGGCGCTCGACGCCGCGACGCTGCGCGAGCGCCTCCGCGATCATGCCCTCGGTCGCGGGCTGCTGCTCGATCCGTCGGGACAGCGCGCGACGATGCTGATCCCGATCGATCCGGACGGGGACCGCACGCGCATCGTCGGCGATATCCAGCGCACGGTCGCGGCCATGCCCGACGATGGCTGGCGTCGGCGCCTGCTCGGTCAGGACCTGTCCGAGATCGTGCTCGCCGAGCGCGTCCAGCGCGACCTGCTGGCGCTGATCCCGCTCGTCATCGCGATCATGGCGCTGATCCTGGCCATCGCCCTGCGTTGCGTCGCCGGAGTCGTCGCGCCGCTGCTGAACGCCGGCCTGTGCATCGTCGCCACCGTCGGCGCGCTCGGCCTGATCGGCATGCCGATCACGATCCTCACCTCGATGGTGCCGGTGCTGCTCACCACCTTCGCGGTCACCGACGACGTCTACCTGATCGGGCGCCTGCGCCGCCACCTGGGCGACCTCGCGACCGTCGCCGCGCTGCAGCGGACGTACCGCGAGCTGCTGCCGTCGATCGTCGCGACCCACCTCACGACCGCGGTCGGCTTCCTGACCTTCCTGTTCGCGACGCAGGGACCGATCGCCGACTTCGGCCTCGCCCTCTCCATCGGCATGTGCTTCGGCTTCGTCTTCTCGGCGGTCTTCCTGCCGGCGATCCTGGTCGTCATGCCGCGGCGCTGGCTGGGGGACGCGGACGCGGGCGTGGCGCGCATCGCGATCCCGTCCGGCCCGTTGCCGTGCGCCGCCGCCATCGTCGTCGCCGCGATCCTCATCGCCGGCATCGGCAGGTTGCGCATCCACGACGCGTGGACCGAGAACTTCGCCGCGAGCGAGCCGATGGTCGAGGCCGAACGCGACTTCAACCGCTCGTTCTGGGGCGCCTCGGCGACGCGCCTGCTGGTGGATGGCGGGCGCGACGGTCGATTCCACGCCGACGAGGGCCTCGCGCTCCTGGCGCGGCTTGCCGCCGATCCGGCGCTCGCCCGGCTGTCGGCGCATCCGGTGTCGCTGCTCGATCTGGTCGCCGCGCCGCCACGCGACTCGGCCCTGTCGGTCGGCGAGCGCCTGCTGCTCGCCGAGTCGTACGATCCGGGCCTGCTGCGGCGGGCGGTGACGGCCGACGGGCGGTTCGCCTCGGTCGTGCTGTGGCGCGGCGACAACGACTACGCCGCCAACACGCGCTTCCTCGCCGATGCCGACGTCGCCGCCCGCGATTTCGCGCGCGACGCCGATGTCGCCGTGCGCATCTGCGGCGCGGTCCCGGTCGGACACGACGTCGTCGCTGCCGCGGTGTCCGGGCAGGCGGCATCGCTGGCCACGGCCTGGGGCGGCGTCTGCCTGCTCACCTGGGCGATCCTGCGCTCGCTGCCGCAGGCGATCGGCGTGGCGTCGTGCGCGGGGATCAGCGCCGCCGCGACCTACGGCTTCATGGGCTGGGTCGGCATGCCGCTGGGCGTCGCGACCAGCATGTTCGGCGCGCAGCTGATCGGCGTCGGCGTCGATTTCGCCATCCACGTCGCGGCCGAGCTCGGCGCCCCTCCGCGACCCGCCGACCAAGCCGGTCTGCGCCGCGCGCTCGATCGCGTCGCACCGGCCGTGCTCGCCAACGCCGCGATCCTCGGTCTCGGCTTCTCGGTCCTCATGGCGTCGTCACTGCTGCCCAACGCCCGGCTCGGCCTGCTGATGCTGGTCGGATGCTCGATCAACGCGGCGCTTGCCGTGCTGGTGCTGCCCACCCTGTCCTCCGCCGCGATCCGAAAGGCGCAGCCATGCATCGTTCCGGCCGCGGCCTGATCGCGCTCGTCGCGGCCGTGCTGGCGTCGTGCTCGCCTCCGCAGGAGCCGCAGCCGGCCCAGGCACCGGCGACGACCGTGCGCCGGGAGCGGTCGCAGTCGCCGTCCCCGGCACCGCCGCAGGCAGCCGAGCGGACGGCGTCGGCTCCTGCCCCGGCGCCGCACGACGCCGCGGCGTCGGCGGCGATGGCGCGGGTCGAGGCGGCGTGGCGGTCGCCCCTGCTGATCAGCCGGATCAGCGTCGTCGCCCAGGAGCGCGGCGCCCAGGTGTCCTCGCTGATCTGGAGCCTGCGGCGGTCGACCGCCGAACGCACCGCGCTCTTCACCATCTTCCTGCTGCCCGAGCGCCGCCGCGGCCTGCGCTCGCTGATCATCGACGATCACGTCGGCGACGCTCCCGACCGGATCTCCATCCATCTGCCCGGCCGCCCGCGCAAGCACCGCACCGATGCCACGGCGCTGCGCCTGCTCGTGCCGGGTACCGCGTTCAGCTACGACGACATCCGCGGGTGGTTCGGGCAGGACCGCTACTCGTTCACCACAATCGCCGCGGACGCCGGCGGCGTCCTCGTGCGCTGCGAGTGCCGCCCCGAGTGGCGGAAACGCCTCGGTCTGTCGCACGTCGAGGCGCGGGTCGACGGCGATATGGTCCACGCCGCCCGGTATTTCGACCAGTTCTCCAAGCCGGTGCGCGAGTACCGCCTGGAGGACGCGGTCGCTTTCGCCGGTCGCGTCCTGCCGGAGCGGGTCCGCTTCACCCATCTCCAGGAGCGCTTCGACTCGAGCGTCCGCTTCGAGCACTGGCATGCCGACGCCGACGCCGCCGTCGCGGGGGCGCCGTGGGGCGACGACGACGAGCGGCTCGCCGAGGCGGACGAGGTCGTCGCCGTCCTCGACGGCATCGAGGGTCCGGTCGCCGCGCGTCTTCGCGAGGATCTCGCCGCCGCCGACGCCGCGGCCGTCGAGCGTGCAACCGAGCCATGAAACGTTTTCCGAACGACCGCGCGCTGATTATCCCGTGCGGCCCCGGCGCGCCGCATATCCCGCGCGCGCGCCGCGGGATCGAGCGACGCGCGGGGGAGGACCGATCGATGCGCTCCGCGAGCACCATGACCACGATGGCGATCGATCGCGACCCGCATCGCGTTGGCGTGGCGCGCGTCATCGGCGAGATGCGCGCGCGGATCGACGGCACGTTCCCGATCGCCGAGATGGCGCGCATCGCCGGCCTGAGCCCGTGCCAGTTCGGCCGCGTCTTCGCCCGCCTGACCGGGGTCACGCCGCACCGCTTCCTCAGCGCGCTGCGCCTGCAGGCGGCGAAGCGCCTGCTGCTGACCTCCGACCGCCAGGTGACCGAGATCAGCCTCGACGTCGGCCGCGACAGCCTGGGCACCTTCATCAGCTCCTTCACGCGTTACGTCGGCCTCTCGCCCAGCCGCTTCCGCGCGCGGTCGCGGCGCCGCGCGCCGATGCCACCGCCGGCGTCGCGCCCCGTTCCGGCTCCGGGCGCGGGCCGCATCGCCGGATCGATCGACGCGGGCGGGCGCGTCGGGCACGTGCTGGTGGCGGCGTTCGCGGAACCGATCCCGCAGGGCAGGCCGCACGCCTGCGCGATGGTCGCGACGCCTGGCGGCTTCACGCTGGCGCCGGTTCCGGCCGGGCGCAGCCATCTCTTCGCCGTGCTGCTGCCCGACGCGGGCGACGACGACGCGCTGGCGGGCGCGCTGGTCGGATCGGCGGCGTCGCGGCTCGAGGCCGGCGCCGAGCAGCGGGTCGACCTGCGCCTGCGACCGATCGAGGTCTTCGACCCGCCGCTGGTGTACGCGTTCGCCCTGCTGATGCCCGCGACGCCGTCGCACGCCGCCGCGGCGGCGGGCGAAGCCTTCGCCGCGGCGCGGGGTCGCTAGCCATGGCCCTGGTGCCCCGCCGCCTGCTGCGCATCCACCCGCGCGAGGCGACCTGCCGCACCCGCGGCTTCCAGGTCGACGACGCGCGGATCGAGGACCACCTCGACGCCATCGGCGGCGCCTTCCTCGGCGGCTACCACGCCGCCCTGGACGAGGCCGCGCATCGCGTCGGCGGTCTGCTCGAGGCGCGGCCGCCGTCGCTGCGCGGCTTCGCCTACGAGGGCGCGGCGATGGCGACGGCGCTGGGCGACCTGCTCGATCCGTTCGGCGCGCGCCGCTTCGAGCGCTACGCGGCGCAGGTCGCCGCGGCGCAGCCGTACGTGGCCCACGTCGGCTACGGCCTGGCGCTGGCGCGCATGCCGTGGCGCCGCTTCTGCCGCCTCGACGCGCTCGATCCGCTGCTCCGCTGGCTGTGCTACGACGGCCTCGGGTTCCACGTCGGCTACTTCCGCTGGCGGGCCCACGGGCATCGGCCGCCCCTGGCATCGACCGGGTACGCGGCGCGCGTCGCCGACCAGGGGCTTGGACGCAGCCTGTGGTTCGTCTGCGGCGCCCGTCCGGACCTCATCGCCGCGTGGATCGGCGCCTGCGCCAGCGAACGGCATGGCGATCTGTGGAGCGGCGTCGGCCTCGCCGCGACGTACGCCGCCGGCGTCGGCGACGCCGCCCTGCGGCGGCTGCTCGCCGCGGCGGGGACCTGGGCCGACGACCTCGCCCAGGGTGCCGCGTTCGCGATCAAGGCGCGGCTGCGCGGCGGCATCCTCACCGGCGAGTCGGCGGCGGCCGGCGAGGTGCTGTGCGGACTCGATGCCGATCGCGTCGCGACGATCGTCGATGACAGCCTGCCGCGCGCGCATGACCCGCTGGCGTACGAGCGCTGGCGCCGCGCCACGCGCGAGGCGATCGCGTGCCGCCACGGCGCGAGGCGCGCGTGCTGAGCGGATCCATCGCGGCGCCGGCGATGCCGTCCGCCGGCGCCTGGCGCCAGGCGCTGCTCGCCCCGGCGGTCGCGATCGCGCTCATCGCGTCGTGGTCGCTGGCCTCGTGGGCGGCGTGGTGGCCGCCGTCGATGCTGCCGTCGCCGATGGCGGTCTATCGCGGCTTCGTCGAGGAGCTCGCCAGCGGGCGCCTGCCGCGCGACATCGCCGCCTCGCTGTACCGCGTCGGCATGGGCTTCGTCGCCGCGGTGGCGGTGGCGGTGCCGCTGGGCCTGGCGCTCGGCTGGAGCCGCCGCCTGCGCGTCGCGACGCTGCCGAGCATCAACTTCGCGCGCAACCTCTCGCCGATCGCGTGGATGCCGTTCGCCGTCCTGTGGTTCGGCATCGGCGACCTGCCCGCGATCTTCCTCATCTTCCTGGCGACGGTCTTCCCGCTGACCCTCGCCACCTCGGCCGCCGTGCTCAACGTGCCATCGCTCTACCTCGCCATCGCGCGCGAGTACGGCATGGGCGGCTGCGCGATCCTGGCCCGGGTCATCCTGCCCGCGGTCCTGCCGCACCTGCTGATCGCCGTGCGCCTCGCCGTCGGCATGGCCTGGGTGGTGGTGGTCGCCGCCGAGATGATCGCCGGCCGCGACGGCCTCGGCTTCGCCATCTCGGACGCGCGCAACGGCCTGCGCGCCGATCTGCTGGCGGTCGAGATGATCGTGATCGGCCTGATCGGCGTCGGCGTCGATGGGCTGCTCGTCCAGCTCAACCGCCTCGCGGCGGTGCGGTGGGTCCATGGATGACGCCGTGCTGACGATGGAGCGCGTGCGCATCGCCTACGGAACGTCGGTGGTGGCCGACGGGATCGACCTGGCGGTCCGCCCCGGCGAGTTCGTCGCGCTGGTCGGCCCGTCGGGCTGCGGCAAGTCGTCGCTCCTCAACCTGTGGTCGCGCCGCCTGGCGCCAGCCGCCGGCCAGGTCGGGGTCGTCGGCCGCGCGCGCACCGTCCACCAGCAGAATGGCCTGCTGCCGTGGCTGACCATCGGCGGCAACGTCGCGTTCGGCCTGCGCCACGTCGTCGACGCGGCCGCGCGCCGCGCCCAGATCGAGGCGCTGCTCGAGCTGGTCGGCCTGCCGGGCAGCGCGCACCTGTATCCCGCCCAGCTCTCGGGCGGGATGCGCCAGCGGGTCGAGCTCGCCCGCGCCCTGGCCGGATCCGCCGAGATCCTGCTGCTCGACGAGCCGTTCTCGGCGCTGGATTACCTGGCGCGGCTGACGCTGCGCGGCGAGCTCCTGCGCATCCTCGCACGGCGGCCGCGCACGGTGGTCCTGGTGACGCACGACATCGAGGAGGCGGTGGCGCTGGCCGATCGCGTGATCGCCCTCGGCGGCAGGCCCTCGCGCGTGCTGCTCGACCTGCCGTGCGACGGACCTCGCCCGCGCCCGCCGGGCAGGCCGGCCACCGCGCGGCTGGTCGAACGCGTCCTCGTCGCGCTCGGCGTCGCCTGCGATCCGAAGACCCCAGCCCAGGATGGCACATGAAGACAATCGCCGGCGCCGTCGTCGTGGTCGCGCTGCTCGTCGCCGCGCTGGCCTGGTCGCGGTCGACGATGGGGACGGCGCCGCCGTCCGAGGCCGGCGTCCGCCTGATCGACGTCGGCTACCTGCCCGTGACCTGCCACCTCACCTGTCCGGTCACCGACTTCACGACCCGCACCAGCGCCGCGAACCGCTTCGTCTCGCAGCGCTTCACCGATTTCCCGACCATGGTCGAGGCGATGAAGTCCGGCCGTCTCGAGGCGGCGTTCCTGATCGCGCCGCTGGCCATGAAGCTGCGCGAGCAGGGCGTCGCGGTGCGCATCGTCTATCTCGGCCACCGGGACGGCTCGACGATCATGGTGGCGACGGACAGCCCGGCGCGGTCGCTCGCCGACCTGCGCGGGCGGACCATCGCCTTCCCGAGCCGGTTCAGCAACCAGTACCTGGTGATGCGCAAGCTGATGCGCGACGCGGGCATCGGGCCCGACGACTTCGCGCTGGTCGAGCTGCCGCCGCCCGAGATGCCGGCGGCGCTGGCGAGCCGCGCGATCGACGCCTATTTCGTCGGCGAACCGCACGCCGCGCGCGCCGAGCTCGACGGCACCGGTCGGGTGCTGCACCACGCCAAGGACATCTGGCCCGGGTTCGTCTCGTGCGTGCTGGTGGTGACCGAGCGGCTGATCGCCGCGGGCGACGAGGCCATCGCCACCGGCCGGATCGCCGTCGGCGACGAGCCGGTGCGCGACCTGGTGCGCGGCATCGCGCGCAGCGGCGCGTGGGCCGAGACCCACCGCCTCGAGGCGGCGCGGCTGGTCGCGCCCTACTTCCGCCAGGACGAGAAGCTCCTGCACCACGTCCTGACCCAGCCGCCGGATCGCGTCAGCTACCGCATGCTCACGCCGAGCATGGAGGAGTTCACCGCGATCCGCGACATGGCGATCGAGGCCGGCATCCTCGGCGCGCCGATCCCGATCCCCGAGCTGCTCGACCTGCGCTTCATCCCGGACGAGATCGCCGAGCTGGACCTCACGGCAGCCGCCGGGGCGCGGCCATGATCGCGATCGTCGGCATGGCGTGCCGGTTCCCCGAGGCCGATGCTCCGGACGAGCTGTGGCGCAACGCGCTGGGCCAGCGCCAGGCGTTCCGCCGCATCCCGCGCGCGCGCCTGCCGCTGGACGAGTACGGCGGCGATGCCGGGCAGGCCGACGGCATCGCCGTGCGCTGCGGCGCGTTCCTCGACGGCTGGTCCTTCCCGCGCGAGCGCTTCCGCATCGCCGCGGCCACCGAGGCGGCGATGGATCCGGCGCACTGGCTGGCGCTGGCGATGGCGGACGAGGCGCTGGCCGACGCCGGCCTGGCGGGCGGACGCGGCCTGCCGCGCGACAGCACCGGCGTCGTCGTCGGCAACACCCTGGTCGGCGACTGGTCGCGCGCGGAATCGCTGCGCCTGCGCCTGCCGTACGTCCGGCGCGCCGCGGCGCGGGCGCTCGCCGAGCACGGCGGCGACCCCGCGCGCCAGGCGGCGACGCTGCGCGGCCTCGAAGAGGCCTTCCGCGGATCGTTGCGCGCGCCGGACGAGGAGTCGCTGGTCGGCGGCCTCGCCAACACCATCGCCGGACGCATCTGCAACCAGTTCGACCTGCTCGGCGGCTGCTACGCCATCGACGGCGCGTGCGCCTCGTCGCTGCTCGCCGTGCACCAGGCGTGCTCGGCGCTCGCCGCCGGCGACTGGGACGCGGCGCTGTGCGGGGGCGTCGACCTCAGCATCGACCCGTTCGAGCTGGTCGGCTTCTCGCGCGTCGGCGCGCTCGCCGTCGATGGCATGCGGGTCTACGACGAGCGCCCGACCGGGTTCCTGCCCGGCGAGGGCTGCGGCATGCTGGTGCTGATGCGCCACGACGACGCGCTGGCGCGCGGGCTGCCGGTGCACGCCCTGATCCGCGGCTGGGGGATGTCCTCCGACGGCCACGGCAGCATGGTGCGGCCCGAGGTCGCCGGCCAGGAGCGCGCGATCGCGCGCTGCTACCGCCGCGCCGGCTGCTCGATCGCGACCGTCCCGTTCTTCGAAGGCCACGGCACCGGCACGGCGGTCGGCGACGAGGCCGAGCTCATCGCGCTGGGTCGCGCGCTGACCGGCGCCGGGGCGACGGGCACCGCGGCGATCGGATCGATCAAGGCCAACATCGGCCACACCAAGGCCGCCGCGGGCATCGCCGGGCTCATCAAGGCGGTCATGGCGGTGCGCACGCGCACGGTGCCGCCCACGACCGGATGCGAACGCCCGCACGCCCTGCTGCGCGGCCCGGACGCGCGCTTGCGCGCCCCCGAGGACGCGGCGACCTGGCCCGCCGGCGCCGCGCCGCGCGCCGGTGTCAGCGCGTTCGGTTTCGGCGGCATCAACGTCCACGCCCTGCTCGAAGGCGTCGGCTCGGGTGGCGCGCGTCCGGCCGCGGGCTCCAGCGGCGAGGCCGCGGCCAGCGCCCAGGACTGCGAGCTGTTCGTGTTCGCCGGCGCCGACGTCGCCGCCTTGCGCGCCGCGCTGCGCGGCGTCCGCGAGCAGGTGCCGGTGCTCGCGCGCTCGCAGCTCGGCGACCTGGCGGCGCGCCTGATCGCGGAAATCGGCGATGGCGCCGTGCGCGCCGCCGTGGTCGCGGCCTCGCCGGACGAGCTGGCGCGATCGCTCGACGAGGTGCTGGCCGCGCTGGACGCCGCTGCGGTCCGCACCGACGGCGGCCGTCCGGGGTTGCGCATGGGCTCCGTCCGGACGCGACCGCGCATAGCGTTCGCCTTCCCCGGCCAGGGCGCGCCCGCGCCGCACGCGCCCGACGCGATCCAGGCGCGCCGCTTTCCCGAGCTCGCGGCGATCGCCCGGCGCCTGCGCCTGGCGGCGCCGGCCGGCGCCGGCGACACCGCGCTCGCCCAGCCGGCGATCGTCGCCGCCGGCGTGGCCGGGATCGCGATCCTCCAGGCATTCGGCATCGTCGGCGACTGCGCGACCGGGCACAGCCTGGGCGAGCTGACCGCGTTGCACTGGGCGGGCGCGATCGACGAGGGCGCGGCGGTCGAGCTCGCCTCCCGGCGCGGAGCGGCGATGGCGGCCGCCGATCCCGGAGCGATGGCGGCGTTCGCCATCGCCGCCGGGGATGCCGCGGGCATCGCCGGCGACCGGCTCGTCCTCGCGTGCGACAACGCGCCCCGCTCGATCGTGCTCGCCGGCGCCGCCGACGAGATCGAGGCGGGCATCGCCCGCGCCCAGGAGGCCGGCGTCGGGGCCGTCCGGATGGCGGTCGCGCACGCGTTCCACAGCCCGGCGATGGCGGCGCCGCGCGATGCCTTCCGTCCCGCGCTGGCGTGCGCGGCGTGGCGGGCGCCGCGGCGACCGGTGATCTCCTCCGTGCTCGGCCGCGCCTACGATGCGTCGGATCGCATCGCGGAGGTGCTCGAGCGGCAGTTCGTCGCCGCGGTGCGCTTTCGCGAGGCCATCGAGGAGTGCTCGCGTCGCGCCGACCTGGTCATCGAGGTCGGCGCCGGCCGCGTGCTCGCGCCGCTGATCGCGGCCGGGTCGCGGCTGCCGGTCGCGTCGCTCGACGTCGGCGGACGCGGCCTGCGCGGCGTGCTCGACGCGGTCGCCCTGGCGTGGACCGCCGGCGCCAGCGTGCGCTTCGCGCCGCTCGTCGGGCGTTGGACCAGGCCGTTGCCGAGCGCGTGGCGCGGCGACTTCCTCGTCAGCCCGTGCGAACGCGTGGTCGGACCGTCGCCGGCGCCCGCGCCGGCGACGACCGCCGTGGCGCCGTCGGTCGATGACGTGCGCCCGCGCGATCCGTTCGCGATCCTGGTCGCTCTGCTCGCCGAGCGGACGGGCCTGCCCGTCGGCAGCATCGCCGGCCATCACCGCGTGCTCGCCGACCTGCATCTCGGGTCGATGGCCGTGGCGCAGGTGCTGCTGGCGGCGACGCGCGATCTCGGGCTGCCGCCCAGCGCGGCGCCGACCGAGTACGCGAAGGCGACGGTCACCGAGCTCGCGACCGCCCTCGCCGGCTGGGCGCCCGGCGACGACGCGGTGGGTCCGCCCGCGGGGGTCGACCGATGGCTGGCGGCCTTCACCGAGCGACTGATCGACCATCCGCTCGCCGCGGTGCCGACGCCGCGCTGCGACCCGGGACAGCGCTGGATCCTGGTCGGCGGAGAGGACGACGCGGACGCCGAGCGGCTGCGCCGACGGCTCGCCGAGACGGTCGCCGGTCCGGGCGTGCTCGCGATCCTCGGCGCCACCGACGCGTCGCCGTCGCTGCTGCTCGCCGCCCACCGCGCGGTCGAGGCGAGCGCGGCGGCGCGCGTCGTGGTGATCCACCCCGGCAACGGCGGCGCGTGGTCGCGCGCGCTGCAGGCCGAGCTGCCGGACACGGCCGTGTGCGCGCTCGCGATGCCCGCCGGGCGCGCGGCGGACGGCGACGTCGTGGTCGCCGAGGCGCGCGCCGCCGTCGAGTTCGTCGATGCGCGCTACGACGACGACGGCGCGCGTCGCCTGCCGGTGCTCGACGTCCTGCCCGATCGGGTCGCGGACCAGGCCGCCCTCGGACCCGACGACGTGCTGCTCGTGACCGGAGGCGGCAAGGGCATCGCCGCCGAGTGCGCCCTGGCCGTCGCGCGGCGCTGGCGCTGCCGGCTGGTGCTGCTTGGACGCGCCGAACCGGGCGCCGACGCGGCGCTGGCCGAGAACCTCCGGCGCATCGCCGCGACCGGCGCGATCGCCGAGTACGCGCGCGCCGACGTCGCCGATGCGCGCGCGGTGGCGCACGCCTTGGCCGCCGCGCGGGCGCGGACCGGTGCGATCACGGCGGTCATGCACGGCGCCGGCCGCAACGAGCCGCGGCTGCTGCGCGACCTCGACGCGGCGGCCATGGCGCGGACGGCTGCGCCGAAGGTCGCCGGCCTGCGCCACGTCCTCGCCGCCCTCGACGAGGACGCGCTGCGCCTGGTCGTCGGTTTCGGCTCGATCATCGCGCGCACCGGCATGCGCGGCGAGGCCGACTACGCGCTCGCCAACGAGGCCATGGCCGCGGACATTTCGGCCTGGGGCCGAGCCCATCCGTCGTGCCGCGTCCTGACCATCGACTGGAGCGTCTGGTCGGGGACTGGGATGGCCGAGCGGCTGGGCCGCGTCGAGGAGCTCGCGCGACGCGGCGTCACGCCGATCGCTCCCGACGAGGGGGTCCGGGCGCTCGTCGACCTGCTGTCGCGCCCGACCCCCGACCGCGTCGTCGTCTGCGGGCGCTTCCCGGAGACGCCGGCGTTGCGCCATCGCACGATGGCGCTGCCGCTGCTGCGCTTCCTCGAGCGCGCCGTCGTCGCCGTGCCGGACATCGAGATCGTCAGCGCCTGCCGCCTCGGGCTGGCCAGCGATCCGTACCTCGGTGACCATCGCCTCGACGGCCAGGCGCTGCTGCCGGCGGTGATGGCGCTCGAGGCGATGGCCCAGGCGGCGACGCCGCTGCTGCCGGAGTCGGTCGGCGAACGGATGGTGTTCACCGATGTCGCCTTCCGCCAGGCGGTGGTCGTGGCGGACGAGGCGACGGTGCGCGTCGCGGCGCTGCGCCGCGACGGCGCCGTCCGTCTCGCCATCCGCAGCTCGACCACCGGTTTCGCGGTCGAGCACGTCGCCGCGACCTGCGCCCGCGGCCCGGCGCCGGCGGCGCCGGCGGCGACGGTCGATGGCGACGCGCTGGCGATCGAGCCGGCGCGCGATCTCTACGGATCGCTGCTCTTCCACGGCGGGCGCTTCCGCCGGGTGGCGCGCTACCTCCGCCTCGGCGCGGGCCATTGCCTGGCGGAGCTCGGCGACGCGGCCGCCGGTCCGTGGTTCGAGGCGCGGGCGCCGCAGACTGTGCTGCTCGGCGATCCGGCGGCGCGCGACGCGGCGCTGCACGCCGTGCAGGCGTGCATCCCCGGATCGGTCGTGCTGCCGGTGCGCGTGGCGCGGGTCGTCTGCGCGCCGCCGGGGCTGATCGCGCGTTTCGTCGACGCGCGCGAGCGCGGGCGATCCGGCGACGGCATCGTCTTCGACATCGCGCTGCTCGACCCGGCCGGCGCGGTGATCGAATCGTGGGAGGGGCTCGAGCTGCGCGTCGCCGCCGCGTTCCACGGCCCGCTCCATCCGCTGCTCGCGGGGATCTGGCTGGAGCGCCGGCTGCGCGACGCCGGCTTCGCCCAGCCGATCGCGGTCGCGGTCGAGACCGGCGGCGAGCGCGAGGAGCGACGCGGCCGCGCGCTGGCCCGCCTCGCGATCGCCGCCGATCGCACATCGCGCCGTCCGGACGGCAGGCCGGAGCACGCCGACGGCGACCTGTCGATCAGCCACTGCGGGGATCTGAGCGTCGCGGTGCGCGGCGCGCTGCCGGTCGGCTGCGACGTCCAGGACCAGGATCCGCGCCAGCGCGCCGACTGGATCGACCTGCTCGGACCCGGGCTGGCGGCGCCGTGGCGCGAGCTGGTCGATGGCCACGGCGAGACCGCGGCCCTGGCCGGCGCGCGGATGTGGACCGCGCGCGAGAGCCTCATCAAGTGCAGGGCCTCGGGCTTCGCGCCGCTGACCATCCGCGAACGGCGCGCCGACGGCACCGTGCTGTTCGCCGGCGGCGAGCGCATCGTCGCCTCGATCCCGCTGCCGGCGATCGCCGGCCGGGCATCGCTGGTCGCCGCGGTGGCGTCGCCATGAGGACCTTCGATTACCGCCACGTCGTCTGCTTCCAGGAGACCAACGTGGTCGGCAACGTGTACTTCGCGCACCACCTCGCCTGGCAGGGCCGCTGCCGCGAGTCGTTCCTGCGCGAACGCTGCCCGACGGTGGCCAGCGCGGTCGCCGGCGGGAGCCTGTTCCTGGCGACGCGCCACGCGTCGTGCCGCTACCACCACGAGGTGGCCGCCTTCGACGAGATCGTCGTCGGCATGGCGCTGATCGATCTGCGGCTGAACGAGCTGACCCTCGGCTTCGTGTACCGGCGCGGCGACGAGACCGTCGCGGTGGGCGAGCAGGGCATCGCCTGTCTCGTCCGCCGCCCCGATCCGGTCTCCGGACGCGCGATCGCCGAGCCCGTGCCGGTGCCCGACGCGCTGCTCGAGGCGTTGCGGCCGTACCGCCAGGAGCTGCGTCATGGCCGATGAGCGCTGGCGCCACGCGCTCGCGCCGCTGCTGGCGGCGACGGCGATGATCGGCGGTTTCCTCCTGGCGCGGCTGCCGGAAACGCCGCCCGACGAGCGCCGCGCGATGGCGGCGCGCTTCGCCTTCGAGCGGTCGATCCTGCCGACCGCATCGCCGGGCGACGCGCGCTCGGTGCGCGTGGTGCACCCGGACCTGCGCGGCATCGCCGGGTGGATCTCGACCGTCGGGGCCGCGGCGGCGCTCGGCGATCTCGACGGCGACGGCGTCGACGACGAGTGCGTCCTGGTCGACCCGCGCACGGATTCGGTCAGCGTCATCGCGCTGGGCGAACCGGCGTCGCGGCCGTTCGCGCTGACGCCGGGCGGCGTGGCCTACGCCGCCGACCGCACCGCGCCGATGGGCAGCCTGATCGGCGACTTCGACGAGGACGGGGCCGCGGACGTGCTCGTCTACTACTGGGGGCGGGCGCCGATCGCGTTCCTGCGCACCGCCGGCGGCGATGATCTCGGCGGCGATGGTCTCGACGCCGCCGCGTTCGTCGCCGTCGACGTCGTGGCCACCACGGCGCGTTGGTACACCAACGCGGCGACCCAGGCCGACCTCGACGGCGACGGCCACCTCGACCTGGTGTTCGGCAACTACTTCCCGGACGATTCCGGCGTCCTCGATCCCGACGGGACCGGGCGCTTCGCGATGCAGCACGGCATGTCGCGCGCGACCAACGGCGGCGCCGACCGCGTGCTGCTGTGGCAGGCGCCATCGGCGCCGGCGCGCATCGCCTACGCGGCGTGCGACGACGCGATCCCCGCGGTCTGCTCGACCGGATGGACCCTCGCGCTCGGCTGCTGCGACCTCGACGGCGACCTGCTGCCCGAGCTGTACCTCGCCAACGACTTCGGGCAGGACCGCCTGCTGCACAACCGCTCCCGGCCTGGCCGCGTCGCCTTCGCGCTGGTCGAAGGACGCCGCGGCCTGGCGGATCCGCGCTCGAAGGTGCTCGGACGCGATTCGTTCAAGGGCATGGGCGTCGATTTCGCCGACCTCAACGGCGACGGCATGCCGGACATCCTCGTCAGCAACATCGCCGACCGCTTCGCGCTCGAGGAGAGCCACTTCCTGTTCGCCAGCGATGGACGCGCGACCGCGCTCGCGGCGGGCGAGGCTCCGTACCGCGACGTCAGCGAGGACATCGGCCTGTCGCGCAGCTCATGGGCCTGGGACTGCAAGCTCGACGACTTCGACGATGACGGCGTGGCGGAGGCCGTGCAGGCGCTCGGCTTCCTGAAAGGCGACGACGACCGCTGGGCGGAGCTGCAGGAGCTGGCGATCGCGAACGACGACCTCGTCGCCGATACGCGCGCGTGGCCGGTGCTGCTGCCGGGCGACGCGTTGTCGGGCGACGTGCGCACCGCGTTCTTCGCCCGGGACGGGTCCGGCCGCTACGCCGACCTCGCCGCCGACCTCGGCTGGCCGATCGGCGAGGTCGCGCGCGGCATCGCCATCGGCGACGCGGACGGCGACGGCCGGCTCGACCTGGTGATCGCCGCGCAGTGGCAGGACAGCGTGCTCTGCCTGAACCGGACGCGCGCGGACAACGCCTTCCTGACGCTGCGCATCCTGCAGCCGCTCGCGGGCGGCGACGGTCGCGCCGCGACGCGCCATCGCCCGGCGATCGGTGCGCATGTCGTCGTCCGGGACGCCGACGGCGGCAGCCGCCACGCGTGGATCGACGGCGGCAACGGCCACTCGGGCAAGCGCGCGCCGCAGGCGCACTTCGGGCTCGGCCGCGACGCGCGGCCGCGCGCGATCGAGATCGCGTGGCGCGACGCGCGCGGCATCCACCGCCACGCCTGCCGACTCGCTCCGGGCCGCCACACCATCCTCCTCGACGCCGGGAGCGCGCCATGACCGTCGACCGTCCGCCGGTCCGCCCGGTCGCGGCGCTGCGCCGCTTCGCGATCGCCATCACCGTGCTGAACCTGCTCGGGCACTCCTGGCTGGGGTTCGAGCAGTCGTGGCTGCAGCCCGTGGCCGCGCTGCTCACCGCCTACGGGCTCGAGCTGGCGCTCGAGGCCGCGTCGGCGTGGGCCGCGCGGCGCCGCCCGCGCTTCGCCGACGGCGTCGGCGCGTTCATCGATTCGCTGCTCGCGGCGCACATCACCGGCCTGGCGGTCGCGATGCTGCTCTACGCCAACAGCAGGGTGTGGCCGGTGGTGTTCGCCACCGCGGTCGCGATCGGATCGAAGGCGCTGCTGCGCGTCCCGACGAGCGGTGGCCGGTGGCGCCACGTGATGAACCCGTCGAACTTCGGCATCAGCGTGACGCTGGTGCTGCTGCCGTGGGTCAGCATCGCGCCGCCGTACCAGTTCACCGAGGCGTTGTCCGGCTGGGGCGATTGGGCGCTGCCGGTCGTGATCGTGGTCAGCGGCTCGTTGCTCAACGCGCTGTTCACCCGCCGCATCACGCTGATCCTCGCCTGGCTCGTCGGCTTCGCCGGCCAGGCCGTCGCGCGTCACCTCCTGACCGGCGCGTCGCTGCCGGCGGCGCTCGCGCCGATGACCGGCGTCGCCTTCGTGCTGTTCACCTTCTACATGATCACCGACCCGGCGACGACGCCGTCGTCGCGACGCGGGCAGATCGCGTTCGGCGTCGGCGTCGCCGCCGCGTACGGCGCACTGGTCAGCCAGCACGTGGTGTTCGGCATGTTCTTCGCGCTCACCGGCGTGTGCTGCGCGCGCGGAGCTCTGCTGGCGATCGGCGCGCGGAGGCGCACGCCGCTCGCGGCGGCGCAGGAAGCGCCGTACGCGATGCCGGCCTGAGCGTACGGGCTGGCGACGACCGCACGATGCGGCGCGGGTCGCCTCGTGGCGGCCGCCACGCGGTGGCGGGGGGCCGACGCCTAGCGGGACAACAGGAGATCGATCGAATCCCGGCTCGCGGCGAACAGCATCGCCGTCGTCGGTGGCTCCGTCCGGGGCGAGCGGACGATCTCCAGGTCGATCCGGTACGACCGGCCGGCGACCCCATCGACCAGCGTCGCGCTATGGCACGAGGTCCCGGCATCCGCTCTCGTCACCACGCTGCGATAGGTGGACGTGATGGTCTTCGACGGGTTCCGCAGCACCGCTTCGGCCGCTGGACCTCCGGCGCGGTCGCCCGCATCGCGCGCGCCGCCGACGTCGCGGACGAGCGGAACGATCGGTCCATCCGGCAGGCCGAAGATCGTCCGGTGGTTCACCGGCACCGTCGGGAGCGTCGGGTGCGGGACGGGCGTCAGCATCGGTCGCATCGCCCGGTCGCCGGGGAAGGCTATGCCGAGTTCCGAACCGGAGTCCGTCCTCAGGTCGTCGCGCAGCGCGAGCAGGGTCGGCTCGCGATCGCGCGCGAGCCGGACCGCGTGCACCGAGACCACGGCCGAGCCATCCCCCCAGTAGCGGCTCGAGACGAAGCAGAGATCGACATCGCCGCCTGCCGTGGTCTCGGCGATGCGCGCTTTCACGCGAGCGTGGAGGTGCGCGTACCAATCTCGTGCCGATGGGTCCGCCGCGACGACGGGCGCGGCAACGGTCAGGGCGGCGACGGCGGCGATGAGGAGCATCATCGCCGTCCGACCTTCCACAGCGCGAAGCCCAGGGCCGCCGTCGACAGCCAGCACAGGATCATGCCGCCGCCGCAGAGCAGCGCGTAATCGACGAGCGGCCGGAGACCGCTCGTGGCCAGGCAGGCGAGGGCGACGCAGAACAGCGCCGTCGCCAGCGCGCTCGCCGACAGGCACTCGAGCATCGCGCGGTAGGACGAGCCCCGAGCGCGGCGGCGCTCGATGAGCTGGACGCTGTGATCCAGTCCGGTCCCCGCGATCTGCGAGACGAAGAGGCTGCCCGCGATGCCGAGGGTGATCGAGAACGCCGAGCAGACGGCGAGGACGGCGACGGTCGCGAGCAGGCAGGGCAGGAGCGCGTACAGGGCCAGGCGTCGATCGCGCCAGTACAGGGCGATGATCATGGCCGCGGTCGCCGTGAACGTCGCGAGCGCGGCGACGAGCTGGCCGCGGGCGGTGAGCTGCACGAGCTCCTTTCCGAGGGGTATGGACCCCGAGAAGCGCGCCGCGACGGATTCCGGCAGCGAGGCGGTCGCGGTCACGACCTCGTCGAGCGTCCGGCACAGCGGGCCGTACTCCATCGATGGGCACAGGCAGACGAGCCGCGCGCTGCGCGCGTCCGCGGACAGGAGCCGGCTGGCGAAGGACGGCTGGGCCATGGACGCGAGGAACACGCGTTGCTCCGGCGACAGCTCCGCCGCGTCGCCGCCTGCCGGCAGCGCTGCGTCGCCGACCAGATCGAGCGCGGACAGCGTCGCCCCGACGCCGCTGCATCCACCGACCGCGCGCTGCGCGCGCGCGAGGACGTCGAGGCCGGCCTCGGACAGGAAGTAGAGCGGGACGCCGGAGCTGAGGTCGACGCACAGCGTATTCGCTCCGAGGCCGATGGGTCCGAGGGCGCGCGCGCCGCCGACGACCGGCCCCTCGCGTTCGAGGTTGTCGAACCAGGTGTCCTCGAACCGCACCCGCACCGCCACGACCGCCAGCGCCGCGAGGGCGGCCGTGAAGGCGATGGCGATGGGACCGCGCGCGCAACGGCGGACGAGGGCGCGCGTCATGCCTTCCGCCGAAGCGATCGGCGACCGCCGCCCCAGGTCGCCGATGCCGATCAGGCGGATGAGCGCCGGCAGCAGGGTGACGGCCGCGGCGAGAGCGATCAGCGAGCCGATCGTCAGTTGCAGGCCGAAATCGGCGACCGCGCGGTTCGGCGAGAAGGAGAGGAACACGCTTCCCAGCGCCGACGTCGCATGCGCGACGACCAGCGCGCGAAGCACCGGCGCGCCGATGCGACGCGGCCCGGTCTGACGCGCGAGATCGATGAGCAGGTAGATGCTGTCCGCGGCCGCCGCGGCGAACGTGACGACCGGCGCGACCGCGGCGTAGAACCCGGGAGCGCCGCTGATCCACGCCATCGACCCGATCGCGCAGAACGTCGCGGATCCGCAGCATCCGATGGCGATCGCGGCGGCGCGCGACGACCCCGTCGCCACCCACAGGATCAGCGTCATCGCCAACGCCGCGAGCGGCCCGACCAGCGCCAGGGTCCTGACGAGATCGTCGAGAAGGGCGATCTCGGCTGCCGCCGTCCCGGTGACCCAGACCGACTCGTCGTCGGCGAGCGCATGGTAGACGCGGTTCCGCTCGGCATCGGATGCGGCGCTGACGTACAGCACCTCGCCGTCATGGCCGCCGAACAGCGCCATGACGCGCGCGTCGGTGTGCGGCCGCATGAAGAGCTTGCCGTCGCGCGCGACGGCCTGCAGGCAGTCGAGACGCGTCGTCACCTGGGCATCGCCCAGGCCGCATCGCTCGACGACGCGCTGTCGGAACTCGCGCAGCTCGGCATCGCCCGACCTCGGGCCGCGCCGCACGACGACGAGGTCGCGGGATGGTCCGAACAGACGCACCCCGTCGCGCTCGGCGGCGTACGCGTCGCCTTCGGTGGCGTAGAGGCTGATCGCCGAGATCGCCGCGAGCGGGGCCAGGCCGCCGGCAGCGAGGCCGAGCGCGACGAGCCACGCGGCGACGGTGATCCATGCGGCGGCGCGGGTCACGGGTGCTCCCAGCCGCCGCAGATCGCCATGGATCGCTGCTGTCGCCGGCGGGGGATGGCGACCCGGGAGGTTGCGACGGCGCGTTCGCGACGACCGCGCGCGACGCGCCGGCTCATGCGACGCCAGCCGCGGCGCCGATCGCGACGTGGAAGGCGTACAGCACGGGCGGGTCGAGCGGTTGCACGGTTCGCAGGGCGATACGCGCGCTGCTCTGGCCGGCGTGGAGGTCGCACACCCCGACGTGCGTTCCGCGAGGCAGGCGCCATCCGAATTCAGCCGGACCGCTACCGATGCCGGGTTGCATCGCGAGGAGCGTCAACGCCGACAAGCGCGGATGCGCGAACGCGAAGACGCCGGGGACGTGGGCGAACCCGCAGGCCCGCGGCGGACCTTCCGCCAGGCGGGATGGGAACGCGGCGACGATCGCTGGCCCGTGGACGGCGCCGGTCAGGCTGCACGCCACGGTTCCGCTGGGCGGCGAAGATGGTTCGAGCGGAACGGGCCACCGGCAGTCGGGCCGCATCGCCGCCGAACGTTGGCGGAAGATCCCCGGCGCGCACCCCACATGCCGCCCGAACGCGGTGGTGAAGCTGCCGACGCTGCCGCAGCCCAGCGACGCCGCGATCGTCGCCACGGTTTGGTCGGTCTCGAGGAGCAGCCGCTTCGCCTCCTGGAGCTTCAACGCCGCGTGGAACCTCCCCGGCGTGATCCCGGTCCGGTTGCGGAAGAGCCGCAGGAAGTGATACGGGCTGAGCGCGACCGATTCCGCGATGTCGCGGATGGATGGACGGCGACGCAGGTTGCGCCGCATGACGTCGATCGCGTCGCGGATGATGGCGTCCGGATCCTGCGCGGTCGGCGCGATGGCATGCGGTGCCACGACGTCCGGTCCCGCCGCGAGCGTCGGGCCGCAGCCGCTCGTCGATGGCGTCGTCATGCGCCGTCGCCGATCGCCGGGCGCACCGGTCCGACGGCCTGCGGCCGCAGCGATCGCCGATCAGCGATGCGTCCGCGCACCGGTGGCGATTCGCGCCGCGTCGGTGCGCGCTGGCCGACACCGGGCGTCGCGGCGCGGTCGGTCCGCCTGCTCGCCGCGTGGCGCATAGACATGGTCGCGACCGTGGTCGCCAGCCCGAGACCGCGCAGCGCGCCGTTGCGCTGCGGTCGCCGGCATCCGCAGCGGGGCGATCCGTTTACGTCCACGTGTTCTCCGCGCGTGCAGGGATAGCGATGGCGCTGACGAGGCAAAGATGGTTACGGGTCCCGCGAACACGGCGACTTCTCGAGGATTGCTCGCTCACGCGGTGGCGCGCGCGATACGACCTGCCCAACCACGTCGGCGACCATCGGAGCATCCCATGCATCTCAGCCGCCTCTTCCCCATGTCCGTCGCGTGCATCCTCCTCGCGGTTGCCGCCGCCGGTGCCGACGCCGCCGAGGAAGGACTGCGCGCGCGGTATTACGTCGGCCTCCAGCCCTCGGGCGCGCCGATGGTCGAACGCTGCGACGGCACCATCGATTTCGATTGGGGGGTCGGGTCGCCTGCGCCCGAGCTCCCGCCCGACCGCTTCTCGATCTGCTGGACCGGGTGGGTCGTCGCCCCGAGCACGGGAACGTATGTGCTGACGACGAGGACCGATGACGGCGTGCGACTGTGGGTCGGCGGCCGGCTGCTGGTCGACGCGTGGCGGGACCAGCCGGCCACCGAGTGGTCGGGCTCGATCGCGCTCGTCGAAGGCGTGGCGACGCCGATCCGCATGCACGTCTACGAGAACGGCGGCCTCGCCAGCGCGCGGCTCTTCTGGCAACGCGAGGGCGAAAGCCGCAGCGTCGTCCCGTCGTCATGCCTGCGCTCGTCGCCGCCCCCGTCGGTGCCGAGCATACCGGGCGCCAGCACGACCTCGCCGGCGACGATCACCGGGGAGGGCTGGGAGTCGGTGGGCGTCTGGGCCGATGGGGCGTCGTGCGCGGTGGCGCGCCTCGGCGACAGAGCCTTCTACGCCTTCGCGCCGCTGCGCGCGGATGGCCCGACCGCGGTCACCGTCTCCGGGCCCGGAGGCGGCGCCTCCGCGCACGTCACCTGGGAACCGACCCGCGTCGACACGGCCTTCACCCGCGTGCTCCGCCGCGGCGACAGCCTGCTGCTCGACGCGGACCAGACGGGCATCGTGACGATCGTCGATCCGGGCGGCTCCGCGATCACGCATGAGCTGGCCCATGACGCGCTGTTCCCGGTGCGATTCGACGCCAGTGGACGCTATGCGGTCCGCTTCACGTCGGCGGACGGCTCGACCGAGTCGGATGCCATCGCGGTGTCGGTGCGGTTCCCGTCGCCGCTCGCCGCCCAGACCGAATTCGAGCGGACGGCGGTCGCCGAGGTGCTGCCCCAGGACGCCCCGATCGTGCTGACGTCGAGCGACGATGCGAACGCCGTGGTCGTCGATCGCGGCATCGTCGACGGTCGCCGCACGTTCACCGTCCGACCGCGCACCACGGATTTCGCCGCGGTCGTGGCCCGCACGCCGTCGGGCGACATCATCGCGGCCGAGCCGATCGCCGCGTTCTCGGTCGAGTACAACGCGCGCTACGGCCTCTTCAGCTACGACGAGACGATGCGCACCGGGCTGGGTTCGATCATCATGAAGCCATGGATCAAGGGCCTCGGCCTGCGCCTCGTCGCGCAGTCGGCCGAGATGACGTTCGCGGGCGGGGTCAGGGACCTGCGCCTGTCGACCGATGACATGGAGCCGGGCCCGTACCGCGGATCGGGCATGCTGGTCTACAAGATGTTCAACGTGTCGCCGCAGGGCTTCGGGTGCCACCGCATCTTCTTCAGCGGACCGGGAGGACCGTCGGCGCTCCCGCCCTCGGACATGGGGCCGGTGGCGATCCCGGGCGCGGACGAGTGGGAGGCGATCGTCGGCGAGTCGGGCCTGCTCAACCCCGGACACCTCAAGCTCGCCATCCACGTGAAGGACTGCTCGGGAGCGCGCAACTGCAGCTGGTACTCGCGAGCGATCGCCGGGATCGCATCCGACGCGGCGCGCTTCGCCGGTCGGCCCGCCATCGATGAGCAGCCGATGCCCGCCCCCGCGCCGCTCGAGCTCGAGCGCGGCGCGATGCGCACCGTCGACAGCACCTCGACGCCGGTCCAGATAGCGCCGAACCTCGCGATCGCGCGCTGGCGCGACTCCAACTTCCTCGGCGTGGATACGCGCCTCGGGCGCATCATCGCCGCCCAGAACCTGGACAGGGCGCTGCTGCCGAACAACGAGAACTCGATCGCGTTCGTGTTCGGCAACGGCGACGGATCCTTCTTCCCCGTCTACCTCGATTGGTACGTGATCTGGACCTTCCAGGACCTCGGCCTGGCGACCTTCAACAGGGAGCCGTTCCGGATCGTCTCGAGGGCTCCGTTCGACACCATCCCGCCGCGCTTCGTCACATTCACGAACCACGAGGACGTGGACTTCTTCGATGTGGCCGATCCAGGCGGAGCGCCGGTCTGGACCCTGCGCCCCGGCATGTTCATCGTCTTCGAGAAGCGCGACGTGATCCTCTCCGGAAGCCTGCTGCGTCCGCGCGTGGTCTTCGTCGTCGCGGACCCCGACAACCTTACCGCCGATGAGCTCGAGGTGATCGACATCGTCGCAAGCGAGGGCGCGCAGCTCGAGATCGTGCGTCCGACCGACTGGGCCGGGAGCGTGCCGTCGCTGGTGATCGTCTCGGGCACGAGCGAGGGCTTCGATCCATCGCCGTACGCGGCGAGTCCGATCCTCACGCTGCGCCCGGACGTCTACGCCGCGTTGCGCCTGGCGCGCCGTCCCGGGCGGAGCCTCTCGACCGGGTCGGTGCGCATCTCGGACAACAACCATTTCGCCACCGAGGGCCGTCCAGTCGGGACGTATTCCTCCGGCGCGCCGCTGATCGTGCAGTCGCTCGACGACGACGTCGGGCAGGGCATCGGCGACCTGGTCATCGAGGCCGGGCCGACGGATCGGTGGGACCGCATCCTGAGGGCGACCAAGGCCGGCCTGCGCGACGTCGAGCAGCAGACCGTCCCGGCGAACCGGCTCTTCCTCGGGCTGCCGATCGCCGGCTCCCCCTTCGGTCTCGATGCCCGCGAGATCTTCCGCCGGTCGATGCTGTGGACCCTGCAGTCGTCGGCGATCGCCGCGCGGCGGCCGGAGGAGATCCGGTCGGGCGGATGGACGCTGCGCATAGCGATCTCGCGCGATGAGTTCCTCCCGGGTGTCGGGACCGATCCGGCGCAGACCTCTGCGCTGCTCGCGGGGATCACCTCGGACGACGATGGCCCCTCCGGCTGGAACGCCACCGTCGCGCCGGTGCTGCGCCCCGAACACGTCGTGCGCCTCGGCGACCGCCTGCTCGAGGTCCACGTCCCCGCCGTCCCCGGCTACCAGATCGACGAGCCCGAGAGCATCACCGTGACCATCGATGAACGGCTGCTCGCGACGCGCGACCAGTTCCCCGCCGACGTCGAATACGCGATCTCCAGCGAGGCGCGCGTCGTGATCCTGCCGGACGGCGCCCCCGACAGCGCCATCAGCGGGATCCGCGCCGTCGCGAAATCGCGGATCACCGTCCTGCCCGCGTCGAGCCCCTAGGTGACGAGGTCCATGACGGTCCCCATGATGATCGCCGCAGCGCTCGCCGTCGCGTCGCGCGCGTACGGGGCGGAGAGCGGAGGAGACATGGCGGCGACGAACATCACACCGTGCGCGGACGGGCTCGTCATCGTCGCGACGTCTCCTGGGCCGGGCCGCGACGCCGGCATCCGCGAGCTCGACGTGATAACGATGGTCGACGACCAACCGGTCGCCACCGTCGAGGAGTTCCGGGCGGCGATCGCGGCCGACGGCGAGCATCGCCTCGCGATCGCGCGGCCGGACGGCGAGCCGCGCATCGTCGCCACGTCGGCGAAGCGGCTCGATGCGCGGATGCTGCCGGCGAAGGCGGGCGAGCGGATCGATCTGGTGCCCGAGCGCACGCGCCAGCTGGGAGCGGCGATGCTGAAGCGCCCGGCTCCGGTGTCGCATTGGTTCGAGTTCTCGATGGGCGACACCGTGGTGGGCGCGGAGCGCTTCGCGGTCGTCGTCGATGGCGAATCCTTCGGCTACATCGACGAGGCCGCCTTCGAGATGGGCCCCGAGCAGCGTTGGCACCTGTGCGAGCGCGGATCCGGGCCGCTCGCGGATCATCTCCCGAACGCCTACGCCTTCTTCAGCAACGGCGAGCGTCAGATCGGAGGCGTCCGCGCGTCGGACTCGGCATGGCGCGTGACGAACGCCGCGGGAGCGCAGGCCATGGCAGCGGCCGATCAGCTGGTCCTGCCCGAGTACTACGCGATCTGGCTCCCGATCCTGCTCGCCGACGTCCGCGTCGGCGATGTCGTCCACTACCGGACGCTGCGGCCCGACGGGGTCAGCCCGTACCTCAGCGCCCTCGCCGTCGTCGGGCAGGAGGACCTCGCGATCGCCGGCGTGCCGACGCGGACGACGCGATTCGAGGGCACCGAGCTGGGTGCGGTCGTGCGCACGACGTGGGTCGACGATCGCGGGGTGCCCGTGCTGGTCGACTTCTCCGGGGCGCGCATGGCGGTGGCGACCGAGGCCCAGGCGAAGAGCAGGGTGTGGAGCGGCTTCGCGTTCCAGGAGGGTTCCACGCATGCGCCCTGACCCCCGTTTCCGGATCGCCGCGACCGCGGCCGCCGCCATCGGCGCCGTCGCGCTCACCGCCGCGTTCGCGATGCGCGACGACCGCGGCGGCGCGATCGCGGTCGCGCCGGCGTCGGCCGCCGCGGCGATCGATCGGGTGGAGGTGGTTCACCCCGCGGATCCCGCCGCGATCGACTACTACGCGTTGAGCGAGGAGGTGATCCTGACCGGCGCCGTCGAGGATGTGTTCACCCGCGAGGCGCTCGCGCGCAGGCTGCAATCGGAAACCACGGCGCACCTCCTGCACATCGCGTACGAGAAGCGGTACGCGTTGTGGGTGCGGAACGAGGCGCTGAACAACCTGTTCTGCTCGTCCTACAAGCGATCGCTCGCCGGGGATGTCGAATCCATGCTCGGCGATCCGGCGGAGTCCTCGCCGATGCAGGCGTACCTCATGCAGTTCGCCTACAACCTCGCGATCGATGGCGCGATGGACACGTCGCGCGCGATCGCGCTGCTCGTCCCGCGCCTGGAATCAGGGTCGTCCGAAGTGGTTTCACGGGCGGTCACGTACCTCGCCGATCTGCGATGGGATGGGATGCGCGCCTGCATCGACCGGCTGCTGCGCGAACCGAGCGCCGTCGAGGCTGACGCGCTGCGGGCGATCCCGGCGCTGGGCCGGGTCGCCGACGAGTACCACCCGATCATCGTCGATCGCCTGGCGCGCGCGAACGGTTCCGTCCTCATCGCGGCCATCGTGGTCGCCGGCGAGCTGCGCCTGCACGGCTCGGTCGCCCGCCTGCGCGAGCTTGCCGGATCATCCGAGCTCGACGTCGTCGACGCGGCGCGCCATGCGCTCGAGCGCATCTCCGCAGCCGACGCGGGCTGAACCGCTGCGGCGCGACGGATCGTCGCTGCGACGCGCCGATCCGATTCCAGCCGACACGCCTCGCCGTCGAGACCACCGTCGGCGGATGTTGCGGCACCCGTGACGGCGAACGATGCTCCCGCGCCCATCGACAGGCGATCAGAACCCGCCGGCTCAACAACGGAGGTCTCCATGAAGCTGCTCGCGCTCCTCGCCGCATCGATGGCCTTCGGCCCCGCCGCGCTCGCGGCCGATGATGCGGTCGCGAAGCCGACCAGCGCCACGTTCCACGTACGCCAATCGACGGTGCTTTCCGACATCCCCCCGGGGACCAAGCTCGTCGAGTGGTGGATCGCCATACCCGGCGACAGCCGCTATCAGGACATCCTCGACTTCCGCGTCGTCCCCGGGCCCGGCGCGTGGCGTATCGTCACGGAGCCCGAACACGGCAACCGCTTCCTCTACGTCGAGGTGGCTGATCCGCGAACCGGCAGCCTCAGCGCCACCGTCGAATTCACCGTGCGCCGCGAGTCGACAGCCGTGGAGGTCGACCCGGCGATGGCGGGGCCGATAACGGACAGCCATCGCCGGATCTTCGCCGACGAGCTGCGGCGCGATGCGCCGCACATGCGCGTCGATGACGCCATCCAGCGTATGGCCGACGAGACCTGCGGCGGCGAGGACAACGTCGCGACGCAGGCGCGCCTCCTGCTCGACGCCGTCGCGGATCGCGTGAACCACTACTCGATCGATCCGTCGGTGCCGAAGTGCAGCCCCGGCGACGCCGAGGCATGCCTGGAGCAGGGCGGCGGCTGCTGCACCGACCTGCACTCGCTCTTCATCGCGCTCGCGCGGGCGCGCGGGATCCCGGCGCGCCTGCAGGTGGGCTACCGCCTGCGCGAGGCGAACGTCGGCAAGGAGGTGGATCCCGGCTACCGCTGCTGGGCCGAGTACTTCGTGCCCGCGTATGGATGGATCCCGACCGACATCGTCGAGGCGGACGATCCGGATGGACCCGGCCGCGCGCGTTGGTTCAGCGGTCTGACCGAGCGCCGCGTGTGGCTCAACCAGGGCCGCGGATTCGACCTCGCGGGCAGCGCCGCCACCGCTCGTCGCGTCGACACGATGGTGGTCGGGCATGCCGAGATCGACGGCGAGCCGGCGCGCGTGCTTCCCGATGCGACCGGGCAGAGACCCGCGCAGATCACGCGCACGGTGCATTTCACCGCGTCGCGCTGACGAGAGACCCGAAGGGGCCCGGTTGCCGCCTTCCTCGAACCGCGTGTCTTCGAGCTCGATCGCCTCGAGGCGCGACTCCGATTCGATGATCCCGGCGCGCTTACCGGCAAGCTCCCCGAGGCATGTGCTTCCGGCCGAGCTCCGTCATCCGCGAGCCGGCATCCGGGCTCACCAGGTGTCTGGCTCGCCCGGCAGCCGCGCGATCCACACGAAGGTGCCGGCGAACTGCCGCCGGTTGGGCGCCTCGGCGGAGGTCAGCCCGATCGAGCCGATGTCACGCTGGTTCCAGCGGCCGTAGTGGCCGTGCAGGTGCGCGTTGCCCGTCACGTGGTCGGACCACTCGGCCTCGTACCACAGCAGCGACTCCTCGCCGCGGAACTGGAGGAACAGCGCGCGGGATCCGAACACGTCCTCGGCCCCGTCCCCCTGGACCTCGGCCCAGTCGCGGTAGCCACGCGTCGCGCCGGCGCCGCAGGTGATCACGAACGTCGCGATCCCCGAGCGGTGGACGCGGAACCACGACGGGATCGCGGCCTGGTTGAGCGGCGCACGGTCGCCGTCGCGGAACAGGTCCGGGTCGTTCACCACCGGCTGCGGCCACGGCCGGTTGAAGCCGATGATCTGCGCCCACGACAGGCCGAAGCTCGCGGAATCGGCGGGCGAGGCGATCGGCACCGGATTCGGCGCCAGGTCCGAAGCGATCGCGAAGGGCGGGCGCCGCATCGCGTACATCGCATGCCGCGACGCGCGTCCGCCGACGGCGGGGTAGGGCGCGCCGACCGCCGACGACCCATCCTGGCGCAGGACGAGCGGCGCGAGCCGCGCCGGCCACGAGCCATCGAAGCCGCGCGGTCCGGCGGTGCCGTCGCGGACGTCGCGCCAGCCGAAGGTCTCCTCGTCCCAGCCGATGCGCGACGTCTCCTGCACGTACATCAGCGCGGCGCCGAGCATCACCCGCGCCTGGATGTCCTGCCCCAGGCGGTACGAGTCGGCGGTGTCCGCGCGCACGCGCGCCAGGAACGCCAAGGCGAGCGCCGCCATCAGCGCGGTCAGCCCCGCGACCACCACCAGCAGCGCGCCGCGGCGGGCCGACGAGGCGCTCACGGCCACGCCCCGTCGAGGCCGCGGAGCCGGCGCGCGCCGCGCAGCGTCGTCCCGGTGTAGCTCAGGTAGAGCTTGAGCTTCTGGCCGGTGACCGGGCTGATGGCGAGGACCGTGCCGGTGTGGAACTGCCGCCCGTTCGAGATGAAGTGCCGGACGCTGACCCGCAGGTCGGGCCACGAGGTCGGACGCGCCGGCAGCATCGCCAGGCGGCCGTCGCACCACTTGTAGGCGGTGTCGACGTGCCAGTCGGCCGACGGCTTGCCGGTCTGGAGATTGTCCCAGTCCCAGAAGAACCAGGTGCCCCAGAAGGCGCGGTTGATGTCCGGGTTGCCCGTGTACGGGGCCCGCTGCACGCGATCCGGCACGACCACGGTGAAGAAGGCGCCCATGGTCATGCCGATGAAGTCGGTCGGCTTGTCCTCGGCCCAGGCGCGGCTGCGCAGGCGCCCGATGCCGCCCTCGACCGTCTGGTGGTACTCCTCCGGCGTCCGCGCCATGTCCCCCGCCCACAGGGGCTCGAGGTAGTTGTAGATGAGCGACGGCGGCGCGTAGTCGAACAGCGCGTAGTAGCCGAGGTTCGCCGGCACGAGCTTGCAGAACTGGTGCCGCCAGCGCTTCTCGGCGCCATTGAAGCGGGTGGCGTCGGTGTACCCGACGTGGCCGATGAGGCCGAAGTCGCCGTTCGAGGCGGTGGACTGGACGCCGTAGGCGGCCTGGGTCGGGTCCGAATTGCACCACGTGCGCATGTCGCGCCGCCACCACTCCTCGTAGGTCTCCGTGGTGCGGCGGATGGGGCTGAAATCGAAGTTGAAGTCCTCGGTCTGCCGGATCGTCGTCACCTCGAACCGGAAGAACGGATGCTTCCGCACGCGCAGCGGCATGCCGCCCGGGGTCGTCGGGTCGTCGTAGTACTTCCACGTGTCCAGCTCGTCGAGCGCGGCCCGCACGCCGGTGGCGAGCAGCTGGTTCTCGACCGACAGGCGGTTCGACGACGCGACGGTCTGGCTGGCGACGCGGACGGTGACGAACGCGGTCGCGCAGATGCCGCTGCCGATCGCGATGGCGAGCAGCAGCTCGATGAGCGTGAAGGCGCGCAGGCGTGGCAGGCGGCTCATGACTCAGTTCCGGAGGCTGCTGACGAGGCGGCGGTCGTAGAAGTTCCAGCGGCCGATGTGCAGGGCGCGCAGGCGCACGCTGCGCGGCATCGGACCGCGGTCGAAGACCTCGTTGCCGTTGCGGTCCGCGCCCCAGACGCCGAAGTACTGCGCGCGCCAGGCGGGGTCGTTCCGCCGGGCCACGTTCGCGGCGTTGTTCGGGTCGCGGCCGGTCGGGAACTGGTAGCGGGCGGTCCGGGTGGAATCGGTCCACGCCAGGCTCAGATCCGGCGGGAACTGGGCGACCTCGGAGCTGACCAGGTTGCCGCGCGAGTCGATGCAGGCGACGCTCGCGTCGTAGGGGCCGCTCACCGCCTCCTCGAAGTCCTCGTACGCGCGCCAATCCACCGCCCAGACGGCGATCTGCCGGCAGCGCTCGGCGGACTCGAAGGAGGCCGTCAGGTTGCACTGCGACGCGTCGAAGGCGCCCCCGTTCGTGGCCCACGAGGCGTCGATGTGCGCCTTGTTGTCCGCCCGGAAGCCGCCGAGCGGCGCCGAGTAGGCGCGGGCGTAATTGGTCGGGCGACGCGGCGCGGTGATCTTCCACGTCATGTCGCCGGTGCCGTCGCCGACCGGGTGCGGCTTGAAGAGGTCGTACTGCAGCAGCGGGAAGTCCCACGCGCTGGCCCGGTTCAACGGACGCGGCGCGCCCCAGTCGTACGGGTTGGTGCTCGCGTACCGGCGGGTCCACAGGAAGCAGCGCTCGAACAGGTCCCTGGCCCACTGCTCGTCGGCGGGGGTGATCGCCAGGTTGACGCGCTGGTAGCGGCCGGTGCGCATCAGCGCGCCGGCGGCGAGCCAGCGGATGGCCTCGATCTTGAGCGGCGGCGGGTAGACGTCCTCGTTCGTCGGCGACCAGGCGGTCGTGAAGGGCGTCAGGTCGGGCGGTGGCACGGGCACCTCGTAGGGAGCGGTGCCCTCCATCGGAATGCCGAGCTCCGCGACGATCGCCTTGGCCGCGGCCATGTAGTCGAGGATGCGCTGCACGTCCTGCGTGTAGACGTTGCTGGGGAGTCCTGAGTTGTACTCCCACGACGGGCAGGCCTCGGCCATCTTCCTGAAGTTGTCCTGCATCGTCGACGACATGCCGAGGTGGTTCTCGACCCAGTACTTGTACCAGTCCCAGGGGCCGCACCACTGCTGGTGGCCGCCGCCGAACTGGTACATGTTGCCCGTGGCCGGTCCGGACGGGTAGAACACCGAGTACGGCCAGGCCAGGCACGGGTGGTTGGGC
>Ga0196963_10000525_pt1 | contig 34172 bp, 21 predicted proteins | sample S1_5metaG_FD_148600 | JGI IMG/M metagenome (GOLD analysis project Ga0196963, IMG submission 148600) | Soil microbial communities from Anza Borrego desert, Southern California, United States - S1_5 | ecosystem: Environmental > Terrestrial > Soil > Desert | place: USA: California | collected...
GGTAGACGACGCTCGGCGCGGTGGTGATCAGGTCGAGGTCGTATTCGCGGGTCAGCCGCTCCTGGATGATCTCGAGGTGGAGCAGGCCGAGGAAGCCGCAGCGGAAGCCGAAGCCGAGCGCCGCCGAGGTTTCCATCTCGAAGCTGAACGAGGCGTCGTTGAGCCTGAGCTTGGCGAGGCTGTCGCGGAGCTTCTCGAAATCGGCCGCGTCGACCGGGAACAGGCCGCAGAACACCACCGGCTGGACGCGCTTGAAGCCGGGCAGCGCCTCGGCGGCGGGCCGCCTCGCGTCGGTGATGGTGTCGCCGACCCGGGTCTCGGTGATGTCCTTGATCTGGGCGGTGATGAAGCCGATCTCGCCGGCGGCGAGCTCGGGCAGCGGCTCGATCTTGGGGCGGAAGGCGCCGACGCGGTCGACGAGGTGGGTGGTGCCGGCGGCCATGAAGGCGACGCTCTGGCCCTTGCGGATGGCGCCGTCGATCACCCGGACGAGGATGACGACGCCGAGGTAAGGGTCGTACCAGCTGTCGACCAGCATCGCCTTCAGCGGCGAGTCGCGGTCGCCCTTGGGCGGCGGGATGCGGGCGACGATCGCCTCCAGGACCTCGTCGACCCCGAGCCCGGTCTTGGCGCTGGTCAGCACCGCCCCGCCGTCGCGCCAGTCGCCGCCGGCGGGAAGGCCGATAATGTCCTCGATCTCCGTTCGCACCTTGTCGACGTCGGCGGCGGGGAGGTCGATCTTGTTGATCACCGGGACGATCTCGTGGTCGTGCTCGATCGACTGGTAGACGTTGGCGAGGGTCTGCGCCTCGACCCCCTGGGCGGCGTCGACGACCAGCAGCGCGCCCTCGCAGGCGGCGAGGCTGCGGCTGACCTCGTAGGCGAAGTCGACATGGCCGGGCGTGTCCATCAGGTTGAGGACGTAGAGCTCGCCGTCCCTCGCGCGGTAGTCGAGCCGGACCGTCTGCGCCTTGATCGTGATCCCGCGCTCCTGCTCGAGCTCCATGTTGTCGAGCACCTGGCCGTGGGTCATCTCGCGCGCGGTGAGGCCCCCGGTCGACTGGATCAGCCGGTCGGCCAATGTGCTCTTGCCATGGTCGATATGGGCAATGATGGAGAAGTTGCGGATGCGGGACAGCTCGGTCATCTCCCCCGGGCGTTAGCAGGGGAGGCGGGTGCCGCCAACCTCGGCGGAGCCGGCTGGCATGTCGGCCAAAGTTCGAGATCGAGTTCGGACAGGTCGGCGAAATCGGCGCCGTTGACCATGGTCAGCGTCAGCCGACGCGCCGCCGCCGCCGCGAAAAGACGGTTCGGTGACCATGCGCCCGGAGAAGCCGGCGCTCTCCAGGCCTCGTCGCGGGCTGGCGTCGCGGCCTATTATCCCTACATCGGAAGGCGCTTTGAACAGGCCCGCTTCGCAAGATGCCCCTCACCACCAACCTCGACTGGCCCCAGATCGCCCTCTACGCCCTGGTCGGCGCGCTCGTTCTCATGCTGCTGTTCCGGTTGCCCGTCGTCGGCCGACTGCTGCGCTTCGCTTTCTCGCTGGGGCTGCTCGCCGTCGCCTTGTTCATCCTGGTCCAGCAGGCGCCCTACCATCCCCAGCTCGGGCGGGTGGCGGAGCGGTTCGGGCTCGATCCGCAAGAGGTGGTCGGCCGGGAGGTCAGGATCCGGATGGCTCGGGACGGGCATTTCTGGGCTGACGCCACAATCAACGGGGTCAGGCGGCGGATGCTGATCGACAGCGGCGCGACGGTGACCGCCGTGTCCGAGCGGACGGCGTCGGCGGCCGGAGTGGAGGGCAATGACGCGCCGGTGCCGGTCGTGCTGCAGACGGCGAACGGGATGGCACCGGCGCGCGCTGCGAGCGTCGAGGAGCTGCGGCTCGGCACCATTGTCGCTCGGGACCTGAAGGTCGTGGTCTCCCCCGCCTTCGGCGACATGGAAGTGATCGGCATGAATTTCTTGTCGAAGCTCGCGTCGTGGCGCGTCGAGGGACGGACACTGATCCTCGTGCCCCACCATCCGCAGCCGACGACGGAATAACAAAACGATTTTGCAGGTCGCGGGCCGGGGCTCGCCGAGCTGCCGGGAACGGGCGTGAACAACGGTCGTTCAGCCGGCAAGGCCGACTATGAACCAAGGCGAGAAAAGCCATGCCGAACCCCAGGCTCGCCGTCGCCCTGCCGGTTCTCTTGCTCGCCGCTTGCGGCCGCGGAGAACCGACGGCCGCGGACAACAATGTGGTCCATGCGGGGACCAAGGCGCTGGAAGACGCCGTCGCGTCGGAGCCGGGACAGGCCAATGGTTCGATCGAGCCCGGCGCCGACCCGGTCCCGCCGCCGGACGCGGTTTCCCACCCTGACGGCTACCTCCCCGATGCGGCGGAGCCGCCCGCGCCCTCGGCGCCGGCGACGGACAATTCATCCGCTTCCAGGGAGCCGCCGCCGGCGACCGAAGACGAACATATGCGCAACAGGCAGACGAACGGCTAGCGGGTGCCGAGCGCGGATTCACGATCGGCGCGATAACGTCTATGCTCGGCCGCTCCGGGGGGATGCGGTCTATGAGGCGATGGCTGGCCGTGCTGACGACGCTGGCGGCGGGGTGCGGATCGCCCGACTCTCCGCAAGAGCGCGCGCGGGCGGCGCCGCCCGCGACCGCCTTCGAAGGCGCGGGCGCCGCGGGGACCTCGGCGAGGATCGCGCACGGCAAAAGGCTCACAGAGGTGCTCGGCTGCACGGGCTGCCACTGCGGCGACCTCCAGGGAAAGCCCTTCTACGAATTCCATGCGTCGAACCTGACCCGGGATGTTCTCAAATATGACGATGCTGAGCTCGAGCGGCTGCTCCGCGAGGGGAAGAGGATCGACGGCCGGGAATTGTGGGCGATGCCGTCCGAGATTTTCCAGCATCTGAGCGGGCCGGACCTGGCGGCCCTGATCGCCTATCTCCGCACGCTGCCGCCGGGCGGTGCGCCGACGCCGCCGCTGGCGCCGTTCGGCGCCAAGCTTCGCGCCGAGGTCGACGCGGGCAGGGTGAGGCCGGCGTCGCAATGGGTGAAGGACTATCGCGCGAGGACTCCGGTCGATCTCGGCCCGCGCCACGCGCTCGGCCGCTACATCAGCATGGTCACCTGCGCCGAATGCCACGATGCCAGCCTCGACGGGCATGACGGCGAGACTCCGGATCTGGTCGTCGCCGGCCCCTATTCGCGCCCCGAATTCGAGGCTCTGATCCGCAAGGGGGTGGCCAACGGCCCCCGCAAGCTCGGCCTGATGGCCGACGTCGCGCGGGGGCGCTTCGCGAAGCTTACCCCGCGCGAGGTCGACGCCCTCTACGCCTATCTCCAGGCCCGCGCCGAGCGGCCGCAATGAAGGTCTGATTGCCGGGCGGCGGACGACGTGGCAGGACCAGGGCGATGACCGGCTTTTTCCGCGCTCTCGTTCTTCTCGCCGCCGCGGCCCTGCTCACGGCGCAGGCTCCGCCGGCGTCGCTGCGGCAGCCGATCAAGGGATGGGGGCTCGATTATGGCGACACCGCCTGCACCGCCCTCAGGACTTATGGCAGCGCCGCGTCGCCGATCACTCTCGCCTTCCGTCCCTCGCCCAGCGGGTCGGTGGTGCGGCTGGTCGTGGTCCGCCCGGGCCGGGGGCCGCCCGCCCATTATTTCAACGTGACCACCAACATCTCCGGCCATCGCGCGAAGACGACGGGGCTGCGCTTCGCCTCCGCCCGGGCGAAGCAGGACGTGATCTGGATCAACCTCGAACGGTCCGACTTCGACGCTCTGCCGGCCGCCGGGGAGATCGCGATACGCGCCGGCGGAGTCATCAACGAGCGGTTCGCCCTGCCCGGAATCGGCGCTGTGCTGAAGGGCCTCGACGAATGCAATGCAGACCTTCGCCGCCACTGGAATGTCGGCGCGGCCGGCACGCCGCTCGCCTCCTACGCCCAGCCGGTGAGGCCGCTTGCCGCCTATTTCTCGGATTCGGACTATCCCGGCCAGGCGGTGTTCGACGGTGCGAGCGGCCGCAGCGAGATGATGCTGATGATCGACGAGACCGGGGCGCTGAAGGATTGCCTGATCGAGCAGACGAGCGGCATCGCGTCGCTCGACGCGACCGCCTGCGCGGTGCTCATCCAGCGCGCCCGCTTCAGGCCGGCGCGCGATCCGGACGGCCGGCCGGTACGCAGCGTGCTGACCGCCAGCGTGGTTTGGCGCATGCCCTAGGGAACGGTTATTTGCCGCCCCGGACGGGGCGGATCGCGCCGAGGCGGCGGGAGAGGGCGACCAGCGGGTAGAGGAAGGCGAGCGGGCGCGGCAGCGGCAGGGCGACGCGGTCGACCGGGCTGACCAGCTGGCGTCGAAGCTCGGCGAGCTTGAAGCGGAAACCGGGCAGCAGACCGAGCTGCATCAGATGGATGGTGGCGGTGCCGAGCCTGGTGTCGTGCAGCTCGGTGGCGAGCGCTCGGCCGGCGAGCTTGCGCAGGGCGATGGCGAGCAGCCAGCGGTTGACCCGGTCGGCGCGCAGCTCGGCGTCGAGGGCAGCCGGGAGCGGCGTTGCGAACAGGCGCTCGCAGAGCAGCAGCGCCTGGGCTGCGGCGCGGCCCGCGCCGAGCGTCTGGGAGCGTCGGTAGAGCCGCTCGATCTCGGCGGGGGGGGAGTCGCCGATCAGGGCCGCCAGATCGGCAATCCACTTCAGCCGGAACCAGGCGCTCGAGGCGCCGTGGACGCAGAGATAGGCGAACAATTCGTCGTCGGGCAGGGTGGAGAGGAAGCGGCCCCTGGCGACTTCGACGAGGCGGCGCGGCGAGTCCGGGCCGACGCCGGGGAGGAGCATCGGGTTATCGGAGAGGCGAGTATGGAGCTCGACGAACCTGCGGCCCTCGCTCGCGGTCCATACCGATTCCTTCCAGTGCGCATGCCACAGCCGGAGCCGCTGGCGACCGCGCGGCCCGGCCGGTACGGCGAGGCGGTATCCCGCCTGCTCGAGCAGGGCTGCGGCGGCCTCTACGGCTTTCGGGGAGACCAGCAGGTCGATGTCCCAGCCCATCTTCGGGGCGAGCGAGCCGTAGACCAAAGCTCCCAAGCTCACCCCCTTGACGAACAGAGGGTTGAGGCCGGCGCCGTCGAGGAGGGCGGCCAGGCGGAGCGATTCCGCGGTAAGCGCGAGATTCTGACGGGCGATGCGGGCGGCGGCGGCGCGGAGCGGCGCGGCTGCGGATTCGGGGACAGCGATCCCCGTCCGGACGAGCGCGGCCCACACCAGTCCCTCGACCCGGTGGCGCTCGGCGATGCGCCCGGCCAGGTTCCAGTCGATCCCGGCGGCGGCGGCGGCGTCGCGCACCGCGGCGTCGCGCTCCGGCGACGGCGGCCAGCGGCAGCACGCGGCGACGAGCTTGAATTCGGGAGGCAGGTGCACGCGGAAGGCGGCCTTCGCTGGGGAAGGTCTCTCCTAGGCGATGAGGCCGCGGCTGAACAATAGTTGCCTCGGCCGCGGCCAATCCTGTAACGCCCGCGGCCATGGCCGCTCCCGCCACCAAATCGCGCCTGATGCGGCTCGGACCGTCCGATTGGCTGCTCTTCGCCGAGGCGCTGGCGACGCTGGCGGTGGCGTCGGCGGCGATCGCCCTGCTGTCGTTCCGCCGGGTCGCCGCGGCGGCGTCCGCTCCCGCTCGCGACGGGGCCCGGTCCGACGCGCAGACAGTGCGCCGGGTGCGCGGGGCGGTGCAGGGCTGGGCGCGGCGGGTGCCGTGGCGGACGGTCTGCTTCCAGCGCGGCCTCGCCCTCCACTGGATGCTGCGCCGGCGCGGAGTGCGCTCGGTCCTGCTCTACGGCGCGCGCCGCGACGGCGATGGGCTCGCCGCCCATGTCTGGGTCGAGGTTGACGGCGAAACGGTGATCGGCGGCGAGGAAGCGCCCAATTTCGCCTGCCTCGCCCGCTTTCCGCCCGAGGGCGGCTGAGCGCCGCGGCCGTTCGGCCCAATCCCTTGAGGGTGCATGTTTTCCTAGTCTCGCGCTGCGAAGGGCATTAAGGCTCCCGCCGGCAAGAGGTTCCGATCCGACGATGCGGGTGCTAAACAAGGGAGCGCTGATCTGCGCGCTGTCGCTCGTGACGGGCGCGGCGGCGCTTGCCCAGACGCCGGAATCGAGCCTGGCGCCGCCGCCGACCCCGATGCCGCCGCCCATACCGACGCCGCCACCGCCGCCACCGCCGCCCTTCACCACGCCGGTGCCGCCGCCGGCCACGCCGACGCCGTCATCCGCCCAGCGGACGCCGCCCTCTGCGGCGCCGGCGCCAGTGCGGACGCGCCTGCCGCCCGCGGTGCTGCCGCCGCCATCGACCGATCCGCTGAGCATCGATCTCGCAAAGGACCCGATCCTCCAGCTCGCCCGCAGCCAGGCCTCGCCGGAAGCGTTTCGAACGGTCGTCGCCACCGCCGTCGAGCGGCATCCGGCGACCCAGGAAGCCCGGGCGACGAGCGCCGAAGCGGAAGGGGTGGTCGATGAAGCTCACGAAAGGCGGCTGCCGTCGATCGATCTCAGTGTCTCCTCCTACCAGGTGATCGCCCGCGAATTCTCCAACGACCCGCAGAACATCATCGAGCGATCGCGGCCCGCCCACCGCACCGATGCGATCCTCAACGTCTCCCAGAATATCTTCGATTTCGGAGCGAGCGCCGAGCGGGTGCTCGCCGCCGGCGCGCGGTTGCGCGCGGCCGCCGCCGAGGCCGAGGCCAGCGCCGACCGGATCGCGCTCAACACCGTCGCCTCGTGGTACGATGTCTTCGCCTATCGGGCCCTGGTCGCTCTCAGCGAATCGTTCGTCGCCAACCAGCAGGAACTTCGCGAGGCCGTCCAGGAGCGGGTCCGGCAGGGCGCGACGGCGCCCGGCGACGTCGCCCGCGTCGAGAGCTATCTCGCCTCCGCCCAGACACGGCTGGCCGGCTTCCGCCGGCTGCTCGCCAATGCGGAGGCGCGCTACCTCGAGCTGACCGGCTCGCCGCCGCCCGCTTATCTGGAACGGGCGCCGGTCGCCCAGCTGCCTGCGCTCACCCGCGATGCCGCGGCGCTGGCCGCGATGAGCAGCCCGGCGGCGCGCTCCGCCCAGGCGATGGCGGATTCGGCCCGGCGCGAGGCCCGGGCGGCGAAGGCCGATCGCCTGCCGCAGATCAGCGCCGGCATCGACGCCGGCCGCTACGGCGTGTTCGAGAACGACACGGATTACGACATCCGCGGCCGGGTGACCCTGCGCCAGCGGCTGTTCGGGGGAACCGAAGCTCGCGTCGCCCAGGCGCAGGCGCGGGCGCGCTCCGCCGACGCCCGGGCCAACCGCATCCGCGACGAGGCGGCACGCGACGCGGCGATCGCCTGGTCCGACGTGCGCGCTCTCGAGGAGCAGATGAAGGCGCTCGAGGCAAGCTACATCGCCAGCCGTCGCTCACGGGACGTGCTGATCGAGCGGTTCATCAATGCCCGCGGCAATCTGTTCGACGTGGTCGCCGCCGAGGACGCCTATTTCGAGACCGCCACCGCCTTCATCCGCGCGCTGAGCGAGCTCGACGCGGCCCGCTACGTGCTGCTGTCACGGACCGGCAAACTACTCGACTCGCTCGGCATCGACCCCGCCCGCGTGGGGGGCCAGGATGAGTAGCGAGCACGAGATCAAGGCGCCGCAGCCGCGCTTCGCGGCCTGGCTGATGGAGCCGATGCGGCGCAACCGGCCGGTCTATCTCAAGGTCGCGCTGGCGGCGGTGCTGATCAACATCTTCGGCCTTTTGACCTCGCTGTACACGATGACGGTCTACGACCGAGTGATCCCCAACAATGCCACCTCCTCGCTTATCGCCCTGTCGATCGGCCTCGCCATCGTCATCATCTTCGACTTCGTCCTGAAGCTGCTGCGCGCCTATTTCGTCGATATCGCCGGCGCGTCGATCGACCGCGAGGTCGGCGAGACCCTGTTCGAGCGGCTGCTTCGCCTCCGGCTCGAACTCAAGAAAGGTTCGACGGGCTCGCTGACCGGGCTGATGCGAGAGCTCGAGGCGCTGCGCGACTTCTTCACTTCGGCCACGCTGACCGCCGTCGTCGACCTCCCGTTCATCATCCTCACCATCGCCGTCGTCTGGATCATCGGCGGATGGGTGGCGCTGGTGCCGGCGATCATGGTCCCGATCGTGATCATCGTCGGCGCGCTCACCCAGCCGGCGATGGACAGGCTCTCCGCCAAGGCGATGGGCGAGGGCTTGGCCAAGCAATCTGTGCTGGTCGAGACGATCGGGGGACTCGAGACGGTCAAGGCCGCGGGCGCGGGACCGCTGCTTGCGCGCCGCTGGGACAAGGCGATGGAGAATCATGCCGACAGCTCGCTCAGGCAGCGGCTGATCGCCAGCATCGGCATCACCACCGCCACCTCGGCGGGAACCATCTCCTATGCCGGTGTCGTCATCGTCGGCGTCGAGATGATCGCGAACCAGACGCTGACCATGGGCGGCCTCATCGCCTGCTCGATCCTCGCCGGCCGCGCGGTCGCGCCGCTCGCTCAGATCTCGCAGCTGCTGTCGCGGATGACGACGACGCGGACGGCCTACCGGCAATTGAACGAGATGATGAATCTGCCGCCGGAAGGGCCGGAGGGGGAGGGCCTGAAGCTGGCCGGCATCAAGGGCCGGATCGAGTTCCGCAACGTCAGCTTCCGCTACCCGGGAGCCGCCGAGAAAACGCTCGAGAACCTCAACTTCACGATTCAGCCCGGCGAGCATGTCGCCCTGCTCGGCCGGGTCGGCTCCGGCAAGTCGACCATCGCCCGCCTGCTGCTCGGTCTCTATCCGCCGGAAGAGGGGCTGGTGATGATCGATGGTTCCGACATCCGCCAGCTGGATCCGCTCGAACTGCGCAGCCATATCGGCGCGGCGCTGCAGGAGAGCGTGCTGCTGACCGGCACGGTGCGCGAGAATATCGGCCTCGGCCGCAGCCACGTCGACGATGAGGAGCTGATCCGCGCCGCCGAGCTGTCGGGCACCCACCAGTTCATGGGCCAGATCGCCAATGGCTACGACCTCAGGCTCGCCGACCGCGGCGAGGGACTGTCCGGCGGCCAGCGCCAATCGATCGCGCTCGCCCGCGCCCTCGCCGGCCGGCCGCCGGTGCTGGTCTTCGACGAGCCGACCAGTGCGATGGATTCGCAGACCGAGACGGCGCTGATCCAGCGCTTGCAGGAGGAGCTGAAAGGCCGCACCCTGCTGCTCATCACCCACCGGCCGCCGCTGCTCGCCCTGGTCAGCCGAATCTTGCTGATCGAGCGCGGCCGAGTGGTCGCCGACGGCCCGCGCGACGAGGTGCTCAAGCAGATCACGCGGCAGTCGCCGCCGACCAAGGCCGCTTAGCCGATGAACGAGCACGCCCATCTCGAGGACCTGACCGACCGCATTCGACCGCGGACCGCATCGAACGTGCTCCTGTGGGTCGTGGTCGCCTTCTTCGTCGCCTTCATCGCCTGGGCGGCGCTGACCGAGCTCGACCGCACCGTGCGCGGCCAGGGCCGGGTCATCGCCAGCTCCCAGCTGCAGGTTGTCTCCAACCTCGAAGGCGGGGTGGTCGAGGCGATCAGCGTCAGGACCGGGCAGCAGGTCAAGGCCGGACAGGAGCTGGTCCGGCTCGACCGCACCGCCACCGGCGCCGAGCTCGGCAGCGGCGAGGCGTCGGCCAACGCCCTCGGCATGAAGATCGCCCGACTGTCGGCGGAAGTGGCCGGGCGCGAGCCGGTCTATCCGGCCCCGGCCGACGCCGCCGCCGCCAGCCAGCTGATGATCGAGCGCTCGCTCCACGCCTCGCGCATGCAGGAGCTCGGCAGCCTGGTGAATGCGGGGCAGGCCCGGGTCGCCCAGGCCAGTCGCGCCGTCCAGGAGGCGGAGGCCGCCTATCAGGCGCGGGTGTCGGCGCGCGATGCCCGCCAGCAGGAGCTGCGCATGATCCGGCCGCTGGTCGAGAAGGGGATCGAGCCGCGGCTGTCGCTGATGCAGGCCGAAAGCGCCTATGCGGTCGCCGTCAGCGAGGCCGCCGCCGCCGCCGCCGCCGTCTCCCGTGCCCGAAGCGCCGTCACCGAGGCTCAGTCCGCGCTCAACCAGCAGCGCCAGGACTGGCGCTCGCTCGCCGCCAACGAGCTCGCCACCGCCCAGGCGGAATATTCCGCGCGCCGCGCCACTCTGCCGGCGCTGGCGGAACGTTCGGAACGCACCGTGGTGCGGGCGCCGCTGCCTGGCCGCGTGAACCGCGTTCTCGTCACCACGGTCGGCGCCGCCGTCGGCCCGGGAGCGCCGCTGGTCGAGATCGTGCCGTCGGAGGAAACCTTGCTGGTCGAGACGATGGTGCGCCCTCAGGACATCGGCTGGGTGCGGATGGGCCAGAAGGCCAAGGTGAACATCACCGCCTACGATCCCTCCGTCTACGGTGCGCTCGACGGCGTCGTCGTCGCCATCTCTCCCGACGCGACGCTCAACGAGAAGACCGGGGAGAGCTTCTACATCGTCCAGGTGCGGACGACCAAGAACGCGCTCGTCCGCAACGGCCGGTCTCTGCCGATCGGGACGGGCATGATCGCAGACGTCAGCCTGCTCGGCGACAAGCGCTCGGTGCTCGAATACATCCTCACCCCGATCACCCGCCTGAGCGAGACCGCGTTCCGCGAATGAACCTGCCGTTTCGGCCGCGGACTGTTGTTTTTTATCCGTTTTTTGCGATTGATCTGGGCTAATTCCGGCTAGGCGGCGGCGCCTTAATGTGCAATCAGTCCATTTTGGAGGACTCGCGTGACCGCGCGCGAGTGAGGCTTGCCCTTGGGGGGATCAGTAAAAATGGCTGTCAGCATCAACGCCACGCGCACGTCGAGCCTGTTCAACGACCAGGACGGCGACGGCGTCTTCGATCCCGGCGACATCCTGCTCGTCCGCATCCGCATCACCAACGCCGGCACCGACCCCGCCACCGGCATCTCGGTCACCGACACGCTCAACGGCATCACCCTGGTGCCCGGATCGGTCCAGGTCACTCCGATCGCCTATGACGATGCCTTCAACCTGACCGGCAACACGCCGATCACGATCGGCGCGGCCCAGGGCCTGCTGCTGAACGACGTCGACCCCGATGGCGCCGGCGGCAATGCCGGCCTCACCGTCACCGCCGTCGACACCACCGGAACTCAGGGCAGCGTGTCGTTCAATGCCGACGGCAGCTTCACCTTTACTCCGACCACGGGCTTCGTCGGCGTCACCTCGTTCAAGTATTTCATCACGGATGCTCAGAACCTCGGCAACGTCACCGAGGGCATCGTCACGCTGACGGTGACCGGTCTCGTCTGGTACGTCGACAATACCTATGGCGGCGAGAACGGCACCGCGGACGGCTCCTACCTGAAGCCCTTCACCAGCCTCACCCCGCTCAACAATAGCGGAGTCGACCCCGACGGCGCCGGCGACACCATCTTCGTCTATCACAATGGCGGCAATTACACGGCCGGGATCACGCTCGAGGCCGGCCAGAAGCTGCTCGGCGACGGCGTCGGCTTCATGGTCAACGGCCACAATATCGGCGGCACCGAACGCACCGGCGGCGTGGACAACGTCTCGACCAATGCAGTGATCAGCCAGAACAGCGGCACCGTCATCACCCTTGCCACCGACAATACGGTCCGCGGCGTCACCATCGACTCGAACGGCGCCGGGGTGGTCGGAATGGCCGACGGCGGCGGCAGCGTCACGACCGGCGGCGGCACGCTCACCGTCGACAACGTCGATTTCACCGGCACCGGCCAGGCGATCGACATCGACGCGGGCGGCAATCTCGCGATCACCATCGGCACTCTGACCAGCACCGCCGCGACCGGCCAAGGCATCCAACTCGCCGGCACCACCTCGAGCGGAACCGGGCTCATCACCGGAACGGTCACCGTCGGCGGCGGCACCATCTCCGGTCCCGGCACCGCGGTCCTCATCGGCGTCGCCGGCGGCGGAACGGCCAATTCGGGCGGCAACGTCAACCTCACTTATGGCGGCGTCATCAACGGCACCTCCGGGACCGCCGTCGAAATCCAGGACCGCACCGGCGGCACCGTCAGCTTCAACGGCAACATCACCCATTCGGGCACCACCGCGGGCGGCATCATCATCGACTCGCTCGGCAGCGGCACCGTCAATTTCAACGGCCAGTCGACCTCGATCACCACGACGACCGGCATCGCCGTCAACCTCACCAACAATAGCGGCGGGACGATCAACTTCACGCCGGCGGGCGGCGGCAATGGCCTCGACATCGTCGCCGGTTCCGGCAAGGGCCTGGTCTTCACCGGTGGCGGCACGCTCACCGTCACCGGCACCGGCAACAGCGTCGCCACCACGACCGGCCAAGTGCTCGACCTTCAGAACGGCGCGATGGGAACGAGCGGAATCCAGTTCGCCACGCTCGGCGCTAGCGGCACCGTCGCCGGCGGCAACGCGGTCAACATCCTCAACCTCGACGCGGCGGGGGTCGGCACCTTCCAGGGCGGCACCGTGACCATCGCCGGCACCACCGGCGCCGGAGTCGACGGCATCAACATCACCAGTTCCAACTCGACCTTCACTTTCGCCAGCGCGACGATCGACAACACCACCGGCGACGGCATCGAGATCAACGGCCAAACCCAGACTCAGGGCGCGGTCACCTTCAACACCGTCGACCTCGACACGATCGGCGGGATCGGAATCAGCATCGCCGGCGCCCAGAATTCGGTTAACATCAACGGCGGCACGATCGGCGCCTCCAACGACCCGGCCGGCGACGGCATCAACATCAACGGCGGCACCGGCAACGTCACCGTCGCGGCGACGATCAACAAATCCACCGCCGGCGACGTCGTCGACATCACCAACAAGACCGGCGGTACCGTCACCTTCTCCGCCGACATCAGCTCGACCGGCACGTCGAATGGCATCAAGCTCACCGGCAATACCGGCGGCACCTTCAACTTCACCTCCAACAACATCACGCTCAACACCGGCGCCAGCGCGGCCCTCACCTTCACCAACACCAACACGACCGGCGCCACCGTCAGCTTCACCGGCGGCAACCTCAACATCGACACCACCACCGGCATCGGCATCAACGCCACCAACACCCACACGGCGGCGGGCTCGCTGACCATCAGCGGCAACAACAACGTCGTCGACAAGACCGGCAGCGGCAACAGCGCCGTCTTCATCAGTAACGTTGCGTCGAACGTGACCCTCCTCCACGTCAACAACACGGTTTCGAACAGCTCCACGCCGATCTACGTCAAGGGCAACGGCGCCACCGGCAGCTTCGTCATCACCGGCACCGGCACCACCCCGGGTTCCGGTGGAACCCTCAACGGCGCCACCGGTGCCGACCTTTCCACGACCAGCGGCATCGGTATCTATCTGGAGAATGCGAACAACGTCTCGCTGTCCAACATGAACCTGGTCGGCACCTACCAGAATTACGGTATCCGCGGCTTCAACGACAACAACTTCACTCTGCTCAATTCGACGCTTAACGGCACGTACGGCACTTATGACGGCGTCGGCGGAGACGATGAGGAAGGCGCGATCAAGTTCGGCACCAACAATGACGGCGCCAATGGCCTGATCGGCACCGTACTGTTCTCCGGCAACAGCATCGGTACGGTCGATGCATCCAATCCCGCCTCCGGCACCTACGACACGGTCGGAATCTGGAACAACACCACCGGCACGTTGAACTTCACGATGAACGACAGCGCCGCCAACCAGGCGGTGATCGGCAAGAACAGCCTGGTCGGAAGTGACGGCGTCGTCATCCAGACCCGGGGAGGCGGCGTCGCCAACGTCACCATTACGGGCGTCGAGTTCAAGGGCTCCCGCGGCGACATGGTCCAGGGGTCGGTGCAGGACACGGGCACCCTGAACATCACGCTGACCAACAACATATTCCACAACGCCCACGGCGACATCACGTCGGGCGGCGGCGGCATCAGCATCACCGCCGGCGGCAATCCGACCAATTACAACCTCACCTACAACGTCTCGAATAACTCGTTCCGTGGCGCCGAAGGCGCGGCCATCTTCGTCTCGACGATCGGCACCACCGGCACGATCACGGGCGTCATCGCCAACAACACCATCGGCGTGAACGATGCCGGGCAACCTCCGGCGAGCACCAGCCAGACCACCACCGGCTCCAGCACCGCAAACGGGATCGATGTCCGGAATGAGAAATTCGCCGGCTCCGGCAACCTCCTCCACGCCGTGCGAATCGAAGGCAATACGATCACCGATATCGCCGCTTCGGGGATCTACATCCGCTCCAACAACCAGAGCGGCGGCGTCGGTCGGGTCGAGGCGACGATCAAGAACAACACGATCGAGGAAGTCAGCGACTTCACCAACGGCGGCATCAGCGTCATCGCCGGTGGCGCGTCCGGAAGCGACATCGGCAAGCTGGGCCTCGCCATTACCGGCAACAGCGTGAACCTGGTGACGACCGGCGCCGACGGCGACAACAATGCGATCCTCGTCGACCAGGTCTCGGCAAGCTCGGAAATCTATGTTCCCGGCGTCGATGCCAGCGGCAATGGCAGCCGCGGCGAGGCGGTTCCGCCGGCCGGCGGCCAAGCGAGCACCCGCCTGAGCAATTTGTGGGCTCCCACGAATACCCTCGTCAACGGCGAATTCCCGAATGCTCCCGGCGTGTTCGTCGATGCGATCCAGGTGAAGAACCTCACGAGCAATCCCTTCGTCCTCGCCGTGCCGGCGCTGGCGGCCGATCCCAATGTCGGCAAGGGCTGGGAGGATCTGCTCGCCGAGCAGGGGCTCGCCAGCCCCAAGCCCGACAGCAGCGGCGACACCGGCGCGCAGACCGCCGGCGACAATTCGGGAAGCACTGGCGGCACTCCGCCAGCGGACACCGGCTCGGCCGGTGGCGATACGGCCGGAACGGCCGGAACGGGCGGGACCGGCGACGCCGGCACGCCGGCGCCGGCGACCCCCGTCGTTGACGACGGCGTCCTCACCCTCGCCGAGTTGAGCTTCCTGGTCGAGGCGGCGATCGCGCGCTGGATCGAGGCGGGCGCCACCCCCGCCCAGGTGGACGCGATGCGCGCCGTCAAGTTCGGCGTCATCGACATGGCCGGCATCTATGTCGGCTCGTCGGAACGGGGCGTCATCACCATCGACAGCGACGGCGCCGGCTATGGCTGGTTCGTCGATTCGACGCCCGGCGAGGACAGCGAATTTGAGGGTTCGGGCACCCGTCTGACCGCCGACGCCGGCGGTGCGGCCGCCGGCAAGCTCGACCTCCTGACCGTGCTGATGCACGAGCTCGGCCACCAGATCGGCCTCACCGACGATTATTCGACGGGCCACGCCGACGAGCTGATGTACGGCTACATGAACGTCGGCGAGCGGCGCCTGCCGGGCGACGGCGACGCCGACGGCGCGGTGCCGGGCTCGGTCGGCTCGACCGCCTTCGCGCTCACGCCGGTGTCGGTCGGGACCCTGCCCGGAAACAAGGCGGTCGACGTCTTCTTCAAGGCGACGATCAACAACCAGACCGACGGCTTCATCGTCAACCTGAACAACGACAGCACGATCAGCGGCACCAATTTCTCGAACGTGGTGGCCAACGAGCAGGACGTCGTCGACTCGCTGACGCTGGGCAACACCGTCTTCCTCGATGCCAACAAGAACGGCCAGTTCGACGCCGGCGAAGGCGTCAGCGGAGTCTCCGTCAGCCTCTATGTCGACACCAACGACAGCGGCGGGTGGGACGCGGGCGACGTGCTGCTCGGCAGCCAGTCCACCCTCGCGGGCGGCCTTTACAGCTTCACCGGCCTTGCGCCGGGCGACTATATCGTCGTCGTCAACGCCAGCAATTTCAACTCGGGCCAGGCGCTGCACGGAAAGGTCTCGATCACCGGCGGCACCGACCCCGACGACAATGTCGACAATGACGACAACGGCCTGGCCGGCGTTGCAGGCCTCGGCAATGCCATTGCCTCGCAGACGATAACGCTCGCCTATAATACCGAGCCGGACGGCACGCCCGACGTCGACGGCGACGCCGACGCCGACACCAACCTCAGCCTCGACTTCGGCTTCATCACGCCGAACGCGGCGCCGACCTCGACCAACCTCGACGGCGACATCGCCACCTATATCGAGGGCGCCTCGCCGGTGAAGCTCGACGTCGGCGGCAACGCGACCCTGTCAGATCCGACCAGCGCCGATTTCTCCGGCGGCACGCTTACCGTCGCCATCGGCGCGGGCGCGAACACCGCGGAGGACGTGCTGTCGATCGGCACCACCGCCACCGTGACCCTCGACGCCGGCAACACGGTCAAGGTCGGCGGCACGACCATCGGCACCTATGCCGGCGGCAGCAGCGGCAATCCGCTGGTCATCACCCTCAACACGAGCGCCAACGCGGCCAATGTCGACGACCTTCTTCAGGCGCTGCAGTACAACAATACCGACCTGGTCGATCCCTCAACCGACACGCGCGCCGTCAGCATCACCCTGGTCGACGGCGACGGCACCGACGGCGGCCTCGGCACCGACACTCTGGTCATCAATACCCTGGTCAACGTCACGGCCGTCAACGACGCCCCGGACGGCGGCGCCGGCAACAGCGACACGACCTCCGACTCGACGACGCTGGTCTTCACCGCGTCCGATTTCAGCACCGGCTTCACCGATCCTGACAACAATGCCTTCGACGGCATCGTCATCACCAGCCTGCCGTCGGTCGGCACGCTCAAGCTGAACGGCACCGATGTCACGACGCCGCAGACGGTGACGCTCGCGGATCTCAACGGCGGTCTGCTTACCTACGTGCCGGCCGGCGGCAGCGGCGGCCAGAGCCCGACTTTCGACTACAAGGTCAAGGATAATGGCGGCGTGCTCAACGGGGGCGTCGACACGGATCCGTCAGCGAGCACCTTCACCATCAACGTCACCGCGTCCAACGCCGCGCCGGCCCTCGACCTCGACGCGAACGACAGCACCGCCGTCGGCACCGGCTTCGCCTCCTCCTATACCGAGGGCGGCGCCGCGGCGGCGATCGCCGATACGGACGTCGACATCACCGACCCGGACGCCGGCGACGATATCGTCAGCGCGACCATCACCGTCACCAGCGCCGTCGCCGGCGACACGCTGACCGTGGTCGGGGCGCTGCCGGGCAGCATCGTGCTCGACCCGAGCAGCACCGCCACCATGGTCAAGCTGACCGGCAGCGGCACCCACCTCCAATATGAGGCGGCGCTCCAGCAGATCACTTTCTCGAGCAGCAGCGACAACCCGACCGCGAACGGCACCAATACCTCCCGCTCGATCACCGTCGTCGTCAACGACGGCCAGGCGAACAGCCCTGCGGCGACCGCCACCGTCGCCGTCACCGACGTCAACGACGCGCCGAGCGGCACCAACTCGACGATCACCGCGACCGAGGACGCCTTCCGGGTGCTCAGCGCCGCCGACCTCGGCTTCAACGACGCCGACGGCACCTTCGCCAGCGTCACGATCAGCGCCGCCACCGGCGGCAAGATCTATTTCGACGCCGATGGCGCCGGCGGTGCGGATCCGGTCGAGGCGGTTCTTCCGCAGACCTACACGGCGCTGCAGCTGAGCGACGGCAAGGTCAGCTTCAAGGCGAACCAGAACCTCAACGGCACCGGCGTCGGGACGATCACCTTCAAGGTCACCGACGACGACGGCGCGGACGCGGCGAGCAGCAACGTGCTGACCGTCGACGTCACCGCCGTCAACGATTCGCCGGTGCTGACCACGGGCGGGCCGATCGCCGCGACGGAGCAGACCGCGGTCGCGATTCTGACCGGCGCCAGTGTCGCCGACGTCGATCTCGATGCGCGCAACGGCGGCAACGGCGACTATGCCGGCGCCTCGTTCAGCGTCAACCGCAATCCGGCGAGCAACACCGACGACGTCTTCACCCTCGTCGCCGGGCCGAATTTCACCATCGACGGCACCAATCTGAAGACGACCGGCGGCCAGATCTTCGCTAACATTTCAGCCAACGCGAACGGCCTCATCGTCATCAACTTCACCAGTCTCGAGGCGACCGCGACCAGTGCACTGGTCGACGAGGTCATCCAGTCGGTCCGCTACACCAACACCAGCGACAATCCGCCCGCTTCGCTCGATCTCGCGATCGGCTTCAGCGACGGTTCGCCGGGCGGCGGCCAGGGCGCCGGAGCGACCAACCTCGACGTCAACCTGGTCACGGTCAACATTGCCGGAGTCAACGATGCTCCGGTCAACTCGCTCGGCGGCACGATCGGCACCAGCGAGGATGCGGTCGACGCATCGCTGACCGGGATGTCGATCTCCGATCCGGACGCCAATGCCGCGACCGACGACATCGTCGTCACTTTCGACGTCGGCAACGGCACTCTCGACATTCGCACCGATGTCGCGGGCGGCGTCACCGCCAGCGACGTGACCGGCGACGACACGGGGACGATCGTCGTCACCGCGACGTTGAACCAGATCAATGCGACTCTGGCGGCCAGTAACGGCCTGACCTACTCGCCCGACGCCAACTTCAACGGCGACGACACGCTCACCGTCACGACCAACGACCAGGGCCACAACGGCAGCGATCCGGGTCTCACCGGCGACGGCGGCAGCGAACAGGATATCGACACGCGGACGATCTCGGTTTCCGCCGTCAACGATCCGCCCGTTGCGCAGCCGGACGCGATCAGCACGCCCGAGAACGTCATCGGCACCGGCAGCCTGTTCGCCAACAACGGCTCCGGCGCGGACAGCGATCTGGAGGGCGACACCTTCACCATCTCAGCTGTGAACGGCTCGGGTGCCAATGTCGGTACGCAGATCAATCTGGCGTCCGGCGCGAAGCTGACCGTCAATGCCGATGGCAGCTACAGCTACGATCCGAACGGCAAGTTCAACAGGCTCACCGACAACACGTCGGGCGCGGTGAACACGTCGACGGTCGGCGACACCTTCCAGTACACGGTGAGCGGCGGCAATACCGTCACCGTGACGGTGACGGTGAACGGCGTGGCGTCGGCGCCGGTCAACAACGCCCCTGTGGACTGGCTGATGGGCGACGCCACCCACAACACCATCACCGGCACCGCGCTGACCGACCAGTTCGTCGTCAGCCAGGGCGGCAACGACACCGTCAGCGGCCTGGCCGGTAAGGACTTCTTCTATTTCGGCGGCGCGCTGACCCCGGACGACGTGGTCGACGGCGGCGACGATCAGGACACGATCATCCTCCAGGGCGACTATAGCGGCGGTCTCGTTCTCGACGGCGACGTCACCAACATCGAGGGGATTTCCTTCCTCGCCGGGTCCAACACCGCGTTCGGAAACCCGGGCACCAACCTCTACGATTATGTGATCACCACCGCCGACGCGAACTTCGCCGCCGGCCTGCAGGTCAGGATCAACGGCAGCGCCCTGCTCGCCGGCGAGGACCTCACCTTCGACGGCTCGGACGAGAGCAACGCCAACTTCGTCGTCTACGGCGGCAGGGGGAAGGACACGCTGACCGGCGGCGACGGCAACGACATCTTCTTCTTCTCCGGGGACGGCCGCTTCGCCGCGGGCGACACGGTCAATGGCGGCGACGGCTATGACGGCCTGTTCCTGCGCGGCAACTACACGCTCGACCTCACCCAGGCCGGCTTTGCCGGCGCGATCCAGAACCTGGAGAACATGACCCTCTCCTCGGCCTCCGACGAGCGTTACGCGCGCGGCGGCGGCAGTGAGTTCGACTATGACATCATCTGGGCGGATGCGGGACTGACGGCGGGCCGGACGTTGACGGTGAACGGCGCGCTGCTCCAGGCGAACGAGACGATGAAGTTCATCGGCACCGCCGAGACGAACGGCAATTTCCGCCTCTTCGGCGGGGCCGCCAATGACGATCTGCGCGGCGGTTCCGGCGCCGACCTGATCTTCGGCGGGCTCGGGACGGACACGATGTACGGCGGCAACGGCAACGACGTCTTCCGGTACGATTCGACCGCCGAATCGACCTCCGCCGGGCGCGACGGCATCCAGGACTTCGCCCTGGGCGACCTCGTCGACCTCTCCAAGATCGACGCCAACACCTTGGTCAACGGCAACCAGGCGTTCAACTTCATCGGCAGCGCCGCCTTCAGCAACACGGCCGGTGAGCTCCGTTTCGGCAATGTCGCCGGGCCGATCTGGCTGGTCCAGGGCGACACCAATGGCGACGGCGTGTCCGATTTCGAGGTGCTTTTGGTGATCAACGACCTCCATCCGATCACCAGCGGCGACTTCGTCCTCTAGGGGGCCGCGTTCGTCCGCTCCGTCATCGCGCGGAGCGACGCGACACAGCCGTCCGGCGGGCCTGCGGGGCCGCTCGGGATTGCTCCGCGCCGCTCCCAATGACCGCGTGAATCAACTGGAGCAGTCCTTAGGGACGATCGGCAGCAAAAAGGGGGCGCGGACCTTGCCGCGCCCCCTTTTTGGTCGCCGAGGTTGCGGCGAAAGCCGGCTCGGACGGTGCCGCGCCGGATTCAGCGCCGACGAGTCGGCTCAGGAGGGATTGGTGATGGTGTCGGTATCGGGGCCGGACGAATCCTCGGCGCTGCCGGCCGCAAGCTGTTGAACGGTCGGGCGAATCCATTGACGCCGATCGGTTTCCGCGGCGGTCACTTCAATCTCTTCACGCGAAACGGTCATGGTCTCACCCTGTCATTACCCGAAGCGTCGTGGGTACCTGCCTCGGCCGAGGCTGTCAAACCCTTCAAGCGTCGCGACAATATCTTGTCGAGCGAGGTTGCGCGGCAGGCGCCGCAACCCCTAAAGGGGCGGCGAAGTCAAATGGAGGCGATGGTGGGCGAAGATCTGCTGGTTGAGCGGCGCGGCGAGATGATCGAGACGGAGGTCGACGGGGAGCTCGTAGCGCTGCACATCGACAACGGCACCTGCTACGGCTTCAACAGCACGGCCACCCGCATCTGGGCCCTGATCGAGCAGCCGAAGCGGCTGTCCGAGCTGACCGAAGCTCTGGTGCGGGAATTCGACGTCGACCCCGCGACCTGCCGGACCGAGCTCAAGGAGCTTCTCGATGAGCTTGCCGCGGATGGGCTGGTCGAAATCCGACCTGCATGACCGCAATCGCCGGCTATTGGAGCATCGAGGGCCGGTCCGACGCCGCCGCGCGGTGCGAGCGGATGCTGAAGTCGCAGCAGATTTACGGGCCGCAGCCGCCGGCGCTTGCCGGCGACGGCCCGATCGCGCTCGGGCAGCGGCTCTACGGCATCCTGCCGGAGGATCGTCGCAGGCAGAACGTGGCCTCCGGGGCGGGCGGTACCGCCCTGCTCGTCGCCGACGCCCGCATCGACAATCGCGAGGAGTTGTGGGAGGCCCTCGACCTCCCGCCCGGCGACGGAGCGGCGCTGACGGACGCCGCGCTGATCCTCCGGGCGCTCGAGCGCTGGGACGAGGCCGCCCTCGAACGGCTTCACGGGGATTTCGCCTTCGCCTTCTGGGATTCGCGGCGCCAGCGGCTGCTGCTGGCGCGCGATTTCATCGGCCAGCGGCCGCTCCATTACAGCCGGGGCAAGGGATTCTTCGCTTTCGCCTCGATGCCCAAGGGGCTCCATGCCCTTGAGGAGGTTCCGATCGAGCCGGACCGGGAAGCGGTGGCGAGCTTTCTGGCGCTGATACCGGAGGATGGTGAGGAAACCTATTTTCGCGGGGTGAGCAAGGTTCGCACCGGAGAGGTGGTGGCGGTCACTCGGGACGGCCTCAGTAGGACTCGCTGGTGGGAGCCGCGACCGCGGGCGCTCGGGTTCAGCCGCCCCGACGACTATGCCGAGGCGATGCGCGAGCATTTCGACCGCGCCGTCGCGGCACGCCTCAGGGGCGCGGAGCAACAGGTGGCCAGCCATTTGAGCGGCGGCCTCGACAGCAGCGCCGTCGCGGCCACCGCCGCCAGGCTGATGGCGCCGCGCGGCGGTCGCGTCACCGCCTATACGGCGGTCCCGCGGGAGGGCTACGAGGCGAGCGGCATCGTCGGCTCGTTCATAGACGAGGGGCCGTTCGCGGCGAGCGTGGCGGCCATGTATCCAAATATCGACCACGTCCTGGTCCGCAACGGCGGGTCGCCGGTGGCCGACCTCGACCGGCTCTTCTTCCTCTACGAGCGGCCCGTCCTGAACCTGTGCAACGGAGTGTGGAGCCACCGGATCATGGATTTGGCGCGGCAGCGCGGCCACTCCGTCCTGCTCAGCGGCTCCCACGGCAATATGAGCTTCAGCTATGACGGCATGCCGCTGCTGACCCAGCTGATCAGGCGCGGGCGCCTGCTCCGGCTGGCGCGCGAATCCTGGGCGCTCGTGCGCAACGGGACCCGGATCGGAACGGTCGCCGCCCAGGCCTTGGGCCCATTCCTGCCGGGGCCGCTGTGGCGCACCATCCGCCAGATGCGCGGCAAGGGCCGTCAGCTGCGCGACTATGCCGCGATCAGTGAAGAGGCGATCGAGCGGTTCCGGATCGCCGAACGCGCCGCCGAGCGCGGACTCGACCCGAGCTACCGGCCGCGACGCGATCCGTTCGAGACTCGGCTGTGGGTGCTTCGGCGCGTCGACACCGGCAATTACGTCAAGGGCTATCTGGGCGGCTGGGGCCTGGACGTGCGCGACCCGACCGCCGACCGGCGGCTGGTCGAATTCTGCCTCGCCGTTCCGCCCGACCAGTATCTTCGCAACGGCATCCGGCGCGCCCTGGCGCGGACCGCCTTCGCCGACCGCCTGCCGCCGGCCGTCGTCAACGAGGTCCGCAAGGGCTATCAGGCGGCCGACTGGCACGAAGGGGTGGTGGCGGCGCGCGACGAACTCGGCGGAGAGCTGGGGCGGATCGAGGCCTGCGGCGACGCCACCGTCGATCCGGCGATGATGAAGAGGCTGGTCGAGAACCTCCCTGCCGCCGGCTGGCACCAGCCGGGCATCACCCAGAAATACCGGCTGGCGCTGCTGCGCGGTGTGTCCGCCGGCCATTTCATCCGCAAGGCCGCGGGCTCGAACAACTAGGCCGATATCAAGCGAAATTGATCGCGGCCGGCTCCCCTTCTTCGGTGCGGGCTTCCGCGCCGTAAGCGCCGTCGCGCTCGACCCAGTGGAGAAAAAGGTGTGCGGACCAGCGGTTCGGATTCGGTTCGGTGCGGCCGTGCCGACGATGGGTGCCGCGATAGAGCACGGCGTCCCCGGGCTGCATTGCGATCGAGACGTGGTCCTCGCCTTCGAAGTCTTCCGTCACGCGCTTCTGGCGCGCCGGGAGGGGAACCTTGCCGATCTGAAGCGGCCAGGGCATTCCGTCGCTGTAATCGAGCGTGAGGGAAAGGCTGTGCTCGCAGGCCTCCCTGTCCGAATGCACGCGACAGACATCGCCGGCGCGATAGACGCGGAACAAATCGTAGGTCGGGAGAAGCTCGCGTCCGACCAACTGGCTGAGAAGCGGGGTCAGCCCCCAGAGAAAGAACTTCATCGGCGGATAATGCTCGCCATGGACCTGCAGGGCCGGACGCTTGAGCACTCCCGGCCTGCCCTCCTTGCCGGTCATTGGCTGGACCGTGCGTCCGAGATCCTTGGCCAGGCTGCACAGAAGACCGCGCGCCAGTGACGGGTCGATGAGCGCCCGCAGGTGCGCATAGCCGTCGTCGCCGTAACTGCCGATAATCTCCATCGAAATCGCAGCTACGGCGCCGACTTGCGGGGTGCAACCCCTGCCCGGAGGCGACTGGCCGGAATCCATCGCCACCGATCGCGGAGGCTGGCCGGGTGCGGCATTCTCCTTCGCCTTGACCGGCTGGCGCCCGCGGCCGCCGCCTCTCCTTGTTCTGCCGGCGGAAACCTGCAAACAGGACCTCGGTGGCCAGCTGGAAGGGATATCGGGACGCGGCGCGGCCGCTTGTCGGAACCGTCCCGGTCCTGCTGGCGCTCGCCGCGGTCACGCTGGGGGTGGAGCTCGGCCTCGCCGTTTATCAGTACGGCATCCTGGGAAACCAGGTAACCCGCTTCCGCGTCGTCGACGGTCCGGACGAAATCGTGTTGTTCTTTCCCGCGGTGGTGACGGCGCACCTGCTGCTGCTGGCGCTCGCCTACCGGCTGTTCAGCCTGCTGTTTCGCCGGCGCAAGCCCGAACTCCTCTTGTTCGACTTCGTTGTCCTGTTCGGGACCGCCTTCGCGATCTCGCTGGCCGCTCGAACCAAGCTGACCGCGATCCTTGGCGGCGCTCTCTCCCTGCCGCTCATCCGCGGCCTCGGCGGCGGAGACCTCCTCGGGGCGCTTGTCTACGCGCTGGACGAGGCCGGGTTCGTCCTGTGGATCGGGGCGGCCGCCACGGTCGCGTACGTCGCGGGCCGGCTGATCCTTCGGCCGGGTCGCGGCACGGCCGATCGAAGCCGGGGATCGGGAAAGTCGCTCCACAAGGCCTGGGGGACCGCGCTCGTCGTCCCCGTCCTGCTGTTCGCGGCGGCGGGCAATAACGACGTGCGTCTGGCTCTCGACCGATTTGCCGCCCCCTGGCTGGCCTATGCGGTCCTCGAGACGGCGAGCGATCTCGATCGCGACGGTTACAGCCTCTTCTCCCGCCATCGCGACCGGCACCCGTTCGATCCGAAGCGCCACCCGTTCGCCCTCGACGTCCCCGGCAACGGCATCGACGAGGACGGGCTCGCCGGCGACTATCGGCACGAGGCCGGCGGCGAATTCCTTCCCGCGCCGCGCTTCGGCGCTGAGCGGCGCCACGTCGTCCTCATTGCGCTCGAGAGCACTCGGGCGGAGATGCTCCGCAAGCGATGGAACGGCCGGCCGGTGGCGCCCAACCTCGCCGCCCTGGCCGCGGCGGGGGCTTATTCCGAAGAGGCCTACAGCCACATCGGCTTCACGACCCCGGCGCTTCGGACCCTGCTGACGGGGCGTCTCGATCCGGCCCGACCCACCCCTTCGCTGTTCAGCGATTTTCGCCGGGCCGGCTATCGGGTCGCCGTCCTGTCGAGCGAGGCCGAGGATTTCGGCGGCATCGCCGGGGCGACCGGAATGCGCGAGAACGCCCATCTGTTCATCGACGCCAGGGTGCTCAAGAACGAGAGCCTCAACCCGCTCACGAGCGATGTCACCCTTCTCCTCGACGGGCGGGTCCTGCTCCGCGAATTCGACCGGCATTTCGGCCGGCGGGCGAGCTGGGCGCGGCCGACCTTCCTGTACATGAATGTGCAGACCTCCCACTATCCCTACAACTTTCCGGGCACGCCCCAAATCCTGCCCGGACGCCCGGCGCCGCGTCACAAAATCCGCTTCGCCCATCGCGAATGGACGCGCCGGACCTATTGGAACTCGGTCGCCTACGGCGATTGGCTGATCGGCCAGATCGTCGCCCGGCTGAAGCGGCTCGGCGTGCTCGACGAAGGCGTCGTTCTCGTCGTTGCCGATCATGGCGAAGAGCTGTTCGAGCACGATTATGCCGGACATGGCCAGCGGCTCAACGATCTCCAGACCCGCATACCCTTCGTTCTGAGCCGCGGCGACATTGCCATCCCCCGCCCGGTCGGCCTGGCCGATGTGCGGGGGCTGCTTCTGAGGGCGGCCGGCGCCGAGGTGCCCGCCCCGAAACCGGGCCGACCCGTCTTTCAGCATACGGTGGAACTCGATCGGCCCGACGAGATTGCGATGGTCGAGCCGGGGCGCCGGCGCACCGTGCTTCGTCTGCACACGCAGGAGGTGGTCTACGAGGAGGCCGATGTGCCGAAGCTGCGCGCGTCCTATCGCGACCTGCCGCCTGCCAGCCCGTTGAGGCAAAAGGCGGATCGGCTCGTTCGCATGTGGGAGCGCGAACGGTGGATCCGCCATCTCGAGCAGAGCGGCGACGGGGCCTATTAAGGCCGCCGGCCCGCTTATTGCCAATCCGTGAGAGAGCGTTCATGACGCCCCCATGCTTTCTCAACGGACGCGCTATACAATCCGCGCGCTTCTCCACCTCGCCGACCGCTACGGCGAAGGTCCGGTGCAGCTGAGCGAGATCGCGAGCCGGCAGAACATCCCGCCCAAATTCCTGACGGTGATGCTCTCGCAGATGATCCGCGAGCAACTCGTCGCCAGCCGCCGCGGCCGGGACGGCGGCTATTGGCTGGCGAGGCCGCCCGCCGAGATCAGCTACGGCTCGATCGTCCGCCTCACCCGCGGCTCGCTCGGCCTGCTCCCCTGTGCCAGCCGCTATCGCCACGAGACCTGCAAGAATTGCATCAGCGAGGACCAGTGCCGGCTCCACCGCGTGATGTTGATGGTCCGCGACGAGACGGCCCGGATCTTGGACGGGCTGTCCCTCGCGGATCCGATCCCCGAGGAGCCGCTTTGGGAGAATCCGCGTTAGCGGTGGAGCCTAGAGCAGAATCCGGAATAGCGCGCCGCCGCTGTCGCTGGCGCCGAGCCCGATCGAGCCGCGATGGGCGAGGACGACCTGGCGGGCGAGGCTGAGGCCGACCCCGGTGCCTTTCGGCTTGGTGGTGAAGAAGGGCAGGAAGATGTCCTGGCGCAGCGATTCCGGCACGCCTGGGCCGTTGTCGGCGACCTCGATCTGGACGCGGGCTCCCGCCACGGCCGCGAAGGACAGAACCACTGCGGGCTCGGCCGCATGGCCGCGCGCCGCCTCGGCCGCGTTGCGCAGCAGGTTGATCAGCACCTGGCACATCAGGTCCGGATCGGCATCCAGGGTCAGCCGGTCGGGATGGACCGAGAGCGTCAGCGCGACGCCCTCCACGCCCTCGCCGGCGCGGAACAGCGATTCCAGCTCTCGCGCCCAGGGCAGCACCTCGAAATGGCGGCGGCGGACGACCGGCATGCGGCTGATCTGCCGGTAGCTTTCGACGAAATGCATCACTCCGTCAGCGCGCCGGGCGAGGGTTTCGACCGCGGCGCGGGCGTCGGCGACCGCGGGATCGCCTCCCTTGTCGACCTCGGCCATCAGGCTCGCCGCGCTCTGGGCGAGCGAGGTCACGGGAGTCATCGAATTCATGATCTCATGGGTGAGAACGCGGACCAGGTCGCTTTGGGCGGCGATCTCGACGGCGTTCAACTCGCCCTGGATGGGCTGGACCGCCACCACCCGCACCATGCCTCCGAGGCGATGAACCGAGGCGGCGCTGACCATTGCCGTCTGCGGCAGCTCGTCGAACATCAGCGGCACCAGCCGCGGCTTGCCGACCGCGTCGTCGCCGAGCGCGGTCGCGAACGTCTCGCCATAGACCCGGTAATCCTCGATGCGGACGCCGTGGTGGCGGACGAACAGCCGCCGCGCCGCCTTGTTGGCGAGCTCGACGCGGCCGTCGGCGTCGACCGTCAGCAGCGGCGCCGGCGCATCGTCGAGCACCGCCTCGCAGAAGCGGTTCGATTCGGTCAGTCGCAGCCGCTCTTCGCGCAAGCTCCTGATGCCCTGGTCGAGCGCCTCGCCGATATCTGTGAAGCCGCTGCCGTCGGCGCGATGGGCGAAGCTTTGCGACAGGTCGCCGAGGCGGACCGCCTCGAGGAAGCGGGCGAGCTCCATATTGGTGCGCTGAATGTAGCGCCACAATTCGTAGAGCGCCCACGCGCACAGCGCGCCGGCGAGCAGGCGGGCGACTCCGAGCCCCTCGACGTCGAGGGCGGTGACGAACAGGTAAAGCGTGCTGAGAAGCAGCGCCGCCCGCCAGCCGAGGCCGGCGATGAAGCGGCTTCTAAAGCCCATGCTTGTCCATTCGGCGATAGAGCGAGGCGCGGGTGAGGCCGAGCTCCTGGGCGGCCAGCGAGATGTTGTAAGCGTGGCGCTTCAGAGCCTGCTCGACCATCTGCCTCTCGGCGCGCTCGAGGTTGAGGTCAGCGCCGAGACTCGGCGGCAGGCTGGTCGACGGCGGGCGCGGCGCGGTGGAGCGCGAGAGCGAGAAATCCTCGAACGTGAAGGCGCCGTCGCCGGCTAGGATGACGGCGCGCTCGGCGGCATGGCGAAGCGCCCTGACGTTGCCGGGCCAGTCATAGTCGACCAGCGCCGCCATCACTTCGCCCGGCAGTTCGCGCGCCGGCTTGCCGTATTTCTTCGCGTAAAGCGCGACATAATGGTCGACGAGGACCGGAATGTCCTCGCGCCGCTCGCGCAGCGGCGGCAGCTCGATCTCGACCGTGTTCAGGCGGAACAGCAGGTCCTGGCGGAACAGGCTCTCGTCGGCGAGCCGTTCGGGCGGCAAATTGGTGGCGGCGACGACCCGGACGTCGATCGGCACCGGCTTGTTGGCGCCGACCGGAACCACCTGGCGCTGCTCCAGCGCGGTCAGCAATTTGGGCTGCAGGTGCAGGGGGAGGTTGCCGACCTCGTCGAGGAACAAGGTACCGCCGTCCGCCGCCTGCAGTCGGCCGATCCGGTCGCCGCGCGCGTCGGTGAAGGCCCCCTTCACATGGCCGAACAATTCGGATTCGAACAGATTCTCGGCGACCGCCCCGAGATCGACCGAAACGAAGACGCTGCCGGCGCGCCGCGATTTGCGGTGCAGCTCGCGCGCGACCAGCTCCTTGCCGGTGCCGTTCTCGCCGAGGATGAGGACGTTGGCCTCGGTCGGGGCGGCCCGCTCGACCAGCGAATAGACGCGCCTCATCGCCGCCGATTGGCCGAGCAACGGTGTCTCGCCGCCGGCCGCCGGAGCGGAGATGGCGACCGCGCGCTTGCGTTCGGTGGCCGCGGCCTGGCGCGAAGTCCGCAGCGCCGCGGCGGTCCGCACGGTGGCGAGCAGCCGCTCGTTCGACCAGGGCTTGGAGACGAAGTCGGTGGCGCCGCGCTTCATCGCCTCGACGGCGATGTTGACCCCGCCATGGGCGGTGATCATCACCACCACCGCCTGCGGGTCCTTGGCCAGGATCTCGCCGAGCCAGTGGAAGCCCTCGGCGGCGTTGGTCGCGCCGCGGCCGAAATTGGCGTCGAGCAGGACCACGTCGGCGCCGTCGCCGGCGATCGCCGCCATCGCCTCCTCGGGCGCCTGGAAAGTCAGGACCTGCTCGAACAGATCGCGAAGCAGCAGGCGGGCGGACAGCAGTATATCCGGATCGTCGTCAATGACGATGCACCGCCAGAATGGCTTACCCTCCCCTGCCACGGCCTTCCTCCTACAACCTGTCCGGTTACGGACAAACAATAATCGTGCCAGCACCGTCCGCGACCGGACAGGCGGCGTCCGGCGCCGGACGGGCACCCCACGGGTGTGAACGAGTACAAGTGTAGACGATGATGGGGAAGCCCGGAAAACCGCGCTTTTTTCGGCTTGGCACGGCTCGTGCTGCACTTCTCGCCGCGGCAGGAACCGCCGCATCCTGGGAGAAAGACGATGCGTAAGGTGGAGACTTGGCTGGTCGGGCTGCTCTGGGCCGGTGTCGCGCTGGTGCTGCCGATGGCAGCGCTCGAGCCGGTGAGCCTGGCGGGCGCCCGGGCGCCGGCCCCCGGGTTGGCGCTCGGCGCCTGCGCCGACGGCAGCGCCCATCTCGCCATGGGCTGCGCGAGCATCCTGCTGTGATCCTGTCCGGTCGCGTACAGGATCGTGTCCGGAATCGGACAACCGTCCCAGATGCCCCCGCGGAAGATGTCGTGCGCCGCGATCCCGTCCGTGGCACGATGATTGCTGGTGGACCGGCATGAGGTTGGGATGAGCGTGATCAGGATCAAATCGAACGATAACGGGCCGAGGGCCGAAAGCGGCACCGGCATGGACAAGGCCGTGGCGCGTACAGGCCTGTCGCAGCGCGCCAAGATCGCGATCGGTGCGGCGGCGGTGCTGCTGCTCGCCCTGCTCTTCTGGTGGTTCGCGCCGAGCGCCGGCAGTCAGACGGTGGCGGCCGATCGGCTGACCATTTCGGCGGTGACCAAGGGCACGTTCGACGACTTCCTGCCGCTGCGGGCCCGGGTCGAACCGCTGGTGACCGTGTATCTGGACGCGGTCGAAGGCGGGCGCGTGGAGAAGGTGCTGGTTGAGGACGGAGCGATGGTCCAGCAGGGCCAGCTGCTCGCCGTCCTCTCCAATTCCGATCTCCAGCTCAACCTGCTTGCCCGCCAGTCGGACGTGTCGCGCGAAGTGAACTCGATGCGCAGCCAGGAGCTGGCCCTCGCCCAGACCAGCATCCAGGACGAGCGCGCCGTGATCGACGCCCAGCTCGCCGCCGACAAGGCGCGGCGCCAGTACGAGCTGCAGAAGCCGCTGATGGAGAAAGGCTTCATCCCCGCCAAGGTGTTCAACGACAGTCGCGACGAATATCTGTCGAGCCAGCGCCGGGCCGAGGTGCTGCGCCGCTCACAGGCAGTCAATCGCCGGCTTCAGACCAGCCAGCTGGCGCAACTCAGGGCGTCGAACGCGTCACTGAGCGGCAGCCTCGACATCGCCCGCGCCACCTTGGACGCGCTCAACCTGCGCGCGCCTGTATCCGGCCAGCTGACCGCTTTCTCGATCCAGGTCGGCCAGTCCCTGAACCGCGGCGAGCGGCTCGGCCAGGTCGACAGCGCCGGCCGCAACAAGCTCGTCGCCTCGGTCGACGAATATTATCTCGGCCGGGTCCAGCCGGGCCAGACGGCCACCGTCGATGCCGGGGGCAGGACCTACCGGGTCAAGGTCGCCAAAATCTATCCGCAGGTCAGGAATGGCGTGTTCGAAGTCGATCTCCACTTCGTCGGCGCTGAGCCGCCGGCGCTCAACCGCGGCCAGACGCTGCAGGCGAAGCTGACGCTAGGCGATCCTACCCCCGCCTTGCTCATTCCCAATGGCGCCTTCTACAACGAGACGGGCGGCACCTGGGTGTTCGTGGTCGCCCCCGACGGCGGCGAGGCGGTCAAGCGCAACGTCCGCCTCGGCCGCCGCAACGCCGATTACATCGAAGTGCTTGAGGGCCTGGAGCCCGGCGAGCGAGTGATCACCTCACCTTATACCGGTTTCGCCGACAAGGATCGGCTGGACCTCGAGCGCTGACGAAGGAGCGAAAGCCAATGCTGAGCATGCGTGAACTGTCGCGGGTCTACCGCACCGATACCGTCGAGACGACCGCTCTCGACCGGATCGACCTCGACATCGCCGATGGCGAGTTCGTCGCCATCATGGGTCCGTCGGGCTGCGGCAAATCGACCCTGCTGAACGTCCTCGGCATGCTCGATTCGCCGACCAGCGGCTCGTACGTCTTCGACGGTCTCGAGGTGGCGGGGCTGCCCGAGTCGAAGCTCGCCGATGTCCGCAAGCAGAATATCGGCTTCATCTTCCAGAGCTTCAACCTGGTCGACGAGCTCAGCGTGCGCGAGAATATCGAGCTGGCGCTGCTCTATCACGACGTCCCGGCGTCGGAGCGCCGTGCGCGGGTCGAGGCGGTGATGGACAAGGTCGGCATCGCCCATCGCGCCAAGCACCGGCCGAGCCAGCTCTCCGGCGGCCAGCAGCAGCGCGTCGCCGTCGCCCGCGCCCTCGTCGGCAATCCCAAGCTGATCCTGGCCGACGAGCCGACCGGCAACCTCGACACCCAGCATGGCGAGGAGGTGATGAAGATGATCCAGGCCCTCAACCGCGAGGGTTCGACCATCGTCATGGTCACCCACTCGCCCGCCCATGCCGATTATGCGGGCCGAGTCGTCAACATGCTCGACGGCCGCATCCTGATCGAGCGGCGTCGCGCGGCGTGAGCGGGCTAGCACACGGCCGGTCTTCCTCTCCCGCTGTTCGAGGGAGAGGGAGGAGCCACGCCGAAGGCCGGGCAAGCGAGGGTCTTGCCGAGTCCGAAATCAAGATCGTGGCGAGGCGGGCGACGGCGGCCCCGCCCCGCGAATAGGCGCAACTTCCGGCCCGTACAGGATTCGAGAGATGTGGAAGAACTATCTGACCGTCGGCATCCGGGCCCTTGCCAAGAACCGGACCTACGCCTTCATCAACATCCTCGGCCTCGCCATCGGCATGGCCGCCTGCCTCATTATCCTGCTCTTCGTCCGCTACGAGATGAGCTACGACAAATGGCTGCCGGGCGCGGAGAACGTCTATCAGATCCAGAGCTGGTACAAGTCGAGCGAGACCGGCCAGGAAGCCCAGCTCCAGATGACGCCCTATCTGGCAGGCAAGCGCATCGCGAAGGACTTCCCGCAGGTCGAAAAGGAGGTCTACGTCAACAACAACGAGCCTGTGTTCAGCAAAGACGGGCAGGCGACCTCGACCGAGGACTATCTCTGGGTCGACAATAATTTCCTCGAAGTCGTTCCGCTCCCGATGGTGCATGGCGACGTTTCCGCGCTCAGCCAGCCCAATACCGCCGTTCTGACCGAGAGCGAGGCGAGGAAGCGCTACGGCACCGACAATGTCGTCGGCCGGACGTTGACCCTGATCACCCGCGGCCGGTCGCGCGATTTCCGGATCACCGGCGTGCTGAAGGACCTGCCCAAGAACTCGCACCTCGAGATCAACGCCTTGGCCCGCCTCGATTTCGTCGCCTACAATGCCGACACGCCGCAGGTCCTCGAATGCTGGGGCTGCCAGAACGGCTACGTCTATGTGAAGCTCCGGCCGGGCTCCGACCCGGCCGCGATCCAGGCCGGCTTCCCGGCGTGGGAGAAGCGCAACATCCCCGACGAGAATGCCGGCGAGGCGCGCTTCAACGCCGGCGACGACCAGGACTGGCATATCGTCAACGTTCGCGACGTTCATCTCGGCAAGGCGCAGGCGGGCGCGATGTCGCCGGGCAACGATCGCCGGACGATCGTCACTTTTGCGATCATCGCCCTGCTCATCCTCGGCATGGCCGTGGTCAACTTCACCAACCTCGCCACCGCGCGCGCCAGCCAGCGCGCCCGCGAAGTGGCCTTGAGGAAGGTGCTGGGGGCGACCCGAAAGCAACTGATCGTCCAGTTCATCGGCGAATCGATCCTGATCGCGCTGGTCGCCATGGTGATCGCGCTCGGGCTGGTCGAACTGCTCGTGCCGCCTTTCTCGGCCTTCCTCGACGCCAGCCTCGAGCTGCGCTATTTCGGGGCCGACGGAATCGCCCTTCCGGCGCTGGCGCTGGTGCTGGTCGTCGGCGTGCTCGGCGGCCTCTATCCGGCCTTCTTCCTGTCGCGCTTCCAGCCGGCTTCGGTTCTGAAGGCGAACAAATCGTCGGCCGAGACGTCGGGGACCGGACGGCTTCGGAACATCCTCGTCATTGCCCAGTTCGCGGTGTCGATCGGGCTCATCATCTGCACGGCGGTGATCTACGGTCAGACCGTTTACGCGCGCACCGTCGATCCCGGCTACCAGCGCGACCACATTCTCCAGGTCGACGAATTGAGCCGCTACGCCTTGCTGGACAAGGGCGAGCTGATCGCCGAGAGGGCCGGCCGGGTGCCCGGCGTGAAGGCCGCCGGTCGGACGACCATCGGCGTCGCCACCGACAACAACAACAATACCGGCGTGATGGTGCCCGGCAATCCGGAGCCGGTGACGATCGGCACCTATCAGGTCGATACGGGCTTCTTCGACGCGATGGGCCTCAGGATGGCCGCCGGCCGCTGGTTCGACAAGAGCCGGCCGTTGGACGACATGACCCTGCCCTATCCGCCCGATCCCGCAGCGGAACGGGCTTTGGCGCAGCGCGGCGGCAACATCGTCATCAACGAGCTCGCCGCGAAGCGGCTCGGCTTCGAGAATCCCCGCGACATCCTCGGCAAGACGTTCCGGGCGGCGATCGTCGACAACGAGATCGGCCTCGTTCCGGTCACCGTCATCGGCGTGGTCAAGGACGCCCGATTCCGCTCGGTCAAGCTGCCGCTCGATCCGATCATGTTCTCCAACACGCGCAGCGGCCACAGCAATATGATCGTCCGCTTCGACGGCGACCCGGCGGCGGTGCGCGCCGGAGTCGAGCGGATGTGGAAGAGCATCACCAGCGACGTCCCCTTCACGGCCGAGTTCAGCGACGACATCATGCTCGAACTCTACGAAGCCGAGGACGCACGGGCGAAGACCTTCGCCGGATTCGCGGTCCTCGCCGTCGTCGTCGCCTGCCTCGGCCTGTTCGGCCTTGCCGCCTTCACCGCCGAGCGGCGGACCAAGGAGATCGGCATCAGGAAGGTTCTGGGTGCGCGCAGCCGCGACATCGTCCGCCTGCT
>Ga0196963_10000527_pt1 | contig 34090 bp, 34 predicted proteins | sample S1_5metaG_FD_148600 | JGI IMG/M metagenome (GOLD analysis project Ga0196963, IMG submission 148600) | Soil microbial communities from Anza Borrego desert, Southern California, United States - S1_5 | ecosystem: Environmental > Terrestrial > Soil > Desert | place: USA: California | collected...
GACCGAATCCTGGGGGGTCAAGATCACCCGGGTCGAGATCAAGGACATCCGCCCGCCCGCCGACATCGTCAACGCGATGGGCCGGCAGATGAAGGCGGAGCGCGAGAAGCGCGCGGTGATCCTCGAGGCCGAGGGCAGCCGAGCCTCGGCGATCCTCAGGGCCGAGGGCGAGAAGCAGGGCCAGATCCTCGAGGCGGAAGGGCGCCGCGAGGCCGCCTTCCGCGACGCCGAGGCGCGCGAGCGCGCCGCCGAGGCCGAGGCCAAAGCGACTCAGGTCGTCTCCGACGCCATTTCCGGCGGCAACACCCAGGCGATCAACTATTTCATCGCCCAGCGCTACGTCGACGCGATCAGCAACTTCGCCGTCTCGCCCAACGCCAAGACCATCCTTTTCCCGGTCGAGGCGACCGCCCTGATCGGCACGCTGGGCGGGATCGGCGAGCTCGCCAGGGACGCGCTCGGCGGAGGCGGAGGCGGCGGTGGAGGCGGCAGCGACGGCGAGGGCGGCGCGCCCGCCAGACGGCGCGGACCGTTCGAGGGCTCCGGCCAGTGAACGGCTTCGACCTCGAGCCGCAATGGATGTGGCTTCTCGGCGCGATCGCGCTCGGCATCGCCGAGCTGATCGTCCCCGGCGTCTTCCTGATCTGGCTGGCGGCGGCGGCGGCGGTGACCGGGCTGCTCACCCTCGCCTTCGGGATCGACCTGCCCTTCCAGTTCGCGATCTTCGCCCTGCTCGCCATCGCCGCGGTCTACAGCGGCCGGCGCTGGTACCTGGCCAACCCGATGCCAAGCGCCGACCCGATGCTCAACGACCGCGCCGCCCGCCTGACCGGGCGGACGGTGGTGGTGGTCGCCGCGATCGAGAATGGCGAGGGTCGGGTCAGGGTCGGCGACACGGTCTGGTCGTGCCGCGGGCCCGATTGCGCGGAGGGGTCCCGGGTGCGGATCACCGGCGCCGACGGCAGCTGCCTCAAGGTCGAGCCGGTGGCGGCGATCGACGGGCCGCCGCCGCAGGGCGGATGAGCCGCCCGAGCTTCAGGGCGTCGCCGGTCGCCGCGGCCGCGGCGGTGTTGTCGAAGATGCACCACACCGGGCCGCGCTGCGCCGCGATCCGGGCCGCATAGGCCTCGAGCCGGCCGTCGTCGTAGCTGGAGCGATAGGCGACCGGCGAGCCGTGCAGCCGGAAATAGGCCAGGCCGCGCCAGCCGCCGGGATCGGCCCCCGCCGGCACCGGCGCCGGATCGGCCGCGACCCGCGCGATTCGAAGCGCCGCCAGCATCGCCTCCGGCTCGTCGCCGAACCAGCTCGGGTGGCGCGGCTCGCAGGCGATGGACCGGTCCCAGCGCCCGCGCAGGCCGGCGAGGAACGGCCCGGCGACATCGGGCTCGAAGGCGAGGCTCGGCGGCAGCTGGACGAGCAGGATCTCAAGCCTGGGCCCGAGCCCGGCCATCTCGGCGAGCGCCGCCGCCAGCGGCTCGGCGCAATCCGCCAGCCGCCGCCGGTGGGTGATCTCCTTCGACAGCTTGGCCGAGAAACGGAAATGCTCCGGCACCGAATCCGCCCAGCGCCGCCAGGTCTCGGAGCGATGGCCGCGGTGGAAGGAGGAATTGATCTCGGCGCAGTTGAAGCGCGCCGCATAGCGTTCGAGCACGGTGCCCGCGCCCGGGAAATGCGGCGCGGCCTGCGCTGGGATCGACCAGCCGGCGGTGCCGATGCGGACCTCGGACGGGCGCTCGAGCATCGAGCGCGAACGCGCAGCGCCTAATCGGGCTCCCCGGCCCGGTAATCGGGCCGCGGCGAATGGAGGGTGCGACCGGCGGGCTGGGCGAGATGGCGGTTGAGGTCGCCGACGAGGCGCAGCAGCGCCTGCTGAAGGTCGACCGGCAGAGCGAGATAGGCGGAGAGGAGCTGGCTCGCATCCTCGCCCAGCCAGGCGCCCTCGCTGCGCTTGGCGGTCAGCACGTAGACGACGTCGACCTTGGCCGCGGCGAGGCGGGCGAGATAGTCGGCTCGAAGCTCGCGCCGGTCATTCTCGTACAGGCTCTGCTTGGGCACGTCGGTGCCGACCAAAGAGGCGAATTCCGCCTGCTTTAGCCCGAGTCGCTTCCTTTCCTCCGCCAGCCTAGCGCCGAAACCCATCGATTCTGAAAATCCCCTCTTGACTGATCACCGCAAACCGATGATCTTGCACGGAATTTACCCTGAATTGATTCATTGCACAGGCGGTTCAACTCTGTCGCGTGGATTCTTTCGTCCGCGCCCGCGAGGAACGGGCCGCGCGGCGCGACGGAAGCGGTGGAAGGGTGGTAGCGGAGGAGGGACTTGAACCCCCGACACGCGGATTATGATTCCGCTCACCGGGTGCAGTTTTCCGCCGCTTATGGCTCCCCGTGTACCGACCATGTACCGTGTGCGCCGCTACGGCTGCCGTCTAGGGGCTACGTCTCTCCGAGTCGCCACTGTCTTTGACAGGAAAATCGCTTGGTTGCCGGTCCGCGCCTGTTACTCGCAGGTTATCAACGTCCGGTTCCAGCCGGCCGCCGCCTCGCAACTTCGGAGACTGGGACCGGGGCGTCCCTCCCCTCCGACCGTGGGGGGCGGCAGATGCGACAGGCCAGGCTGTGACGGTGCCTCCACCCCCATCCTACCCCCTGCCCTCGCAGCACCTGCGCAACGCCGCAGCACGCCTAGCGGCCGAGCTCGACGACGCCCGCCTGTACCGGGCCGCGGCCTACGCCTCGATGGCGGTCGACGCGATCGACCAGAGCGGCGAGGAGCCCGAGCCGGACGGCGACATGCGGACGGACGTCGAGCTTGAGTTCGAGCTGGACGAGCATGGCCGCGTCTGGATGATCCGCGAAGGCGACTGCCACATTATCGGCCGTACCAACGCCGTTTGCGCGGAGATGCGCCGATTCCTTAACAGCGTAGTGCTGCGACAAGACCGCTAGGGCGAAGGAGCGGTGCGACCTAGGTCGTCCCACCTAGGCACGTCGTGGCGCGGATAGATTTTGTCGGTCGGTTCATGACTTGCATTTAGAGAGCCTGCTAGGTCGAATTGCGATTAGACCCGCGCCTTCACGAGACAGTGCCTCGCGGCGCGCTGACGCAAACGCGCTTAAAATACCAGGAGGGAGACCCATCGGAACCGATGGCATGGCGTGTGGGCGCGACAACTTGCGGGCGAAGGCTGCCAAATGAGAGAAACTGCCGCCCGCCCTGCGGAGCGACCTCAGCACCCGCATATCGTTCTCGGCAAATTCTTCACCATCGAGCCTCTTCTTTAGAACAGCCGCGCGAAGGCTCATGATTGCATCGACGCTGCACCTAGGGATGCACGCTAAGCGCCAGACATCAATTCGATCGGCGATATGGTTCGGTATCCTTCCAAAACCTTTATTGTGCTGGCCACTTCTTGCGGAAGAAATAAATCACGCGGAAGCAGGATCGGCCTGTTCGCTAATACCGCCCTGGTGGCAGTTGCTAGATAACTCCAAGGTTCACCCTTGCTCTCGATAAATGTCAGCCGGTTTTTGTCCTTGTCTTGCAAAGGTTCTCCAGAATTAGCCGCCGACATAATCGCAGGCAAAAACATCTCTATATCGATGGGCAAGCTTTTACCTTGAACAAACGTATCAACCATCCTCAGAACGTCAGCCTCCGGCTCGGTGATTCCTTCCGGAATATCGGGTATGCGGATGAAGGGGCCAGCATGACCTTCCTCGACTACATTTCGCATCAGTATTTTCGCACGGCGAAGCTCCGAAACGCGATGCTGGCGATACCGAACCCGCTGCCGCATGACATGAGCCGCACCTGGCCTGTCGAAGCCTTCATCTACGCCACCAATCTAGCTTCGAGTTTCATGCGACAGCGGCGCGAATATCGGATCGTGCTGCTCCGAAACAAATCTGAGGTGCCCTTTATTACGGGCGATCAGCCAGTCATCAATCTGCGCGGAGTCGATGTCGAGGAGGTGGATCTCTACTATCCACTCTCGCCGGATCTCGCGATGATCTTCACCGCTGATCGGACCCGGTATTCCGGCGATGATGCGGATCTCGGACGGATCGCGGTTGAGAGCTACAACCACCGCATCTACGCGAAGTCAGGCAGCCAGATTTACGGAAATGACCCGGTCTATTTGGCGTCTTTGGCCCGCCTGCCCAAGGACGAACGGTTCTAGCGAACTGAGTGTCCACTTTCCCTAGGCCGCCCAGTCGGACGCCGGAGGAAGTTGTACGTTGGCGGAATTGCGGCTGCTTCGCGATCAGGACTGGGTTGGCCGCCAACTCTTGTATGTGGACTCATGGCTGAGCTGTCGCGCCTGCATCCATGGCAGCGCTAGGCCGCATCCACCTCGGCGAAAGCGTCTGCCACGAAGCCACGGGCGCGGCGGCCATCTTGGGCGATGCCCTCCCATAGCCGGGAGAAGGTCGGACCGTTGCGGCCAAAATCCTTCAGGTTGAGATGCCCCGGAGGTCCGTCCTTGAGCTCGCGCCTCGAAAATGGACGCTTGTTCATCAGAGCCAAAGCAAGCTCAAGGCGCGCCGACGGCCCGTGCAGGTCCGCCCATCGGACCGGATTGGGGGCTAGGCGCGCCCGAGCGCATGGGCATTTGCCCTCGCGCTGGCCGTGCGCAACGCCCTTGGCCAGTCGTCCGGGTCCGCAAACAGCCTGGCGACCAGCGCCTCGCGGAGTTCGAGGTGGCCGGCGAGCAGCCGGTCCGCCACGGCCTTGCCGAGCTCGAGGCGGTGCGAGATGATGGAGGGTCGTGCCCAGGTCGCTTCGACAAACTCGGTAGCCACCGCGAAGTGCGATACCAGATCGGCTTCGCCCCCCCCGAGCGACCGCAGCAAGCCCTTCAGGGTCGGGCCAACAGTCTGGCCGTCTGCGCCGAGCGCCTCCTCCAGCTCGGCGGCCGAGATTGGGATGAACTCGTGGCCGGCACGCCCCATGCGGGCGAGCAACTGGATCCTGCGCGCGGGGTCGACGACCTTCTTCGCCACGGCATGCTCGATCACCGCGTGCAGGCCGACGGCGGGGATGCCCTCGGACTGCGCGACCTCCCTGTAACCCAGGTCTTCGGTCAGCAGCGGAATGCCCGCCTGCGCCGCCGCGAGCACGTCGTCCAACAGGTGGTCGCCGACGTCGCCCTCCAAGGCGGCCGCGAGCCGGGCCGCAAGCCCTTTCGGGCCCGCAGCCGGGCGCACGGTGGCGGTCGAGCCAACCCAGGCGAGCGCTTCGCGCCGCACCGCAAGGACCATGTCTGCCTGAATCGGGGCGACGTCGATTCGAGCGAGGCGGCCGTCCTGCTGCGTGAGCGTGCCAGCGATCCGGCCGGGCATCGCCTCCATCTCGGTCACGCGCTGCGAGAACACGTCAATGGCCGACTGAGTCGTGGATAGGTCACCAAGGACGGCGGTTACGACGTCCAGCATTTCAAAGCGCCTGATGAGCTCAAGCGTGAGTGCGTCGACGAGCGCGCCGCCGCGCCGAGCGCGCCGGAGGACTGCGACCTCCCGCCTTCGCCTCACCGGATCGCCGGCGGTCGCCAAGAAGCGCGCGTCGGACTCGCGTAGGCCGTCGTATGCGTCGATGACGTCGCCGCCGAGGACCATTGGCAGCATCCTGAGCGGTATGCCGGTGGCGTGGTAGTTCGCGAAGGCGCGCTCGACCTGCCGCGCGCGACCCGTCACCTGGGCGAGCAGGACGTCCATCCCAGTCCCGCTCGTAAAGTCAATGTTGACGGCGCGGAACATCCGGCTCTCGGGGAAGCGCTCATTCAGCGTCGCCATGGTTTCGTGCATCAGGTGCAGGTGCTTGTGCTTCACCTCCCTAATCTGAAACGTCGCTGCCGCCGCTCCGGCGATGCTGGGCGGCAACTTGTAGCTTTCGCCTGCTGTCAGGCCAGCGGCAGCCTGCGCGACCGGCGAGTCGGGCAGCAGGTCGATCGCCTCGCGCGGCAGGTCGGCCTCCGTCTCGATCCGAAAGGTGCGCGCGCGTCCATGCTCGTCGGCGGCGACGAACACCGCGTCCGGCGCCACGCGGACGAACGACAGCAGCGAGTCTTTTTCGCGGCCGGACGCGATCATCACTCCCAAGAAGCGCTCCTGCACGTGCCGCTCGCCGGGGTGCTGTCGAGCGAGGCTGTAGGCGAGAGAGCGCGCCCTTGCGTCGAGCCCGTTGTTGGCGAGCAGTAGCGCGAGGTCTGCCCGCATGCCCGGCTCGCCCCGCAGGTCCTCGACGGGCCCGGCCAGCCAAGCCGACAGCGCCTCGCGGTCGTCCTGTCGCAGGACGACCTGCAGCCACTCCATCCGGCGCGGAAGGTCGTCGGGGTGGCGCGCGACCAGGCGGTCGGCGGCCAGGCGTGCGGCGGGCAGGTCGCCGACATTGAAGAAGACGGCGACGCGGTAGCGGAGATAGCGGTCAAGGTCCGCGACGGCGGACGACATGACGTCGAACACCGCGACTAGGCCCTCCCGGTCGTCGACCTCAGACAAAGCCTCGATCATCCAGCGCAGGCCCTCGCTGTCCCGTTCCAGCGTGACCCGGTCGCGCATCAGCTCGAGGAGCTGCGGCCAGAGCTCCTCGGCGCGGAGCAGCTGGCCCAGGTGCATGACCTCGCCGAACGGCGTGGACTCGTCAACGACCGCGAGGGCCGCGGCAACAAGGCCCGGACGGTCAGCCGCCGGGCTCTCGCGAATTTGTCTGATGCGCGGCGGCAGGCACCGAGGGTACCGAACGACGATCCCAGCAAGCGCCTCCGGCGTCGCCGCGAGATCGCCGAGCTGCTTGGCCGCCTCCCAGTCGAGCGTCTCGCGCCACATCGCCTCGTAGGGCGTCGCGTCCGACCAGTCGGTCTCCGCCAGCACTTGCAGGACCAGTTCGGGCCTGCCCTGGGCAATCTGCGCCAGCACGACGGCCGTCGCGGGGGTCCTCGGCAGGGACAGCATGGCCTCCAGGGCGCCCTGCTGGTCCCCAGTGCCCCCAAGTAGCACGCCCAGCAGGGTGGCCACCTCCGGCGGCGCGCCCTCGCGCCCGTTTGCATCGCGTAGGATGTCAATGGCCTCATCCTCGCGGTCCAGCATCCGCAGCATCTGGGCGGCGTTGGTCGCCAAACTGAAGTCGGTGACCAGCGGCCGCATCGCGACGTGCTCGCGCCACTGCGCCGTCAGGACCGCTGCCGCGCCGTCAATTTCCGCGAAGGTGGGCATGCCTTCCGCCCGTGACCCGATGTGCGCGCCGTCCTTGGCGGCCAGGCGCTCGAGCACGCTCTCCGCGACCATTCGCGCGAGCAGCGCGTCGTCAGGGTGCTCTGCTGAGGCGCGTCTCGCTACGTCGTGCCAAGCGGTGTCGCCGCGGCGCCTAAGGACGTTCGCCGCGCCTATGAGCGCCTCCTTTGCCCCCTTCAGCCCCTCAGGGAGGAAAGCGAGTGGGTCGGGCGAAGGCGACACCTCCTCGTGCGCCTGTACCAGCGCGGCGAGCCCGCCCTCTGCGGTGGGGTGCAATTCGAGCAAGCGCGTGCCCGCCGCGACGGCGCGGTCTGCCCGGCCGTTCGCCAAATGGGCAGCGACGAGGTTCGCAAGAGCCCGTTCCGTCTCTGGTTCGATCTCGGCTGCGGCCTCGATCAAGCGTGCCGCCTCCTCCTGCTCGCCCAGCTCCCAACGGGCGACGGCAATGGCGGTGAGCAGGCGGAAACGAACGTGGTCGCCAGCCGCCGCCCATTCCTCGCGCTCAAGGTCGAGGAGCTCGTCGAGCGCGTCGCGGGTGTGTGGTCCGCCAACCTTGGCGTTAGCCCTGTCGATCGCGCGCCCGATCGTAGCGTCGGCGCCTCCGGCCTTTGGATCCGTGGTCTCGCGCGACGCAAGCGTATCGCGGAGCAGATCAGCCATCCTACCCTGCTCCGCGCGGATCGCTGCCACGTCCTCGGCGACCCGCTCGTCGGTTCCGCGCGGCAGGTAGTCCGCGAGCAGCGATGGGTGCTCGCCGATCAGCGAGCGCAAGTGGTGCCAGCCGAACACGTGTACGCTCGGTCGGCCTTCGGCTGCGTTCCGCTGTGTCAACTCCCGCGCGCAAGCCTGCAGGTCGGCGTCGTCGGAGGCGGTAGTGACGAGGATGAACTCGGCGAGCGACGGCGGGTCGAGCGCGGCGGCCTTCTCTAACTCCTCTAGCAGCGTCCGCCTGCCGAGCCTGGTGGTTGCCGCGAGCTCATCCTTCAGTTTGCACTGGATCCCGACGTAGCCGCCGTGCCCCTTCAGGCGGCGGCCGATGATGTCGACGCCGCCCTGGCCCTGGCCCATGCGCCCAGTCATGAGCGTGTTGGGGTCACCTAGCACTTCCGCGAACAGCCGGCGCATCTGCCGCTCGAAGGCGGGCCAGTCGGTCGGCGGCGGGAGCTGGAGGCCGGTTGGGTCGATCATGCGCGCTGTCGCCCCCACGCAGTGCTGCGCCGTGCTGCGATCGTGTGCGTCGGTCCGACCCTCATCGGCCGCGTGTAGCGCACCGCCGCTCGTCCTTACTACACCTTCCGGAACGGGGCTCACGTGCTAGCGCGCTTGTTTTTGGTTTGCGTCCGCGGCGGCTCAATGCCCGACAATATCTACGAGACACCTAAACGAGCGACGGCTTTAGGACGGAAGCAAGGCGGGCCTAAACGGCGAGGGTTGGCGCTTAGATGTCACTCAACAAGCTAGTTGCGATTCAGTCCCATTTCCCGGCTCTGCAGCTTGGCCTTCCATAGCTGCTCGGCGGCGATGATCTCCTCCATAGTCGCACTCGATCCGCTCACCTCCAAGATCGAGACCTGATAGTCCGAGGGATCACGGCTCTTGAGGCCCAAGTTCCCGCCGTGGCCGTCACGAGCATAGGCAAGCCAACGCCCCAGAAAGCCATCGTCGCCATAGGCTGATCCCACATACTGCTCTTTAGTGCGGGGGCAGGTGAGGAGATAGACGCCCTTCGCGGCTCTCAGCGCGGAGAGCCATCCGATCGGTAGCGCTTCGGCGGTCGAAAGGTTGGCGATGAAGCTAGTATAGCCGGGGAACACTTCTTCCTGGAACGCGCGGGTAATCTCCACGATGGGCTTAGGTTGGTTCGCCGCCAACTGCGGCCAGGCGCGCGTCGCCGTCCCCCACTCGATGAAGACCCGGCCAATGTCCTCGGCGGAGACGCCGACCAGCTTCTGGCTGTATTTATCCAGCCCTCCGACTGCGGAGCCATTAAATGGGTCGGTTAGGCCGGGAGGACAGGTGCCGGTGAGCTCGACCTCGTAGAGGCCGACGAACATGACCGAACGAGCAGGGGTGACGACGAAGCTGGCCCAGTAGGGAGAGGCAAGACGGGAGCGGTTTTGGCTCGTCTGGATGCCTTGGTAGGCAAGGAACTCATCAGGGTTGTCGCGCCACAAAGTATAGAGCGTTCGCCCTCTATGCGCGCCGGTCTGGTGACGCAACAGCCGGACCTCGCGAGGATCGATACCATAGTCGGTCAGGATAGCATTGAATGTCAGCCCCATAGGAGCGAAGTAACTGCAAACCAGAGGAGCAGCCAGTGTCCTTTCTCGAAGACCTCTTAGAAGGTGGCGCGGGGTATACCGTGAAGATGGCGGACGGCGGCGCTTCATTTCGTCCCGCCGGGGAAAGTGACACGGACCTGGACGCCTTCCAGGAAGTGGTATCGCGTATCGAGGACCACGAGGGCGAGGGTTACGACATCCACATCAAGCATGTGACCAGCGAACGCGGGAAGGGGCTCGTGGACCTCGTCCTCATCGCGCTGGCGGGTGAAGATGACTGAACCCGTCGACGAGGACATCAAGGACGTTAGCGACGCGGACATGAAGGAGTTCTGCGCCGCGATCGGCGAGTTGATCCTATGGGCCAGCTTGATCGACGGACAGTTGAATCGCGCGCTTGTTGGCATGATGGCGCTACCTCATCACGTCATGATCGAACCGATTGTCGCGCAGCTGGATCCTCGCCCTAAGGCCGAACTGCTCAAGAAGCGGGCGAAGATCATCACCAGCACCGACTGGCGCAACAAAATACGGAATTGGGTGGAGCGTGCCGAGAAGGTCAACGCCAAGCGCAACATCGTCGCCCACCACGGCATCCGCGTCGCTGACGGAAAAATAATGCTCCACAGCGATCAACTGGGGAAAATAATCGACAGCCTGGACACCACGGGCGACACGATAAAGGTCGGTGAGAGCAGGAGCCTCGCTGACATCAAGGAGTGGATCGAGCAGGCAAAAGTCGCCTTCGAGGAGGGACAGAACGTGGTCGCCAACTTGGGCCGGTTCCGCGAAGCGGCACTGGCCAAGCTTGACGCCAGCAAGGCATGAACCGTAGCCGCGCATCCAGGCGCTCGGCTCCACAGATTATTCGATGCTGCTTGGCGGCGGCGCCGACGGAGTGGACTCACCGCCACAACGGCGCCCGCGCTCAACCGGCCATGACTCGCGCTATCGCGTGATGCTAAAGGGCGTGTGTATGGAAGAGCTTAGTTACATCCTCGAACGGTCGACCGCGGGTATCGCTCGCGACTATTTCTACTTGAACCTCGATGGCGGCGACCCAGTCTATCGCGAGCGTGTCTATTGCTACGAACTCTATCACCAGATGCGCATCCGCTGGCCAGAGCAGACCCCGTTCTATCTCAATGGCGAGGTTGACAAAGCTCGGCATCCAAAGATGGTCGAGTTACGCGATCGTTTCCCGAAGCCCGATCTTCTCGTGCACCAACCGGGCTATATGGCCGGCAACTTCGCGGTGATCGAGGTCAAGTGCGAGCGCGCGAGCAAGGGAGGCATCGCGAAGGATCTTGAAACGCTATCATTCTTTGTCAACGAGTTCGGCTATCAACGAGCGATCTACCTGATCTATGGCGACGAAGCGATGGCGACCCTTGGGCAAGTCCAGGAGCTCGCTCAGGACATCGAGGGACTCGGCGCGATTGAATATTGGGCGCACGTAGCTCCCGACACAGCGGCGGTGCGTCTCTAAGCTGGCGATCGCAGATCTTCGCGCCTCCGGCTGAGCTGACGGCAGCTTTTAAGGCTAATCCGGTGAACTTAAGTGACGGGAACTAGCGCAAAACGACCGCTCGACGCGAGGACCGGAAATGGCCGCCGCTGACTGGCGGCTTTCGGCAGCGAACATGCGATAGCTGTCATTCGCCACTCTGCCAAAGCGTCGCATGAAACACCGCGAAGCTTGCCACGCGCAGCCAAGTCGTCGCGTCGTGCTCCCGGTCCATGCTTGTAGGCAAAGCGGAGCACAAACCCCCCGCCGCCGAGGTCGAGACGGCCGAAGCCTATGCCCGAGACGATCTGTCGTCTTCTCCCAGCCTAGAACGGGCTGGACAGCGTGCCAAGCAGTCTCAACAAACGCGTAAACCATTCACGCCCAATCCGGGCAGCGTGGTGAGACAATGCGAGGGGCGCCGTGCTCGACGTTGAAGACTATAGCCAATGGCTGCGCAACCAGCCGATCGAGGAAAGCACACGGCGCAACCAGGTCTCGCGGGTGCGCCGGCTCGAGCGCATCTTCGGCGATCTTGATCAAGCGCATGCGGCCGACGCGCTGGCCGGCGTCATTGCAGCGCTCGAGTATTCTCCCGGCGACGCCGCCCGGCGCAAGCCGCTTCCGCCCAAGCTGCGATGGAGCGGCGACATCGTCTCAGTAATGCAGACACTGCGCCACGCTGCAAACACCTATCGCCGCTATCTCGACGAACGCCGCGCACAGCATCTGCCATCCGCGCGCCCAAGCGCACGGCGGACGCGGTTCGAGCCGCTCCGTCCGCCCTTGCCGGCTCCGACGCGAACGCTCGCCCCGACGGGGTTCTGGACATTCCAGGCCAATACAGCGACTTGGGACATCGATGCCTGGGCCGCGCAGGGGGAAACTGCCCTCGCCTACCGGGTGAGCAAGGATGATGTCGCGCTCATGCAGGTCGGCGACCTCGGGCTGATCCGCCGCGTCGCATCCGGGCGCCACAAGGCAGCGATCGTCGCGATCGTCGAAGTGGTCCAGCCGGTGGCATGGCGCGCTGACCCGGATCCACGCTTCTACCGCGACAAGGCCCAGGCTGCCGCAAAGGACTGGCGCGTTGAGCTAGCCGTCCGCGCAATCGCGGAAGAGCCGTTGCTCGTCGCTCGGCTGGTGGGCGACGCGGCGCTTGATCGGGTCCGCCGGGGCTGGCAGCGCACGACGACGCCGATTCCGCGAGAAGCGTTCGAGCGCGTCGCGGCGCTGTTCGGGCTCACAGCGGCTATGCTCGAGGACCAGCGCGCGGCCCGCACGTTCGATACCCTTGTCCGGCCGCCCACGATCTATTTCAACATCGGCTGGATGGAGCATTATGCGGGCATTGCCGACGAAGATCAGACGATCGGCGCGCACGGATTCCTGGCAAAGCATCCGCACGGCGCTGAATCCTATAATTTCCTGGAGACACCGGACGGCATGGTGCGCGGTTACCGCCCGCCGGGCGACCGCGAGGAAACCAATATTAACCGCATGGGCGCGACGAGCAGACAGGAGGCGGTCGAGGGCGCGCTCGTCATCTGGCTCGCCAAGGAGCCCGCGAGCGGACGCACGCTGATCGTCGGCTGGTACAGCAACGCCACGGTCTTCCGCAGCGCTCGCGACGCTGGGATAACCCTATACGGGGAGCGCATCCATTATTCGGTCGAGGCGCGTGCCAAGGATGCGACCTTGCTGCCGCCGGTCGCGCGCACATTCGAAGTACGCAGCAGCCGGCTCGTGCCTGGCGCAGGGTTCGGGCAAAAGCCGACCTGGTACGGCGCGGAGGCGGTCGACGCCCGGGTCTGGGACTATGTCCGCTCCCGCCGGAAAATCCGGCCGACGGCGAAGCCATCCGCCGGCAAGGGCCCGCCGAGAAATGTCGATCCCGAGCTGCGGCGTAAGGTCGAGAAGGCCGCGGTCGACCACGCCATAGCCTATTACAAGGCGGAGTTCGGCGATGCCTGTCCGGTGATCAGCGTCGAAACGGCCGCCAAGGGCTGGGACCTCGAAGTCTATAACGGGGCGGATCCGCTGCTGGTCGAGGTGAAGGGGCTGCTGAACACCCCCTTGGTGTGCGAGCTCACGCCCAACGAATATGAGAAGATGATGCTGGATGCGAATTACAGCCGTTATGTCGTCTATGTCGTAAATAACGCGCTCGCCGAGTACCCTGCGATGCCGATCGCTTCGATTTTCGAACATGCCGGCGACAGGGTTTGGCGCACCGCCGACGGACGCGAGCTGGTGATCACGGCAAAGACCGGGGCGGTGCTTAGCTGCGGCTAGCGGGCACTGCCGGGCCATCGCTCAGAAAAGGCGCACTACAGCAAGCGACAACACGCACTACTGACGAAGCCGGTCGCGCGGCGGCGTGCCTGCGGAGCTAGAGTCAGTCCTCTTCATACTGAAGCGTATCCGGAGTTGCGTAGGTAGTTGGCGCACTCGTTTGGCGGGAAGGCGTTGAGGAGTGTGCCGATGCGCTTCCATGTTGCGTCTACGGATCGCTCGGCGGCCTTGCGGAGGAGGAGCTTGAGCTTGGCGAAGACCTGCTCGATCGGATTGAGGTCGGGCGAGTAGGGCGGCAGGAAGAGGAGCTTGGCGCCGACCGAGCGGATCGCCCTTCGAACGGCGGCGCCTTTGTGGCTGCCGAGGTTGTCCATGATGACGACGTCGCCGGGCGCGAGGGTCGGCACGAGGAACTGCTCGACCCAGGCGGTGAAGCTCCGGCCGTTGATCGGGCCGTCGAGCACGCAGGGCGCATCGATCCGGTCGTGGCGAAGGGCGGCGAGGAAGGTGAGCGTGCGCCATCGTCCGAACGGCGCCCTGCCGATGAGCTTGTCGCCGCGGCGGCTCCAGCCCCGGATCGGAGTCATGTTGGTCTTCGCCCAGGTCTCGTCGATGAAGACCAGGCGCCGAGGATCAAGCGGCCCCTGATACTTCTTCCACTGCTCGCGCCTTCGGGCGATCGCCGGACGCAGCTGCTCGGCGGCGAACAGCGTTTTTTTTGAAGCTGAAGCCGGCCGCGCGAAGCTGCTTCCAGACTGTGTTGTGGCTGACCGTCGCATAGCCTCTCGCCCTGAGCTCGAGCGCCAGCTCGCGCATCGTCAGATCGGGCTGCTCGGTCATCCGCGACAGGATCCACCCCTCCTCGCCGGCGAGGAGCCGGGGCCGCCTGCCGCCCACCGGCCGCGACGCCGCGCTCCCCGTCTCGCGCAGACGCTGCGACCACTTCACCGCGCTCGCGACGCTCACCCCGAACAAGGCGGCCGCATCACGAACCGTGCGACCCGACACCACCGCCCGCGCCACACGCTCGCGCAAAATCATTCGAATAAGCTCTGGCCATCGCTGCCGGCCTCCACTCCAGCCAGAAGCTTGAATCACAGATCAGCGACCTTGGGAATCCTCTTCCGATTCAACGAAGAGAGGACCGAGTCTAGGCGCCAGCCGCGAGGTACAAATGCGGCACCATCTAGCGGCAACAGCTGCCGAGTTAGGGAAAACGAGGGTGGCTTATCGGCTGCGCGTTTGAGGTCACTTCGATGCGCTCGCCGACAGCGAACGCGACGCCAGCGCTCGTAATGATCTAGCGATCCGGTTTCCGCTAGGCGATGTTAGCCGCGTGAAACCGATACCGAAAATCCGATTCGACGCCTTCGCCGGCTATGCCCGCTTGCCGATTGCAGAGATCTTTGGGCGTGAGCTCGAATATTTCGAGAGCGGCGGCGGCACGATCTTCGGCATGTTGATCCAAGACACTTCCGACCTGGACTATTTTGGAATGATCTTCGCACCGGATGCGCGGCTGCGATACCGCAGCGCCGGCATGACCGCGTTCGTCGACGATCCGGAGGCCGCCAAGATCGACCTGTCGGTCGCCATGGCGGTGGCCGAGCAGGCGGAACCCGAGACGCATCACCAAGGAGACGAGAAGGGTGCGCCGATCGACTTCTTCACCCCGGTAAAGCCCGCGGCCGTGCTCAACCCCGACTTCTTGACGCTGATCACGCAGGAGACGTTCTCCCCGGCGAGGGGCATCATTGAGCCGATGATGCGCTGGTACGAGGACGTAGACGGCAACTTCATCGAGCAATTCCAGACCACGGGCTTCGACCAGCGCATCTGGGAACTGTACCTGTTCGCTACGCTGACCGAGAACGGCTTCGAGCTCGATCGGTCGGATTCCGTCCCCGACTTCGTGTGCTCGGGCTTGCGCGGCAGCTTCACCATGGAGGCGGTGACCGTCGGTCCGACCCGGCAAGGCGGGATCGTCGTCCCCCCGCCTAGCCGCGACACGCCCGAGGACCAGCTCCGCTTCCTCAAGGATTACATGCCGATTAAATTCGGCAGTGCGCTCTTCAGCAAGCTCAACAAGCGATACTGGGAGCGACCGAACGTCGCCGGAGCACCCTTCGTCCTCGCGATTGCCGACTTCTCCTCGCCAGGCTCGATGATCCACACGCGCTCGGCGCTCGAGCACTACCTCTACGGCATGGACGTCGAGGACGGGACCGATGCTGAGGGCGCCGTCGAGTGGACCTATCGGCGGGTGGAGACGCACACGTTCGGCGACAAGACGATCCCGTCCGGCTTTTTTCGCCTACCCGACGCCGCCCACGTCAGCGCCGTCGTCTCCAGCACTGCAGGCACGGTCGCCAAGTTCAACAGGATGGGGTTGAAGGCAGGATTCGGATCTGGCCGCGTGCTGATGATCCGCGAGGGAACCGTCATCGATCACGATCCCAAGGCCCGATTCCCGAAGATGTTCAAGGTCATCGTCAACGCGCCGGGTTATGAGGAGAGTTGGACCGAGGGCGTCAGCGTCTACCACAACCCCGACGCTCACCATCCTCTCGACCCGAAATGTCTTCCCGACGCTGCGCACCACTTCCTCGATCCGGGCGGTCGCCTACGCAGCTTCACACCGGACTTCTATCCGCTAGGCTCGGTGACGCGACACTTCGCGCCGGTGGACATCGCGGAGGTCCTTGCGGGCGCCAAGTTTACGCACGCAATGTGGAAGCTTCGCCCAGAAGAGTAGACAGCAGACCAGCAACTCGCACGACTGCGGCCGACCGGCAATTACCCTGCAACGCGTCTAAGCTTGCCGCTTGTACATAGGGAGGTCGCTGCAGCTCGGCAAAACGGCTGCTTCCGAGATCGACAAAGGCCCCAACGAACGGCGCGAATTGGCGCGTTTAGGACGTTCCAACGGCCCCCCGGTGGGCCTTGTGAGACGGACTTCCTTTCAGGCGAAGGGGCCGCGCGCCCTGTACCGTCTGTGTACCGTGGAGTCGGCAGGACGCGAGGGGAAATGGCGGAAAACTGCGATATTCGAGGGTGCTGCATGGGACAGGGCCCAAGCGGCGGAAAAGACCGCCTCAGGACATCTAACCCGCTGTAATAATATCAGAAAGGGATGGTAGCGGAGGAGGGACTTGAACCCCCGACACGCGGATTATGATTCCGCTGCTCTAACCAGCTGAGCTACTCCGCCCCATCGGGCGCCGGCGCCGGCCGGGCGTGCGCCCTATAGGAACGGGCGCGCAGCCGGTCAACTGGAGCGGGCGAGGGCCGATTTCAAGCCCGCTTCGCCTCGTTCCGGGGCTGGAACTCGCCCGCCCCTCCTGTCGTTTCCGGGCCGACTGGAGACAGACGATGGAACTGCTCACCCCGCTAGAGAGCCTGTGCCGGATCATCATCCGCGCCCGGGAGAACGAGGTGCAGGTCCCGGCGCAGGACCCGGACGAGGATCCCGACAATGTCGACGATTTCGACGACGAGGGCGACCAGGCCCTGTCCGCGCTCGAGGATGAACTGAACAGCGGCGTCGAGGAGGAATTGCGAGCGATGCTCGACGATCTCGCCGACGACCAGCTTGCCGAGACGCTCGCGCTCGCCTGGGTCGGCCGCGGCACCTACGACGTCAGCGAATGGGACGACGCCTGCGCCGAATCGAACGACATGGACACCGAAGGGCGGATCGACGAGCTGATGGAGATGCCATTGCTCGCCTCCCATCTCGAAGCCGGCCTGGCGGCGTTCGACTACAGCTGCGACGGCGTCGGACAGATAGATTGACGCTCGGGATTGCCTCTCCCGCTGCCGGCGGGAGAGGGGGAACAGGCCTCATCCCCGGAACGCGAACGTCCTGACCGGCTCCCAGCGGCCGCCGAGATAGCGCCACAGCGCCAGGCCCTTGATCGCCAGCGGCCGCCGCTCGAAGCCGGCGCGCAGACGCGCCTGAAGCCGCCTCGCCTCCCTCGGCTCGACCTTGTTCTGGATGGTGATGTGCGGCCGCCACGGCGCGCTGTCCTGCGACGTCAGCAGACCCCGCAGCGCCAGTGCCAAATCGTGGCGTATGTCCTCAAGGCCCTCGCTTTCGACCCGCAAGGCGGTGCCTCCGCCGAGGTCGATCACGCCGGCGATCGCGGCCTTCGGCGCTGGTGTCGCCGCATAAAAAGCGAGCCGGCGCTTCAGCTCCGCCTCGGCGCTCGGCGGCAGCTGCCCAAACAGGGTGAGGTGGGCGGGCACGAGGTTGCGGTCCGGCGGGTAATGCGCCCGCCGCAGCTGCTGCAGCCAGCCATTGTCGCCGTCGCCGAACAGGGCGGTGACGATCAGGGGCGCGGCGGCGGCGCTCAGATTTCCACCTGGCTGCCGAGCTCGACCACCCGGTTGGGCGGCAGCTTAAAGAATTCCATCGCGCTCTCGGCGTTGCGAAGCATCCAGAAGAAGAGGTGCTCGCGCCAGATCGCCATGCCGGGCTTGCGCGCCGCGACCAGCGTCTGCCGCGACAGGAAGAAGCTGGTCTCCATCATCCGGATGTCGCGGCCGCAGCTGACGGTGGCCAGCGCGGCGGGAAGATCGCTCTCCTCCATGAATCCGAAGCGCAGGATCAGCCGGAAGAAACCTTCGCCGAGATCGGTGAGGTCGCAGCGGCGCTGTGGCTCGACATGGGGTAGATCCTCGATGACCACGGTGAGCAATATCACCCGCTCGTGCAGGCAGCGATTATGCTTCAGGTTGTGGAGCAGGGACGGCGGCACGCCCTGGTGGGCGGTGGTCAGGAAGACGGCGGTGCCGGGCACCCGGACGACGCTGCCGGCGGCCGACTTGATGAAGATCTCGGTCGGCATCGCCGCATCGGCGAGATGGGCGCGCATCAGCTGGCGCCCCTTCGCCCAGGTCGTGAGCAGGACGAAGATGACGACGCCGACCAGAAGCGGGAACCAGCCGCCGTCGGGCACCTTGGTCAGCGTGGCGCCGAAGAAGGCGAGATCGACGGCGAGGAACAGGGCGAGCAGCGGCAGGCGGCGCGACGGCTTCCAGGTCCATAGCGAGGACAGCAAGGCGGCGAGGAGGCAGGTGTCGATCAGCATCGCCCCGGTGACGGCGACGCCGTAGGCCGAGGCAAGCTCGGACGAGCTCCGGAAGCTGAGCACGAGGACCAGGGCAGCGGCCATCAGCGTCCAGTTGACCACCGGAATGTAGATCTGGCCGTGCTCGGCGGTGTGCACGATCCTCAGGCGCGGCACGAAGCCGAGCTGGATCGCCTGCTGGGTCACCGAGAAGGCGCCCGAGATGACGGCCTGGGTGGCGATGGTGGCGGCGAGGATGGTGAGGAGCACCAGCGGCAGCTCGAAACCGCGCGGGGCGAGGCTGAAGAAGGGGCTCGCGGCCGCCGCGGGATCGGACAGGATCAGCGCGCCCTGCCCGAGATAATTGAGCATCAAGGCGGGCAAGACGAAGAAGAACCATCCATTGCGTATCGGCCGGCGGCCGAAGCGGCCCATCTCCGCGTAGAGCGCCTCGGCGCCGGTCACCGCCAGCACCACCGAACCGAGCGCGAGGAAAGCCAGCCAGGGCTGGGTCGCGAAGAATCGGAAGGCGTGGCGCGGGTCGACCGCCAGCGCCACTTCCGGGTGCCGCGCCAGCGCCACCGCCCCCAGCAGGCCGATCGTCGCCAGGTAGATCGAGATGATCGGGCCGAACCAGCCGCCGAACCGCACCGTGCCGCTCTGGCGTCCGACGAACAGACCGACGATGATGCCCGCGGCGAGCGGCAGCACCAGCGGCGTCAGTCCGGGATCGACGACCCGCAGCCCCTCCACCGCCGCGAGCACCGAGATGGCGGGCGTGACCATCGAATCGCCGTAGAACAGGGCGCAGGCGAGCACGCCCAGGAGGACGATGCCGCCGCTCCACCGCGCCTTGCCGCCGGTCTTGCGAGAAATCAGCGCAAGCAAGGCCAAGCTGCCGCCCTCGCCCTTGTTGTCGGCGCGAATCAGGATCAGGACATATTTGAGGCTGACCACGATCAGCATCGCCCAGAAGATCAGGCTGAGCACGCCGTGGACGTTGGCCGGCGTGACGGCGAGCGGATGGTGGCCGGTAAAGGCCTCGCGGAAGGCGTAGATCGGGCTGGTGCCGATGTCGCCGAAGACGACTCCGATCGCGCCCAGCGCAAGGCTCGCCCGGGAGGGGCGGCGCGGCCCGGACGCGGGCGGTGAGGCCGCGGTCGGATCGGTGGCGGGGGAAGCGTCGGTCATCGGGGAAAGGCGGCGGCGTCTAGCATGGCCACGCCGCCTTCCGCAACGGCGACAAAGCCGGATCGCGCCGCTATAGGGCCGCCGGAGGGAAAAGCTTGCGAGGAGCCTCGATATGCGTGTCGGCGTGCCCAGGGAGATCAAGAACCACGAATATCGAGTCGGCCTCACCCCGGGCTCGGTCGCCGAGCTGATCGGCGCAGGCCACGAGGTGATCGTCGAGACCCGGGCCGGCATGGGCATTGATTTCGACGACCAGGACTATGTCGACGCCGGCGCCCGCATCGCCCCCGACGCCGCCGCCACCTTCCGCGAGGCCGACATGATCGTCAAGGTGAAGGAGCCGCAGCCGCAGGAGATCGCCCTCCTCGAGCCGCGGCACCTGCTCTTCACCTACCTCCATCTGGCGCCGGACCGGCCGCAGACCGAAGGCCTGATGAAGTCGGGCGCGACCTGCATCGCCTACGAGACGGTGACCGCCGCCGACGGCTCGCTGCCGCTCCTGAAGCCGATGTCGGAGGTGGCCGGCCGGATGTCGATCCAGGTCGGCGCCCATTATCTCGAGAAGGAGCAGGGCGGCCGCGGCGTGCTGCTCGGCGGCGTGCCCGGAGTCGCGCCGGCGCGGGTCGCGATCCTCGGCGGCGGCGTGGCGGGCGTCAACGCGGCCCAGATGGCGGTCGGAATGCGCGCCGACGTCACCATCTACGACATCTCCAACGCGCGTCTCGCCGAACTGGACATGTTCTTCGGCAGTCAGATCAAGACCGCTTATTCGTCGCGGGCGGCGATCGCCCATGCCGTCTCCAAATGCGAGCTGGTGATCGGCGCCGTGCTCGTCCCCGGCGCGGCGGCGCCCAAGCTGGTCACCCGCGACATGCTCAAGACGATGAAGCGCGGCTCGGTGCTGGTCGACATCGCCATCGACCAGGGCGGCTGCTTCGAGACGTCGCGGGCGACGACCCACGACGATCCGGTCTACGAGGTCGACGGAGTCATCCACTATTGCGTCGCCAACATGCCCGGGGCGGTGGCGCGGACCTCGGCCTTCGCGCTCAACAACGCGACCCTGCCGTTCGTGCTCAAGCTGGCGGGCCTCGGCGCCGACGAAGCGATGCGACGCGATCCGCACCTTGCCGCCGGCCTCAATGTCTCCGGCGGCAAGATCCGCCACCGGGCCGTGGCCGAAGCGCTCGACCTCGAATATTCGCCGGTCTGACGCGCCTAGCGCCGCATCGCCTGCGCCCGCTCCAGCGCCTGGAGCTGCGCCTCCACCTCGGCGCGCCAGGGCGCGTCGGCGGGGGCGCCGTCGACCAGGGCGCGCCACGTCCTCTCGGCCTCGTCCAGCCGGCCGGCCTGGGCGAGGGCGAGGCCGAGGAAGAAGCGCGGCGCCGGATGATCGGGCGCGAGCCGGGCGGCGCGCTCGAAGGCGAGCTGGGCGGCCGGAGTGATCAGCCCACCGGCGTGGAGGACGAGGGCGTTGCCGTAGCCGACCCACAATATCGCATTGTTGGGATGCTCGCGCAGCGCCGAGCGGATCACGCCGGCGCCGCCGCGCGTGTCGCCGCGCCGCTGGAAGCCCTCGGCGATGGTCAGCCACCGGTCCGCCGTGTCGAAGCGGCCGAGCATGTCCTGCCGCATCTGCGCGAAGGCGCTGTCCGGAAGGTCCTCGGTGACGGGCGGCGCCTTCGGGGCGCCGACGAGACCGGGGCGGCCCTGCCAGGCATAGCCCGCCAGCGCGAGCAGCAAGGCCGCCGCGAGCAATTGCAGGCCGGCCGCGTCGAGTCGCCCGAAGCGCCAGATGGCGGCGAACGCCGCCACCGCCAGCAGGACCAGGATCAGCCAGCCCATCAGGACCGCTTCCGCCGCTTGAAGCGGCCGCGGGCGAGGACCAGGCCGAGCGTGAGCAGCAGCACGGGCGCCGCCCAGAGCGGCCAGGTCAGCGGCTCGACCGGCGGCTTGTAGCTCACCCAGGCGCCGTAACGCTCGACCAGCCAGCGGCGAATCGCCTCCGGCCTCTCGCCCGCCCTGATCCGCTCGCGGACCAAAGCGCGCATGTCGCCGGCCATGTCGGCGTCGGAATCGGCGATCGACTGGCCCTGGCAGACGAGGCAGCGCAGAGTCTCCATCAGCGCCTTCGCCGCCGCTTCCTGGCGCGGATCCTCGAGCTGGGTATAGGCGTATCGCGACGGCGGCAGCGAGGATTGCGCGAAAGCCGGAGCGGCGATCGCCAGCGCGATGAACGCAAGCCCGTGATCACGGGCGAAGCGGACCAATCCAGAGCGGCCGCCGCCGCCAGCGGGATGGCCGGGCCGCTTCGCTGCTCGGAATGAGAGCCTCACTTCGCGGCCTCCCAAGCCGCAAGGATCTCCGGCACGTTCTCCGGCCTGATGTCGCCGATATGCTGGTGGCGGATGATCCCGCGGCCGTCGACGACGAAGGTCTCCGGCACGCCGGACGAGCCCAGCGCGAACTGGACCTTGCTGTCGGGGTCGGCTCCGATCCGCTCGAACGGATCGCCCCATTCGGCGAGAAAGTGGGCGACGTCCCCGCTGCGGTCGCGGATGGCGATTCCGTCGATCGGCACTCCGCGCCGCTTGAGCGCGTCGAGCTGCGGCGCCTCGGCTTTGCACGGGGCGCACCAACTGGCGAAGACGTTGACCAGGCGGGGGCCCCCCTGGCGCAGGTCGGCGGCGGCGAGCGGGGGATGGTTGGCGACCGCCGGCGCGAGCGCGAAATCGGGCATCGGCTTGCCGATCATCTGCGAGCGTATCGTCGTGTCGACCGGCTTGCGCAGGCCGACCGCGACGGTGACGACGAAGCCGAGGAACAAGGCCAGCGGCAGCCACAGGAGCAGGCGGCTCATGCCCAGGCCTCCACCGGGTCGTGGCGCCGTTCGCGGCGGACTCGGCCAACGAGGGCGAGCAGGCCGCCCAGAGCGACCAGCGCTCCGCCCAGCCAAATCAGGGTGACGAACGGCTTCCACCACAGCCGCAGCTGCCAGCGGCCGGAGCCGTCGGGCTTGCCGATGACGCTGTAGAGCTGGCCGTCGAGGCGGGTGGCGATCGCCGCCTCGCTGGTCTCGGTCGGCGGAGTACTGAACATCCGCGCCTGCGGCTGCAGAATGAACGGGGCGCCACTCCCCCGGCGCGCGCTGAGCTTCGCCTCGACCGCGGTCCAATTGGGGCCCGCCACCGGATCGACGGAGTCGAAGCGCACCAGCCAGGGCCCGACCGCGACCGTGTCGCCGACGCGGGCGGCGACCAGCTTCTCGCGGGTGAAGGCGCTTTCCGACGCCATGCCTGCCAGCGCGACGGCGATGCCGAGATGGGCGACCACCATCCCCCAGACGAAGAGCGGCGTGCGCCTCAGGTTTCGCTTCCACAGCGGCGCCACGCTGGCCGCGCCGACGCCGAGGGCGAGGACGAGGCCGAGCAAAGGCAGCAGGCGCAGACCGGGCACGAACAGGACCAGGATCAGCAGCGCGAGCGCCGCGCCGAGGATCGGCAGCGCGATCCTCCCGGCCGCCGCGCGCAGCCGGTCGCGGCGCCATTTGAGCAATGGACCGGCCGCCATCGCCGCCACCAGGGCGAGCGCGATCGGTCCGGCGGCGGTGTTGAAATAAGGCGGGCCGACGGAGAGCTTGCCGCCGGTCGCCGCCTCGACGATCAGCGGATAGAGCGTGCCGACGAGAACGATTCCGAGCACCGCCGACAGAAGCAGGTTGTTGAGCACGAGTGCGCCCTCGCGGCTCACCGGCTCGAACCTCGCTCCTTCCTTCACCGTGCCGACGCGCAGGCCGAACAGGGTCAGCGCCCCGCCGATGTAGAAAGCGAGCAGGACGAGGATGAAGGTGCCGCGCTCGGGGTCGACCGCGAAAGCATGGACGCTGGTCAGGATGCCCGAGCGGACGAGAAAGGTGCCGACCATCGACATCGAGAAGGCGACCACCGCCAGCATCACCGTCCACGCCCTGAGGCCGTCGCGGGTGGCGAGAACGGTCACCGAGTGGAGCAGGGCCGTCGTCGCCAGCCACGGCATCAGCGACGCGTTCTCGACCGGGTCCCAGAACCACCAGCCGCCCCAGCCCAGCTCGTAATAGGCCCAATAGGAGCCGGCCGTGATGCCGAGGGTGAGGAAGATCCAGGCGGCGAGCACCCAGGGCCGCATCGCCCGAGCGAAAGCGGCGCCGACGTCGCGCGTCACCAGCGCTCCGACCGCGAAGGAGAAGGCGATCGAGACTCCGACGTAGCCGAAATAGAGGGTCGGCGGATGGAAGGCGAGCCCGGGGTCCTGCAGCAACGGATTGAGGCCGTTGCCCTCGACCTGCGCCGGCGACAGCCGCTCGAACGGGTTGGAGGAGAAAAGCAGGAAGGCGTAGAAGCCGAGCCCGATCGCGGCCTGGGCGGCGAGCGTCGCGATCAGCATCCGCTCGGGCAGCCGCCGCTCGAACAGAGCGACGGCGGCGCCGGCGAGCGCGAGCACCGTCACCCACAGCAGCATCGAGCCTTCGTGATTGCCCCACGCGCCGGCGAATTTGTACAGCCACGGCTTCAGCGAATGGCTGTTCGCCGCGACCAGGGTGACCGAGAGGTCGGTACGCAGGAACAGCTGGATGAGCGCGAGAAAGGACAGCCCGATCAGCGCCGCTTGAACGACCGCTACGGCACGGACGGCGGCACTCATCCTCCCGGTGCCGGGGAGGAGGGTGCCGGCCCCGAGCCCGAGCTGGAGCAGCGACAGCGCCGCCGCCAGCCACAGCGCGGCAAGGCCCGCTTCCGCGATCATTCCAGGCTCTCGCTCTTATGCTCGCCCGTCTTCGGGTCGAGCTGGGGCGGCATGTAATTTTCGTCATGCTTGGCGAGGATGGCGTCGGCGACGAACAGTCCGCCGGGCTGGAACCGGCCCTCGGCGACGACGCCGCTATTCTCCTTGAACAGGTCCGGGACGATGCCCCTGAACCGCACCCGAATCCGTTCCTCGGTCTCGTCCCTCACCCGGAACTCGATCGTCACCCCGTCCGGCGCCCTTCGCAGCGAGCCGGCCTCGACCATGCCGCCGATGCGCACCGCCCGGCCGAGCGGCACCCCCTCGCGGGCGACGTCGCCCGGCGCGTAGAAATAGGCGGCCTGGTCCTTCAGCGCCGACATGGCGAGCAGCACCGCGCCGAGCACCGCGGCGACGGCGAGGACGAGCAGGACGAGACGCTGGTTCTTGGCCTTCACGGCCCGTCCTTCAGACCGTCCGCCTCGCGCTCGGCGCGGCGCATGGCGACGAAACTCCAGACGGTCAGCCCGGCGGTGCCGAGCAGGGCAGCGGCATAGGCCCCGAGGATGAACGGCCAGTGGCTCACGTCGCCATCCGGCGCAGCCGCGCCTCGACCTTCTGTCGCGCCAGCGCGGCGCGCATCCGCATGAGCACGATGGCGCCGAACAGCAGGGCGAAGCCGAGCGCGGCGACGAGGAGCGGCCAGAGCATCGAGCCGTGGATGCTCGAGCGCGTCAGGCCGATACTCTGCCCCTGGTGAAGCGTGCGCCACCACAGCACCGAATAATGGATGACCGGCAGGTTGATCGCTCCGACCAGGCCGAAGATGGCGGCGAGCCGCCCGTCGCCGCCTCGCTCGCGCTCGGCGTCGGCAAGCGCGACGAAGCCGACGTAGAGGAAGAGCAACACCAGCATCGAGGTCATCCGACCATCCCATTCCCACCACGTGCCCCAGGCTGGACGCCCCCATAACGATCCGGTGACGAGGCAGATCGCGGTGAACACCGCGCCCGGCACGGCGAGCGCCCGAGCCGCGACTCCGGCGAGCGGATGGCGCCAGACCAGCTGCATCAGGCTCGCCAGCGCGATCCCCGCCCAGCCCGCCATACCGAGCCAGGCGGCCGGCACATGGACATAGAGGATGCGGACCGTTTCGCCCTGGAGGTAATCAGGCGGCGCCAGCCACAGGCCGGCACCGAGACCGGCGGCGATGAGCAGCGCCCCGCCCCAGCCGAGCCAGGCGGTGAGCGGCCGCGCGAGCCGCAGGAAACGAGCCGGATTCGCGAAAATATGCATTGCCCGCCGCGTCTTTAGCGTGGCCCGACCGTCATTGCGAGGAGCGAAGCGCATGCTTTAAGCGGGCGCATGGCTTCCGACCGCCCTCCGCAGAACCGGCTGGCCGGCATCGCCCTGCGGGTCGGCGCCGTCGCCGGCTTCGCGCTGATGGCGGCGATGATCAAGCTCGGCTACCGCGCCGGCATCTCGACGGTCGAGCTGACCTTCTACCGCTTCGCCTTCGGCTTGCCGCCGCTGCTGCTGTGGATCGCCTGGAGCGGCAATTACGCAGTCTGGCGCACCAGGCGGCCGCTCGCCCACGCCTGGCGCGGCGTCGCCGGCCTCGCGACCATGGCGCTGGCGTTCAGCGCCCTCGCCTATCTGCCGCTCGCCGAGGCGACGACGTTGAGCTTCGCCGCGCCGTTGTTCGCGATCATCCTCTCGGCTTTGGTTCTCGGCGAGAAAGTCGGGCCGCACCGCTGGAGCGCGGTCGCCCTCGGCTTCGTCGGCGTGCTCGTCGTCATGCGGCCGGAAGGCAGCCACCTGCCGCCCGCCGGGCTGCTGCTCGCCGCGGCGGCGGCGTTCGGCGTCGGAGTCACCACCATCACCATCCGCCAGGTCGGAAAGACCGAGGGGACCCAGACCATCGTCCTGTGGTTCACGCTGCTCGCCCTGCCCGCGGTCGGCGCGCTGATGCCCTTCTACGGCGAAGCGCACGATTCTCGCGAGTGGCTGATCCTGTTCGCCCTCGGCAGCTTCGGCGGCATCGCGCAGCTGCTGCTCACCGCCTCGCTGCGCTACGCGCCGGTGCCGGTGGTGGTGCCGTTCGACTATACCCAGCTGCTATGGGCGGTGCTGCTCGGCTGGCTGGTCTTCGGCGACCGCCCCGCCGCGACCACCTGGGTCGGCGCGGCGGCGATCATCGCCAGCGGCCTCTACAGCCTCTACCGCGAGCACCGGCTGGGACGGGACGCGGCGCGCGAGCCCGCCCTCTGACTGCTCAGCGCCCGATCAGCCTTTGCGCCATCGCGTCCGCGACTTCGGCCGGATTGCGCCCGGTCGCCGCGCTTTCCTCCCAGATCTGCTCGAGCCGCACCGGGATCTGCTCGATCCTGGCCGTGACCGTCGCCTCGTCCCCGTCCTTCAGATATTCGGTCGAGACGTTGATGATGCCGCCGGCGTTGATGACGTAATCGGGGGCGTAGAGGATACCGCGCTGATGGATGCGCTGGCCGTCCTCGGGCGTGGCGAGCTGGTTGTTGGCGCCGCCGGCGACCACCGCCACCTTCAGCGCCGCGATCGACTCTTCGGTCAGGATCGCGCCCAGCGCATTGGGGCTGAGCACGTCGGCTTCGAGCGTCACGATCGCCTCGGGCGCGACCACCTCGCCGCCGACCTCGCCCGCGAGCGCTTCGGCGCGGCCACGGTCGATGTCGGTGAGGCTGATCCGGGCGCCCTCCGCCGCCGCGCGGCGGGCGAGGCCGGAGGCGACGCTGCCCGCGCCCTGGATGGCGAGATGGACGCCCGCCAGGCTGTCCTTGCCGAGCGCGCGGCGGACGGCCGCCTTGACTCCGAGAAACACGCCGTAGCTGGTATGCGGCCCGGGGTCGCCGCCGACCGTTCCTTTCGACACCGGCAGGCCGGCGACGTGGCGGGTATGCTCGGAGAGCGCGACCATGTCGGCGACGCTCATGCCGACGTCCTCGGCGGTCACGTAGCGCCCGCCCAGCCCCTCGACGGCCCGGCCGTAGGCGGCGAGCATCTCCGGAGTCTTGGTCCTGTTCGAGTCGGCCAGGATAACCGCCTTGCCGCCCCCGAAGCGCAGGCCGGCCATGGCATTCTTGAAGCTCATCCCGCGCGAAAGGCGAAGCACGTCCCTGACCGCCTCGCCGGGCTCGGCATAATGCCAGAAGCGCACGCCGCCGCCGGCGGGGCCAAGATAGGTCGAGTGGACGGCGATGACGGCGCAGAGGCCGCTCGCCCGGTCCGTGACGAAGTGGACGATCTCATGATCGTCGAAATCGGGATAATCCCACAGGGAGTGCATGCAAGGGTCCTGAACAGTGGAAGGCGCGGTGGGGCGATCGACGGGACTTGAACCCGCGACCCTCGGTACCACAAACCGATGCTCTAACCAGCTGAGCTACGATCGCCGCGAGCGCCTGTAGGTGCGGCGGGCACATAGGGGCCGAGCGGCCCGAGCGTCAAGGCGAAGCGTCACCAGGCGGTGAGGCCGAGCCGTTCGCGCCGGAGCCAGCGGCCGAGCATCAGGACGGCGGCGACGGCGAGGCCGGTGGCGAGGCCGACCCATACCCCCACCCCCTCCCAGCCGAGCCCGAAGCCGAGCCCGATGGCGGTCAGCAGCGCCACGCCCCAATAACTGAACGCGGCATAGGCCATCGGGATCTTGGTGTCGTGGAGGCCGCGAAGCATCCCGGCCCCGACCGCCTGCGCCCCGTCGAACACCTGGAACAGGGCGGCGACGAACAGGAAGGAGACGGCTAGCGCTATCACCGGCCGGTTGGCCGGCACCGCCGGGTCGAGGAACAGCTCGACCAGGGAGTTGGGAAAGGCCAGCATCAGCAGCGCCATCAGCGCCATGAAGGCGACGCCGAGGATGAAGGCGGTCCAGCCCGCGCGGGCGATACCGGCGCGGTCGCGGCGGCCGAAGGCGAGGCCGACCCGAACCGTCACCGCCTGGCTGAGGCCGAGGGGCACCATGAAAGTGAAGGCGGCGATCTGCAGCGCGACCGCATGGGCCGCGATCGAGGCCTCCCCGATCAGGCCCATCAGGAACACCGCCGTGTTGAAGATCGTGACCTCGAGCGCGAGCGTCACCGCGATCGGCAGGCCGAGCCGCCACACGTCGCCGAAGCGCTGCCAGTCGGCCCTCCAGAAGCGCCCGAACAGCCGGTAGCGGCGGAAGCGGGGATGGACCGTCACCACCACGGCCATCGCGACGAACATGAAGCTGTTGGCACAGGTGCTGCCGATGCCGGCGCCGCGAATGCCGAGCTCCGGAAGGCCGAAGGCGCCGAAGATCAGGCCGTAATTGAGGACCGCGTTGAACGCGACTCCGGCGGCGCCGACGACGAGCGACCAGGCCGGCTGCTCGAGCGCCGATACGAAGCCGCGCAGGACAAGGTACCACAACGCCGGCAGCATTCCCCACATCAGCGCCCGCACGAAGATCTCGGCGTCGGCGGCCAGCGCCGGATCCTGGCCGAGTGCGAGCAGGATCGGCCTGGTGTGCCAGAGGACCACCCAGATCGGCGCCACCAGCGCCAGCGCCGACCACATCGTCTGCCGCACCGTGCGGCGGACGTCGCGGACGCTGTGGCGTCGGGCGCCGAGCTTTTTCGCCACCATCGGCGCGGCGGCGGTGACGAGACCGATGCCGAAGACGAGGAAGGCGTAATAGAGGTTGATGCCGAGCGTGCCGGCCGCGAGCACGGCCGATCCCGCCCAGCCGAGCAGCAGCACGTCGGTCGACTGGATCAGCGACTGGGTGAGGTTGGTGAGGATGAGCGGCCAGGCGAGCGCCACCGTCGCGCGAATCTCGTCGCGCCAGAGGCGGCTGTCCGGGCTTCGGGACTGGAGCATGGGGGGCGCACCTAGCGCGGGCCGCAGCCGGACACCATCGTCATCCCGGCGAAAGCCCGTGAGCTCGTGGAGAACGCCGATCCTTCCCGCCCTGGGGCCACCGCTCGAGTGGCGCTTCGGCTAGGGCCGGGCGTCCAGCTTCCTGACCAGCTTCCTCGGCGCCTGGGCGCGGTAGCTCTCGTCGATCCAGTCCTTGAGCTGGTCGAGCGACGGCATCTCGGCCTCGGACGGGGTGAAGGTCACCCAGCCCGACTTGCCGAGGCCGTAGGCGGTGGGCCTCGCATAGGGCAGATCGAGCGCGACCTCGCCGGTATAAGGGAGCTTGACGGACAGGCTGAACGGCTGTCCCGCCGCCGGCAGATAGGCGAAAGTCTTGTCGTTGACCGCAAGGTCGTCATGCTCCGGCCAGGGCGCCTTGGAATGCGCTCCGGGATAGGCGAGCCCGAAGGCGCGCAGCTCGGCCAGCACCGCGTCGCTCGCCTGGCTCATCCTCAGAACCTCCTCGCCCGGTCGACATTAGCACAGGCGAGGAGAGGTTGGCATGGACGAGGCCAGGATCGGCACGGGCCCCAACGAGCGCCCCCGCAACGAGACCATCGCCGGAACCGGCCCCGGCATCCCCGACGACGCGCTGGGGCCGGGCAAGGAACTGCCGGAGCTGCCCAGCGACGAGGAAGTGGAACAAGCGAGGGAAGCGCTGGGCGCCGGCGGCCGAAAGAAGAGCCTGCCGCTCGAGGGCCAGTGATTTCCCGACGAGGCGAAAGGGCGTGGTGGGCGCGGCAAGGATTGAACTTGCGACCCCCGCGGTGTGAACACGGTGCTCTACCACTGAGCTACGCGCCCACGCCCCTGGGAAGGCGCCACTTAGGGAGTCGACGCCGGACTGTCCAGATCGGTCCTCCCCGAGCGGGCTCGGGAAGGATTGATCAACGCCCCACCGAATCCTTAAGGACCTTGCCGGCCTTGAACTTGGGCTGCGTGGATTCCTTGATTTGCATCGGCTCGCCCGTGCGCGGGTTGCGCCCGGTAGATGCCTTGCGCTTGGAGCAGGAGAAGGTGCCGAAGCCGACCAGGCGAACCTCGTCGCCGCGCTTGAGCGCGCCCGTGATCGTCTCGAACACGCCCTCCACGGCCCGGGTCGCTTCGCCCCGGCTGAGGCCGGTGGTGTCGGCGACCGCCCCGATAAGCTCCTGCTTGTTCATCTCTCTCGAACCCCCTTTGCCGATTGAGTCGCGACCCGCATTCGCCGCCATCTAACGGCAGGAGCGGAGAGGGAGTCAAAAGGAAAGCGCCCGGGCCGGCTCACTTTTTTACGCGGGACGGCCTGCTCAAACCGCTCTCCCGCTTTGGCGGGAGAGGGAATAAGAGCTAATGCCGGATCGAGGCCCCCGCCTGGTCGTCCGGCGCCGTCGCCAGCTCGGGCGCCGGCAGCGCGGCGAGGTCGTCGGCCTCTGTCCAGTCGATCGGCGCCACCGGAGTCGCCAGCGCGTGGCTCAGCACCTCGTCGACATGGCTGACCGGAACGATTTCGAGGCCGGAGCGGATCGTCTCCGGAATCTCGACCAGGTCCTTCTCGTTCTCGGCCGGGATCAGCACCTTCTTGATGCCGCCCCGGAGCGCCGCCAGCAATTTCTCCTTGAGGCCGCCGATCGGCAGCACCCGTCCTCTCAGCGTCACCTCGCCGGTCATGGCGACGTCGCGGCGGACCGGGATTCCGGCGAGGGTCGAGATGATCGCCGTCACCATGCCGACGCCGGCCGAGGGCCCGTCCTTGGGCACCGCGCCTTCGGGCAGGTGGACGTGAATGTCCTTGCGCCCAAACAGGCTCGGCTTGACGCCGTAGACGGGGCTGCGAGCGCGGACGAACGAAAAGGCCGCCTGCACCGATTCCTGCATCACTTCGCCGAGCTTGCCGGTCGTCTTGATCTGACCCTTGCCGGGCACGGTCACCGCCTCGATGGTGAGCAGCTCGCCGCCGACCTCCGTCCAGGCGAGGCCGGTGACGGCGCCGATTTGGTCCTCCTCCTCGCCCATGCCGTGTCGGAAACGCCGGACGCCGGCGAAATCGGCGACATTGTCGGGGGTAAGCTCGACCCGCTCGGTCTTGCCCTCGAGGATCTGGCGAAGCGCCTTGCGCGCCACCTTGGCGATCTCCCTCTCGAGCGTGCGCACGCCCGCCTCGCGCGTGTAATGCCGGATCAAGGTGCGCAGGCCGTCCTCCGTAAAGGTCAGTTCGCCTTCCTTGAGGCCGTGCGACTCGATCTGCTTGGGGATGAGGTGGCGGATCGCGATCTCGACCTTCTCGTCCTCGGTATAGCCTTCGAGCCGGATGATCTCCATCCGGTCGAGCAGGGGCTGGGGCATGTCCATCGTGTTGGCGGTGGTGACGAACATGACGTCGGAAAGGTCGTAGTCGATCTCCAGATAATGGTCCTGGAAGCGGCTGTTCTGCTCCGGATCGAGCACCTCGAGCAACGCCGAGGCCGGGTCGCCGCGGAAATCCTGGCCGAGCTTGTCGATCTCGTCGAGCAGGAACAGCGGATTGGAAGTGCCGGCCTTCCTCAGGTTCGAGACGATCTTGCCGGGCAGCGAGCCGATGTAGGTGCGCCGGTGTCCGCGGATCTCGGCCTCGTCGCGAACGCCCCCCAATGACTGGCGGACGAACTCGCGGCCCGTCGCGCGCGCGATCGAGCGGCCGAGCGAGGTCTTGCCGACGCCGGGCGGGCCGACCAGGCACAGGATCGGCCCCTTCAGCTTGTTGGTCCGGGCCTGGACGGCGAGATATTCGACGATCCGGTCCTTGACCTTCTCGAGCCCATAATGGTCCTCGTCGAGGATCGCCTGAGCCTCGGCGATGTCCTTCTTGACCTTGGACTTCTTGCCCCAGGGCAGGCCGAGCAGGACGTCGAGATAGTTGCGGGAGACGGTGGCCTCGGCCGACATCGGCGCCATCGCCTTCAGCTTCTTGAGCTCCGACGTCGCCTTGGCGCGCGCCTCCTTGCTGAGCTTGGTCTTGGCGATCTTGCGGGAAAGCTCGGCGAGCTCGTCGCCCTCCCCTTCCTCGCCCTCATTGCCCAGCTCGCGCTGGATCGCCTTCAATTGCTCGTTCAGATAATATTCGCGCTGGGTCTTCTCCATTTGGCGCTTGACCCGACTGCGGATGCGCTTCTCGACCTGCAGCACGCCGAGCTCGCCCTCCATGAACGCGAACACCATCTCCAGCCGCCGCACCGGATTGAGCTCGGCGAGCAGGGCCTGCTTGTCGGAAACCTTGATGTTGATGTTGGCGGCGACCGAGTCGGCGAGCTTGGAAGCCTCGCCGATCTGGGCCAGCTGCACCGCCGTCTCGGCCGGCAGCTTGCGGTTCAGCTTCGAATAATTCTCGAACTGCTCGACCACCGAGCGCATCAGCGCCGCGACCTCGGCCCCTTCCGGCTCCTCGATCTCGACCGGGTCGATCTCGGCGACGAGATGCCCGTCCTCGGTCGCCATGCTGACGAGGTTGGCGCGCTGCTGGCCCTCGACCAGCACCCGCACCGTGCCGTCGGGCAGCTTGAGGAGCTGGAGCACCGTCGCCACCACGCCCATGTCGTAGAGGGCGTCGCGGTCGGGGTCGTCCTCGGCCGGATCGAGCTGGGAGACGAGGAAGATCTGCTTGTCGGCCGCCATCGCGCTCTCGAGCGCGGCCACCGATTTGTCGCGGCCGACGAACAGCGGCACGATCATCTGCGGGAAGACGACGATGTCGCGCAGCGGCAGGACGGGGAAGGACTGGGTCACGCAACGCTCCGGTTCAGGCATGGGGTCAATATGGGGGAACGGCCGGCGCGCATCAATGGACCCGCGGCCATCCACTCCCGCGGTCCCCCGTTGCCGTCGCGCCGGCGGTCGGCCCGGCCTCCCCATCCGGGTGCGTATCCGCGCCTGTGTAGGAAACGGCCGCCGCTTCCAGGGACTCGAGCTCGATTGACCCTCCCCGTCCCCGCCTATACTATATGTGGTCTCCCAAAGGGTTAGGGCATGTCATGAAGTACCGGTTCCTGTTCGCGTGCGTTCCCCTTCTGCTGCTCTCGGCGCAGCCTGTCGCCTTCGCCAAGGAGCGTGACAGCGAGGCCCGGGGCAGCCAATGCAAGCCCAAGAAGAAGCGCGGCGGCGGCATGTTCGGAGCGATCGCCGGCGGCATTGCCGGCTCGGCGCTCGGCCGTGCCGGCGTCCCCGGCTCCGTCATCGGAGTCGGGCTCCCGGTCGGTTCGCTGCTCACCGAGGCGATCATCGCGAAGCTCGACTGCAAGGAGCAGGTCCAGGCCGCGACCGCGACCGACAATGCTGTGCGCGGCGGCGTCGGCACGACCTCCAGCTGGCAGAGCGAGACGCGTCCGGGAGTCAGCGGCTCGTCGACCGTCGTCGCCCAGAATTCGCGGGCCGGCGGCGGCTCGTGCATGGACGTCAACGACGTCGTCATCGTCAACGGCGAGGAGACGACGGTGTCGAAGCGGATGTGCCGGGCGCCCGGCGCCTCCGGCTACACGCTCGCCGCCTGAGCCGATGCGCGGCTTCGCCCTCGCGTGGGCCTCGGCGCTCACGGTCGCGGCGGCGCCGGCGGCCGCCGCCGTCGATCCGAGGAATCCGAGCTGCCCGCAAAATCCCGACTGGGGCTCTTTGAAGCCGATGCAGTTCAGCGCCGTCGAACGGGACGGCCGCCGGATCCTGCTGGCCGAGGGCGTGGTGGACGACGCCTTGCTGCCGCGCCTCAAGGCGGCGCTGGAGCGGCACAAGCCCGAGGAGATCTGGCTGCGCTCGGCGGGCGGCAACGCCCGGGTCGGCAATGAGGTGGGCAAGTTGATCCGCCAGACCGGGATTCCGACGCGC
>Ga0196963_10000528_pt1 | contig 34083 bp, 29 predicted proteins | sample S1_5metaG_FD_148600 | JGI IMG/M metagenome (GOLD analysis project Ga0196963, IMG submission 148600) | Soil microbial communities from Anza Borrego desert, Southern California, United States - S1_5 | ecosystem: Environmental > Terrestrial > Soil > Desert | place: USA: California | collected...
TCCAGAACTACGTCGCCTGGCTCCGCGCCCGCCTCGCCGCCACACTCCCGGCCCTCAAGCCCACCGCCTGCATCCTCCTCCACATCGACTTCCGCGTCTGCCACCACGCCCGACTGCTGCTCGATGACCTCCTCGGCGAGGACCGCTTCGTCAACCACCTCATCTGGCACTACGGCCTCGGCGGCTCCTCGCCCCGCCGCTTCGCCCGCAAGCACGACGACATCCTCTTCTACTGCCTTGATCCCGAGCGGTACTTCTTCCAAGCCCCCATGATCCCCGCCACCAGCCGCCGCATGCACGGCCAGCTCAAAAAGTCCACCGACGTTCTGCGCATCCCGCCCCCCGCCGCCGACGAGCTGCTCGACATCCCCAACATCAACAACATGGCCGCGGAGCGCGTCGGCTACCCAACGCAGAAACCCCTCGCGCTCCTCCAGCTCCTGATCGAGGCCTGCTGCCCCCCCGGCGGCACCGTGCTCGACCCCTGCAGCGGCAGCGGCACGACCCTCGCGGCCGCGCTCGCCACCGGCCGGACCGCCATTGGCTTCGACATCAACCCGCAGGCCGTGGAGGTCACCCGGACCCGTCTTGCCACGATCTCCCCCGCGACCTCCCAAGTGGAACCGGGGCGGACACCCCACCCCCGCAACCGGGCAAACCCCCGTCACGACGCTAGCATTCCTGCCCCCGAATGACCCGACGCGAATGACCTGGTTGAGAGCCTTCTACAGCCGCCGCATCGTGAACGTCAACGTCAACGTTGTCGCGGCCGGCTTAATTGCGCTCGCCATCACCATCGGCGTCATGCACCTGGCCGACCGCTGGGGCCTCATCGCTCGCCTCCAGGGCATCGCCCCCGACTTCGGCTTCGACCTCCTCGGCCGTCGCTTCGAGCTGGAAGGCCACAAGTTCGTCATCTCGGGCCTCACCTTCGTGGTCGACCTGCTCGCCGACGTGCTGGTCTACTACGGCCTGCACTGGCTTGCCAACCACATGCCGGCCCAGAAGTGCCGCCCCCAGACCACCGTCGCCTACGCCGACCTCTCCTTCATGCGCGACGCTTCGCTCGTGCAGTTTGAGCGCGCCATCATCTCGCCGCTGCTCTACCTGGTAGCCCTCGGGCTTCAGAACACCCTGATGCACAAGGGGGTGAGCATCGAAAAGGCCACGGCCGCGGGGTTTGTCCTGGGCATCTTCACCAGCCGCCTCGTGCACACCCTCTGGATGCTCCGCCAGGAACGCAAAGCCCTCCAGCGTCTCCGCACTTCGGCAGCCACCACGCCGCCGCCCCCGCCTCAGCCCGCCCCCGCGGAGATGCCCGAGCCCAAGCCGCGGGCACCTGAGCCGGCGCGAAGGGTGTAGGAAATCGCTAACCTCCCCACCGATGTGCGGCATCGGCGGCATTCTCCGAGTCTGGCCCGCGGGCAACACCCCTCCGCCCCCGCACAAATCCATCCCCGAGGCCTGGCTCGACACCATCGACGAGCGCATCAAGCACCGCGGCCCCGACGGCCAAGGCCGCTTCCGCGACCGCGCCACCCGCCCCGACGGCAGCACCGTCGACGTCGCCCTCGTCCACCGCCGCCTGGCCATCATCGACCCTGCCTGCGGCCAGCAACCGATGGTCAGCGAACGCGGCCGCCCCAATCTGCAGGGACCCGCTGAGGGCCTCGTGGCCGTGGTGTTCAACGGCTGCATCTACAACCACCGCGAGCTGCGGCGCGAGCTGGAGTCCAAGGGGCACCGGTTCACGACCGACCACAGCGACACCGAGGTGCTGATCCACGGCTGGCGCGAGTGGGGCGTTGGGGTCTTCCAGCGCAGCGACGGCATGTTCGCCGCCGCAATCTGGGACCGCTCTGCCGGCACGCTCACCCTCGCCCGCGACCCCTTCGGCGAAAAGCCGCTCTATCACACCGCCGATCGCGCCGGCTTCTTCGCGTTCGCGAGCACGTACACCGCAGTCAGCGCCGCACTCAGTGCAGCAGGCATTCCGAACACCACCTCCTCGGTCGCGCCCTGGATCAAGTTCGGATGGAACCAGCTCCCACCATCCACCATCATCCGGGAGTTCTCGCAAGGCACGCAGCTGACCGCGCTCGACAGCTACCCTCTCGATGCCTTCTCACCCGGCTACTGGGGCTACATCGAGAACGCCGTCACCCGCGATGTGTCCGTCGATGATGCCGACGCGGTGCTCCGGCGTGCCGTCCACTCGCGCCTCGAAGCCGACGCGCCGCTCGGCGTCTTCCTCAGCGGAGGAATCGACTCGGCCCTCGTGTGCGCGTACGCCCGCGAGGCAAAGCCCGACCTCACCGCGTTCACCGTGCGCATGCCGCACCCGTCGTTCGACGAGTCGGAGGCTGCCGCCACGACCGCGCGCGCACTTAACATCCGCCATCAGCTCCTCGAGTGTGCACCCAAGCCGGCCGAAGACCTCGTCCACGCGATCATCCAGCTCGGCCTCCCATTCGGCGACAGCTCGCTCCTGCCGTCGATCTGGGTCAGCCGGGCCGCCCGCCAGCACGTCAAGGTCGCGCTCTCTGGCGATGGCGGCGACGAGCTCTTCCTTGGCTACGACCGCCACCGCGTACTGCCTGCTTTCACGCGCATGGGCCGCATCCCTCAAGCATTCCGCGCCGCGGCGGCGAAGCGCATCACCCCCGATGACGATCCCAAGTCCCGCCGCACGCGCCTCTCGCGCCTGCTCAACGCCGCGACCGGCGGAGGCTACCGCGAGCTTGTCGCCATCTACCCACCCCCGTTCGACGCGCAGCTCGGTGTCCAGTGGGGCGTCGACGGCATCCATTACGGCATCACGCCGATGAACGGTAAGTGGTCCAGCGACTATGGCTGGGCCCGCCGATTCGACCTCATGTTCTACCTCCCCTACGACCTCATGCGCAAGTCCGACACCGCCAGCATGTCGGTCGGCCTGGAGGTCCGCGCACCGATCCTCGCCCGCGAAGTCGCGGAGCTGGGCATCCACGCCTCCTTTGGATCTCTCATGCCAGGCGGCCAGCGCAAAGGCCTCCTCCGCGCCATCGCCCGCAAGTACCTCCCCCCTGAGATCGTCGACCGGCCCAAGCAGGGCTTTGCCATCCCCATCGGCGACTGGTTCCGCACCGACTACGGCCAGATGAAGCAGCTCCTGCTCGACCACCTCAACGCCGCGGACCCGTGGCCCAACATCGGCCTCGAGCTCAACCGCACGTTCGTCGCGCAGATGATCAATGAGCACATGAACCACAAGCGTGATCACAGCCAGCGGCTCTACATGCTGCTGGTGCTCTCGATTTGGTCAAGGTCGCTCAAGAGCGCCTGAACCGTTCGTTACGAGCCCCGAACGCAGTGAGCGGGCCGAGTCTTCACCTGCGCATGTCTCACCGAAGACTCGTCACTTCGTTCCGGGCTCGTCCCAACGTCACCGCGCCCGAAATGAACAAGGGCGGCCCATCGGCCGCCCCTGCTGGCTGTTTCGCTATTCACCGTCTCCCTGACTCAGACCTTCGCCTCCGCCTCCTTCACCGACTTGTTGTACTCCTCGGCCGGCATCTCCGTCACCGTGGCCTTGGCCAGGATGGCGTCGAGGGTCTTGTGATCGCGGATCTGCTGGTACACGCCGCCGACCTGGTTGGTCTTGATCAGCTCCTGACGAAGCTGCTCCGGACGCACGTTCCGCTGGAACGCCATCTGCGCGATGCGGGCATTGATCTCGGCGTCGTCCACGCGGATCTTCAGCTCCTCGCCAGCCTTGTGCAGGATGAAGAACAGGGCCAGGTCGCGGGCCGCGGCCTGGTTGCTCGCGGTCCGTAGCTCCGCCATGTGCTCCTCGATCTTGCTCGAGTCGACGCCGCGGTACATGAGCTCCAGGCGGCGGCGCTCCAGCGTGCGGCCGGCCTGCTGGGCGGTCATCCGCTGGGGCAGGTCGATCTTCACGTTGTCGATCAGGTGCTTGGCGATCTGGCTGTGCATCGCGCCCTGCTGCTGCACCTGCACCCGCATGCCCATCCGGCTCTTGATGAACTCACGCAGCGCGGCCTCGTCCGCCACGCCGAAGCCGTTGATGATGTGCTCCATGCTGGCCGGGATGATCCGGTCCACGCGGTCGGCCGTGAAGGTGATGGTCAGGTCCGCGTTGCGGATCTTTTCGACCTCGTGCTGCTCGGGGCCCTTCGCCTTGATGGTCGCCGTGGCGCCGGGCTTGAGCGCCCCCAGCTGCTTGCTGAAGTTGTCGACCATGATCCCCAGGATCATGCCCTTGCCGTTCTTCTCCGGCGGTGGCACCTGGATCACGGCGCCCTTGAGGTTGTAGAACTCGGTGCCGTCGGTGCCCGTCATCACGGCGTGACCAGTGACGTAGTCGCCCGGCTCGGCCGAGTCCCGGCTCTCGAGGCTGCCCTCGTTGATCTGGAACTTCTTGAGCTCCTCGGTCACCATCTCATCGGTGATCTCGATGATCGGCTTCTTGACCGCGATCCCCTCGAGGCTGGGCAGGTCGAACTCGGGCAGCACCTCAACCTCCACCTCGAAGGCGAAGGGCTTGCCGTCCTCGATCTCCACCTTGTCCAGGTTCCCCCCGCCCGGGTTGCCCACCAGCTTGAGCTTGAGGTCGTCGATCGCCCGACCGACCGCGCTGGTCACCAGCTCGCTCTTGGCCTCCTTGCGGAGGGTGGGCAGGAAACGCTTCTCGATCAGCCAGCGCGGCACCCGGCCCTTGCGGAACCCGGGGAGCTCGGCCTCCACCGCCAGCGTGTCCAGCGACTCCTTGAGCTTCTCGCTCACGGTCTCCGCCGGGATCTCGATGGACAGTTTCTTGCAGCTGGGGCCCGCGTCCGCGAGCTTCACGACGTTCTGACGTTCCTGGGTAGCGGTGGCCATGGCTGTCTCCGGCGATCCTTCCTGTCCGCCCACTCGTGGTGGCGCGGGTCCTGGTCATTGTCAACGGGAAAACGCCCGGTCTCCGGCGACCGGGGGGGAAGGATAGCCGCCCGCCGGCCACCGGGACTGCCCCATGCGTGCCATGGCAGCTCCTGCGTGCCATGGCGACTCCCGCGTGCCATGGCGACGTCTTCGTCGCTATGTCTCCCATCCCAATAAGACGGGAGCACAACCAACCCCAAACCTCTGTAGACTCCCCCCAACCACTCTTATCGGAGCACCTCATGCGTCCGTACCGCACCACCCTCTCCGCCGCCCTCCTCCTCGCCCTCCTCGCCGGCTGCGCGAGCAAGCAGGCCAGCACCACCGCCTCCCCGGCCGCGCTCGGCACCACGGCCCCGGCCACCGCCGCCGCCGCCCCGCAGCAGACCGGCTGGGTCGCGATCATCGACGGCAAGGAAGTGCCCTGCCCCAACATCCCGATGGGCGATGACGCCACCGTCCGCCGCATCCTCGATGAGGGCAAGAACCGCAACCAGGTGATGAACCACCTCACCTACCTCGCCGAGAACATCGGCCCGCGCCTCACCGGCTCCTCCGCAGTGTTCGAGGCCAACAAGTGGTGCATGCGGCAGTACGAGTCCTGGGGCCTCTCCAACATCCACCTCGACCAGTGGGGCACCGTCGGCGTGGGCTTCGACCGCGGCCCATCGGCCGGCAAGCTCCTCGTCGAGCGCACCCGTGTCGAGCCCCGCCGCCGACGTCGCGACGCGGAGAGCACGCCCGCCGCCGAGAACCGCCCGGCGCAGAAGGAAGTTATCACCATCCGCGACTTCGAGCTGACCACCCTGGCCTGGACCAAGGGCACCGAGGGCCCCGTCCGCGCACCGGTCGTCAAGATGCCCAAGACCGAGGAAGAGCTCGAGAAGGTGCAGGACAAGCTCAAGGGCGCGTGGGTCCTCATCGAGGCCCCGCCCGCCAGCGGCCAGCGCGGCATCCGTGACGGCGTCGGCGCCCGCTACCAGATGCGCGACCGCGCGCGCGAGAAGGCCGCGAAGCTCGAGAAGGGCGAGACCAAGGACGGTGATGAGGACATCAAGCTCAGCGTGGCCGAGAAGGTCGCGCTCATCGACGTCGCCGGCTACATCTCCACCAGCCGTGACGAGCGGGTGTGGACCGGCGCCGTCCCCGGCTGGCGCGAGAAGAAGCTCGACACCATCTCCAAGGACGTCCACGTCGTCGTCCGCGGCAGCGACTACGACGCCATCAACTCGCGCCTTGCCGACGGCGAGCCCGTGCAGTGCGAGTTCGACCTCAAGCACGAGTTCTTCGACGGCCCCGTCCCTGTCTACAACACCGTCGCCGAGATCAAGGGCAGCGTTTACCCCGACGAAGTCATCATCGTCTCCGCGCACCTCGACTCCTGGAACGGCCCCGGCAGCAGGGGTGTGACGGATAACGGCACGGGCAGCGCCGTCACCCTCGAGGCCGCCCGCATCCTGATGGCCGCGAAGGCCAAGCCCCACCGCACGATCCGCTTCATTCACTGGACCGGCGAGGAGCAGGGCCTGCTCGGCAGCCGCGAGTACGTCAAGAAGAACGCCGAGAGCCTCGACAAGATCTCCTGCTGCTTCGTTGATGACGGCGGCACCAACTACCAGGGCGGCGTCGGCGTGGCGACCAACCAGGTCGAGCTCATGGCCGCTGCCACCGCGCCCATCAACAACGTCTTCTATGACACCACCGACGGCAAGTTCCTCAACTGCGACGTGAAGGACACGGGCAAGACGATCGTCAGCCACGGCAGCAGCGACCACGCCGCGTTCAACGCCAAGGGCGTGCCCGGCTTCTACTGGGCCGAGGTTGGCCGCGCTGATTACCAGTACGGCTGGCACACGCAGCACGACAAGCTAAACCTCGCGATCCCGACCTACCTCGAGCAGTCGGCCACGAACACCGCCGTGGTCGCGTACCGCCTCGCGTGCGCACCGACGCTGGTCCCGCGGGCCGAGGTCACCGTCGGCGAGTCCCCCAACGCGGCCCGGGCCCGCACCGAAGCCGAGCGCAATGACCAGCCCGCGCCCAAGACCGAGGAAGCAAAGCCCGCCGCCCCCACGCAGAACTGAGCGTCCGTTTTCCCGAACCACCCAGCACCGCACGGCCAGTCCCGTGCGGTGTCTGTTTTTCCGAACTCCGCACCTTCCCTCCCCACTCTCGACCAAGGACCCCACATGCGCCACCGCCGTCTGCTCGCCGCAGCCCTCTCGCCCGTGCTGCTCCTGTCACCTGCCGCCCTCGCGCAGGTTGAAGGCCAGAAGGTAGCCGCCGCCGCGCCCGAGAAGCACGCGGCCGTCCACGACATCCATCGCTGGATCGATGACCGCATGTTCGGCGTCATCATCGTGGACATCGCCAACGCCGACATCGGCGCCGTGATGGAGCAGGTGGCCAACTCAGCAGGCCGGATCGAGTCCGGCGGCGGCATGGACAAAGAGGACTTCGAGCGGCTCAAAAAAGAGTTCCTCGACGCGAAGGTCGTGGCCGAGCAGTGGCTGACCGACATCCGCGCCGCGGGGGCGAAGGAGATCTGGATCCTCCTCAGCCCCGAGCCCGCCTTCTGCATCCCGCTCTCCGATGGAGCCGACGCCGCCCGCCTCAAGGACCTCCTCCGCACCGCCGAGCTCGCCGACAAGGACTCACGCATCATCCAGCGCAGCGGCGTCCTCTTCGCCGGCAGCACCCTCCGCGGCCTGCCCCGTGCCGAAGCCGACCCCGACCGCAGCAAGCAGTTGGACGCCGCGTTCGCGTCGGTCGCCGCTCTCAACGACGGCAAACCCGTCGCCAAGGCCGCGCTGATCCCCACCGACGCCCACCGCCTGGTCATGTCCGCAGTGCTGCCGCGGATCGCCCAGCACGCCAACGTGCAGATCGCCCAGGACCTCAACACCAAGCTCCAGTGGGCCGGCATCGCCCTCTCCAGCCTGCCCAACCCCGAGGCGAAGGCGATCGTCCAGACGACCGGCACGCTACCCGCGCAGCAGGTGGCCGCGCTTGCGAACGGTCTCCTCAAGCAAGCCTCCGAGCAGGCTCCGCCCGGCGCTCTCGTAGAGATCCTCCGCGAGCTCAAGTTCATCGCCAACGAGGACCGCGCCGAGCTCACCATCACCTCTTCTACGACCAAGCGCATCACCGAGGGGCTCGTCCTCCCGCTGGTCAAGGCCCGGGAGGCCGCGCGGCGTGTGAAGGCGATGTCCACTGCCCGCCAGTACCTCGTCGCCGTGCACGCCTACAGCGCCGACAACCAGGACAAGTTCCCCGAGACCCTCGACGACCTCAAGCCCTTCATCGGCGACGCGGACCTCTCGCACCCCGCCGGCAAGGAGTGGGTCTATACCAAGCCCGCTGACAAGCTCAGCCAGATCGAGAACCCCGCCACCGCCATCGTCATGCACGAGGAGTTCAAGACCTGGCCCAAGTCCGGCGTGGTCACCGCCTTCGCCGACGGCCATGTCGAGGTCGTCGAGACCGAGGACCGCTTCAACGAGCTCCGCAAGGCCAAGTAACGCTCCTCCTGTCCCCTCCCCCGCGGGGGGAGGGCTAGGAGGGGTTGGCCGAGCCCACGACGATCTCGCCTAACGCCAAAGGCCCGTGCTGCCCCCCAGCACGGGCCTTTTTCACATTCGACATCCGAAATCCGACATCCGACATTTCCCCCTCCGGCCCCCCTGAAACCGCCCCCCGCCTCTTCCCAACAAGCCTCCACGACCCTATTCCACTCCCCATCTGGGGCGTCCCCGGGCGGGGAGTGGCGGAGCCGCTGGAGTCACTGCCATGGCATTCACCAAGTCTCTCGTCCGTTTCGCCGTGATCGCCGGCCTTGTGGGCGGCACCGCGGCCATCATCATCGGGCCCGACCGCATGGGCGCCCTCTTCGACCAGACCCAGAACTCGATCAACAAGCAGGTCGACAAGGCCATCACCGACCCTGTCGCCCTCCGCGCCCAGATGCGCAAGCTCGAGGGCGAGTACCCCGAGCGCCTGGCCGACGTCCGCTCCGACCTCGCCGAGCTCCAGTCCCAGCGGGCCCAGCTCGTCCGCGAGCGCGAGGTCTCGGCCCGCGTGGTCGAGCTCGCCGTCGACGACATGAGCACCCTTCAGGCGATGATCCAGCGCGCCGAGGAGGCCAGCCAGATCGCCCTCGCCTCCTACGACCCTGCCGACCCCGACGCCGAGCCGCAGGTCGTCAAGATCAGCTTCAACGGCCAGAGCATCCCGCTCAAGGACGCCTACACCAAGGCCACCCGCATCCAGCAAGTGCACACGGCCTACACCAGCCGCGCCAACGACATTGAGCGCGACCTCGGCTACCTCGACACCCAGGAGACCCGCCTCAAGGAGCTCCTCGCGCAGCTCGAGTCCGAGTACGCCGAGTTCCAGTCGCAGGTCTGGGCCATGGACCGCCAGGTCGACTCCATCGCCCGCAACGACCGCCTCATCGACATGATGGAGAAGCGTCAGCGCACCCTCGACGAGCAGGGCCGTTACAAGGCCGCGAGCCTCGAGCAGCTCAGCAGCCGCTTCGCCGACATCCGCGCCCGCCAGGAGGCCAAGCTCGAGGCCCTGGGCACCGCCACCAGCACCACCAACTACGAGGACCGGGCCAAGTACGACCTCGACAGCAAGAAGCCCGCCGAGCTCGAGACCCTCAAGAGCAAGGCCCCGGCCAAGGTCATCGAGATCACCCCGGCCGACATCCGCAAGAACCCCCCGACCTCCACGCAGCCCCCCGCCGGCGCAGTGACGGGCAAGCCCACCGCAAGCGCCCCCGCCGCCGGGACTTCCGGCGACTCGGTCGCCTTGCGGCGCTAAGCCCCTGCGGAACGCCCCGGCCGGGGCCCGTGAAAGTCCGGAGAATTTTCCGGACTCGATGGAACCCCGAACGGGCGAAGGCGGAATATCTACCCGACCCCATCCCGCTACGGCCGCCGGTACTCCGCAAGGACCCGGCGGCCTTTTCAATTCTGCCTCACGCAGAGGCGCAAAGCCCGCAGAGTCAAAACCCCTCTCCTCCGCGCCTTTGCGCCTCTGCGTGAGAATTCTTCGAGTTTGCCGCAATGGAAAAGGCCCCGGAGCACACGCCCCGGGGCCCGTTGATCTGCTCAGCTCCGTCCTGGCCTCAGCAGTGCCCGCCGATCATGCGGAAGAACGCTTCGATGTCCTGGTCCGTCGCGGTGTCGCCGTCCATGTTCACGTCGGGCGTGGGGCACGTCTCGCAGCAGTGCCCGCCGATGCACGCGAAGAACGCCTCGATGTCCTGGTCCGTTGCGTTGTCCCCGTCGCGGTTGAAGTCGCTGGGGCAGAACCGCACCGGCAGCGGCGGCACCGGGGCGTTGTTGTTCAGCAGCACGCTCACGCTGTCGCTGTCGCGGTTGGTGACCGCCAGGTCCGCGGCCCCGTCGCCGTTGAGGTCACCGATCGCAACCCCGTCGGGGTGCAGGCCTGTCGCGATCACCACCGGCGCCAGGAACGAGCCCGTCCCCGTGTTCTCCAGCAGCGACACCGTGCCGCTTGTCTCGTTCGCGACCGCCACATCCAGGTCGCCGTCGCCATCGAGGTCGCCCATCACCATGTGCGAAGGGTCGATCCCGCCGGTCACGAACGAGCCCGACCGAGTGAAGGCGCCGGTGCCGTCGTTCTTGTAGACCACCACGCGGTCGGTCGCCACCACGAAGTCCACGTCGCCGTCGTCGTCAACGTCGCCGGTGGCCACGCCCTCGGGGCTGTCGCTGAACTCGTTGAGCGTCGCCGCGAGCACGAACCCGCCCGCGCCGTTGTTGCGGTGGATGGTCAGCGTGTCGCTGTCGTGGTTGGCGCACACCAGGTCGGGGAAGGCGTCGCCGTCGAACAGCCCCGCCGCCACCTGCCGCGGCTCGTCGCCGCTGGGGAAGGCCGCCGACGCGAAGGTCGCAGCGCCCGTGTCGGTCACCACGCTGAAGGTGTTGTTGTCGCGGTTGGCCAGGGCAAAGTCGGTGTCGCCGTCGCCGTCAAAGTCCGCCGTGGTCATGCCGCGGGCGTTGCTGCCCACCGGCGCCGACGGCCCCGCCACCAGCCGCTCCCCGTTGTTGAGCATGAACCGCACCGCGTTGTTGTTGTGCATGATGAGGGCGACGTCGAGGTCGCCGTCGCCGTCCACATCGCTCGCGGCCATGTCCCGCACCCCCGAGCCGCCGATCGAGTACGACCCCACCTCGTTGAGCGTGCTGCTGAACACGATCACCCGCTGCGGGCTGTCCAGGGCGATCGCCATCTCGTTCTCCGGCCCGCCGAACAGGTCCGCGATGATCACGCCCTCGGGCCGGTAGGTCATGGTGAAGTTCACCGGGGCCTGGAAGTTGATCCCGGCCCCGGCAGCGGCCGCCAGGGCCAGGGGTGCGAGCAGGGCGAGGGTCGTGCAGCTGCGGGTGGTCTTCATCGGTCGTTCTCCAGTCTTTTGCAGGGGGGTTCGCTTCATCCCGCCCCGACACATGGGGCGGCGAACTGCATGCGGAGAACTCCCGGGTTCCCTGCCAGGAAGAAAGGCCGGAAAGAAAACCAAACACGGAGGCACGGAGAGCACGGAGGGAACGCACGGAGGCGGGTGAGGCGTAGAGGAGAAAACGACTCGGGAAAGTGAGGAGCGGGGACACCTCCCAGGGGACGGATGACAGTGAGCGCGGGGTGGAGAGAGTGGCGAAGACGCGGGCGCAATATCCCTTGCCACGGCGGTTTCTGCGCGTCCGGGGCCCGCGGGAGCTCCAATCGTGCCAACGAAAACCGTCACCCCTGGCACGGGAGCTCCAATCGTGCCAACGAAAACTGCTTTCCCAGACACGGAAGCTCCAATCGCTCGAACGAAGACTGTTTTCTCTGGCATGGAAGCTGCAACCGTGCCCACGAAAACGCCTCCCGCGGCGAACGGTGCTCCTCCCGTCCCCGCCTCCGTGCTCTCCGTGCCTCCGAGTTTGGTACCCCCGCCTTCCGCCCCCATGCCCTACAGGGGTGCTCTACCGACAGCTTCCTCCCTGTTAACTGCGCCCTCCGTGGCCTCCCTGCCTCCGTGTTTGTATTCCCGCCTTTCCGCGATTGGCCTCCAGCCCCGCTGGCCGATAATCTGAGGCCCGCTTCATCCGCTGGGATCGATCGGGATGCGCAGGTGCTGCGCCAGGGCAGGGTTTCTCAATCGGCCAAAGGTCGACGGATCCGACCCCCACCCCCTGCCCCGCCGCCCCGCGCCAGAGTCTGACAGACGCCGCCGGAGGTGGCCGTGAGCGCATTGAAAAGGGCCGACGCCGTGTTCCTCGACCGAGTCTTAAACCTGTTCAGCGTCGATATGGGGATCGACCTGGGCACCTGCAACACGCTCGTGAGCGTGCGTGGGCAGGGCATCGTCCTCAACGAGCCTTCGGTGGTGGCCGTGCGCAAGGGCACCAATCAGGTCCTCAAGAACGGCGAGGCCGTGGGCTGGGTGGCCAAGGAGATGCTGGGCAAGACCCCCGGCTCCATCACCGCCGTGCGGCCGCTGAAGGACGGGGTGATCTCCGACTTTGAGATCACCGAGGCGATGCTGAGCTACTTCATCAGGAAGGTGAACGGCAAGAGCAAGATCTTCGGGCCGCGGGTGGTCATCTCGGTGCCCAGCGGCATCACCGCGGTCGAGAAGCGGGCGGTGTTCGACTCCGCCGAGCGCGCGGGAGCGAGAAGGACCTACCTGATCGAGGAGCCCATCGCGGCCGCCATTGGCGCCGGGCTGCCCTTCGCCGAGGCCACCGCCTCGATGATCGTCGACATCGGCGGTGGCACGACCGAGGTGGCCATCATGTCGCTCGCGGACATCGCCACCTGCGAGAGCGTCCGCGTCGCCGGCGACGATATGGACGAGGCGATCATCAACCACATGAAGCGCTCGTACAACATGATGATCGGCGAGCAGACCGCCGAGCGGATCAAGATCGAGATCGGGTCGGCCGCGCCGGTCGAGGCCGAGACCACCATGGAGGTCCGCGGGCGCGACATGATCAGCGGCCTGCCCCGCAAGACCACGGTGACCAGCGAGGAGATCCGCGAGGCCCTGCAGGAGCCGGTCACGGCCATCTGCGAGGCCGTGACCCGCACGCTGGAGCGGGCCGAGCCCGAGCTCGCGGCCGACCTCGTCGAGAACGGCATCTGCATGGCCGGCGGCGGCAGCCTGCTCCGCGGCCTCACCAACATGGTGCAGAAGGCCACCGGCCTGGACACCCGCCTCGCCGAGGACCCCCTCACCTGCGTCGCCCGCGGCACGTGCATCTACCTCGAGCACCTCGAGGAGTGGAAGAGCACCCTCGAGGACGACCTGGCGGTGTAAGCCGTGCTGCAGAACGCGAAAACGCGCCAGCTCCTTCCCCTCACCTTCGTCATCCTGGTGCTGCTCGCCTTCACGCCCGTCCGCTGGGTCTCGTGGCTGTCGAGCTTCAGCCAGCTCATGCAGACGCTGGTAGCGCCCGTGTCGCACCCGCTCGCGGGTCTTTCTCGCTGGCTCAGCCCCGCGGACCGCGGCCCGCCCGACCCCGAGGCCGTGCGGGCCCTCGAGGACACCATCGAAGAGACCAAGGTCCAGCTCTATCAGGCCCTCTCCGAGAACGACCGCCTCCGCGCCATGGTCAAGGAGCTCCAGCGCGGCATGGCCCTGGACCCCGACCTCCGCGTGCTGCAGATCACCGTGCCGGTCATCGGCTCCGCCGGCGACATGGCCGACCCGATGCTCACCGTCCGCGCGGGCCGCAAGCAGGGGGTTGACCGCAACACCATTGCCACCGCCCACGGCCTGCAGCTCGTCGGGCGCGTCGTCGATGCCGGCGACCGCACCGCCACCGTCGCGCCGATCACCAGCAAGTCCAGCGGCGGGCTTTCGGCCGTGATCCTGCTCGACGAGAGCTCCGCCAGCGGCCTCGCCTGCACCCTCCTCGCCCGAGGCGACGGCACGCTCCACGGCGACGTCGAGGACCGCTACGACACCGCCACCAACCAGCCCATCGAGCCCAAGGTCGGCGCCGAAGTCCGCCTCCGCGACCCCAACCACTGGCCGCGCTCGGCCCAGATGCTGCTCGTCGGTCGCGTCGAGTCCGTCGAGCCCAGCCCCAAGCAGCCGCTCCGCAAGGTGGTCACCGTTCGGCCCACCATCCCGAACCTGGAGCGTGTAAGCGAGGTGTACCTCCGCATCGTGCCTGAGAGCGACGCCCCCGCGCCGGCGGGAACACACGCGGGGGCCAAGCGATGAACTGGCTCCTGTTCGTCGTCATCGCCTGGCTGTTCCTGGGCCTCGAGCAGGGCCTCCGCGACGCCTTCGCCCTCGGCGCCCTGGGCTTCGCCCCCAGCTTCGCCTTCGTGCTCATGGCCTTCGTCGCGATGTCCGCCCCGCGCACCACGGTCTTCTGGACCGCCGCGGCCCTGGGCGTGTGCCTCGACCTGCTCTTCCGCCTGCCCATGCCCCAGAGCACCGGCATGGTCACGATCGTGGGCCCGCACGCCATCGCGTATGCCCTGGCCGCGCAGCTCATCCTCTCGATGCGTGCCCTCATGATGCGGCGCAACCCGCTGACGCTCGGCTTCCTCGCGTTCGTCGGCGCCCTGCTCGCCCTCATCATCCTCAACGGCATCTACACCATCCGCGACGCCGCGGGCGCGCCGATCGAGTGGCAGCCCAAGCGCCAGCTCGTCGCCGCCATGGGCTCGGCCCTCTACACCGGCGTGCTCGCCCTCGTCCTCGCGTTCGTGCTGCTGCCGCTCACGGGAGCCCTGGGCTTCCCCGACCACAAGTCCCGCTGGGGCGGCCAGCGCCGGTGATGCATGCGGCTCTCCCCCGCCATCCGCGAGATGCTCGAGGCCACCGCGCTCTTCCTTTCTTACGGCGCGGTCGTGTCGCTGGTCGGCGGCTTCCTGTTCGCGGCCATTGCATGGAGCCATCGCACTTCGCCCCTGTGCATCGCCTGGGGTATGGGCTTGTTCATCGCGTGCGTCATCTGCCGCTTCACATGCAACGCCATCCTCGACCGTGCCGAGGGCCAGTGCATCCGCCGTCGCGACCTCTGCCCCAGCTGCGGCTACGACCTCCGCGGCCTCAAGCGCAACGCCGCGTGCCCCGAGTGCGGCTGCGGCGCCGGCCCGCGGCGTTGATCCGTTACGATGCCGCCCCGCATGCCCGCCCTCCTCTTCGACTTCGACGGCGTCCTCGTTGACAGCGAGCCCATGCACGAGGCTGCCCTGCTGGCCGCGCTCAACGAGGTCGGCATGACCTTCACGCACGAGCAGTACCTCGCGAAGCTCATGGGCTTTGGCGACTTCGACTGCTTCAACGCCGTCGCAGCGATGCAGGGCCGCACGCTCACCAGCGATGACCATGCCGACCTCGCCCGCCGCAAGTGGACTCACGCCCAGCGCGCCATCGCCGCCGGCGCTGTGAAGCCCTACGACGCCACCATCAACCTCCTCCGTGAAGCGAGCCAATCCCTCCCCACCGCCATCTGCTCCGGCGCCCTCCGCCACGAGATCTGCGCGATCCTGGAGCAACTCGGCGTCGCCCATCTCCCCCGCGTCATCACCACCGCCGACGACACGCCGCGCAGCAAGCCCCACCCCGCTCCGTACCGGCTCACTTGCGACCGCCTGGGGATCCCGCCCCGCGAGTGCGTCACCATCGAGGACACCCCCAAGGGCATCGCCAGCGCCAAGGCCGCGGGCGTCAGGGTGGTCGGCGTCTGCCACTCACTCCCCGCCGAGCGGCTGAGCGAAGCCGACCTCATCGTGAACTCCACCGCAGACCTCACGCTCTCGCAACTCTTGCAGCTCCTCTAGTGGATCCCGTCCGAGCCTGCTCCTTCCCCGCATTGTCTTCCTCCGCGCCCCCGCGTCCTCCGCGAGAGACTCCTCTTCCGCCGACCCCGCGAGAGACTCCTCCCCGTACACTCCCCCCATGACCTCCGCCCACGTCTTCGACGATGGCCTCCCGCTCCTTGCCCCGCTCACCGACCTGCGCCCCAGCTTTGACGTCCGGACGGGCGCCCTGACCAACCTCGAGCGCCTGAGCCGCGTCCTAAGCCTCCGAATCAGTTCGCTCCAGGTCCCCGCCCGCCTTGCGCCGCTCATCGCCAAGCGCCACTCGATCCCCGTCAACACCCCGATCACCGGCACCAGCCCCGTCCTGCTTATCAACGGTCGCGCCGTGGTGCCCGCGCCGCGGATGCTCGAGCTCCAGTGCGGCGAGTCGCTGGTTGAATCACGTTCCGGCGACCTCATCGCCGCCTGCCTCGACCCCGCCGCGGCCCAGCACTTCATCACTGACCGCGTCGCCCCACCACTGCGGCAAACCTCGATCGACACGCCCACGCTCCTCGCCCGCCCCTGGCACGTCCGCACCTTCCGCGACGCCGCGCTCGCGATGGACCTCGAGCTCCTCGCCGAGGATCAGCCGCACGCCCTCACCAGCACCGAGCAGCCCGCGCAGGGCCGCCGCTACGACCCCGCGCCCGGCACGCTGCACCTGGGTGGCAACGTCGTCATCGCGCCCACGGCGAAGGTCTACCCCGGCGTCGTCCTCGACAGCGAGCACGGCCCCATCCACATCGCCGACCACGCCACCATCCGCCCCGGCGCCATCCTCATCGGCCCCTGCTACGTCGGCCCGCACTGCACCGTGCTCGAGCGCGCCACCATCCGCCAGGGCACCGCGATCGGCCCCTGGTGCAAGGTCAACGGTGAGGTCGGCGGCACCGTCTTCCAGGGGTACGCGAACAAGGCCCACGACGGCTACCTCGGCGACGCCTACGTGGGCGAGTGGGTCAACCTCGGCGCCGGCACCACCGTCTCCAACCTGCTCAACACCTACGGTGAGGTCATCACCCGCGCCACGCCCCGCAGCAGCAACGAGCGCACCGGCGAGACCTTCCTCGGCCCCGTCATCGGCGATCACGTCAAGACCGCCATCTGCACCCGCATCATGACCGGCTCAATCCTGCACACCGGCAGCATGTTCGCCACCACTGCCCCCGTATCCGGCTGCGTCCCCGCCTTCACCTGGGCCACCGACGAGGGCAAACGCACCTACCGCCTCGACAAGTTCCTCGAGGTCGCGCAGGCCGCCATGGGCCGCCGCAAGGTCGAGCTCTCCGAGCACTACAGGGCCGTGCTTGCAGCCCTCCACGCCGGGGCCTCAACCCCCGCCTGACGCCAGTACACTCGCATCAATGGCCCCCGCGCCCTCCGTGCAAGCCAGCAATCGCCGCGCCCGGACGCTGGTATTCGCCGGGCTCGCGACTAACGTGACGCTGGCCGCGCTCAAGCTCGGCGCGGGCATCGTCGGCAACTCCTACGCCCTCATCGCCGACGCCATCGAGTCGCTCGCCGACATCTTCGGCTCCGCCGTGATCTGGGTCGGCCTCCGCGTCGCAGCCCGTCCCCGCAGCGAGCGCCACCCCTACGGCTACGGCAAGGCCGAGTCGCTCGCCGCCCTCATCGTCGCCCTACTGATGTTCGGCGCGGGCATCGGCATCTGCATTGAGGCGATCCGCGAGATCCGCACGCCGCACCACGCCCCCGCGTGGTGGACGCTGCTCGTGCTCGCCGGCACGGTCATCGTCAAAGAGTCGCTCTTCCGCGCCGTCCGCCGCGCGGCGAAGGACACCACCAGCGCCGCCGTGGAGACCGACGCCTGGCACCACCGCGCCGACGCCATCACCTCCGCCGCGGCCTTCATCGGCATCGCCATCGCCCTCATCGGCGGGCGCGGCTACGAGCAGGCCGACGACTGGGCCGCCCTCTTCGCCGCAGCCATGATTTTCATCAACGCCTCGCTCCTCATCGGCGGCCCCGTCCGCGAGCTGCTCGACGTGACCAGCCCCGAGGAGGTTGAGACCGCGTCAGCGATCGCCGCCCGCGTTCCGGGCGTGGTCACCGTGCACAAGGTCTTCGCCCGCAAAAGCGGCACGCAGTACTGGCTCGACATGCACGTGTGGGTCGACCCCGCCATGACTGTCCGCGACGCCCACACCCTCGCCCACGCCGTGAAGGATGCGATCCGCGAGGCCAACCCCCGCATCAGCGACGTCCTCATCCACGTCGAACCCGCGGCGGAAAGGCCGAACACAGAGGGCACGGAGGGTTGAGGGAGAGGGCAGAGGGAAAGAAGAAGACTTGGGAGAATGAAAAGCGAGATACAGGCACGCTGCGACGGATGTCTTCTCTCCACAATCCCTCTCCGTGCACCTCCGCCCCCCTCTCTGTACCCTCCGTGTTCTGCCTTTCTGTCCGTCGAGAGTTCAAGAGTGCACGCAGCCGAGCGCATCCTGATCATCCGCACCAGCGCCTTGGGCGACGTCGTTCGTGCCTTTCCCGCCCTGGTCAGCCTCCGCCGCGCCTACCCGCGCGCACAGATCGATTGGTTGGTCGCCGACACCTTCGTCCCCGCCGTCCAGTTCCACCCCGACCTCTCGCGCGTGGTCCCGTTCCCGCAGAGCACAATCAAGGCCGCCCTCCGGCGCGGACACTTCAGCGACGTCCTGCAATGGGCCGACCGCGAACTCGCGTCCCGCCGCTACGACATCTCGATCGACTTCCAGGGCCTGCTCAAGAGCGGCCTGCTCACCTTCGCCACCCGCGCCCCCACGCGCGTGGGCTTCGCCGACGCCCGCGAGGGCGCCACGCTCTTCTACACGCACAAGGTTCACGTCCCCGGCGGACGCGCAGCCCCGCACATCGACCGCAACGCTGCCCTCATCCGCGCCCTCGGCGTCGGGCCCACCTTCGCCCCCCGCCTCTACCCCGCACCACCCGGTGCCCCGCTCCCACATGACCCCCAACTCGCGGGCAAGCGCTACGTCCTGCTCTCCCCCACCACCAAGGGCCTCGGCCGCGCCTGGCCCATGGACCGCTACGCCGCCCTCGCCCGCCACCTGCTCGAGCACCGCGCCCGCCTCTACATCGACGCCGTGGTCGCCGTCGGCCTCGCCAGCGAGCGCTCGCAGTGCGCCCCGCTCCTCGCCGTCCACGGCCTCACCGACCGTGTCGGCCACACCACCATCCCCTCGTTGATGCAGCTGATCGCCGACGCCGCGCTCGTCGTCTGCAACGACTCCGCCGCCATGCACATGGCCGTGGGCTTCGACCGCCCACTCGTCGCCCTCTTTGGCCCCACCGACGTCGGTCACGCCGGCCCCCACCGCCGCCCGCAGGATGTGATCACGCACCGACAGCCCCACGAGCACGTCCGCCACCGCGACACCGCCCGTGCCGTGGCCTACATGCACCGCATCACCGTCGAAGAGGTCATCGCCGCGTGCGAGCAGCGTCTCCAAACGCAGAACACAGAGGTCACAAAGAAGTGACAGAGGGCACAGAGCGCGGATCAGGTTTGAACCATGATTCCGCTCCGTGCCCTCTGTTTTCCGCTCAGTGTTCTCGGTGTTCGGCCTTTCGCCTTACCCGTTCTTCCGCTCGAACTCCCGCATGAACTGCGCCAAAGCCTCGCACCCCGCCCGCGGGAACGCGTTATACGTGCTCGCGCGCATGCCGCCCGTCGCCCGGTGGCCCTTGAGCTGGTCCATCCCCTGGGCCTTCGCCTCGGCGATGAACTTGTCGTCCAGCTCGGCCGTGGGGCAGCGGAAGGTGATGTTCATCAGCGAGCGGCTGTCCTTGCGGGCGTGGGCCTTGTAGAAGCTGCTCGAGTCCAGCACGTCGTAGATCAGCTGCGCCTTCTCCACGTTCCGCTTGAACAGCGCCTCGAGCCCGCCCTGCTTGAGGATCCACTTGAACACCAGCCCGCTGAAGTAGATCGCGAACACCGGCGGGGTGTTGTGGCGGCTCTCGTCCTTGGCGTGCACGCGGTACTGCAGCATCAGCGGCAGCTCGCGCGGGTTGCGCTTCAGCAGGTCCTCATGGATCACCACCAGCGTCGTCCCCGCGATGCCGATGTTCTTCTGCGCCCCCGCGTACACCAGCCCGAACTTCGTGAAGTCCGTCGGCCGGCAGAACAGGTCGCTGGACATGTCGCACACCAGCGGCACGCCCGCGGGCACCTTGGGCAGCCGCCACGACGCGTCCGTCTCGCTGGCCCGCCACTCGGTGCCGTAGATTGTGTTGTTGCTGCACATGTGCACGTAGCTGGGCTTCGCCGAGTACTTGATCTCCGCGTCGGTCGGGATGTACGTGTGCTTGCTGCCCCGCCCGTCCCACGCCTCGTTGATCGTGCCGTACAGCTTCGCCTGCTCCGCGCTCTTCTCCGCCCAGTAGCCGGTGGTCAGGTAGTCGGCCGTCTCGTTCTGCGCCAGCAGGTTCGCCGGCACCATGAAGTTCTGGCTCGTCGCCCCGCCGGTCAGGAACAGCACCTTGTAGTTCGCCGGGATGTTGCCGATCTTGCGGCAGTCCGCCTCCGCCTCCGCCAGGATTTTGTCGTACACCTTCGCGCGGTGGCTGTGCTCGCAGATGCCCACGCCCGAGCCCGCGATGTTCCACAGGTCCTGCTGCGCCTGCTGGATCACCTCCTCCGGCAGACACCCAGGCCCCGCCGAGAAGTTGAAGCACCGGCTGCTCGGGTCATTGAAGCTGTTGGCGTTCGACACAGGGCTCGGCTTCGCGGCGACAGCGCTCATCGTTTTCGCTCCTCAAGAAAAGTCCTGAACTGTAGGGCCACGCTCAGGCGGTGGGAGCCTGCATATTCACTCACAAACGCCCCGTCCGCAACCCCACGCATGACTCACATTCACAGGCAGCCCGTGACGAAGCCACCGGCACCTCAGGGATTCACCGAGTTGTCCACCTTCCCCTTCTCCTTGTACACCTGCACGATCCGCACCACTTCCTGCGCCACCGCCAGCTGCGCCTGGTCAGTCGACGCCCCCACGTGGTGCGTGGTGTAAACACCAGCGAGCTTCGCCGTGGCGTTGTCCATCGGCGCTTCCGTCTCCGCGGGCTGGTTCTCATAAACATCCAGCCCCGCGCGGGTGCCCTTGTTCTGCACCGCCTCGCGCAGCGCCGCCTCGTCCACCAGGCTGCCGCGGCTCGTGTTGATGAAGTACGCCCCCGGCTTCATCGCATCGAAGAACTGCTTGCCGAACAGCTTGTTCGTGCTCGGCGCCGCCGGCAGGTGCACCGTGATCGCGTCGCACGTCTTCGCGAGTTCGATCAGGTCCGGTGTCGTGTTCCCGCCCAGCCGAGCGTTGAGCGCCTGCGCGTGCTGCGCCGTGATCGACCGCGACCACACCACAACGTCCATGCCGAACGCCACCGCCCGCTTGATGACCTCCTGCCCGATCGCGCCCACACCGATCACGCCCAGCGTCATCCCCTTCAGGCCCTTGCCCTTCGCGAACGCCTTCTTGTTCCACTTGCCGTTCTTGAGCTCGACGCACTGGTCCGGGATCCGCCGGTCGCAGCAGATCAAGAGCCCCATCGCCAGCTCCGCCACCGCAACCGCGTTCATGCCCTGGCAGTTGCACACCTGGATCCGCCGGCTCGTGGCCGCGGGCACGTCGATGTTGTCCACCCCCGCCCCCGCGCGGATGATGACCTTCAGCCGCGACGCCTTCTCCAGCGCCGCCCCCGGCACCTTGCTCGACCGCACCACCAGGATGTCGGGATCAACCGCCCCGACCACCTCGCCCATCTTCGGCCCCGCCGCGGCGTCGTAAATGACCTCGCACCCCAGCGCCTTCAGTCCATCGATCCCAACCTGCTCGAACTTGTCTGCAACCAGCACCTTCATCGCAAGTCTCCTATGGGAGTGAAGGTTAGCCCATGAGAAAACACCTCAACGAAACACCACGCCGCGGAAACACCCGCGTAACCCGCTGCCCACATCCGCATCTCCATTCCGAATCCGCCCCATTCCCCCTGCCCTCCTCTGTGCCCTCTGTGTGCTGTGTGGTTCAATCCGATTTGACACCGGGCCTCAACCACTGTGGGATACACACATGCCCAAGCCCCAAAAACCCCTCCTGCTCCTCGCCGCGGTCACGCTCGCCGGCTGCGCCTCATCCGAGCCCACCCGCGAACGCACGCTCGCCGGGGTCGAGCGCGCCGAGCAAACCACCAAATCCTCCACCCAGTCCAGCGCCGACCGCCCGCCCGTCATCCTGAACAAGGTCGGCGTCCCCGCCACCGAGATCGATCAGCGCCTCGCCGAGGCCGCGGGCAGTGTCGTGCTCGAGGAGGTCATCCTCGACCGCGCCCTCGCCGACCTCATCACCAGGCACAACGTCACCGTCACCCGGCGCGATGTCGACGCCGAGCAGACTCTGCTCCTCCGCTCGCTCCAGGAGGACGCACGACTCGACGCCGCGCAGGCCCAGGCCATGCTCGAATCCCTCCGCCGCTCCCGCGGCCTCGGACCCGCCCGCTTCGACGCCCTCCTCGCCCGCAACGCCCAGCTCCGCGCCCTCGTCCGCCCCGACGTTGAGATCACCGGCGCGGACGTTGACCGCGCCCTCGCGATCGAGTTCGGGCCCGCTTACCGCGCCCGCGTCATCCGCACCCAGACCGAGCGCGAGGCCGCGCAGGCCCGCGCCGCCATGACCCACACCTTCCGCGAGGCCCCCGACTTGAGCCGCGCCCTCGAGCAGCTCGCCGAGCAGCAGCCCAAGCCCATGAGCGCCGAGCGGATCGACCTCATCGCCGCCTACTTCGCGCAGTGGGCGGTCAAGGTCTCCACCCACGAAACCGCCCCGCAGGGCGGCCTCTTCACAGAGCTCAGCCCGGCCGATGAGAACCTCCCATCCGCCGTGCGGCAGTCGCTCAGCACGCTCAAGCCCGGCGAGATCAGCCCCGTGTACGTCACACGCGACGGCGCGTGGCTCGTGCTGGTTGAGCGCCCCATCACCCGCAGCGGCGCACCCACCGCAGCCGACCGCGACCGCACCCGCGCCCGCCTTACCGCCCGCGCCGAGCGCCTCGCAATGGACCGCCTCGCCCGCGAGCTCCTCGCCACAGCCAACATCACCGTCCACGATCCCCACCTGCGGTGGAGCTGGGAGTCACGCCCGCAGGACGTCGCGGCCGCCCGTTGAGAAGCACGCAAGCCCACGCGTGAAACCTCACCACGCCGAGAGCGAACAATCACCCGTGAAGTTTGTCGGCTCACTCATCATCGCTGTCGTCTTTCTCACCATCGGGCTGGGCCTCGGCCTCTTTGGCGGCACCTGGGCCGAGCTCGCCCGCACCGCCAACGCCCCCGCGCCGACGACCGTCCAGGGCGTCATCGAGTCCGTCGGCGCGCCGATCAAGAAGTCCGGCCGCCGCCGCTCGTCCTACATCCTTCCCGTCGCCTACCGCTTCGAGCACCAGGGCGTGGAGTACCGCGGCGAAACCGTCGGCCGCCACCACACCCGCCTCTCCAGCCGCCTCCGCCGCTCCGAGATGGAGCAGCTCCAGCGCACGCTGACCGCGGGCTCGCCGGCGACCATCGCCTTCGAGGCCGCGGACCCTGCCCGCAACTACATCCCCGTCCCTTCGCTTGACGCCCGCAACCAGCGCGGCCTCTACATCGGCAGCATCATCGCCGCCGCCCTCACGCTCATCGGCGTGGTCAGCCTTTTCGACGCCGGCCGCAAGCTCATGGCCGGACGACCGACGTACCCCAAGCCCGGGCGCGAGCTGCACGAGATCCCGCGCCAGCCGCTCATCAACCGCGACGGCCGCTGACGCCGCTCACAACCTCGTTCACGCGCGGGGCGCGTTACTGCTGGTACACCACCACCAGCATGATGTCGCTGGGCGCGAACCGCCGGTTCATCCCCTCGGGCGCCCGCATCCCCTCGCTCCCGCCGCTCGCGCCCGGCGTCTGCGGCGACAGGTTCCCGAACACGTTCACGACCTTCGCGCCCGTGTTCGCCAGGAAGTCGTTGACCTCCTTGGTCAGCCGCGAAACCTCATCTTCCTTGCCGATGAAAATCCGTACTTGCTGCATTGCTCGCATCCTCTCCTCGCTTCCCCACTCTGCCACTTCGCCACTCTGCCACTTTGCCACTTCGATCACCGGGCGTACTCGATCGCCCGCGTCTCCCGCAGCACCGTCACCTTGATCTCGCCCGGGAACGTCATCTCCTCGCTCACCTTCTTCGCGATCTGATGCGCGATCAGGTACGCCTCGTCGTCCCCCACCTTCGCGGCGTCCACCATTACCCGCACCTCGCGCCCGGCCTGGATGGCGTACGCCTCGTTCACGCCCTTGTAGCTGAGGGCGATGTCCTGCAGCTCGTTGAGCCGCTGGATGTACTTCTCCATGCTCTCGCGCCGCGCGCCGGGCCGTGCCGACGACACCGCGTCCGCCGCCATGATGATCGGCGTGTAGAAACTGGTGGACGGAATATCACCGTGGTGCCCGCCGATCACGTTCAGGATCGGCTCCTTCTCGCCGTACTGGCGGGCGAAGTCCATGCCGATCTTGGGGTGCCCGCCCTCCATCTCGTGATCCATCGCCTTGCCAATGTCGTGCAGGAACCCCGCCCGGCGCGCGATCGTCCCGTCCAGCCCGAGCTGGTCCGCGATGATCTGCGACAGGAACGCCACCTCGATCGAGTGCCGCAGCACGTTCTGCCCATAGCTGGTGCGGAAGTGCAGCTTGCCCATCGCCTCCAGCACCTTGGGGTGCAGCCCGCGGAGGTTCACCTCCAGCGACGCCTCCTTGCCGTGCCGGTTGATCTGCTCCTGCACCTCGCTCCGCACCTTCTCCACCACCTCCTCGATCCGAGAAGGGTGCATGCGCCCGTCCTTGATCAGCCGCTCCAGGCTCTCCACCGCGATCGCCTGCCGCACCTTGTCGAAGCACGACACCACGATCACGCCGGGCGTGTCGTCCACGATGATGTCCACGCCCGTGGCCTTCTCGATGGCGCGAATGTTCCGCCCCTCGCGCCCGATGATCCGGCCCTTCATGTCGTCGCTGGGAATCGCCACCGACCGCACCGTGCTCTCGCTGGTGTGCTCGCTGGCGTACCGCTGGATCGCCATCAGCGTGATCTCACGGGCCTTGTCCTTCGCGCTCGACTCGGCGTCCTCCAGCGTCTTGCGGACGACCTTCGCCACCTCGTGCCGCGACTCTTCCTCCACGCGCTGCAGCAGAAGGTTCTGCGCCTGGTCGGCCGACATCCCCGCCACCCGCTGCAGCAGCTCCTTCTGCTCGCGGTAGACCCCCTCGATCTCCTCCTCCCGCGCGTTCAGCCGCTCCTCCCGGCTTCGCAGCTGGTCCGCCTGACGGGACACCTGCTGCTCCTTGCTCGCCAGCTGCTCTTCCTTGCGGTCAAACAGGTCCTCCCGCTTGGTGAGCCGCCGCTCGGTCTCCCGCAGCTCCGCCCGCCCTTTCTCCAGCTCCTCCTCGGCCTTGGCCCGCCGCTCCAGCAGCTCCTTCTCGGCCGCGAGCCGGATCTTTTCCGCGTTGGTCTTGGCCTCCGCCTCCGCCTTTGCAAGCGTCGCGTCCGCCTCCGCCTTCGCGTTCGCCAGGTTCTTGGCCCCCACCGTCCGCGCGATCACCACGCCCAGGCCAGCACCCACCAGCAGCGCGGCCACCGCAATCCCGGCCAGCGCACCGGTCCCGATCTCTGCCAGCAACAGTTGATTCACCACGCCTGCGTCCTTCGCCCATTCCACGCGCCGGCACTGCCGGCATGAAGCGACGGACACTCAGCTTCGCAACTCAGCCACTCAGACCAGCCCAGCCCCGCTACGACGCCACGCAATGGATCGCGCGCGCACCACCCCCCGCCGCAACCGGCTGCCGGGTTCTCGCGCCGACCTCTTCAACCTTCAACTCCTTGCGCCGTCGTCTTCTCCGGGTTGCAGAGCCGTGCAGACCCTGCGGCCCAACCCGAGGCCGCGGGCGTTCTGAGTGCTGTTCAGGCTCGTTCAGGGCGGATAAACGCGTGATGAATCATGGATGTGCCCCGACCAAGCTTTGCAAAGCCGTGTCCGACTTTCAGCCCGCGCCGGTGAGCTGGACAATGAGCAACTCCGGCACACCCCCGCGGGCTGGGGTATGCTAGCAACCGCGCCGACCCGGTGTTTCCGGCCCACGGCGCAATTTCACTTCGATCCATACCCGGGAGACCCATGAACAGGATGCGAACCGCTCTCCTGCTCGTTGCCGCCGCCGCCCTCCTCACCGGCTGCCAGGACCAGCTCCGCGACGCCGTGCCGACCGTGGGCGTCGTCCCCATCGAGGGCGTCGAGACCGCCGCCCAGGGCCTCCCCCCCGCCATCGACGTCCAGAACCACCGCGGCTCGGTCACCATCATCGTTGACCCGGCCGCCCCTGGCCCCTCCGTCTCCGCCCTCCCCCACGTCTCTGGCCCGGTTGACGCCACCATCCGCTGGACCGCCGCCGCCCTCCAGGAGGACAACGGCCGCCCCGTCCTCCGGGTCCTCTCCAGCCCCGAGGAGACCGGCGCCCCTGACGCCCCCGTCAACATCACCATCACAGTCCCCGAGTGCGGCGGCGTCCGCGTCCGTAACGACGGCGGCCCCGTCACCCTCCGCAACGTCGCCGGCGCTATTGAGGTCCACACGGGCCTGGGCGCCAACGACGGACGCGCCATTGACATCGAGACCATGGAGCCGCTGACCGACCCCATCCTGCTCCGCGCCGAGCGCGGCAGCGTGCACCTGCTCATGGGCCGCGGCAGCGCGGGCAACCTCAACGCCACCACCCAGCGCGGCCTCGTCCAGTTCGACGGCGGTCGCGCCAAGGTCGGCAACGTCAAGCTCAGCAAGTCCGAATGGTCCGGCACCATCAACGCCGGCGCCAGCGATCAGCGCATCGACGTCGAGCGTGGCGACGTCTTCGTCCGCGTCGGCCTCGAGGACCCGCTCACGCTGCCCGGCGCGCGCTGGCTTGCACGTGATTGACGTACCGCGCCACCTGCGACACCACGAAGTCCTTGTGCGCAGGATTGAACGCAAACTCGAACGCCACGCCCGCGTAGAGGTTCTGCGCGCTGTCCAGGTGCGTGTGCACCACGCGCCCCGTCAGCGCCAGCGGCGCGGGGATGTGCGGCATCAGCTTCACCCGCATCCAGATCAGGCGTGACCGCTCCGCCGCCACCGCCTCATTCTTCCCGATCATCAGGCCCACGCCGCCGCCGCCGATGTTCATCAACCTCGCACTGAACGGCGGCCCGACCTCCGGAAGCAGGATCGAGTCGGGCGTCTGCAAGCCCACGTCCCCGCCCTGCTGCATCTCCAAAATCGCCGCCCGGTTCGCGATCTCAGCCGGCGTCACCGTCGTCGGGTCCAGCAGCGGCCAGCACTCCACCTCCGGCAGGCACAGCGCCGCCGTCGAGATGCGCAGGAAGTCGCGCCGCGCACACCGCTCCACCGTCTCGGGAGCCTCGATCCGCAGCCCCTGCACCCGTGAGAACTCCGGCGCACTTGCGCCCACCACCCGCGTGTGGAACATCCACCGGTTCTGGCCCACGGCCATCACCCCCACCAGCCGCGTGCCCTCCTCGAACTTCACCGGCTGGTTCATCGCCACCGGGTGCTCGAGCACCAGCTCGCGATTGCCCACGGCCAGCAGCCGCGACCGCCACACCAGGTCCGGCGAGTCCGTGTCGCCCTCGGGCTTGGCCACCGAATACTCCAGCCCGCCGCCGCGAGCCGCGATCTGCAGCAGGAGGTCTCGCCAACGGTCAGTCCTTGAACGGTTCGCGGGCATCTCTGGAACTCCAATGGGCGTTTGCGCCTCTCCCGCAAATCGGAGAGACTTGCCCCTGAGTTCACATTCCTGCGCTGCTCGGGGGCCTGTTCGCGCCGACAATGCCGGGCCCGATCGTTACCGGACTCAACGGCCCTCGCGCAGCGCCGTCAGTTCAGCTTGAGCCGCGCTCAGCCGCCCTGCCTCGTGCCCGAATCGCGCCGCGTACACGTGCTCAAAGATCGCTGCGGCCCGGCGCGCCAGTCGTGGGTTTCTTGCCTCGATCGCCCGTAGATGCGCCAGCGGCGGCGACCACGCCGGCTTCTCGTACCCGTGCCCCGCCAGCACCCGCAGCAGCTCGCGATACACCCGCCGCTCGGGACCATCCATCGCCCACCCGAACGCCTCCGCCCGCCTCCCGCGCCGCTTCCACTCCCGCGCCGTCGCCCATACCAGCCCACCCACCGCGATCGCGCCGCCAATCACCCACGCGGCCGCGCCGGGCGTCCCCACCCACCACCACACACGGTGCACCGCCTTCGCGCTCCGGCGGTACCACTCCGACGACTTCTCCATCAGCCTGGAGAACCCGAACTGCCCCAGCAGCCGCTCCTGGTCCTGGGCCCCGAATGTCGCGACATTGATGTTCCAGAAGTCCGACAGCGACGCGTACATCTTCGAGAGCGTGTCGATCACCCCCGCCTCGCGCACCACCTGCCCGGTGGCCTCCGGCGTCGCGTCCATCGTCACCCACCCGCCGGGTCCCGTGTCCACCTCCGCCCACGCGTGCGCATCCGACTCGCGCACGACGTACACGCCGCGAGCCTCATCGAACTCCGCCGCAAGATACCCCGCCACCACCCGCGCGTTGATGCCCACCGAGCGGCACATGGCCGCGAGCGCCGAGGCGAAGTACTCGCAGTGCCCCCGCCGCCCGTCGTGCAGGAACCACTCCGTCGGGTCCACCCCTACCGGCGACTTCAGCTGGTCAGTCGCGTATTCGAAGTTCTGTCGCAGGTGATTCTCGAAAACCCGCGCCGCCCGCTCGTCATCCACCAACGCGCGTTTGGCAGAGTCCGGTTCGATGTCCGCGCGCCGCAGCACGTCCCACGCGTAGGCCTTCACTTTCTCCGATGGGTACGGGGCCGCGTCATGCCGCACCACCACGCTCTCATCCCGCGGCGGCACCACGCTCCGCACCCAGTAGTTCACCCGCCCTCCGTCGCCAGCGCGCGAAATCCGCCCCGTCGGTCGCTCGTACCGCAGCGTCTGCTGCTGCAGACTTGGATCCAGCTTGACCTCCTGCGGCCGGTACAGTGCGAACATCGGCGTCTCACGCCCGCCGCCGCTCAGCACCGTCACCTGCTGCTCGATGACCTCGCCGCTTCGCCGGGCCAGCGTCACCCACCTCCCGTGGTTTGCCTCGTACTCAAAAGCACCCGCCCGCCTCGCCTGCCAGGTCGTCGAGCCCCCGATCCCGTACTGGTCCAGCACCGCGCCGCGCAGGTAGAACGGCTCGCCGAACCCGCCCAGCGGCACGCCGGCCTTCGTGAACCTCACCTCCATTACCGTCGCGTACGAGCTCGAGATCAGCGAGCCCTCGCCCGGATCGACTTCTTCGGTGAACCCCACCTGCTGCATCGGGCTGCGGATCGAGATCCCGAACTCATCAGTCCCCATCCCCCGCGGCACCACCACAAAGATCCCGCCGGAAACTACCAGCCCCACCAGCAGCACCGTCGCCCACAGTCTGAAGAACGCCCCCCGCCGCACCACCAGCCCCGTCGACGGCACCCCCGCCGCCGCCGGCGTCCACACGCCCACCGCCCGCGCCCGCCCCGCGAACACCTGGAACATCATCACGCCCGCGATGAGCAGCGGCAGGTGCACGGCCCACACCAGCCCCATCAGCAGCGACGAACTCCCCAGCGTCGACCCTACGGACATGAACATCGAGAGCGTCAGCAGCTGCCCGTAGTCCCTGATCTTCCGGCGCTCCCACAGTTTGATGATCAGGATCGCGATCAGGAACTCCGTGAACGACATCACCAGGTCCGTCGTCGCGAACGCCCGCAGCACCGCCACCACCAGCATCACCAGCAGGATCGAGTTGGACAGCCAGCGCGGCAGCCCGCGCCACCCCTTCCGCTGCGCCCGGTACTCCGTCACCCACCACCCCGTCAGCGCTATCGCCAGCACCGGCGGCACCAGGAACATCATGCTGTTCGCGATGCCGAAGCCGAACATGCTCACGACCACGTTCAGGATCAGCACCAGCCGGAACCGCTGGTCAAGGTTCATCCCACCGGCACCGGTGCCGGCATGCACGAGGGGGTTCACTCGTCACCCCCCGTCCACGCCTCTACCAGCTTCCACCAGCGGCTCGTGCGTTTCCTGTCAGTCTCCTCAAACCTCGGATGCCAGCCCGCGGGCAGCCCCTCCGAGTAGTTGCCCGAGTCCTCGATCAGCACCCGCTCGCCCGCGATCCCCTCCGGGCCCGCCCCAGCCGAGCACACCAGCACCACGCCGTCCTGCGGCCCGGCGAACGCCAGCCCCTTGCCTGCCCCGCCGCCGCCGCCCCCGACCGGGTTCAGCGTCGCCAGTGCGTCCATCATCCGGTCCAGCTTCGCCGACGCCCGCGGGTGCTCCAGCACCCGCCCATCCGCCAGCGCCAGTCCCGGCTCCAAGCCATTCCGCACGGCCTGCGCCAGCAGCCCCGCGCCAACGCTGATCACCTGCTCATTGTTGACTCCCCCGCTGCTCACGGTCCCGTCACCCACATCCAGCTCAAAGCAGAGCACGACCCACACGCGGCGCGACGGGCGCGACGCCATCTCCCGCACCACCGCGTGGCCTAGGCGCGCCGTGCTCCGCCACGCGATCGACCGCAAACTGTCCCCGTGCGCAAACTCCCGCAAGGAGTAAAACTCGTCCCCCGTCCGGCTCCGCCGCACTGTCTGCCCATTCCCACCCGCCCCCGCCCTCGCCCGCAGCAGCCCCTCCCGCACCGGCGCCGTCCAGGGCCTCACCGCCACCCGCCCCTCCTGCACATACGTCACGCTCTTGCGCGTCAGCCCGAAGGGGAACGTCGACCACACTTGCACCGGGCCGAACTCCGCGATCCCCCGCCGGCACGCCAGCGCCCGTGTCTCCACCACCACCGACCCACGCGGCGGGATGTACGCCGCGAACGCCGGTCGCATCCGCAGCCGCCCCGGCCAGCTCACCACCGTCCGCCGGTGCCTCGCCAACTCCTCCACCGTGATCGCGTACGCCGGGAACACGCGGCTGCGGTTGTGCAGCCGATACCGGATCACGACCTCATCACCCACCTGCCCCACCGGCGCGACCTCGCGCTCCACGCCGATCTGCATCAGCGTGCCGCCGCTCAGAAAACCCGAGATCAGCAGCCCCGCGACCCCCAGCCCAAACAGCCAGAACAGCATGTTGTTCTGGCTGTTCACCGCGCCCACCACCAGCACCATCGTGGTCAGCACATACGCCAGCCCACCCCCATTGAAGTGGTACCGCCGCCCCACCACCCGGGCCATCTTCCCCGGCAGGCTCATCGGCTTGGCAACTCGTGCACTTGCGGGCATGGAAGACAGGACGCGACCTCCTCACCCCACCCTACGCGTCCATTGCAGTAATGGGTTCACCCAGCCCACAACCACCGTCCGCTCACCTCGATCTGCTCCCGGCTATCGGTTCCCGTTCTTCTCTTCGCGCCTTCGCTCCCCTTCGCGACCTTCGCGTTCAACCCCTCACGCCCCCGCCTTGAACTCCGCCGGGCTCGGCAGGTCCTTGATCGACGCCAGCCCGAACTGGTCCAGGAACTGCTTGGTCGTCCCGTACAGCATCGGGCGCCCCAGCTCCTCCGCCCGCCCCTTGATCGTGACCAGCCGCCGCTCCATCAGCGTCTTCAGCACCTCGCCGCATGACACCCCGCGGATCGCCTCCAGCGCCGCCTTCGTCAGCGGCTGCTTGTACGCGATGATCGCCAGCGTCTCCACGGCCGCCCGCGACAGCTTCCCGCTCACCCGCGTCTTGTGGTACTCCGCGATCTTGTCCGCAAACGCCGGCAGCGTCATCAAGCGGTACCCGCCCGCGACCGACTCCACGCGGAACGACCGGTGCGTCTCTACGTACTGCGCGTTGAGCAGCTTGACCGCTTCCGCGATCACCGCCGCGCCCGCCCCCAGCTCCGCCGGATCGCACGCGGCCTCATCGCCCGAGCCCTTCGGCTTTACTATCCCCAGCCCCTCCGCCAGCCGCTCGCCGGGTGACGGGCGATCGATCGACAGCAGCACCGCCTCCAGCACCGGGGCGATGTCCTCCGCCTTCACGCCAAGGTCGATCACCACCGCCGCGGCGCTCTCTTTTGCCCGCCGCCGCTTCCCCTTCTCAGGCTTTACTTCTGGCACCGGATCGAGCGGCGCGCGTTCAGCGACTTCCGAGGGCGTGTCCGCGATCTCTGACTCCGGCTTCCGGTCTCCGGTTTCCGGCTTCACTTCCGCGACGTTCGTCTCACCATCCATGCGACCGGATCCTCCGGGCTTGCGCTGCTCGTTGCGGGGTCTCCGACCCCTGCCGCGCAAGTGTACCAACCCGGCCCCGCCCCGGTGTTCCCAGCAGCGCACCCGCCAGCCATCCCCCGCATTTCCGATGGTTCTCCCCAACCTTGGTCCCACCTTCGCCGATAGGTGATTGTGGACTCATCCACATCGTGTATGGTCCACGCGGAGGCAACGATCCGTTCTCCCATGCTCCCCAAGGCCCACGACATCCCCCGCGTGGAAGTGCAGACCGAGGAGGAACGCCCCGGCGGCTGGTCCTACCTCGTCATCATCCACCGCACCGAAGGCGCCCAGGAGCACACCGTCACCCTCTCCTGGCGTGACCACGACTACTGGTGCGGCGGCGCAAGCGCCCCCTCCCGCGTCGTCCAGGCCGTCATCGAGTACGTCCTCCGCAACGACGCCCCCGCCCCCCTCCCCCTCAAGTTCGACGCCGCCAAAGCCCGCCGCTGGCTCCCCCGCATCGACCAGGAACTCCGCGCGGCCATCTAAAGACATTCACCACAGAGCAACAGAGGCACAGAGAAAGGCGACGGATTGGATCCATTCCACTCCTCACACGCTCTCTCCGATCCACCTTCCCTCCCGCCTTCCCGTCCTTCTTCTCGCCTTCCTCTGTGTACCCTCCGTGCCTCTGTGTCTCCGTGGTTACGTGCTTCACGCAGGAGCACGCAGCCCCTCCAGCTCCCGCCGCAACTCCAACTCCCGCGCGATCACCTTCCGCGGCACCCGCACCGGCACCCCCGCGATCTTCACGCGGCAGAACCCGCCCCACCCCGCCTTCTCGTCCACCACCTCCACCGCCTCCCACGGCACCGACATCGGCGGGTGCGACTTCTCGAAGAGCGGGATCATCCGCACGTGCAGGCACTCCTCGTCCATGCGGAACCGCACGCAGTTGTTGTAGTTTCCGAGCGAATGAAACCCGATGCTCCCGAACGCGCTGGCCGCGTTTGCGAGGGGCTCCCGCGCCGGGAACTGGGCTGCAAGCTTCCGCCACCCTGTGACGAACCCCATCGCCCACATGACCAGCCACACCGACCCGAGGGACAGGCCGATCATCAGGCCGACCAGTACCGCCATGTTGACCTGCGACGCTGTCATACAACCCTCATACGGATTGGGCACTCGCCCGTTTCGCACCTCGCGGGATCCCCCGCGGAGGGTTCCCAAGGCCTCCCCACGCGCGTACTATTGGCCCCCACCAGGAGTTCACCGCCTTGGCCAAGAAGTCCTTCCGCTGCAAGCTCGTGACCCCCACCGCCGCCCTGGTGGACGATCAGGTCAAGTACGTCTCCATTCCGGCGTGGGACGGCCTCATGGGCATCCTGCCCGGGCGCGCCCCCATCCTCGCCCGCCTGGGCCTGGGCGAGCTCCGCATCGACTTCGCCGACAGCGACAAGGGCCAGGGCGGCAGCCGCGCGTTCCTGGTTGAGGACGGTTTCGTGAAGATGGCCGGCGACGAGCTGACCATCCTCGCCGAAAGGGCTGTCCCCGCCGAGAACCTCACCATGGCCGACGCCGAGGCCGAGCTCCGCGCCGCCCAGGCGGCCCCGACGGCCTCGTCCCCCGACGCCCGCGCCACCGAACTCGAGAAGCGCAACAAGGACCGCCAGCGCGCCCGTGCCAAGATGCACCTGGTCAAGACGCGCGGCGCAATCTGATTCGCGCCGACCGCTCGCTTCGCCCCGCATCCCACATCCCAAACCGCACATCCGAGAATATGTTCGGCCCCGCCCGCGCCCGCCCTACGCGCCCGGCAAAGTGAACGCGAACGTACTCCCCTCGCCCCGCCCCCGCGACTCGGCCCACATCTTCCCCCCGTGCCGCTCCACGATTTTTCGGGCAATCGCCAGCCCAGCCCCCGTCCCCCCGCCGTAACCCTCTCTCCCGTGCAACCGCCGGAACATCCGGAAGATCGCCTCGAACTGCTCGGGCGGG
>Ga0196963_10000529_pt1 | contig 34062 bp, 31 predicted proteins | sample S1_5metaG_FD_148600 | JGI IMG/M metagenome (GOLD analysis project Ga0196963, IMG submission 148600) | Soil microbial communities from Anza Borrego desert, Southern California, United States - S1_5 | ecosystem: Environmental > Terrestrial > Soil > Desert | place: USA: California | collected...
AGCCGATATGAAACCGTTTGCTCCCTGGCTCCCTAGCTCCCCAGCCCCTAGCTCCCTAGCTCCCTAGCTCCCTAGCTCCCTAGCTCCTTAGCCCCCACGTCTTCTAGTAGCGAACGACCCCTCCGAAATACAAACCCTTGAACTGCAGGTCGCCCGAATCGAGATCCGACGTGAAGAAAATCGTCGTTTTTCGCCAGCCAAGCTGGGCGCCGACGTAGCGGTTGATGTTGTAGGTGCCGTGCAGGTCGAAGTCCGTGTAGCTGCCGTCGCCTTCGATTTGCTCGGCAAGGCCATCCGGAATCCGGAAGAACGACAGCTTCGCGTCGATGGCCAGATTCGGTGTCACGTAGCCGCGTCCTGCGAAGTTGACCGCGGGGATCGGCGCCTGGATGGCGACGAATTCCGCGCCGATCGGACTCTGCAGGTCCACCTCGATATTCGTGTACTTGAGATTGATGCCCGCCCCGACGAAGCCGCGTCGGAAGTACAGGAAATCGTATTCATAGCCGAAACTGAGCGTCGTAAAGTCGACGCTCGTGGTCACCGGCAATCCCAGCCGATAGAGTTGGCCGTTGAACACGAATTCACGCTGCACGGGAAACGCGTCGGTGGTATAGGTGATCGGCAGGTGCTGGAAGCTCAAGCGATGCTTCCGGCCCGGCTTCAGGATCAGATCGAAGACCCGCAGCCGCTTCTTTTCGATCCCGAGATCCGTAATCAGGTTGACGTCGGTGCCGATAATGCCGAGCGACTCGGAATTCACGATTAACGACGGCTCGGCGTTCCACCAGTTGAGGCTGGCTTCGATGTGGTAATCCTCACCGATCGCCGGGCCCTGCATGCTTGGACGATATTGAGCGGAAGCGGTCGAGGGAAAGACCAGGAGCGAGAGCAGCACACAGCTCAACAATGCATTGCAACGGGACGCTGTCATATCCCGAAGATATCAGATGTCGGTTTCCTCTCGCCTGATAGCCCAGCTGTCTTTGCGACCATCCAGGTCGCGGACGTCAAGTCCTCAACACCCGTGGGGCGTGTGGTACAGCACATGGAACAACGCACGGATGCCGTCCAGCACACGCCGAACGGCATCCGGCAACAGCATGGTCATGTGCGTTGGGCGGTCGCCGGAACCGGCCCGCCGTTGATCACCGACAGCCATTTCTGGATGGCGCCGCCGAGCACGATCACGGCCAGCACCATCATGATCGACGTGCAGACGGTGAGGACCCATCCTTCGAAGTGGCGCGCGGCGTTGGCTCCGGTGGCGAGCGGGTAGTAGTTGTCGCGGACGTTCAGATAGCCGCCGTAGAGCGTGTTGGTGGCCAGAAACGCCAGCGGCGTCACCGTCACCCAGATGTACTTGGTTTTTCCGGAGTTGATCAGGATGCTCGTGCCCACCGCCAGCGCGATCGACGCCAGCAGTTGGTTCGCGACCCCGAACATCGGCCAGATGGTGCTGATCTGGCCGGTATAGATGAAGTATCCCCACGCCAGCACCAGCAACGTCGTCGCGACCAGACTGCCCGCGCGGTTGCTGTGCTCGGCGAACGGCGCATACGCCCGGCCCATGAATTCCTGCAGCAGGAACCGGCCGACGCGCGTGCCGGCGTCGATGGTGGTGAGGATGAACAACGCCTCGAACATGATCGCGAAGTGGTACCAGTAGGCGAGCAACCCCGACATGCCCGGCAGCGCGCTGAAGATGTAGGACATACCGACCGCCAGCGACACCGCGCCGCCCGTGCGGCCGGCCACCGTTTCACCAATCGCGGCTTCGAGCGTACCGATGTTGACCGGCTGCAGCGCCTCGCCTTGGAAAGTCATCGTCGCAAACGCCGCGGGTGCGACGTTAATCGCGAAATAGTCGCCCGGGGGCATCGCAGTCGCCGCGATCAGCGCCATCACGCCGACCAGGCCCTCGACCAGCATCGCGCCGTAGCCAATCGGCCGGATGTCGGATTCCTTGTCGATCATCTTCGGCGTGGTGCCGGAACTGATCAGGGCATGAAAGCCTGAAATCGCGCCGCACGCAATGGTGATGAAGCAGAACGGGAACAACTGACCCGGAATGATCGGACCGCCGCCGCCGGCGAATTCGGTAATCGCCGGCATCTGAATGACCGGATTGACGATGAAGATGCCGAGCACCAGGAACGCGATGGTGCCGATCTTCATGAACGAGCTCAGATAGTCGCGCGGCGACAGCAGCATCCACACCGGCAGCACCGACGCGGCGAACCCGTAGACCATCAACGAAATCACCAGCTGCGATCGCGTCAGGTGGAACAGGTTGCCAAACGTCGAATCAGGATTGTTGAGCGGTGCGCCAAGCGCCACCGCCGCGAGCAGCCCGATAATGCCGATGACCGTGGCTTCGGCAATTTTGCCCTTGCGCCACCGGTACATGTAGAACCCCATGAAGATCGCCAGCGGGATGGTCGTCGCAATCGTGAACGTGCCCCAGCGGCTTTCCGCGAGCGCGTTGACGACGTTGATGCCGAGGCCGGCCAGCGCGATCACGATGATGAACAGGATCGCGACCGAGGCGATGAACCCGGTCAGCGGACTGATCTCCTGCTTGACGATGTCGGGGAGGGAGCGGCCACCGCGGCGCACCGACGCCCACAGGATGATGGAGTCGTGCACGGCCCCGGCGAGGCACACGCCGGCGACCAGCCAGATGAATCCTGGCGCGTAGCCGAACTGCGCCGCCAGCATCGGCCCGATTAACGGGCCGGCGCCGGTGATGGCCGCGAAGTGATGCCCGAACAGGACCCACCGAGTGGTCGGATAGTAATTGGCGCCGTCGTACTTGGTGTGCGCGGGGGTCGTCCGCGAATCATCGAGCATCCAGATGCGCGTCGCCAGGAATGCGCTGTAGTAACGGTAGGCAACCGCCATGATGCCGAGGGCCGGCAAGAGCAAATACAAAGCTCGCATAGGCCCGAAATCTTACCAGCAAGCAGGACGCGGTTTTGAAGATTTACTTCGTGTCAGCAGTTGTAACCGTCGGTGGGGGAGGCTCGGCGCGTGGCGTCGCATTCCGGGATTCGGCCTCACGCTTGCGGAACAATTTGTCGACTACGCTGGGGATGCTGTTTTCCGGGCTCCACCCCAAACGCAGCACGGTCAGGCGCACGTTACGCCGCCCGAATTGCAACGCTTCCTTGCAACTCCATAAATACAGGTCGAGGCTGCGGCCGCGCACCTTGGGCCCCGTATCCATCACCGTCCACACACCGCTGTAGCGCGGATTCGGTGTTTCCACGCGCACCACGCTGCCGACGGGGAGGATCGCCGGATCGGCGGCCGCTATACCCGTGCGAACGCCGACACCCGACGCCGTCGTCTCGCCCTTGCAGTAGGCGGTGGCCTGAAACTGCAGACGCGCGCCGGCCTGCGGGAGCACCGTCGACTCGATCAAGCCGGGCACGGCCGCCTCGGAGCGCGAGTCGCGCGTCTCGATCTCGTAAAACAACACGAATACCGTAACGACGGATAACGTCGCGATCGCCTTCCGCCAATACGACTCAGCGATGCGCAAAGTGTGCGAATCCTTCCGGAATCCGTTCGTCGTTGCCGTCGCGCACGAACACCAGCTCGCCCGCGTTCTTCGTAAACACGCCGATTTTCGTCAACGGCGGATCGGCGACCTGACGCGTCACCGCCCGCATCGCGCCAACCCGTTTCGCGGGCGCTGCGATCAGCAATTCGTAATCGTCGCCGCCCGCGATCGCCGCGATTACCGCATCGACGCCGCGTGAGGCCCACCAGTCGCGCGCCCCGGGCTCGATCGGCAACGCGGAGGCGTCGACCCGCACGCCGACGCCGCTTGCGGCCGACATTTGCCGCAACGCGTCGGCCAGACCGTCGCTGAGATCCATCATGGCGGACGCCGCCTGGCTCCGAGCGACGATTGCGCCGAGTCTGACTCGCGGATCGGGTCGCACATGTCGGCGCACGCACACGGCATCGGGGACCCGCGTATCGCTGGCGTCCAACATCTCGAGCCCCGCCGCGGCAGCTCCGATGGATCCGCTCAGCCAGATCTCATGACCGGCCTTTGCGCCGCCGCGCGTCAACCATCGCCGCGGCCTCACGTCTCCACCCGCCGTCACGTCGACGATCATCGGACCGCCGGTCCGCGTGATGTTGCCGCCGACGACAGAAACGGCGTGTTGCTGCGCCAATACGCTCACGCCGTCCACCAGGTCTTCGACGTCGCGGACCAGAACCGAGCCGGGCAGCAGCAGTGACAACAGCGCCCACCGCGGCGTCGCTCCCATGGCGGCAAGGTCGCTCAAGTTGACGGCGAGCGCCTTGTGGCCGATGTCGGACGGGGACGAGAAGGCGCGAGAGAAGTGCACCCCTTCGACGACGGCGTCCGTGGTAACGACTGACCGTTCGTTCCTGACGGCTGCCAGCACCGCCGCATCGTCTCCGGGGCCGACGAGCACCGTCGAGGAGGGGCGTGGCAGGCGAGTCAGGATTCTCGCCAAAAGAGCGTGTTCGCCGAGCTCACCGACCGTCACGAGACACTCTGACGGGGCCACGAGGTCGACCGGTCGAACCGGCTAACGTCGCGCCCGGCGCGCCGGCGATGGCGGCGCGCGGAGGCGGTGAGAATCCCGCTTTGCCGTGTGGGAGGGATCGCTGAACCTGCGTTAGCAGGTGGAGCTGCTGTAAAAACCACGCTTTAGGCTTCCTCTCCGCGGAGGCATGCACACCACATGGCCGTCGCAACTCGCTTGGGTTAAAGACATCGGCTCAGACGAGCCCTCTAACCATCACGAGCAAAGCAGGAGATTGGATCTTAGGTCGCGGCGGAGGTGCGGTCAAGCTTCGCGGCGAATAAAGGGCGAATACCCAAAGATGCCGCTCAAGGAAGAGCTGCGCAGTCGCAGGCAGATTATTCGGCGAGAGTTAGCGCCTGATCGACGATCTTCTCGAGCTGCTCGGCCCGCGCCGCGAGGTCACCGGAATTGTTCGACAGCGCGGTTCTTGCACGGAAAAACTCGTCGGTGATGTTCAGCGCGGTCAGGATGGCGAGACCGACCACGTCGCTGGACGGTGAGCTGCGCGCGGCCAGAGCCATCCGCGTCTCGACGAAGTCCGCGAGCTCCTGAACATAGCGCGGATCGAGCTCCGTTCGGATCGGGTACGACTGCCCGTGGACTTCGATTTGGACGACTTTCAAAGATTGAGGCCTTCGAGCTGTTTCAGCATGTCGGCGACGCGCGTCTTGATCAGGTCGCGCTCTTCCCGCAGGCTCGCGACCTCGGCGCCGGTGCTCTCCGCCGTGGTGATGCGGGCCTTCAACCCGTCGATCTCCGCGCGCAATTTCGAGTTTTCTTCCGCGACCCGGGTCTGTTCGCCCTTGATGCGAACGATCGTATTGACCAGCAGTTTGATTTTTTCTTCGAGTCGATCGATTGATTCCAAACCGGGAGCTTTTTGTGTGGTCTGTGCCATCGGTGCCTTTTGCCGCTATCTCTGGGTTGCCTGTAATTCGCGCGAGAGCGCGTCGATGATGCGCTGCATTGCCGACTGTACCTCGTCGTCCGTCAGCGTGCGCTCGGGCGACTGGAACGTCAACCGGACAGACAAGCTGACCTTGCCCTCCGGAATATTCTTGCCCTGATAGCGATCGAATTCGCGGACGTGAATCAGCGTCTCCGGTGCAGCCGAACGAATGGTGCCACGAACCGTTTCGGCAGACAAGGTATCGGCGACGAGGATCGAGATGTCGCGGATCACCGATGGGTGTCGTGGCAGCGGCGCGGCCCGGAATGTGTCCGTCGGCATCGCCGCACCCAAGGCGTCGAGGTCGAGCTCGCCGACGAAGATCTCATCGCCGCCGGGCAGGTCGCGCGCCTCGCCGATCGCCGGCGCCAGCTGACCGAACACGCCGATCGCCCGGCCGCCGACGATCAGCTCTGCCGCGCGACCGGGCGTCAGGTACGGGCGCTCGCATTCCTTGTAGGCCGGCGTCACCTTGAACAACGCCGCCAGCTGTTCGACGACACCCTTGATGTCGAAGAAGTCCACGCGGCGTCGCGCGCCACTCCAGTGGTCGTGGCTCGCGAGCCCGGTCCAGGCGAGTCCCGCCGCGCGCGTTTCGCCGGTGCGCGCGAACTGCGTGCCGATCTCGAAGAGCCGGACATCGGATCGCCCATGGCGGCGGTTATGACTGACCGCGTCGATCAGGCCGGGCAGCAAACTCGGACGCATCACCGCGAACAGTTCGGAGAGTGGATTCGCCAGCGTGACGGGGGCCTCGCCTTTCAAAAAGGGCTCGGCCGCCTTCGCCTCGATGAAGGCAAACGTGATGGCTTCCGAGAAGCCCATGCCGAGCAGCGCCGTCCGGGCTTTGCGATCGCGCGCTATACGCGGATCGGAGGGCGGCGGCGCCTGTTCGACTCCCGGGAATGTGGTCGGCAGGTGTTCGAACCCATGGTGCCGTCCGACCTCCTCGATGAGGTCGACTTGCCGATGCATATCGACGCGCCACGGCGGTGCGACGACCTGCCACACGGCGCGTCCGGAGCCGCGCTCAGGCTGCGACAGTTCGAATCCGAGCGCCGTCAGGATCCGATGCACGGCGTCGTCGGGCACCTCCATCCCCAGCAATCCGCCGATGCGCTCGCGTTCGAGATGGAGCATCTTGGCCTGACCGGGAGTGGGGTAATTGTCCGTCGCATCGCCGGTGAACCTGCCGGCGCCAATCTGCTCGAGCAGCTGCAGCGCGCGCGCCATCGCCCGCGGCGGCGCGGTGCGATCCGCGCCGCGCTCGAAGCGGGATGACGCCTCCGTTTTCAACCCGAGCTTCTTGCTCGTCGATCGAATCTGCGACGGATGAAAATACGCGGCTTCGAAGACGACCCGGGTGGTGGCGCCGGTGATCTCCGACGCGGCGCCGCCCATCACGCCGCCGATGTCTTCGGCGCACTCCGCGTCGGCAATCACCAGCATGTCGGCGGTCAGCGTCCGCTGCTTGCCATCGAGGGTCGTCATCGTCTCGCCCGGCTTCGCGCGCCGGACGACGACCTTTCCTTGCCGCATCTTCTCGAGGTCGAAGGCGTGCATCGGCTGGCCGAGCTCGAGCATCACGTAGTTAGTGATGTCGACGACGTTACTGATCGGCCGGACGCCGCACATCGCCAATCGATCCTGCATCCACTTCGGCGACGGTCCGATGGTGACCTCGGCAACGGCGCCCACATACCGGCAGCACAACTGCGGCTCTTCGATCGTGATGGGAACCTTGCCGTTGACTTGCAACGGCGGGACATTCACCCCGCCCAGCGGCAGCCGGTATGCGGCTGCAATCTCGCGCGCGATGCCGATCACGCTCATGCAATCGGGCCGATTCGCCGTCACCTCGAAGTCCATGACGACGTCATCGCCATGTCGATCGAGCGCCTCGAGCGGGAGGCCGCGGACGCCGAGCAGCGCGCCGATCTCCTCGGCCGAATCCTTCACATCGACGAATTCGCGAATCCACGACAGCGGGACCTTCATGTCCCGAACTGCTCTAGGAAACGGAGATCGTTTTCATAATAGAGACGGATGTCGCCGACGCCCCACTTGAGCTGCGCGACGCGTTCGACGCCCATGCCAAAGGCGAAGCCGGTGACGTCGTCGGCGTCGTATCCGACGGCTTCGAAGACCGCCGGGTGCACCATGCCGCTGCCGAGGATTTCGATCCAGCCGCTCTTCTTGCACAGCGCGCAGCCGCTGCCGCCGCACTTGAAGCAGCGGATGTCGACTTCGGCGCTGGGCTCGGTGTACGGAAAGAAGCTCGGACGAAACCGGACTTCGGCGGAGCCGAACAGGGCGCGCGCCATCGCGCTCACCGTGCCCTTGAGATCGGCGAGCGTGATCCCCTTGCCGACGACCAGGCCCTCGACCTGGTGGAACATCGGCGTATGCGTCAGATCGAGATCGTCCTTGCGGTAAACAGGACCGATCGCGACCAGACGTACCGGCGGCGCGTTGTGCTCCATGTGCCGGATCTGCATTGCGCTGGTATGCGTCCGCAGCAGCGTGAGCGGGCGGTCGCCGATCTGCAACGGCTCCTGCAGGTAGAGCGTGTCGTGCATGTCGCGCGCTGGATGGTCGGCCGGCATGTTGAGCGCTTCGAAGTTGTGGTAGTCGTCTTCGATCTCGGGGCCTTCGATCACCTGGTAACCAAGGCGCGTGAAGATGTCGATGACTTCGTCGCGGATCAGGCTGAGCGGGTGACGGGAGCCGAACGCCGGCACGCGGCCGGGCAGCGTGATGTCCACGGCGTTGACCGGACGCCGGGTGGCGGCGAGCGCCGATTCGCGCTCCGCGATCGCGGCTTCGACTCGGGCCTTGAACTCGTTGACCTTTCGGCCGAACTCTTTTTTGTCGCTATTCGGAAGGGTGGCAAGCCGATTCATCAGATCGGCCACGTAGCCGGACTTCCGGCTTAGGTACGTATTGCGAACGGTCGCCAGCAGACTGGCGGCGTTGGCCCCGCCACCCTCCGCAATTCGCGCGAGATCGTGCTCGAATTGAGCCTCATGTTGACGGAGCGCGTGTAATTGCTCGTCGAGTGTCGACATGGCCGAAAGCTGACAGCTGCGAGCCGAAAGCAATCAGCTCTCGGCTCTCAGCTATCGGCAGCATCAGGCTGCGGTCGCGGCTTTGGCTTTTTCAGCGAGCGTCGCAAACGCCGCCGGCTCGCGCGCGGCCAGTTCGGCGAGGCTCTTGCGATCGAGCTCGATGCCGGCGTGCTTCAAGCCGAGCATGAACTTGCTGTACGACAGCCCGTTCTCGCGGGCGGCCGCGTTGATGCGGATAATCCAGAGGCTGCGATAGTCGCGCTTCTTGCGCTTGCGTCCGACATACGCATAGACGCCCGCCTTTTCGGACGCCTCCTTCATGAACTTATAAAGCTTGCTCTTGTTCTGGAAGTAGCCCTTGGTGAGCTTCGAGAGCTTCTTGCGCTTCTGACGACGAACGACGCCACGTTTGACGCGAGGCATGACTGATCTTCCTGCGAGAGTGGGGGCCGGAATATCCGGACTTGGTCGGCACTGCATGTGCCAACGGCGCCTGATGTCGCAGCGAAATTGCCCCAAACCGCTGCCGCGACGCGCCGAACTTTTTGGCCTCTTGGCCTCTTGGCCTCTTGGCCCCTTGGCCTATTTATACGGCAGCATCAACTCGATCTTGCGTGCGTCGCCGGGCGTGACCACTTTCGACCCGCGCATGTGCCGCTTGGTCTTGGTCGTCTTGCTGGTCAGGATGTGACGCTTGAAGGCGGCCGACCGGGTGATCTTGCCCGTGCCGGTCTTCTTGAACCGCTTCGCGGCGCCCTTGTGCGTCTTCAACTTCATCTTCTTGGCCATGTCTGTGCGTTCTCAGCTTTCAGCGATCAGCGCTCGGTTACTCTTTCGCCGCAGGTTCCGGCGTTTCGGCGCGCTTCGGTTTCGGCGCGCCCTTCTTGCCCGTCAGGATCGTGTGCATCTGGTTGCCTTCCTGCCGAGGCATCGTTTCCGCCACCGCCACGTCCTCGAGGTCCTTGATCAAGCGCATCAGGATGCGATGACCGATCTCCGGGTGCGCCATCTCGCGGCCGCGGAAGAAAATCGTCGCCTTGACCTTGTCGCCGTCTTCAATGAAGCGCTCGATGTGGTGCTTCTTGAACTGGTAATCGTGCTCGTCCACCTTGGGACGAAACTTGATCTCTTTGACCTCGATCACCTTCTGGTGCCGCTTCGCCTCGCGCGCCCGCTTCTGCTCCTGGTACTGATACTTGCCGTAGTCCATGATGCGGCAGACCGGCGGCACGGCGTTGGGAGAAATCTCCACAAGGTCGAGGCCTTTCTGTTTGGCAAGAACCAGAGCCTGGGGCGGCGGCATGATGCCTAGCTGCTGCCCCGTATCATCGATGACGCGTATTTCACGAACCCGGATGCGCTCGTTAATGCGGAGCCGGTCATCACGACGTTGCGGGCGAGATCTATCGAATGCGATACAAGTCCTCCAGCGACAAAGATTACTAGGATAACGCTTTAGCCCGGACCTCGGCAAGCGCGTCGGTCAGGAACTGATCGAGCGGGCGGGCGCCCAGATCGCCCTTGGCGCGGCTGCGGACCGCGACCGCCTGCTCGGCCGCCTCGCGGTCGCCGACCACCAGCATGTAGGGGATTTTCTGCAGTTGCGCTTCGCGAATCTTGTAATTCACCTTTTCCTGGCGATCGTCGAGCTCCGCCCGGAGGCCGGCCTCGTCCAGCGCCGTGACGACCGACCGGGCGTAGTCGAGGTGACGGTCGGCAATCGGCAGCACGATGACCTGGAGCGGCGCCAGCCACAGCGGGAACGCGCCCGCGTAATGCTCGATGAGGATGGCGATGAACCGCTCGAGCGAGCCCGATACGGCGCGGTGAATGACGACCGGGCGGTGCTCGGCGTTATCTTCGCCGACGTAGGTCAGATCGAACCGCTCGGGCGCCGCGTAATCGAGCTGAATCGTGCCGAGCTGCCAGGGCCGCCCCAGCGAGTCGGTGACTTCGAAATCAATCTTGGGCCCGTAGAACGCGCCATCGCCCTCGTTGACCGTATAGGGCATGCCGGTCGCTTCGAGCGCACTCTTGAGGGCCGCCTCGGCACGATCCCACATCGCATCGTCGCCAATGCGTGTCTCAGGCCGCGTCGCGAACTTGATGCCCGACTTGAGCCCGAATGCCTCGTAGTGTCCGAGGATGAATTCCATCAGGAACTTCACCTCGCCGGCGATCTGGTCCTCGCGCAGGTAGACGTGGCAGTCGTCCTGCGAGAACTGCCGGACGCGCGTCAGCCCCGACAGCGCACCCGATAGTTCGTTGCGATGCAGCGGATCGAACGTCACGTAGCGCAGCGGCAGCTCCCGGTACGAGCGGCGCGTGGTCCCGTAATACAGGTGATGGGACGGGCAGTTCATGGGCTTGAGGCTCATGTCGTGCTCGTTCGTTTCATTGTTGAGGACCAAGAACATGTTCTCCCGGTACTTGCCCCAGTGGCCGGACTGCTCCCACAGCGTTTTCGAATAGAGCAGCGGCGTCTTGATCTCCTGGAAGTCCGCTTTCTGGCGCGACTGGCAAAACGCGACGAGGGTGTTGTAGAGCGTCGTCCCGCGAGGCGTCCAGAACGCGGCACCGGGGGCGACCGGGTGAATCTGGAACAGATCGAGCTCGCGTCCGAGCTTGCGGTGATCGCGCTTCTTCGCCTCTTCGATGCGATTGAGGTGTTCGTCGAGCTCTTTTTGCGAGAAGAAGGCCGTGCCGTAGACGCGCTGCATTGGCGCGTTCTTGGCGTCGCCCTTCCAGTACGCATTCGAGGTCGTCGTCAGCTTGAACGCCTTGAGGCGTCCGGTTGACGGGACGTGGGGGCCGACGCAGAAATCGACGAAGGTGTCTTTGTCTTTGATCGTGTAGACCGACACCTCACGCTGACCGGCGGTCTTTTCCTCGATCAGCTGCACCTTGAGAGGCTCGCCGCGCTTCCGGAAGAACTCGATTGCTTCGTCACGGGGCCACAGCTGCCGTTCGTAGATGAAATCCTGGGCCGCAAGCTCCTTCATCTTCGCTTCGATCGCCGCGAGGTCCTCCGGCACGAACGGCCGTTCGACCACGAAGTCGTAAAAGAAGCCGTCGTCGATCGGCGGGCCAATGCCGCACTGGACTTTCGGGAAGAGCGCCGTGACCGCGGCCGCGAGCAGGTGGGCCGTGGAGTGGCGATACACCTCGAGCGCCTCGGGGTGCTTGTTCGTGACGATCCTGACGGCCGCGTCGTGGGTGAGCGGATACGTCAGGTCGACGAGCCTGTCGTCGACGTACGCGACGACGGCCGCCTCCGCGAGACGTGGCGAGATGGCTTCGGCGACGGCTTTGACCGGCGCGCCCGCCTCGACTTGTTTCGTTGAGCCGTCCGGGAGTGTGACTGTGACCTGGTTCATGGGGGTTTGTCCGCCTTCGCTTGCCATCGCAAGCTTCGGCGAGACAGCCTTCGCGCGTTATTACTCGGATCAGCGGCCGGCGCTCGGCGCCGGCCTAGCCGTAGCTCGCCGAAGGCGAGCGAAGGCTGGTAGGCGCGGGTGGATTCGAACCACTGACCTCCTCCGTGTCAGGGAGGCGCTCTAACCAACTGAGCTACGCGCCTATCTCTGTCGATTTCGACCCGATCCCTTGACGTCGCTCGAGGTCTCCTTGAGCGGAGCGCACTGCGCCGAATCACATGGGCAAGGCCGAACGAAAAGTATACCATTGACCGCTCTCGCGCTCCGCGCGCGGGACGCCCCCTGCATTTCCATGAGATTGTCCGGTCTTCGCGCACGACTGTTGCTGCTGCTCGGCGTCGCCGTGCTGCCCGCCATCGTGTTGCTGCTGACAGGGCGCAGCGTCGAGCGCCGCGCGACGCAACGCGAGCTTGAGACGCAGGCGATGAACCTGGCGCGCCTCACCGGCCAGGCGCACGCGCAGCGTGTGGAGCAGGCGCGCCAGCTCCTGCTTGCATTGGCGACGCATCCGGCAGTCCGCGGCGCCGATCACGACGCCTGCAACCGCCTGGTTCGTCAACTCGCGTCGCAGTACGAAGGCATCTACGCGACCCTGGGCCGCGCCAACGCTGACGGGGCGGTGGATTGCCTGGCGCTCGAAGGTTCGCCGGCCGGAATGACCATCGGCGACCGCGACTACTTCCAGCGCGCCAAATCGACCGGCGCCTTTGTCGCAGGCGACTTCATGCAGGGGAAAGTACGGCGCCAGCCGACGCTGGCGTTCGCGCTGCCGCTGCGCGATGAGCGGGGCGCGGTCAGCCACGTGATCTTCGCGAACGTCGATCTGGTGGTGATGAGCCACTCGCTGGAATCGGCGACGCGGCTCGAGGGCGCGACGGTGGCCTTGCTGGACCGCCACGGCGCGTTGATTGCCCGTTCGGCTGACGCCGATCAGTACTTCGGCTTGACGCCGGCCAAGGCGCAGCTCGCGATGATGCAGCAGCGCGAGGAAATGACCGCCACGTTCAGCGGACCCGATGGCGTGCGCCGCGTGTTTGCGATCACGCAAGTCCGCGGCCGGGATGACACGCTGCTCGGCTTCGCGACGGTCGGCATTCCCGAAACCAACATCGCGGCGTTGACGGATCGGTCGCAGACGGCATGGCTGACGATTGGCGCCCTCGGCCTCGGCCTGTTCTTCGTCGCGTGGGTGGGATCAGAGCTGCTGATTCGGCGGCCGATTGCCAAACTGGTGGCCGCCACCGAGGGCCTGGGCACCGGCGAGCTTGGGCTCCGCGCCGCTCCTGGCGGCGTGCGTGAATTGCAGCAGCTGGCAGCGGCCTTGAATCAAATGGCCGGCAAACTGCAGGAGCGCGAGCTCCACCTGCGCGAGGGCCAGCGGCTGGAAGCTGTGGGCCAGCTCGCCGGCGGCATCGCGCACGACTTCAACAACCTGCTGACGGTGATTATCGGCTACGCCGATGCGCTGAAGGACAGCTTTCGCCGCGGCACGCCCGAATCCGCGCAACTGGCGGAGCTGCGTGCGGCGAGCGAGCGGGCGGCGCGGCTGACGCAACAGCTGCTCGCGTTCAGCCGGCGGCAGGTGTTGTTGCCGACGCCGCTGCGGTTGAATGAAGTGGTCGGCGACATGGCCTCGCTGTTGCGCCGCACCACCGGCGGCGACATCGTGATCGATCTCAGCCTCGAACCGTCGCTCGGTCTGGTCTATGCCGATCGCGTGCAGATGGAGCAGGTGATTCTCAATCTGGTGATTAACGCGCGCGACGCGATGCCGAAGGGCGGCAATCTCCGCATCGCCACGCGCAACGCGACGGACGGCGAGCCGTTCGTCGAGCTGTCGGTGACCGACAGCGGGCTCGGGATGGACGCCGAGACGCGCTCGCAGATCTTCGAGCCGTTTTTCACGACGAAAGGCGCGCAGGGCACCGGCCTCGGGTTGGCCACGGTCTACGGCATCGTCAAGCAGTCGGGCGGTGACATCCAATGCGAAAGCGCGGTCGGCGCCGGCACGACCTTCCGGATCCGGCTGCCTCGCTTCGTCGGCGATGCCACTCAACCGGAAGCGGAGCGCGCGGCCCAGCCGGCCGGCGGATCCGAAACCGTATTGCTCGTCGATGACGATGATGCGGTGCGGTCGCTGCTCCAAATGGTGCTGCAGCGCCGCGGCTACCGGGTACGCGCGACCGGCAAAGCCACCGAGGCCCTGCAATGGATTACCGACGGCCTCCGCCCCGACATTATCGTGACGGACGTCCGGATGCCCGACATGAATGGCGTCGTGTTCGCTCGCGCCGCCAAGCAGCACGATCCGACGTTGAAAGTGATCCTGATGTCGGGCGATGCGGCGCCTTCGCTTGCCGGACAGGACCACCTCGAGGGGGCGACGTTCGAGCAGAAGCCGGTGACGCCGCCGGCGTTGCTGCGGGCGGTGCGCGCGCGGCTCGACGAAACGTGAGGTCAGTGCGTCATCGCGTAGAGCACGATGTTGAGTCCGACCGCGTAGCCATTCGGAGAAAACTCGAGGAAGTATTGCGGATCGGCAGCCTCGCGCTCCCATGCGTCCGAGATGTCGGTGTTGTGCGTGATCACGACCATCACGCGACCCCGCGCGTCGGTGATCGCGCGCAAGTGCGGTTCGGCGCTGTCGGGACCGAGCTCCGACGTCTCCCCGCCCATGCCGCGCCACGAATTGATCGACGGGATCTGCGGGAGCGCTTTCACCTCGTACAACGTACGGAAAATAGGATGGGAGGGCTCGACGTCGCGAATCGGATACTGCGCCGGGGGTAGGACGGCGGCGATCTCACGCGCGAACGCGTCCCAGGACCACGATCCCCAGAAGTCGTCGACCCACAGAAAGCCGCCCTTGTCGAGGTACTGTCGGAGTAGGTCGGCTTCCTGACTCGTCAGCGACAGCTCGCCGACGTCGGTCATCATCAGGAACGGGCATCGATAGAGGTACGGATCGGTGAGCGGGACGGTGAGGTGATTCGGTTCGTCCGTCGAGGTGCGGCTGATCGTGGTCTTGGTCAGCTCGGATAATCTGATCGAAAAATTGATGTCGGCGTCCGGATAGTCCGTGGTCCAGCCGTTGCCGCTGCCGTCACGGCGGCCGCTGCGATAGACGCCGCGGCAGTACGTGAAGCCGCCGTCATAAGAGCTTTCCTCGGGAAGCCGCATGCGCATCCGGCTGCCAAAGCCGCGTCCGAATTGCGCGAACGCGGCGGTGGTCACCGCCAGTAAGACGAGGACCATGACGGCGCGCGCCCAGCTACGCGCCATGTCTACGCGGCGGCTTTGAGCGTCAGCGTTTCGATGGCCTTGTCGAGCGTCGCGTCCTTGGCCGGCGGCGGCTGGCCGAAGTCCGTGTCGGGCTGTTCGACGGCGACGTCGGGGACCAGGCCCTTCTCGTGAATGGCGGCGCTGCCGGGCGTGAGATAGACCAGATGCGTCAGCATCAACGCGCTGCCGTCCGGCAGCCGCACCAGTTTTTGGCGGGCCGCCCGGCCGAGCGTGCGCTCGCCGATCAATTGCGCGCGTTTGTTACCCGCCAACGCCGCGGCAAAAACCTCGGCGCCGCTTGACGTGCCGTTGTCGGTGAGCAGCACCGTATTGAGCGCGATCGCGCCGTCACCGGCCGCGGCGGACACGGCTTCCTTCTCTTTCCCGCGATCCTGCCGATACCCGAGCACGCCGCTCTTCACGAACAGCCGCGCCGCGGCGAAGCCCGATTCGGCGTCGCCGAATGCCGTTCCACGCAAATCGATGACGATGCTCTTCGCGCCGGCCTTTTGCAGGGCCGCGACTTCGTTCTTGATCTGATCGGCCGTGGCCTTGCCGAATTCGGCGACTCGCAAATAGCCAACACCCGGTGCGGCGATTCGCGACTTGACCGGCACCGCCGGCAGCTCCTCGCGCACGAGATCGATCTCGTGCGGCTCGGCGGCGTTGCCGCGCAGCACCGTCAGGCGCACCTTGGTGCCCGGCTTGCCGCGCAGCAGGCGCTGTCCTTCGTAGACCGTGGTGTCGCGGGTGGACTGGCCGTCGATGGCGCGGATGTAATCGCCGGGCATCAGGCCGGCCTTCGCGGCGGGAGAGCCGTCGCGCGCCGCGATCACGCGCAAGTAATACTGTCGCGTCAATTCGAGGCCGGTCTGTCCGGCGCCGCCCGAATCACCCTTGTCCAGCACGCGCACCTGCGCGACGTCGAGATACGCGCTATCGGCGTCAAGTCCGTCTGCGAGCCCATGCATCGCGCCGTGCATCACCTTGTCGACATTCACTTCTTCGACGTAGTTGTTGAGAATCAGCGAGACAACGTCTTCGAAAATCCGCAGGTACTGGTAGCTGTCTTGCCGGGCGATCGCCTTGCCCATGAATCCGCCGATCACGGCGAACGCAATCACCGGCAACGAAACGGCCAACACGAGAACGCGGCCGCGAATTTTCATGATGCTCCTCACCTGGATCCCTTCAGCCATTCTAGGGGATTCACGGGGCGCCCGTCGATGCGCACCTCGAAATACAGCGCGGCCGTGCCCGTTGGCGCAACGCCCACACGCCCAATCACCGAGCCTCGGCCGACAGTCGTCCCAGCCGTGACCCCGGCTTCGAGCAGATGACCGTACAGCGTAAACGCTGAACTGCCGTGATCGATGATCACCAGCGTGCCAAATCCGGCAAACGGCGCGGCGAACGCGACGCGGCCTTCGTGGACCGCCGCGACCGGCGTACCCTCGGTGGCGCCGACTTCGATACCGTTTCGGACGATCGTGGTGCCAAAACGGTCTGCGGCGACGCGCCCGAATCGCGAGGTGACCGGACCGTTGACGGGCCACGGCAAGTCTCCCTGGAACGGGCGAATCGGCAACCGAGCGGCGGCTGATTCGGTCCCGCTATTCGCGATCGTGCGTTCGAGTTGCAGGTGTGCCTGCTGCAGTTCCTCGACGTACTGCGCCGCCAGGTCGCGGCGTTCGTCGAGCTCGGCGAGCCGCCGGTTCCGTGCAGCGACCGCGGCCTCGATCCCCGCACGCGCTGCCGCGGCATCACGTTGCGCCCGTGCCAGCGCGGCGTGTTGCTGCTGGAGCTCGGCCAGCGCGGCGCGTTCCGCGGCGATCGCGCGTCGGTGCGTCTCGAGCCGCACGCGATCGAGCTCGGCCACTGCCGCAACGCCGCGCGCCAGGCGTCCCACCGACCGCACATCGTCCGACGCCAGCAGCAATTGGACGTAGCCGCCGCGGCCGCGTTTCGACAGCTCGACCAGCCGCTCCTTGACGCCCGGCGTCTGCGCGATGCGAATCGCTTCGAGCGTGGCGACGTGGTCCGCGGCGTTGTCGCGCGCCAGCGTGATGCGCTTCAAGTCCGCTTGTGCTTTGACGAGCTGTTCCTGTTTGATCTGGCGATCGATCTCGAGCCGCCGCAAATCGCCAAACACCGTGCGCGCCTGTTCGGCGAGCCGATCGGACTCCTGCTGCAACGCCGCGATGCGCGCCGCGGCACGGTCGGCCAATGATTTCGGATCGCTTTGAGCCTGGACAGAGATCGCGATCGCGATGCTCGCCGCGGCCACGTACAGCCCACGGCGGCGCCGAAGCCGCGACAGCGCGATGAGAGCCGGTGAAATGTTCCGTGATTGCCGTGATTCCCCGGCTCGAACCGCGTCGATCATCGCGGCGATTATACTGACGACGTGCGGGTGCTTGGCATTGACTATGGAGCAAGACGAATCGGACTTGCGCTGAGCGATGCCACCGCGACGCTGGCCTCGCCGTGGCGGCTGTTGCAGAGGCCGCCCTCGGAAGCGGAAACTCTGCGCCTGATGGTCAATGAAGTTGCGGCGCTCGCGGCGGATGACGATGGCCTGGCCGCTGTCGTCGTGGGGTGGCCGCGGCGTCTCGATGGATCGCCGACGCACCAGACACCGATCGTGGAAGCGTTCGCGAACGCGCTTCGCGCGCAGATCTCGGTTCCGGTGATCTTGCAGGACGAGCGGTTGTCGAGCCACGAAGCCGAATCGCGGTTGGCGACCCGCGAGCCCGATTGGCGCAAACGCAAGGCCAGGCTCGATGCCGCGGCGGCCGCGGTCATTCTCCAGGACTACCTGGATTCCCGTCCGCGTCAGGCGACCCATGGCTCGTTGGATTAAGCGTCTGTTCGTTGTTGCGATCGTCGCCGCCGTGCTCTGCGGCATCGGCGGCTGGCTGTTCTATGCCCGTTTGATCGAGCCGTATCGCGGCTACGGCGAGCCGGAGGTGTTCGTCGAGATTCCCAGCGGATCGGGACCGGCTCGCATCGGGGAGCGGCTGGTGGCAGCCGGCGTGGTGCGCGATACGTGGACCTTCCGCGCGGCGCTGATGGTAAGCGGCCGCGCGCGCGCGTTGAAAGCGGGTGAGTATCGGTTCGAATCTCCATTGCACGCGCTCGATGTCATCGACAAGATCGCGCGCGGCGATGTGTATAAACGGCTGCTGACGTTTCGCGAAGGCCTGACCATCGACGAGATGTCACAGGTCTTCGAGGAGCGCGGCTTTGGCACGGCCGACGCGTTCCGGAAGGCTGCAGGCAATCAGTCGTTGATTGCGGATTTGGATCCGGCGGCGACCGACCTTGAAGGCTATCTCTTTCCGGAAACCTATTCGCTGCCTCGCGACACCCCGGCCGCCGTCGTTGTCGAGCAGATGGTCGCGGGTTTCAAGAACGCGTTTACCGACGATCTGCGCGCGGCCACCAGGGAGCAAGGCCTGACCGTCCGGCAGCTGGTCACGCTGGCCTCGCTTGTCGAGAAGGAGACCGCGACCGCCGGCGAGCGGCCGCTGGTCGCCGCCGTCTACCGCAATCGCATGAAGATCAACATGGGGATGCAGGCCGACCCCACGGTTATTTATGCGCTGCAGAAGGCCGGGCAATACCGCGGCAATCTGACGCGCGAGCTGCTGCAGTTCGATTCGCCGTACAACACGTATCGATACGCCGGATTGCCGCCCGGGCCGATTGCGGCGCCGGGCCGCGCCTCGCTCGAAGCGGCCGCCAAGCCTGCGGATGTCGACTATTTATATTTCGTGAGCCGGAACGACGGCACGCATGTGTTCGCGTCGACGCTCGACGAGCACAACCGCAACGTGCAAACGTGGCAGGTGGAGTATTTCAGGAAGCAGCGGGCGGCGGAGCGAGGCCGGGGCGAGGCGAAGCCGTAGCGCTACGTCCCTTCGAACAGCGATCTATCGCTCGTTCCATTTCAACTTCTGGCGCAGCACTTCGAAATAGCTGCGCGTGGTCGCCCGCACCAAGCGAAGCGGACGCTCGGCGCGGGTGATCGACAACTCGTCTCCCTCGCGCAGGCCGAAGCCGGTCTGGCCGTCAATTGTCACATACACTTCGTCGCCAGCGTTGCTGCCCGCCGATCTGACGCGCACCTCGCGATCGGCGGCAATGACGATGGGGCGGTTGGTCAGCGTGTGAGGTGCGATCGGCGTCAGGACGAGCGCATCCATCGACGGGTGGACGATCGGTCCGCCCGCCGCGAGGTTGTACGCGGTCGATCCGGTCGGCGTGGCCACGATCAACCCATCGGCCTTCACCGTTGCCACGAATTGATCGCCGACCGTGACGGCAAGCTCGATCATTCTCGACAAGGCGGTGCGGCTGAACACGACGTCGTTCAATGCCATGTGCATCGAGGGCGGCTGTTCGGCGCTGGCCCGCGCGCAGAGCATCATCCGCAGATCGTGGGTGGCGCGGCCATTCAGAATCGCATCGAGCGACTGATACAGCTCCGGCCGCGTGATCTCGGTCAGGAAGCCGAGCGAGCCGAAATTGACCGCGAGGATCGGGATATCGTGCCCGCTCTCGGCGATGGCCTTTGCCATCGCCAGCAGCGTGCCGTCACCGCCAAGCACCAGGGCGAGATCCACCTGGGCCGGCATGTCGGTGCGATCGACGATCGTCCGCGCACCCTCCGGGAACAGCGCGGCCGCTTCCGCCGACCACACGGCATCGACGCCGCGATCACGCAACTGCGCTTCGAGATCGACCAGCGTCTCCCGCGCCGCCGTCAGGCCGGGCTTTACTGCAACGCCGATGCGCATTCAGCAGGTCCTACCATCGCAGATGCATCAGAAACTCTTTGTTGCCGTGCGCGCCGGTGATCGGCGATTCGATCAGCCCGGCCCGCTCCAATCCTACTTCAGCGGCCGCGGCGGTCACCTCGGCGACGACGCGGTCGTGGATGGCCGCGTCGGTGACCAGCCCGCCCTTGCCGACATCCTTGCGGCCGGCCTCGAACTGCGGCTTGACGAGCGCGACGATCTCGGCGGGACGCGCGATCAACGGGGGCAGCACGGGGAAGATGTGGCGCAGGGAAATGAACGACACGTCGATACTGACGCGAGTGATTGGTGCCCCGGCGTCCGGCAAATCGCCCGGCTGCAGATGCCGCGCGTTGGTGTTTTCGATCACCGTCACTCGCGGATCGCTCCGGACCTTCCAGTGCAGCTGACTGTGGCCGACGTCCAGCGCGATGACATGCCGCGCCCCGCGTTGCAGCCAGACGTCGGTGAAACCACCGGTGGAGGCGCCGACGTCGAAGGCGACGCGATCGGCCGCATCGATCTGAAACACGTCGAGGGCGGCGGCCAGCTTGATGCCGCCGCGGCTGACCCATGGATGCCCGGCGCCGATGACGCGGATGCTGGCGTCGACGGGCACCATCGTGCCGGCCTTGGCCGCGCCGTGACCGTCCACGACGACTTGTCCGGCAAGGATCAACGCGCGCGCTTTCTCGCGCGATTCGACGAGGCCGCACTGCACTAGCAGCGTGTCGAGCCGGCATTTCGGACGCCCTCCGGTCACCGTTTCGATTGTAGCGGCCGGACGCACCCCATCGTTTACAATCGCCGAGTTGCTGTCGACCTCTCTGAATGGGGCTGTCGGCGCGTCACCAATGCACAACGGCCGCATTTCCCATTATCAGATCGTCGCACCCCTTGGCGCCGGCGGGATGGGGCTGGTTTACTCGGCAATCGATCTGAACCTCGATCGGCGCGTGGCGCTGAAGGTGTTGCCTGAGCATCTGGCCGGCGAGCGTGACGCCATCGACCGACTGCGTCGTGAAGCCCGGGCGGCATCGGCGCTCAACGAGCCCGGCATCTGCACTATCTACGAAATCGGCGAGGACGCCGGCGTCGTCTTCATCGCCATGGAGTTGCTCGAGGGCGAGACCTTGGGACAGCGGCTCAAGGCCGGTCGCATGCCGGTGAGCGAAGTCGTCGACGTGGCGCTCGAAGTGATTAGCGCACTCGATCACGCACATGGCCGTGGCGTCATGCATCGCGACATCACGCCCGCCAATATTTTTCTGCTGGGCACCGGCCGCGTGAAACTGCTGGATTTCGGGCTCGCCAAGATCGATCCCGAGCAGCGCGCGTTATCTTCGCCGTCGCCCGATCGGACCATGACGGTGCTGTCGACCACCGGCAGCATTTCCGGCACCGTGCCCTACATGTCGCCCGAGCAAGCGCGCGGCGAGGCGGTCGATTCGCGCTCGGATCTGTTTTCCTTCGGGACGGTGTTGCACGAAGCGCTCGAGGGTAAACGCCTCTTTGTCGGGTCGACCGCCGAGGTGCTGAGCGCCATCCTCACCAAGACCCCGCCGCCGCTCGCGGGGACGGTCCCGGGTATGCCGCCGGACCTCGATCGTGTACTCGCCAAGGCCCTCGAAAAGGACCGCGAGCTGCGCTATCAGACAGCGGCGGAAATGCGCGCCGACCTCAGACGCGTCAAGCGCGACCTGGACGCGCCGTCCGCGACCGCGGCGGCGAAATGGCCGGGTGCGCGGCGCGCCACCGCCGTTGCGACGCTGGTCGCTGCGGCGTCGCTCGTCTATTACTGGAGCCGACCAGCGCCGGACGGCGCGGCGGCCGCGCCGCTGCGCGCAACGTTCACGCAAATCAGCGACCTCGCCGGTCTAGAAACGTTTCCCTCGCTGTCCGCTGACGGCCAGACGCTGCTCTTTGCAAGCGCGCACGAAGGGCGTTGGCGGATCTACTCGCAGCGAATCGGCGGAAGAAACCTGGTCAACCTGACCCCGGACTCGCCCGCGGATGACACGCAGCCGGTGTGGTCGCCGGATGGCACGCGAATCGCCTTCCGATCTTCGCGGGAGGGCGGTGGCATTTTCGTCATGGGCGCGACGGGCGAATCGGTCCGCCGTCTGACCGACTTCGGCTTCAATCCGACATGGTCGCCCGATGGGACGTCAATCGCTGTTGCGACCGAGATCGTCGAGGGGCCGACCAGCCGCATGTCTTATAGCCAGATATGGGTCGTCGACGTCTCCAGCGGCGCTCGCCGGATGGTAACCGACGACAACGCCGTTCAACCGAGGTGGTCGCCGAGCGGGGAACGCATCGCGTACTGGAAGGTCGACGGATCGGGCAACCGCGATATCTACACCGTGCCGTCGAGCGGCGGTGCGCCTGTCGCCGCGACCCGTGACGCCGCGACGGATTGGAGTCCGGCATGGACGCCAGACGGCAACCATCTGTTTTTTTCCAGCGATCGCGGTGGCAGCATGAACCTGTGGAGGGTCCCTATCGACGAGCAGAGCGGCCAGACCACGGGGCCTTATGAGCCCGTCACCACCCCAGCCTTGAACAGTGGTCTCCTGAGTTTTTCTGCCGACGGCTCGCGCATGGTCTACGTGGCGCAAACCTCGACGCGAAACATTCACAAGATATTGTTCGATCCTGCGCGTCGCCGAACCGTGGGCGCGGTCATGGCCGTGACACGTGGCACGCGTTACCTGCGATATCCGAGCGTGTCCCCGGACGGCCGATCCCTGGTCTACACGTCCGACGAGAAAGTCATCGTCAGCCAGATCGATGGCAGCAGCCTGCGGCAGCTGACCGACGGCGCGTTTCGCGATCGCGCACCGCGCTGGTCGCCTGACGGTACGACGCTGGCGTTCTATTCGAATCGATCCGGGACCTACGAAATCTGGAGCATCCGGGCCGACGGCAGCGGCCTGCGGCAATTGACCTTTGGTGGCAGCGGTGTGACGTATTTTTTCCCAGTGTGGTCTCCTGACGGCGGCAAGCTCGCATTCGGCGACTTGAGGAACCGCTGGAACTATCTGCTCGATCTGGCGGCACCGTGGACGGTGACGCCGCCGTATGAGCCGGCACCGCCCGTCGAAGCCGCCGTCTTTGCGCCGTGGTCGTGGTCACCGAGCGGCTTGGCAGGATGGGCGCTAAAGACCGACGGGCAGTCCGGAGGACTGTTGGTGTATGACGCAACGACGCGCACCTACCGCCACCACGCTGGAACCGCGAGCCACCCACTTTGGCTGCCCGGCGGTCGCGGCGTGATCGCCCATGACGACGGGCGCCTCGTCTACGTCGACATGGCAACCGGCGCGTCGCAGCCGCTTCCGATCGAGACCCCGGACGACGAGTTCACCGTGTCTCCCGATGGCACCGCTGTCTACTTCACGCAGACCGAGCGCACTGGCGACATCTGGATGATGTCCCTGGCGCCGACGACGCCGCGTTGACGCTCGCCATCGATGTTTTCATCGTGTGTTACTTGTTGGTGATCGCCTTCGGTCATGCGCCGGCGGGGCGTCTGCCAGGGCAGCTGTTCGTGCCGTTCCGAGTAATCATCGATGCTATTGGCTTGCGCCAATTCTGGGCGATGTTCGCACCTGACCCGGCTGCGGCGTCGACGAGCTTGTTCGTGCTGATCCATCTGCGGTCGGGCCGGGCGATCCGTTGGGAGCGCGAGCCGCACGGTAGTTTTCGCCGGCGGCTGTTTGTCCTGATGCTTGCAACGGTCGGGGGCTCTCTGGCCCGACACTCCTTCGCCGGCTATTTGATTCGCACCTATTGCGGGGCGGACGACCCGCCCGTCTCGGTGACGTTCATGCGAACGCTGACGCCTGTAGCGCCGTGGCCCGGCGCCACATCCCCGCACGACCAGTTGGTTGAATGTGTCCAGGTCGCCGACCTCGATGATCTCGCTGGCCACTCTCGCTGATTCGTGGTCGGCATTTTTTCACGCGCCGGTGTCGCCGACGACGCTATCGCTGTTCCGAATCGTCTTTGCGGCCATTCTCCTCGTGAACGCCGGCGGTCTCGTCCGCGATTTGCGGTTCTTGTACGGACCCGACGGGGCGCTCGGCGACGCCTATCGTGCCGGCGGCTTTCGTACCGGGCGTGTCAACCTGCTGCATTACTGCACCGGCCGGATGTCGTGGGTGTGGGCGCTACTCGCGATTCATGCAGTCGCAGCGCTGTTGCTGTTGCTCGGCGTCCACGCGCGCATGGCGGCGGCCGTCTCGTTCGTGACCTTGACGACCCTGCAGAGCCGCAATCCGCTGGTCACCTATGGCGGTGACGATGTGCTGCGTGTCATGTGTTTTCTGTTGATCCTGACGCCCTCCGGGGAGAGCCTGTCAATTGATCGTTTCCGGACCGCGGGGACGGTGATCGGCGACGCCACCGTATCGGCGTGGTCGTGGCGTCTGATGCAGATTCAGGTGGCGGTGCTGTACGTCAAGGCGGCGCTCGCGAAGCTGGCCGGTGCAAGTTGGTACGACGGGCGTGCGGTGTTGTTCGCGACGGAAGCGCGGGATTTCCAGCGCCGGCGGTTGCCGGTCTGGGCACGCCGGCACGGCTGGCTCCGCGCCGGTTCGTGGGCAACCGTTGTCACCGAATTCGCGTTAGGCACACTGATCTGGGTTCGGGAGTTCCGCGGCGCGACGCTTGCCGCCGGCGTCGTCATGCATCTGATCCTCGAGCGGTACCTGAATCTGTATCTTTTTGGCGCCGTGATGATCGCTTGCCTGATGCTGTTTCTCGATCCGGCGTCGGTCGAGAGAACGTTGAGGACCGCCGGTATCCAGTGACCCGGCGGTGCTCCCCCTCTACTCGTCCATCACGCCGGGCTTTGGCATCACCCCCGGTTTCTCCATGACGCCGGGCTTGTCCATCACGCCGGGTTGATCCATGACGCCCGGTTTCTCCATCACCCCGGGCTTTGGCATCACGCCTGGTTTCTCCATGACGCCGGGTTTTTCCATCACGCCGGGTTCTTCAGGTTTCTGGGTGTCCGCGCCTGCCGATAGCGGAGCGGCGTTGGCGATGTAGCTGATCCGGCCGTCATCCAGCGGCGGCCGCTGGCCAGCGTGCGGTGAATTCATGAGGAGCCTCCGCGCGAGTTATAGCACCGAATCCCAACCTCGGCAATTTCTCTGGCACGCCCGGTCCCGGTTGACTACCATCCACGCCATGACGAAACGCATCGTGCGTGCGGCGATTCATCCCGGCATCGGCATTGCGCGGGTCGGCAACAGCCGCGACGAATTCTTCATCGGGCCTGAAGTGGAGCATCCCGATCCGATGCCGCCCAATTTTTACAAGGACGCCTCGGGCGCATTGAAGCGGCAAGGGGCCCGATTTCGAATCTATGGATTCGACGAAGACGACCAGGTCGTTGCGGAGCTGACCGCCGCCAATGCGGTCATTACGTGGACAGCGCATCTCGCCAACAAGAAAGCGGCTTGGTACAACTTTGAGATCGCGCTCGACATTCCCGAAGCCGTGCCCGCGGCCAGGCGCAATGCGGCGATGACTGGGAGCCGCCGCAAACAACTCGAAATCGACCCCGGCGAGCGGTCAATCACTGGACAACCGGATCAGTCACCAATCGCCTTCGACAGCGGTCGTTTCCTCGATACACCGGTCTATCTTGGCGAGCTGCGCACCGATGATGCGGGCCGCCTCATTGTCCTCGGCGGTCGCGGCATTTCCGATACGCCATTTGCCCACAACACTCCGTACACTTACGCCAACAATGACGGCTGGTATGACGACGTCAGCGACGGCCCCGTCACGGCGCGCGTTCACGTCGACGGCGAGGAGTTACCGGTCGATCCGGCGTGGGTGGTGGTGGCGCCGCCGAACTACGCGCCGACGATCAAATCCGTCCAAACGCTGTACGACGTGCTGGTCGATGCGTATCAGAACAAGTTTCTGATGCCGGTGACGACACCGAGTTTTACGCAGCACATCTATCCATTGTTGCGGCAGTTCTCAGGCACGCAATGGGTGAATTGGGGATTTCACCTGCAGTTCGGCTGGGGCGGTCCGAACGATTTTCGCCGCGAGGACTACATGCGGCGTCTGTCGACCATCACCCGCGATGCCCAGGGAGTGACCGACATCTACAAGGAGTTGCGGCTGCAGGTGTTGCACCTGTTCCGGCAGCAAGACGATGCGACCGACGACCCCGGCAAATGGCCGCAGGTGCATGGCGACGCCGCGGGATTGGACAGCCCGCGCGCCAATCTCGCCCTGACCGCGACGCAATACGCGCGTCTCTCCGCGTGGGCCAACGGCACGTTCCTCGACGACTGGCGTGGCGAACCCGCCGTGATCGGCCGCTTCGAGGATGTGCCTCTCGCGGAGCAGCCGGCCTCCCTCGACAAGGCCGCGCTCTGGTATTGCAGCGGCGGTCCGTTCCATCCTGGCTGCGAGCTGACGTGGCCGATGCGCACCTGCACGATGTACTACGCGCCATTCCGCATTCGGGAACGGCGCGACGATCAGGAAGCGCCCGACTATGGCGATCAACTCACGCCGCAGGTCGCCACCAGCGAGTATGGACCTCTATACGCCAGCAGACCGGGTGACCTGACCCGCTGGCTGGCGGTGCCGTGGCAGACGGACACGGCAAGCTGCTATGCAGGGATGACCGGGTACGACCCATACCTGCCGACCTTCTGGCCGGCACGGGTGCCGAATCATGTGCTCGCCGAGGCCGAATATCAAGCCGTCGTGGATACCACCCGACCGCTCGCAGAACGGCACCTGGCGTTTGACACGCGGTCGGTATGGCCGCGATTCCTCGAAGGGGCCTGGTTGGATCGCATGAACCAGATGATCACCGACTTCGGCAAGATGGGCATCGTCGAACGTCGCGACGGTCCGCCTGACGGGGAATTCCCGTCGCAGATCTACGTCGAATCACAAGTCGGGTTTTCGGAGCCGGTGCATTTCCAGCGCAATCTCGACTCGCCACCCAATCACAAGATTCACTACCTGCGACACATGCTGCAGCGCCGGAAGCAGGCGTGACGTCATTCGACGTCGCCGTGGTCGGCGGCGGCCCCGGCGGTTGTGCGGCCGCACTCACGTTCGCGTCCGCGTCGTGCAGCGTCGTGATCATCGACGCCCCGGCGCCGCGGCTTTGCGGCGTAGAGACCATCCCGCCGGGGGCCAAACCGCTGTTGCGCGACCTGCGCTGCTGGCCCGACCTCGATATCGCGGGCTGCGTGCCAGCGTACGCCAACGAATCGGCATGGGGCGGCGAGGGCATACAACGCAACGATTTCACGCGCGATCCCAACGGACATGGCTGGCATGTCGATCGGGTGCGGTTCGATGCGCACATGCGTACGGTGGCGACGGCCTGCGGCGCCGTCCTCGTCGCGGATGTCGCCGAGAGCATCGACCGCTGCGACCGAAGCTGGCAAATCGCCACAGCCGACGGTCAGCGGCTCTCGGCATCGTGGATCATCGACGCCAGCGGCCGCCGGGCGGACATCGGTCGCGCGTTGGGCGCGCGGCGCGTCGCGGCGGACTCGCTGATTGCCGTGATGACGCGCGTGAGGCGGCGCGATGGGACCCGTGATCGCGATCGCGTGACGTTTGTCGAGGCGGTGTCTGACGGGTGGTGGTACACCGCGGCCGACGCAGACGGCCGTCGAGTCATGGCATATTTCACCGACGCCGCTCACGAGAGCGCCCGGCAAGCCCGCAGCGATGCCGGGTTCATCGCACTATGGAACGCGACTGCGCATCTGCAGACGCACGTCGCGCCCGCAGACCATCTGTTCGTCGAGGCGCCGGGCATCCGGCCGGCGTCGACAACCCGGTTGAGCCGCGTCGGCGGCGAAGGTTGGCTGGCGGTCGGGGACGCCGTCGCCACCTTCGATCCGATCTCGTCGCAGGGGATACTGACCGCGGCGTACACTGGACTACGCGCGGCGGAGTGCGTATTGCGCGCGCGAGCGCATGGTCACCGCGTCGCTGGCGACTATCAGCAGTTCATCGACCGCGTGTATGACGCGCACCTCGCGCAGCGACTCAGTTGCTATGCCAGCGAACGTCGGTGGGCGGACACCCCGTTCTGGCGCGCGCGCCATGCTGGCATCGACGCCAGTCGTCGATCAGCTGCGACGCTCGACCACCCACGCTACGAGCACGTTGAGATGTGATTCGAGCAGGCCGGCTCGTTCGAGCGCCGCCCGGGCTCGCGTGCCGCAGGCGTTTGCCAGCGTGCGGGATTGATCGAGTCCAAACAGCGACGGGTACGTTGGCTTGCCGGCCGCGCGATCCTTGCCGGCGGTTTTGCCCAACGTCGCCGCCGAGCCTTCCTCGTCGAGAATATCGTCGACGATTTGAAAGGCGAGGCCTATCTCGCGGCCGTATTCATCCAGCGCGGCGAACGTGTGATCGCTGGCGCCACCCATGATCGCTCCGGCGGCCACCGACGCGCGAATCAGCGCGCCGGTTTTCCGCGCATGCATGTCGCGCACGGCATCCGGGGTGAGCGGGTCGCGGCCTGCGGTGAGCGCGTCGAGGTCAATTGCCTGCCCGCCGACCATGCCGCGCGGACCGGCGGCGTCGGCGACGAGCGAGAGCACCTGCAGCTTGCGCTGCATCAGCACCGGGTGAGAGCCCTGCGGCTCGCGCGCCAGCACGCGAAACGCCTCCGCCTGCAGTCCGTCGCCGGCCAGCACCGCCATGCCTTCGCCGAACATCACGTGCGACGTCGGCCGTCCGCGCCGCAGGTCGTCGTCGTCCATCGACGGCAGGTCGTCGTGGATCAGCGAGTAGGTGTGAATCATTTCCAGGGCGCACGCCGCCGGCATCGCGGCATCGCGGGCGGCCGCTTCCGAGGCGCCGGCCGCCTGCGCCACCGCTTCGGCGCTGGCGATCACCAGCAGCGGCCGCAGCCGCTTGCCGCCGCCCAGTAAGCTGTATTTCATCGCCTCGGCGACCACCGCCGGCACCGCAGGCGGCGCGGGGAGAAACGCGTCGAGCGCGCGCTCGACTTCTGTGCGGCGCACCTCGAGCCACGCCTCAAAGCTCATTCGTCTTCGTCACCCGGCAGGTTCAGCGACGCCGGCGCCGGCTTCAGCTCGCCGCGTTCGTTGACGATCTCGATGCGCCGCTCGGCCTCTTCGAGGCGTGAATGACAGAACCGCGATAACTGCACGCCGCGTTCATACAGCTCCAGCGACTTCTCGAGCGCGAGATCACCCTCTTCGAGTTTCTTGACGATGCTCTCGAGTTCTGCGATCGCCGCTTCGAAATCCTTGATGGTGGGGTCCATAATCGCTTTCAGCTTTCAGCGCTCAGCTTTCAGTCTTGCCGTCTCCGGCCGTCAGTGCTGGCCCATCAGCCGTGTTCAGCACCTGCGCGTTCACGTGACCCCGCTCGAGCACCACGTGAATGTCGTCGCCGGGTTTCAGCGTCGCAACGTCACGAATAATACGTGTTCGCTCGGCGTTCCAGGTCACCGAATACCCGCGGCCCAGGACGGCGAGCGGACTCAATCCGTCGATGCGAGCCGCCAGCGTGCCGATACGGCGTTGCCCCTCGGCCACGCGTCGACGCACCGCCGCCTGCAGCTGCGCGTCGCGGGCCACCAGGCGGGTCCTGATCGCGGCCAGCCGGTGGCGCGGATCGAATTGGTCGAGGGCACGACGCACCGAGTCGTGATGGCGCGCGCGCCGTTGCAGGCCGCGGCCCATCTGCTGCCGTAAGGCCGCCGCCAGCTCCGAGATGTGGCGTCCCCGCACCGCGACACGGCCGCGATATCCCGCGTACCCAGGCCGCGCTTCCAGCTGGTGGAGGCGCATTTCCAGACGACGCAGCCGATGATGCATCGCCGCATCGAGGCGCTCGCAGATCCGCCCGATGTGCGAGAAGAATTCGTCCTTGCGTCGCACCACGAGCTCCGCCGCTGCGGATGGCGTCGGTGCGCGAAGGTCGGCGACGAAATCACAGATCGTGAAATCGGTCTCGTGTCCGACACCGGAAATCACCGGTACGGGAGAGGCCACGATCGCCCGCGCCAGCACTTCCTCGTTGAAGGCCCACAAGTCTTCGAGCGAGCCCCCGCCGCGAGCGACGATGATCACGTCGACCGCTTCGATGCGGGCGACCTTTCGAATCGCGTGCGCAACCTCACGACCGGCACCTTCGCCTTGCACGCGCGTCGCTGAAATGACGAGGTGCGCGTTGGGATAGCGGCGGCGCAGGACTCGAATGATGTCGCGCAATGCGGCGCCGTCGATCGAGGTCACCAGCCCGATGCGTCGGGGCAACGCCGGCAGCGGACGCTTGCGCGCCGGGTCGAATAAGCCTTCGGCGGCCAGCTTTTGTTTCAATTGTTCGAAGGCCTGCTGCAGCGAGCCGAGGCCTTTCGGCTCGATCTGTTCGCAGATCACCTGATACTCGCCCTTGGGATCGTAGACGCTGACCTTGCCGCGTACCACGACTTTGAGCCCGTCCTCGGGCTTGAATTTGAGATAACGCAGCGCCGAACGGAACATCACCGCTTTGACCTGGGCGGCGCTGTCCTTGAGCGTGAAATACATGTGGCCCGTATTCCACACGCGCGCGTTCGAAATTTCGCCCTCGACCCAGACGTTGGTCAGCTGGTTCTCGAGGAGATCGCGAATCGTCGCGTTGAGCTCGCTGACCGACAGGATTGTGCGCGCCTTCGGCGCCACCGGCGCCGGTGCCGCCTTGATCTCCGGGCCGTCGTCAAACGGGAGACGACTCACGCGCGTGTTCCCGTGCTCACATGATCGGTGATTGTTTTTAATTGGGCTTCGGACAGGGCGACGCGTTCGATCGCGGTCGCCTTCCCGGTCGACTCGTCGGCGGTGATGACCACGCCGTGAAGGCGCGGATCGCCGGTAGCGGTTTCGAACTTGCCGGGCAACCCCGTGGTGAAGCGGGCGATGATCGCCGCCTTTTCGATGCCAATTACCCCGTCATGCGGCCCCGTCATGCCCACGTCCGTCAGACACGCGGTTCCCCCCGGCAGGATCCGCTCGTCGGCGGTTTGCACGTGTGTATGGGTGCCGATCACGGCGGCGACCAGGCCATCGAGGTAATACGACATCGCGAGTTTCTCGGACGTCGTCTCGGCATGCACATCGACGAAGATCACGGCCGCGCCATCGTCCTTGACCCGATCGATCTCGCGGCGCGCGGCGCGGAATGGATCATCGATGGCGTTCAGAAAGACGCGCCCCATCACGTTGATGACGCCGACGCGAACGCCGTTGCGGGCGGCGACCACACAGGAGCCGCCGCCGGGAGTGCCTTCCGGGTAGTTCGACGGCCGCAACAAGCGCGGTTCGTTGACGATGAATTCAAGCGTCTCGCGCTTGTCCCACACGTGGTTGCCGGTGGTGATGACGTCCACGCCCGCCGCGAGAATCTCGTAGGTGTTCTCACGCGTGATGCCGGCGCCGCCGGCCGCGTTCTCGCCATTGGCGATGACGAAGTCCACCCCATGATGTGCCGCCAACGCGCGCACATGGCGCCGCACCAAATCGCGGCCCGGGCGGCCGACAATGTCGCCGAGGAACAACAGCTTCATTCGCGCGGGGCGGACGACGACTCGATGGGTACGAGCAGACCGGTGCCGCGCCGTTCGGTGATGCGCGGCAACACGATGCGCAGCTCGCCGTTGGCCAGCCGCGCCCTGGCCTGCGACCCGTCAATGGCGGCGTTGATGCGAACGGCCCTCGCGAAACGGCCGAAATCGCGCTCTACGAGATGAAAACTCGCCGGCCCGCGGCGCGAGAAGTCAGGGCGTTCTTTTTCGCCGACGATGAGCAGCACGCCGGATTTGAACAGAATGCGCAGCGCGTCGGGCGTGACGCCCGGGAGATCGAGAACGATTTCGACGGCGCGGTCGGTCTCGAAGACGTCCACGACCGGCATGCATTCGCCGGCCACCAGCTGGCGGCGGTCCGGGCGCCGCCGGGCGAGGTCGGCCAGGAGCCGATGGACGTCTTCGGAGAGGTCCGCCGGCTGATCCATGGAGCCCGAGGAAAAGCTCGCCATGAAGCCATCTTACAAGGTTCGGTCACCGGGGTCAGGGAGGGCGTGGGCCTCACAAAACGGCCGAGTTTGGCTTGAGAAACCTTTCGTCCGGCGGCGCGTCCTATGAATGTGAGTCCATTTTAATCAACTTAACTGCTTGACAGACACTAAAGTTTGACTCACTATTAAATCGTCCGGGAGGACTGAAGAGCAATGAGCAGCAAGGGAAGAGTGATTGGCATCGACCTCGGCACCACCAACTCGGTGGTCTCGGTCATGGAAAACGGACAGCCGGCCGTCATCGTCAACCAGGAAGGCGCGCGGACCACGCCGTCTGTCGTGGGTTTTGGCAAGGACGGCGAACGGCTGGTCGGCCAGGTCGCGAAGCGCCAGGCGGTGACCAACCCCGAAAACACGGTGTTCTCGGTCAAGCGGTTCATGGGCCGCAAATTCACCGAGGTCACGGAGGAAACCAAGCGCGTGCCGTATTCCGTCGCACAGACGTCCAACGGCGAGGTGCGCATTACCGTGCGCGGCAAGCAGTACTCACCGCCCGAAATTTCGGCGATGGTGCTGCAGAAGCTGAAGCAGGCGGCGGAAGATTATCTCGGCGAGAAGGTCAGCGATGCGGTGATCACGGTGCCAGCGTACTTCAACGACGCGCAGCGCCAGGCCACCAAGGACGCCGGCCAAATCGCCGGGCTCAACGTCCTGCGCATCGTCAACGAGCCGACCGCGGCGGCGCTGGCCTACGGTCTCGACAAGAAGAGCGACGAGACGATCGCGGTTTACGACCTGGGCGGCGGCACGTTCGACATTTCCGTGCTCGAAGTCGGCGAAGGCGTGGTCGAAGTGAAGTCGACCAACGGCGACACACACCTTGGCGGCGATGATTTCGACCAGGTGATCGTCGACTGGATGATCGCGGAGTTCAAGAAGAGCGACGGCATCGATCTCAGCAAGGATCGCATGGCGCTGCAGCGGCTCAAGGAAGCCGCCGAGAAGGCCAAGATCGAGCTGTCGTCGGTGATGGAGACCGAGATCAACCTGCCGTTCATCACGGCGGATGCGTCCGGTCCGAAGCACATGACGATGAAGCTGACGCGCGCGAAGCTGGAATCGCTCGTCGAGCCGCTGGTGCAGCGCACCATCGCGCCGCTCAAGCAGGCGCTGGCGGACGCCGGCCTCAAGCCGTCGGATATCGACGAAGTCGTGCTGGTTGGCGGCTCCACCCGCATGCCGCGCGTGCAGCAGGTGGTGAAGGAATACTTCGGCAAGGAGCCGCACAAGGGCGTGAACCCTGACGAGGTCGTCGCGATCGGCGCGGCGGTGCAGGGCGGCGTCCTCTCGGGCGAAGTCAAGGACGTGCTGTTGCTGGACGTCACGCCGCTGTCGCTGGGCATCGAAACGCTCGGCGGCGTCACCACGGTGCTGATTCCGCGCAACACGACGATCCCGACGAAGAAGAGCGAGGTCTTCTCGACGGCGACCGACAACCAGACCAGCGTGGAAGTTCACGTGCTGCAAGGCGAGCGCTCGATGGCGCGCGACAACCGCACGCTCGGACGGTTCCACCTGACCGGCCTGCCGCCGGCGCCGCGCGGCTTGCCGCAAATCGAAGTCACGTTCGACATCGACGCCAACGGCATCGTCAACGTCACGGCGAAGGACAAGGCCACCGGCAAGGAACAGGCGATCACCATCAGTGGCGCGAGCGGCTTGAACAAGGACGAAGTCGAGCGCATGGTGAAGGACGCGCAGGCGCATGCGGCGGATGATGCCGGCCGGCGCGAAGTGATCGATGCCCGCAACCAGGCAGACGCGTTGATCTACTCGGTCGAAAAGACGTTCACCGAGAACAAGGCGAAGCTGGGCGGCGAGTCGGCGCAGATCGAAAGCGCG